>Ga0268264_10000132_pt1 | contig 180760 bp, 136 predicted proteins | sample KBSSwiS32_FD_190357 | JGI IMG/M metagenome (GOLD analysis project Ga0268264, IMG submission 190357) | Switchgrass rhizosphere microbial communities from Kellogg Biological Station, Michigan, USA - KBS Switchgrass S3-2 (SPAdes) (version 2) | ecosystem: Host-associated > Plants > Roots >... | reverse complement strand
GGGGACGATCGGCTGGAAATACAGCTCGAGCCGATTTTCCTCCACGGCCCGCGTCACCCGGGAAACCCAGTGCATCTCGCGATGGCGATGCGAAACACCTTCCTGCTCATAGACGTGGATGCGGTTGCGTCCCTCGTCCTTGGCGGCATAACAGGCGATGTCAGCAGCGCTCATGATGCTGGCGACGTTCTGCGTGTCCGGCTTGATCTGTACGACGCCAACGCTCGCGCCGACTGACAGCGTGCTCGCGCCCCACATGAACCGGTAGTCGCGAATGGCCTGGCGGACGCCCTCGGCGATTCGGGTTGCCTGCTCGAGCGTGCAGTCTTCCAACAGCACGCCAAACTCATCGCCACCCAGGCGCGCAATGGTGTCCGAAGCGCGAACGCGCGTCTGGAGCAAACCTGTTACATCGCGCAGCAGGCGATCGCCCGCCTGGTGGCCGCAGGTGTCGTTGACGACTTTGAAGTTGTCTAGATCGATGTACAACAGCGCGTACGCCCCATCCCCGCGCTGTGCCATCTGCACGGCCGCGTGGAGGCGATTGTCGAACTCGCGTCGATTGATCAGACCAGTCAGCGCATCGTGGCTCGCCTGGTACGAGAGCGCGCGCTTCAGGCGGCGCTCCTTGGTAACGTCGTGGAAAACGATGACCGCGCCGATGACGCGACCCTGCCGGTCACAGATGGGCGCGGCGGATTCCTGAATGGCCACTTCCTGGCCCGAGCGCGTTATGAGCACCGAGTGATCGGCCGGCGCCCCCGCCTCACCCCGACCCAGCGCGCACATCAACGGATTCTCGATGGGCTCGCGCGTGATCTCGTTGACGAGATTCAGCACGTCCCCGATGGGACGGCCGCGGGCCTCATCGAGGCTCCAGGCAGTCAGGGTCTCGGCCACCGGATTGATGTACTCGATGCGACCATCGGCATCGGTACTGATTACCGCATCGCCGATCGACTGCAGCGTCACTTGCGCACGCTCCTTCTCAGCGAATACCGCCTGCTCGGCGCGCTTGCGTTCAGTGATGTCAGCAATCGTACCTTCATATCCAACGATCTTGTTCCCAGCGTCGCGAACCGCGCGTGCATTCTCGAGGATCACGACCTGCTGTCCGTCGCGCCTGCGCATCCTGAACTCGGCGTTTCGAATCTCACCTTCCGCCTCCACCTGCCGTGCGAATTCCGCGCGATCGGCGGGATTCCAGTAAAGCATGGCAACGCTTGGCAACGCGTAGAGTTCCTCGGCGCTGCCGTAGCCCATGATGGAGACAAACGCGGGATTGACCGACAGCAGCCGCCCGTCCCAGGAACTTTGATACACGCCTTCGGCGATGCTTTCAAACAACCCGCGAAACTTGGCCTCACTGTCGCGCAACGCCTTCTCCGCCAGGCGTCGCTGAATGGCGATTCCGGCGAGTTGCGCGGCATGCGCAATGATTTCCGACTCGCGATAGGTGGGCAGCCCCGGCTCGCGGCGATACACGCCGAGCGACCCGAGCAGCTTACCGCTCGCAGATTTCAAAGGTGTTGACCACGCTGCGCGCAGCCTCGATTCCAGAGCGGCCTCGCGCCTCTGTTCCCAGAACGGATCTTTGCCAACGTCCGCGACCAGGACCTGACGGCCCAGGTAAACTGCAGCGGCGCAGGACCCGTTGCGGATGTCGATCGCCGAGCGTTCAAGCACGGCGCGCAGCTTTTCGGGAAGGCGCGGCGCCACCATGGATGAAAACGCCAACCCATCGTCAGCGAGCATGCTGACAGAGCAGACGGTGCCGATGCCGACCGATTCAATCAGCCGGGTGATGGAGGCAAGCACTTCCTCGAGCGGGGCATTGCTCGTGAGCTGCTCGAACACCTGGCGCTCGGCGGCCGCCACCCGTTCGGTGCGCTTCCGGTCGGAGATGTCAGCAATACTGCCGCGGACGAGCCGCTGGCTGCCGCTGGGCATGCGCACCAGCCGCACTTCGCAGATCAGATCCTTACCGAACGAGTCACGGTGCATCCATTCGTGCACCTGCGGCTCGCCTTCCAACGCACGCTGAACATACTCGCGAACACGCTCCGCGGATGGCGTTCCATCGGGCTGCAGCGGCGGGCTCAGGTCGACGGGACCCACCTGCAGCAGGCGCGCGCGATCCAGGCCAAAAAAGCGTTCAGCGTTCTCATTCACGTCAACGTAACGTTCAGCATCGACGTCGAACACGACGATCGCTTCGGGCGCGTGATTCACCAGCAGGCGATAACGAGCCTCGCTCTCACGCATGGCCTGTTCAGACTCGCGGCGGTCCGTGATGTCACGCAGGCACAAAACAAACACTTCGCGCCGCGCCAGGCGCGCCTTGCTGACGGCGATCTCCGCCGGGAAGAACTCGCCGTCCTTGCGCTGTCCCCAGGATTCGCGCGAGGCCAGATCGATTGCCGTGTCACCGGTGCTGGCGGCCAGCCGATACAATGCCTGCGTGATGGTTTCGTGGGTGGCGATCTTGGGAATCAGCAGATCGATGCGCTGACCGACGACTTCGGCCTCGGCATGTCCAAACACCCGCTCGCCTGTCGGGTTGAATGTCTGGATGACGCCGTCCTCATCAACAGTGATGACGACGTCCTTGATGTGATCGAGAATGACCTGCAGATGCTCGGAGCTCTGCTCGCGAGCCTCGTGGGCCATGGCCCGCGCTTCATCGGCCATGAGCCGCATCGACTGAACGATGCCGCGGCGCTCTTCATCGATGGCTTCGTAGTGGGCGCTGACCACTCGCAGCAACATGGCGAGATCGGGCGCGGCCGCCAGCGGGTTGCGCAGCCGCAGCTCTTTCAACTGCGCGCGCAGCTGGTGATGCAACTCGGGGCTGTCTTCGGCGCAGAACGCGTTGTCAGCGCGAACGACCGTAGTCGTTGCGCTCTCCGAGCCCACGAGGAGCGTCGAATCCCCTGAAAGCCGATCCGGCTTCACGGCCCTTTTGCCACCTGATCAGTCAGTCCGGCACCGGCGATGACAGGAATGGAGAACATCCGGTTCATTTCCTGGCTCGATGCGGTGTAGGACACGACCGCGGTGAGCGCAAAGATGCCGTCCCGCTTTGGGAGGACCTTCAGCACGTGACGAATGGGGGTACCCGCGGTCAGCTTGTCGACCCGTTCCATCTGCGAACCATCGACGATATCGAGGCCATCAACAACCTGGAACGAAATCGAGACACTGTCAGGCAGCGGTTGACTGGGGATCACGGCGACATCGATCTCGGTGGCCTGCCCCACCTCGGGGCGCACGGGCACCGAAAATTTGAGCTCCACCGGGGGACCCTTGGAGTTGCTCACGGCCGTCACCATGTCGCCCAGGGACACCTCGCCCGGCTTGCCGGGTCCGCCGGCGGTCTTCGACTTTTGCGCTTTGACGGAAGTCGCCGCGGATTGCCCGTTCTGGTCGCCGGAGCCGCAGCCCGCCGCGCCCACGCAGCCGGCAGCCACCGCCGCCAACCAGCCGGCACGCCACAAAGTGCCCTTTTTCCAGCAAGGTCCGAGCATTACTTCGAGTCGCTCCTGCACCGCAGATTACGGCAAAGATACCGCGTCTGAGGCGGCCAGCGCACGCGAGAATGCCCATTTCGTGACGGCGGGCCCGCGCCTAACCGCCGGCCAGCGGCGGGTCATCCAGTGCCTCGAGCTGTTCACGCAGGTCCCCGACATAACCCTCCCAGTACCGATGCTCGCCGAACCAGGGAAAAGCACGGGGAAAGGCCGGATCCTGCCAACGGTGGGAGACCCAGGCCGCGTGATGCAGCATCCGCAGGGTGCGCAGGGGCTCGATCAGGGCGACCTCGCGAAAATCGAAGTCGGCGAACTGTGTGTAGCCTTCCAACAACTCACCCCACTGCCGGCGCTGATCCGCGCGGGACCCGGCGAGCAGCATCCACAGGTCCTGGATTCGCGGTCCCATGGCGCAATCATCCAGGTCCACGAAGGCCGGCCCCTGCTCATTCCACAGCAGGTTGCCCAGATGACAGTCGCCGTGCAGGCGGATCTCCCGGATCTGCCCTGCCTGCTCAAACGCGGCTTCCACCCGGCCCAGGAGCGCCTCGCTCGTATCAACATAACGATCACGCAGCACATCCGGGAGCAGGTCACTCGCCAACACCTGGTTGCAGGCATCGACACCCAGGCGCTGCAGGCCGATGCGGGGACGGGTGTGAAAAGGCCGCAGGGCGCCAATCTGGTGCACGCGGGCAAGACTGCGCCCGAGAAGTTGCCGCGCGTCGCTGGCATCCAGCTCAGGTGCCCGTCCGCGCATCCACGGAAAAGCCGCGAAACGAAACTCATTGAACGTAAACAGGGTGCGCCCGTCGATGCTGATCGGAGCGGCGACGGGCAGCTCAGCGGCGGCCATTTCCGCTGTAAACTGGTGCTCCTCGGCGATCTGGGCATCCGTCCAGCGTTCCGGCCGATAGAATTTCAGCACGAGGTTGCCACCCGCACTGCCAAGTTGATACACCCGGTTTTCGTAGCTGTTGAGCGCGAACAGGCGTCCATCTGCTTCGAGCCCCACTGATGCGGCCGCATCCAGTACGACGTCAGGTGATAACCCGGTGAAGGGCTTCACATCTGACAAATCGCTTTTGTTTATCATTACTTCACTCAATCTACTGAAAGGAGCCGCTCGCGCATGAGTCGCTCGTCGATCCTGGTCACCGGCGGCGCCGGTTATATCGGAAGCCACACCGTACTGCAGCTTCGGGCCCGGGGTGAGCAGGTGGTGGTGCTGGACGATCTATCCACAGGTTTCCGGCAAGCCGTGCTGGATACCCCGCTCGTCGTCGGCAAAGTCGGTGATCGCGACCTCGTAATGGAAGTGCTGCGCACCCACGGTGTCGACACTGTCCTGCACTTCGCGGCTCATACGATCGTCCCCGAATCGGTCTCCAACCCGCTGAAATACTACGGCAACAATACCTGCTCGACCCGCAACCTCCTGCAATGCTGCGTAGAGACTGGCGTCAAGAACTTTGTGTTTTCGTCCACTGCCGCCGTGTATGGCATTCCCGGCGGGAGCGAGGCAGCAGAGACATCGCCCACGGCGCCCATCAACGCCTACGGCACCTCCAAGCTCATGTCCGAGTGGATGCTTCGCGATGTCGCGGCCTCCTCTGCGCTTCGCTACGTAGCGTTGCGCTACTTCAACGTGGCCGGCTCTGATACCAGCGGCCGGATTGGCCAGGCCACCGCGAAGGCCACGCTGCTGATCAAGGTCGCCTGCGAAGCCATGGTCGGCAAGCGCCCCCACGTGTCCATCTACGGCACTGACTTCGCAACCGAGGACGGTACCGGGGTCCGTGACTATATTCATGTCGAGGACCTGGCCACCGCTCATCTCGACGCCCTGACCTACCTGCGCCAGGGAGGCGCTCCAGTAGTCCTGAACGTCGGCTATGGTCGTGGCTACAGCGTCAGAGAAGTGCTCAAAAGCGTCGAACGTGTTGCCGGCCGGCCGCTCACGATTCGTGAGGAAGCACGCCGGCCCGGCGATCCACCGATTCTGATCGCCCGCGCCGACCGCATCCGTTCCGAGCTGGGCTGGCGCCCGAAGCTCGATGACCTCGACACGATCGTGAAGACCTCGCTGCAATGGGAGGAGCGGCTCGCCCGCGACCCGTGGCGATGACGCACCGCCCGCGCACACCGGCGGGCGCTTACGGCTAGAATGTGCCATGCAATGGGCACGACCCAAGTCATTGAGCGGATTGATGCTACTCGGCCTGGCGCTGATTGCCGTGCCGTTGCTCGTCGCCGTTCTCACCGCAGCGCTGCAGATCCGGCAACTCGCTGACACCGGTCAGAAGATCGTCGTCGAAGGTGTCACCGCCGCGCGTGCCAGCCAGGAGCTGTTCAGCGAGATCTCCTCGTTGGAACGCACCGCACGGTTGTATGACGTACTCAATGATTCCAACCTGCTGGAGCTGTACCGCCGCCAGGATGCGCGGCTGACCGCCACGCGAGTCCAACTCGAGCGTCGCAGTCAGTCGGCCAACTCGCGCCAGACATTGGGCGAGCTCGGTGAGCTGCAGCGGAACATCGGCCAGTCCGTGATGTCCATGCAGGCAGGAAAAGGCACAGCCAACGCGTCCGGCATGTCGCGGCGCTTCAGTGACCTCGCGGCTCTTGCCGACAAGGTTGCGGCGCAAAGCAACGCACAGATCGACACAGAGGTCGCCGCCCTCGAGGCACAGACCCAACAGGCACGCCGCCGCCTGCTCTGGCAGGCAGGGCTGCTGGTCCCGCTCACGATCATTGCCATCATCGTGCTGACGGTCGCCGTCGGCCGGCCCTTGCGCCAGCTCGACCGCGCCATCAGCGAGCTGGGCGAAGGCACTTTTTCCAACCAGATCGCGGTGGCGGGACCTCACGATCTGGAACGGCTCGGCGGCCAGTTGGAATGGCTGCGACAGCGGCTGCTGGATCTCGCTCAGGAGCGCAATCGCTTCCTGCGCCACATGTCGCACGAGTTGAAGACACCGCTCGCCAACATCCGCGAGGGCACCGAGCTGCTCATGGATGGCGCCGTCGGCGAGCTGGACTCCAATCAGCGGGAGGTGGCGGGCATCCTGCGCGAGAACGGAATCAAACTGCAACGCATGATCGAAAACCTGTTGTCCTTCAGCGCCTGGCAGACCTCCAGCGTGGGCTTGGAAGCCACGCAGTTCAGGCTGCGCCCGGTTGTGAAGCAAGTCCTGGAAAATCAGCAGCTCACGCTGTTGTCCCAGCGTGTACGCCTGGATGTGCGCATCGAAGATGTGACGCTCATCGCGGATCGGAGCAAGGTCCGTCTCATCCTCGAGAACCTGATCTCCAACGCAGTGAAGTACTCCCCCAAGGGCGGTACTATCCACCTGCGTGCACGGACCGCGGCTGAGATGCTCGAGCTGGATGTCGCTGACAGCGGGCCTGGCATTCCCATCGAGGACCGTGCCCACGTGTTTGAAGCTTTCTACACGGGACGGGCGTCCAAGAGCTCGGCGGTCAAAGGCACCGGCATCGGGCTCTCCGTCGTCCTCGAATTCGTCTCCGCGCACGGCGGCACCGTGCAGATCGTCGATGGCGAATTCCCAGGTGCCCATTTCCGCATCCGCATGCCCAGCCGACCCGTCAACAACATTGAAGCCAAAGAACGCGCGCATGCCGCATAACATCGCGAGAACCCCCAACATCGCGAGACACCTCGGGATAGCGAACCCACTGGCGGGCGCCCTGCTGAGCGTGCTGCTGAGCGGCTGTGCCACCGACTTCGGCGCGCGTGAGCGCGAGCCGCGGCCCCCGCCGCCCGTCGTCGACAAAAATGCGGCCTCCGTCGCAGTTTTGACAGAAGACCTGCAACTGTTGCAGAAACTCGTCCAGGCGCCGCCGGCCGAACAGGCCGAAATGACGGCCGCCGCCCAGCGTGATTACGAGACGGCGCCCACTCCGAGCCGCCAGTTGCGCTTTGCCCTGGTCCTGGCCAACCCGGGACACCCCTCAACCGACCTTCCCCGGGCCCAACGTCTGTTGCGCGAGCTGATGGCCAACCCGGAAATGTTGCTTTCTGGGGAACGCGCCCTTGCTTTTTTGGAACTGCAGCAAATTGACGACCATTTGACGTTGGAAGCGGAAAATCGCAGGCTGCAGGGGGACGCCGTTCGCGCTGATCGCGAGCGCCTGAGCACCGTCAATCGCCGTCTGCAGTTGGAGACAGATGAGAATGCCCGGTTGCGCAAGGAGCTCGAGGAAGCACGGGCCAAGCTCGATGCCATAGCCAACATCGAGCGCTCCCTGAATGAGCGCAAACCGAGTAACGAAGGACGACAACCGTGACGATTCCCGCGACGCTGTTGCAGCCAGAGCAGTTGAGGACGAGGCACTTGAATCAAACAGGAAAACGCAAAGCCCGCATCCTGGTGGTGGATGACGATCCAGGGCTCCTGCGCCTGTTGACGATCCGACTCCGCGCGGAAAGTTATGATGTTGAAGCCGTGGAAAGCGGCGTCCAGGCCCTGGCCGCGGCCAGCCGGTTCCGGCCGGACCTGGTGATCACCGACCTGCGCATGGACCACATGGACGGTATCGGACTCCTGAAGGAGTTGCAGAACCGTTGGCCGGGACTCAAGGTCATCATCCTCACGGCCCACGGCACGATTCCGGACGCCGTGCAGGCAACCCAGATGGGCGCCTTCGGCTTTCTCACCAAGCCGGTGGACAAGCAGGAGCTGCTGGACCAGGTCCAGAAGGCCTTGCGCATTTCCGGCTTCGGCGCTTCCGATGAAGACTGGCGCGCTGAAATCGTCACGCGCAGCTCCGTGATGGAGGAAAAGCTGGCGCAGGCCCACATGGTGGCCGGCACCGATGCGCGCGTGTTGATTACCGGTGAAAGCGGCACGGGCAAGGAGTTGCTCGCCCGCGCCATTCACCATGCCAGCCCCCGCAAGAACAAGCCGTTCGTCGCCATCAACTGCAGCGCGATGGCCGAGAACCTGTTGGAATCCGAGTTGTTCGGCCACGAGAAGGGATCCTTCACGGGCGCCACGCGCGCGCACCGTGGGCTCTTCATGGCGGCTGACGGCGGCACCCTCATGTTGGATGAGATCGGCGACATGCCGATGCGCCTGCAGGTCAAGCTGCTGCGCGTGTTGCAGGAGAATGTGATTCGCCCGGTGGGCAGCACCGATGCGATTCCCGTCAATGTCCGCGTGATCTCGGCCACTCACCGTGACCTGCAGAATCTGATGACGGCCGGTCAGTTCCGCGAGGATCTGTACTACCGCCTGAACGTGGTGCACATCGAGATGCCGGCCCTGAACCGGCGCCGCGAGGACATTCCGTTGCTGGTTGCTCATTTCCTCGCGCAGATTGCGAAGGAAAGCGGCGTCCGCAAGATCTATGCGCCGGAAGCTGTTGAGTTGCTCGCCACGGCCGACTGGCCGGGCAACATCCGTCAGTTGCAGAACGTGGTGCGGCAGAACGTCGCGCTGTCACAGACGCCGATCATTCCAGTGGAGCTGGTGCAGCAGTCACTGGGCGGTGGCCCGGGCCGCCTGCCCTCCTTCGACGAAGCCCGTGACGAGTTCACACGCAGCTACCTGTCGCAGATCCTCCAGATCACCGGTGGCAACGTGAGCCAGGCCGCGCGCCTGGCGAAACGCAACCGTACGGACTTCTACAAGCTGCTCGCCCGGCATCAGCTGACGCCGGAAGAGTTCAAACAGCGTTAGGACCGACTGTTCACCGGTCCCCTAACGGGGATCGGTGCAGTATTCGCGGACCAGGCGGCGGACGCAGATGCGGTCGACGAGCCGACGCGGCCGCAGAACCGCCATCCGGCCTACCAACTCCACATCGGCGTACTGCTCGACCACGTTGTACTCCGGCCGGCCGACGTAGTCATCGAGCAATATCTTCGTCTCGCTCAACGGTGACAGGCACAGCAGGCTTTCGAGCACGCACGCCACCCGAAACCGCCCGTCGACGAGAATCAGGTCCGGCTGTTGCCCGATGGTCCTGAAGTAACGCCAGGGTGCCTTGGCATACTCCTCCCAACGCCGCACCCGCCGACGTGTGGGCTTGTTGAAGACCGGGAAGCCCCAGTCCACCGTGAATCCGATATTGACATGGATGAGCTTCGCCATCGCCCGACGGTCACTCTGCGACAACTTCCGGCGGACATCGGCCAGGAAGTTCGCGTCACTGTCGACGCTCACGAGGTTGGTCACGGTCCGATTGGCGAGGACCGTGGAGCCGCCACTGCCATACTCGAGGTAATTGCGGGCGCGCACCAATTCGTTATGAAAATAACGGGTGCTGAGCTCGTCGAAGTGCGGCTCTGTCGGGACGTCGAAGTGACGCATCCGGTTGCCGATGACAACCTTGGCAGTCCGGTAGGCATCGATGAACCGACGAGGTGCGATCGACGCCCCCAGCGAAGAGACGGTTGCTCCAGTCATTGCGCGCGGGTCCTTATGTCGGATGGCAGCCGGGAGGCTGCGCAGCAATGTGCGTGCCTGACTGCACGATCCGGAATGAATTTGGCTATGATTGGCTGGTGAAACAGGAACATACCATTGGCCGGGATCTCCGGCGGCTGAGCAGCGAATTGTTCGACGTCCTCGTTGTGGGGGGTGGCGCCTCCGGTGCAGCCACTGCGCGCGAGGCAGCGCTGCGTGGATTCAACACAGCGTTGATTGAACGCGAAGATTTCTCCGCGGGCGCATCCGCGCACTGCTTCAAGGTGGTGCATGGAGGCATCCGTTACGTGCAACACGGTGATGTGCGTCGCTTGCGAGCGTCGTGCTTTGAGCGCGCCGTGATGCTTCGTATTGCTCCGCATCTCGTTTCTCCCCTGCCCTTCGTAATTCCTACCTATGGCAAGGGCAAGAGCAGCCGTTGGTTTCTAGGCACGGGCATGCTGTTGTATGACGCATTGAGCGCGGATGTAAACCGGCACGTTCAGGATCCTGCGCGCCGCGTGCGCGGAACGCGCTTCCTCAGCAGAAATGAAACGCTCGAATTGTTTCCTGACATCGCCAGCGGCAGCCTCACGGGCGCGGCTGCGTTTGAAGATGGGCAGATGCACAGTCCCCCACGGCTCGTTCTCGCATTTGTTGGTGCAGCCGCGGCCATGGGCGCTGCCATCGGCAACTATGTGGAAGCAGCGCGCTTGTTGACCGAAGGCTCACGCGTCACGGGTGTCCAGGCCATCGATAAATTAACCGGCGATGCGTTCGACATCCGCGCCCGCCTCGTAATCAACGCGGCGGGGCCTTGGGCGGAAGGATTGTTACCACCCGGTTACGGCCAGCCGGGCACGTACTCTCGTGACGCCTGCTTCATGGTGAACCGCAGATTTCCGACTCCGATGGCGCTGGCTGTGCAGGGGCAGGTGAAAGACTCGGATGCCTTGCTCGCACGGAACAGCCGCCACCTGTTCCTCGTTCCCTGGCGCGACAGCACGCTCGTCGGCGTCTGGCATTCGATCGTGCCGCGCGACCCCGACGCTGTCGGACTGCCACGCGATGAGCTTCGTACCTTCATCGATGAATTCAACAGTTGTTATCCCAACCTGCAACTGAAGGAGTCGGATGTGAGGCGCGCCGACTTCGGCCTGGTGCCGTTCGGTGAAGCCAAGAATCAACATGGGGGCCTGAGCTTCGGCAAGCAATCGCGCCTGATCGATCATCGCAGCCTCGGGCAGTCGGGACTGCTTTCCGTGATCAGCGTGCGCTACACGGTTGCGCGCCGCGACGCGGTTGAGGCGCTGGACATGGCCGTTGCGCAGCTCGATGCGCGTCGGACCGGCGGGGATTCAACAACGGCTGCGCTCATGGGCGGTGATATCTCTGACTTCAATTCCGCGGCAAAGGCCTTCCAGGCGCAACGCCCCGCCTGGCTCACGGAAAAGGCAGCCGACGGCATGCTGCGGAACTATGGGACAGATGCGACACGCGTCCTCGACCTGGCACGACAGGAGCCGAAGTTGGGCCGCACCTTTACCGGCAGCCACGTGAGCCTCGCCGAAGCGATTTACTCGGTGCGCGCGGAAACCGCGCCGCGAATGAGCGACATCGTCTTCCGCCGCACGGAGCTGGGCACTGACGGTCATCCGGGAAGTACTGCCATCGATGAGCTGCAGACACTTCTCAGTCAGGAACTGCAGTGGAACGTACACCGCGCCGCCGAAGAACGCACCATCGTTGAGCGCGAGTTCGCGCGCTACCTGGCTACACCCCCGGCAACACAAACCCAACAAAAAGCGATTGCATGAAGATTTTCCTGACGGGCGGCTCCGGTTTCATCGGCAGCAGACTCGCCCCTCTCGCCGTACAGGCCGGTCACGCCGTGACCGTAGTAACCCCAATCAACACGCCGACTGAAAAAGCGCGTTGTGACGCCCTGACCAAGGCCGGTATCAACGTCGTGATTGCCCCCTTGGAGGACTCGGCTACCATCGCCCGCGAATTGCAGGGCAAGGACGCCGTAATTCACCTGGCTGCCGCCCAACACGAAGCGGAACAACCGGAAAGCTACTTCCACCGCATCAATGTTGACGGTACACGCAACCTGTTGGAACTCGCATCCAAGGCCGGTGTGCGCCGCTTCGTTCACGGCAGCACCATTGGTGTGTATGGCAGCGCGGCCGACGGCAGTCTCGACGAAGACTCACCGCTCGCGCCCGACAATCCTTACGGCCGGACCAAAATGGCCGCCGAGAAGGTGGTGCGCGAGTTTGTGTCGCCCATGGAATGGACCATCATCCGGATCTCCGAGACCTATGGGCCGGGAGATATGCGCCTGCTGAAGCTGTTCAAGGGTGTGAAGAAGGGCCGCTTTCCGATCATCGGTGACGGGCAGAACCTGCACCAGGTGATCTATGTGGATGACCTGTCACGTGGCCTGCTGGCCGCCTGCAGCGAGCCGGCGGCCAACAAGCAGACCGTCGTGTTGGCGGGCTCGGAGAAGATCACGACGAATGACATGGTGAGCTCGGTCAGTGATGCGATCGCCACCACGAAAAAGGCCCCGCACGTACCCATGTGGCCGTTCATGCTCGCCGCCATGTTTTTCGAGGCCACGTTCAGCCCGTTGGGACTGAAGCCGCCGCTTCATCGCCGCCGACTGGATTTCTTCAAGAAGTCATTCTTCTTTTCCAACGCCCGGGCGGAGAACGTGTTGAATTTCCGGCCGCAGGTGCCGTTCCGTGAAGGCGCGCGCAAGACGGCGGAGTGGTATCGAGCTAACGGGATGCTTTAGCTCAGTAGATCCGGCGTCCCAGGCGCGCCTCGAGGACTTTCACGATCTTCGCCGCGCCCGTCCCATTCAGATGATCCTCGTCCTCAAAGTCCCGGGGATCCGTCAGCTCATTGCGCAGATCAATGATCTGACTGACACCGTGAGCGGTCAGCCACCCATCGAGCTCGGCGACCTTCTGCGCCGACACTTGCCCGGAGTACCCCGGATGGACCGGGAAGCGCACGCCAATCACCTTCACATTGTGCTCGCGCGCCACATCCAATATCCGCTGATACCAGCCGAAGGGCACCTGTGAGTCCCCGATTCCGGCATGATCGCCCTTACCGGTCGCAACGGCGCTTTCGAGCCTCTGCTCGTCGGTGAGACGACTCCAGGCCAACGGATCGCCCGCGCCGCGAGCCTTCGTTTTCGCGTGCGACAGCATCGCGCCGAGGTCCTTGCGGAAATACTGCAGGAAGTCCTCATTGAACAACGGCACTTGCTGCAACATCGCGGACCAGATGTTTTTCTGGAGCCCGGAGCGATCCCACGCCTCGAGAAAATAGATATCAGCGAATGAGCGGTTGGAGGATTCCAGCCGCCCCTTACCGAACATGTGCGGATCCGCTGTCAGAATCAGTGTATCGATGCCGCGGGTCGTCTCGAGAACGTGCCGCACCTTCGCAAACGACTCGCGCAGGGAATCACCGCCGGCCGCTATGCTGTAGCCTGGCGCCGCGGCATTTTCGTCCAGGTAGTCATTCAGCGGCACCGCGAAATGCGAATCTCCCGAGAAGATGAGCTTCACATCTTTGTGCCGGCCGATCCCCTCCACGACCTGTTGGTATTCGTGCTCTTTCTCGAAGAACCCGGATGTCTCGTAGGTGACGACGTTGGCCACCACGAACAACACCACAGCAATCAAAAGCTGCGCGATGAGCCGCGTCCAGGAAAAGGATCGCGTCATTTCAACCGAAGTTATTTCAGGCGTCGTGGCCATGCCCGGGCGGCCCCTCAGAACTGGAAGTAGATGAAATCCAGCGATGCGCCGGTATATCGGAAGAAGATCGTCACCACGAACACCATCGCACAGGCCGGCCAGGTCACCAGAGCGGCCCGATCACCCAGCTCCAGCGCGTATTTCTTATCGCGCTGCCACCACTCCATCGCCAGCAGGAAAGCGATTGCGAGCCCGGCATACGCAACCGTAGTCAACAACCCCATCGATCGCAACACCGGCAGTGGACTGGTGAACAGCGACCGGGATGCGATTTCCGTGATCACTTTCCACGCGCCGCCAATCGTGGGCGAACGGAAGAAGATCCACGCGAGCACGGTCAACGCAAAAGTGAACAGCACGCGGAACATGACAGTCGGCACCCGCACCAGCCAGTTCGGCGAATTCGCGACCCGGGCCAGCGGCTCGCCAATGAACACCCGCGGGATGACATACAACCCGTTCAGGACACCCCAGACAATGAAGGTCCAGTTCGCGCCGTGCCACAAGCCGCTCAGGGTGAACGTCACGAGCAGGTTGAATGCCTGCCGCGGCTTGGACGTCCGGTTGCCGCCCAAGGGAATGTAGACATAGTCGCGGAACCAGGAGGACAGCGAGATGTGCCAGCGGCGCCAGAACTCCGGATGGCTCTGCGAAAAATACGGAGTCGCGAAGTTCTGCATGAGCTCAAATCCGAACAACCGTGCCGTCCCCAGCGCTATGTGCGAATAGCCGGAGAAGTCCGCATAAATCTGGAAGGCAAACAACACGGAGCCCAGCAGGGCCAGGCTGCCGGGCAGATGGGGCTGAGCGAAAATGCTGTTCACCACGGTCGCGCAGTTGTCCGCGACCACCAGCTTGCAGAAAAAGCCCCACAACATCTGGCGCAAGCCGCTGGCAAAAGCCTCCGGCTCAATGACTCTTGGCACGAAAAACTGCGGCAACAGGTGCCGCGCGCGCTCGATCGGCCCCGCAACCAACTGCGGGAAGAAGGCGACATAGGCGAAGAATCCGATCGGGTCACGCACCGCGGGCATCTCACGGCGATACACGGCAATGGTGTAGGTCAGCGCCTGGAACGTGTAGAAGCTGATGCCGACCGGCAGGATCACCTTGAGGGTCGGCGCCTCCAGGTGCACGCCGATGCCGGCGAACGCCTCAATGAACGATGAGACGAAGAAGTTGTAGTACTTGAAGAATCCCAGCACGCCGAGATTCACACCGATGCTGAGAAGAATCAGCCCGCGCCGCCTGCTTTGCTTCTCGGTGCGCTCGAGCCCCAGGCCGACCAGGTAGTCATTCAGGGTCGTGCCGAACAACAGCCCGAGGAAACGCCAGTCCCACCAGCCGTAAAAAACATAGCTGGCAACCAACATCCAGGCGTTCTGCGCGCGCAGCCCCGCCCGCCGGAGCAACACGTACACCAGCAACACCAGGGGCAGGAACAGTACGTAATCGGCCGAGTTGAACAGCATTACTGAAAGCTAGCGGCCCGCGAGCGCGGCGATTTACACGCTGGCTACGGCGGCAACCTTCTTGCTGAGGATTTTGACCTTCTTGCCGTACAGCATGAACATGATCCGGAACACCGCCTCGAGTGTCGACGTCACCGCCAACCCCACGTAGTTGAGTGGGTTCGTCCAGAACACGTACAACTTCAATGCGAATGGTTTGTACTGTTTGAAGCCCGCCAGCTCCAGGATCTGGCCCAGGCTGTATTCAGTCACCAGGTAGAAGTGATCGATATTGTGGGACAGGTTCTCGGAGCCGACCATCGGGTTGGCGGCATTCATGGCATACACCACGACCTTGCCACCGGGACGCAGGGCGCGGCGGCACAGGCTCAGAAACTCAACAGTCTCATCCAGGGTCAGATGGTTCAGCTCCTGCTCCGGGATGATGACGTCGTACTGGCCTTCCTTGTCGGCCAGGAACTCAAATGCGCGCGCCACTTCGCAGGGCAGCTGGTGCCGCTTGGCGGTCTCAACCTTGGCCGCATCCGAATCGATGCCCAGGACTGAGCTGTAGCCACAGTCACGCAACATCTTCACCAGGTAGCCGGGGCCGCAGCTCACCACGAGAATCCGGGCCTGCTTGTCGGCCGGCATGTGCGGCAGGTAGTTGGCGCGGTAGTAGGCCGTAAAGGAGGTGAAGCCCTTCTCTACATCCTTCGGCGCCTGCCAGTAGGAATCGAACGGTTCCAGGCGGGCGGCCAAGCTCTCGGAGCGCCGTTCCATGGTGCCTTTGTCATAAGACTCCAGCCGGCGGAAATTAGCATTCATCGCAACGTATCCCCAGTGTTTTCCGTAGAATACACGCACTCGGGGATACGCGGGACCTTCATTACACATTGCGGATTTTATTCTGTAACTACGAATACCCGCCGCTCGGCGGCGGGGGCGGCGTCGTGATGGCCGCCATGGCCCGCTCGCTCGCGGAACGACACGACGTCACCGTCCTGACATCTCAGGCTGTGGATTTGCCCTACGAAGGAATGGACGCCAACGTCAAGGTTGTGCGCGTTCCGGTGTTTTTCCGTAAGGCACTGGCAACGGCCAATTTCCCCTCCATGGCGGCGTACCTGCCCATGGGGTTGTGGCGCGGCCTGCAGCTTGGCCGTAAGCAGCGGTTCGACGTCATCAACACCCATTTCGCGGTGCCGACGGGGCCGTTGGGCGACTGGCTGTCGACGCGTCTGGCTATCCCCAACATCCTGTCGGTGCATGGCGGGGATCTCTATGACCCTTCGAAAAAAAGCTCGCCACACCGGCATGCTTTCCTGCGCCGCGCCGTCGCCCGCCTGTTGGTGAAAGCCGACGGTGTCGTGGCCCAGTCGCGCGATACTGCGCGGAACGTTGATCAAATCTACGGCGTCGACCGCAAAGTCGATCTCATTCCGCTGGGAATCGATCGTCCGCCGCAGAACATCCGGTCGCAACGCTCGGAATTCGATCTTCCCGAGAACGCCTTCGTGATGGTGACAGCGGGACGCATCGTGCCGCGCAAGGCGAGCACCCAGTTGATTGATACGCTCGTTGCACTGCCGGATACGTTCCTGCTCGTCGTGGGCGACGGACCGGAAGCGGCCGCCGTCAAACAGAAAGCGATGGAGCTCGGCGTCTATAACCGGCTGCGCATGCTGGGATACGTCCCGGACGAGGTCAAATACAAGGCCTACGCGGCGGCTGATGTGTTTGTTTCAACCGCCCAGCACGAGGGATTCGGACTCGTGTTCCTGGAGGCCATGTCATTCGGACTGCCGGTCATCTGCTACAACAAGGGCGGCCAGACTGATTTTCTGGCAACGCCGGAGACCGGCTTTGTCATCCAGTTGAACGACCAGAAAGCATTTAATGATGCTGTAAAGGCACTGCGCGACTCCCCGGAGCGTTGTAAAGCCGTCGGGCGTCACAATCTCGACGAGGTCGAGGATTTCTTTATTGAGCGTTGCGCGGAGCGGTACGAGCGGGTGTTTGAGGCCGCGATCGCCGCGCGGCGGGAGAAGCAATAGCATGTGTGGAATCGCGGGAATCGTAGGTGACAGCTCGGGATTGATGAGCGGGATGCAGGCCATGCTGCACGCCCTGCGCCACCGCGGCCCCGATGGCGAGGGCATGGAGTTTGATTCCCACGCCATCCTGGGCCACCGCCGGCTGTCCATCATCGATCTGGAAGGCGGCCGTCAGCCACTGTTCAACGCCGACAAGTCCATCCTGCTCGTGTGCAACGGCGAGATCTACAACTACAGGGAGCTGCGCGCGGACCTCGAAGCACGCGGCCATCGTTTCCTGACACATAGTGACTGCGAAGTCATCATCGGGCTGTATCAGGAATACGGCGACAAGCTCGTGGAACATCTGCGCGGAATGTTCGCGTTCGGCCTGTGGGATTCACGCAAGCGTCGCCTGTTGATCGCGCGCGATCACCTGGGCCAGAAGCCACTCTATTACGCAAAGACCTCGCGTGGGTTTGCGTTCGCATCCGAAATCAAGGCGCTGCTGGCGTTCGACCCGAAGCTGCGCGAGCTCAATCTCGCGGCTCTCGACCAGTATCTCGGGCTGCGGCTGATCGCTCCCCCGCTGTCCATGTTCCGCGGCATCCTGAAGGTGCCGCCGGCGCATACGCTCGTGTTGGAGGAAGGCCGCGAGCCGGTTGTCAGCCGCTACTGGAGCCTGAGCTACCAGCCGAAGCTGCAAGGCACCGATGATCAGTTGCTCGATGAGCTGGAAGCGAAAATCGAGGAATCGCTGCGACTGCACCTCGTGAGCGACGTACCGGTCGGTGCGCTGTTGAGTGGCGGCCTCGATTCGAGCCTGCTGGTTGCGATGTTGGTGAAGCGCATCGGCGTGAAGGACCTCAATACCTTCACGGTCGGGTTGCCCCACGCGCGCTTCGATGAAGCGCCGGCTGCGCGCGCCGTGGCGCAGTTGTTTGGAACAAATCATCACGAGCGCAGCCTCTCGCCCTCACTGGTGACATTGCTGCCGGATCTCATCTATCACCTGGATGAGCCGTCCGACCCCCTCTCGCTGTGCACCTACCATGTGTCCGAGCTCGCCAGCGAAACCGTCAAGGTCGTCATCGGCGGCGATGGTGGCGATGAGTTGTTCGGCGGCTATGACCGTTATTACGGCAATCTATACGCCAACCACTACGCGCGAGTCCCCGCGGCGCTCAGGCGCCATGTGTTGGGGCCTGCGCTCTCGCTGATTCCGGAAGCCGGCTGGTACAAGAGCGTTGGTCACCAATTGCGCTGGTTACAGCGGCTGTCCTTTCTCTCCGGCTCCGACCGTTACGCTGCGAGCCTGAGCTACTTCTATTTCGAGGCAGCAATGCGCCAGGCGCTGTTCACGCCATCCGCGTTGGAACAACTGCGGGGCGTACATGCGGAAGACGCCATCCGCGCTCCGTTCGATGCGGCGACCGGCGACCCGTTGGATCACATGTTGGCCGCGGACAGCCAGGTCCGCCTGCCGGATCATCCAGTGATGATTTCCGACCGGATGTCCATGAGCCAGGGCCTGGAGGCCCGCAGCCCGTTCATGGATCACCGCCTGGCGGAATTCACCGCCCGGCTGCCGTCGAGCATGAAGATCCGGGGCCGCTCGCTGCGCTGGGCCCAGCGCAAGTTGGCCGGCCGTTATCTGCCAGCCGAAATCCTGGATCGTCCGAAGCAGGGCTTTTCATCCGCCCTGCCGTACATTCTCAAGGACGAGTATCGCGCTCTGTACGAGCGATTCCTGCCGGATTCAAAGCTGGTCGCGGACGGAATTCTGCGCCGCGCGCCCATTGACGCGCTGTTGGCAGAGCACCTGGCGAAACGCGCGGATCATGGCAACCGCCTGTGGCTGCTGATCAACGCGGAGCTGTGGTATCGGATGAAGATCCTCGGCCAACAGCGCGAGGATCTTCAGCTCGGATCCCTGCGGGGAACGTTGGCTTCCGTTGCCTGATCCGTGCGGACCACGGAGGCGATGACATCCAGTGTCTCGCGCGCGCATTTCTCCCAACTGAACTGCGCGACCCGCTGAAAGCCTTTGCGGACGTTCTCTTCGGCCAGCTTGCGGTCGGTGAGAACCTTGTAGATGCCTTCGGCGACATCCGACGTGTCATACGGATTCACCAATACTCCAGCTCCGTCCACGACTTCGGGACAGGAACCCTGCGTGGAGGTGACAATGGGAGCACCACACGCCATCGCTTCCAACAGCGGGATACCGAAGCCTTCATACAGTGATGGCAACACAAACGCGTCGGCCATGCTGTACAACACCGGCAGGTCCTCTTCCTCCACAAAGCCTGTGGGCACGACACGGTCGTGCAGCGAGTATTTATCGATTGCCGCGAAATCCGGCTCCGTCTTGTAGTGCTTGACGCCGGAGATGACGAGACTGTGCGGTACGCGGTCGCGGAGCTTGGCAAAAGCCTCGACGAGCCCGCGGACGTTCTTCATCGGATAGATGCGTCCGACGTACAGAATGAATTTTTCAGGCAGCTTATAGCGCTCGCGGGCGCGCGCCCGGCGCTCCTCATCCTCCACCCGACGAAAATCGGTCCTGAAGCCGTGATAGACCGTCGCCAGTTGGGCGGGCGGAAGTTTGGCTTTCTCGATGGCGATCCGGGTCGCGTCGTGGGAAACCGAGATGATGCGCGCTGCCTTGCGGCAGAACAGTGGCAGTGACACCGCATGGTACATGCGGTCGAAAAAATAGTAGTTCTGAGGAAAGGCCAGCCAGTCGGCCCCGTGCATGACGAAGATGGCGGGTACATTCGCCAGAAGCGGCACGGAGTGTTTGAGATTGATAACTACGTCACAATCGCAACGCCGCAGCGCGCGCGGGACCTGGACTTGATCGAAAATCAGCTTCGACGGACTGTTCAGAACGATTGGATGGGCATTCGGGAACTCCTTGAAACGGGCTCCCAGGGCCTCATTCGCAATAAACAGGTAGTACTCGTTGACGCGGTCGATACGCAACAGCGCATTGAGCAGGCTGCGAGTATATTCACCCGGTCCGCCGACATCGGTCAGGCTGCGGAGCATTACGCCGATCTTCATCGGCCGATCTTCGTTGAAGTCATATTGCGAAACATTATAAATTGAATCGTCGGCGCTTTTGGCGACGCCAACAACAAATCGAAAGCTTTCAACATTCTTTCATGAAGGACTCAACACCCCCGGCACCCGTTGTGTATTGGCTCACAGAGGCTTTTTTCCCACCCCTGGTGGGTGGCCAGGAGCTGATTGCCGCACATCTGGCGCAGGGTCTGTACGGCCGAGGTTTCCACGTACAGGTCATAACGCGGCAGACCATCCCGCCCAGCCCGGCACGCGAGAATGTGAATGGCGTCGAGGTCCGACGCCTGCGCCCAGGTGGGATGCTCAAGGGTAAAGGGTTCGCCGCCCTGTTCCCCGTGGCGATCTTCCTGCTGAAGCTCATCTGGATTCTGTTCAAGGACACCTTCCGGTACGACGTGGTGATCGTCTCCGGCGCAAAGATCATGCCACTGGTCGTGGTACCAGTGTGCGCGCTGTTGCGCAAGAAGTGCATCATTCGCGCGGAGTCGTATTTCGAGCTGCACGAGACCATCTCGACCGAGAGCATGCGAACCATGGGTTCGCGCATGGGCAAGCTCGTGTTCAGCTTCCTCGAGAATGCACGCAATCGGGTGTTGCGCAGAGCTGACGCCGTCATCGCGATATCCGCGCAAATCAACGAAGAGTTGCTCAAGCGCGGCGTTTCGGCGTCCAAGATTGTGTCCCTTCCCAACGGAGTCAGCCTCCGGAAATTCCGTCCCGTTTCCGGGCTGGAACGCGCGGCGCTGCGGGAGCGGCTGTCGATTCCGAATGACCGTGTCATCGTGTTGTATGCCGGCCGCCTGGCCCGAGCCAAGGGCGTGCCATTGCTGGTAGATGCGTGGCCAACGATCTTGGCGAAGCATCCTGAGCTCTACCTGGTGATCGTGGGCTCGGGCAACCGCTCATTTGATGACTGCGAGGCCCAGGTCAAGGAGCGGGTGCAACAGTTGGGACTGCAGCGCGATGTCGCGTTCTTCCCGGAGACCGACGCGGTTGTCGACTATCTGCAGGCCACGGATGCCTGGGTATTTCCCACGGAATACGAAGGCTTCAGTCTCGCGCTGGCCGAAGCCATGGGCTGCGGTTGCACGGTGCTCGCAACTTCCGTCGGTGCCGCGCCCCAGTTGATTCAACACGGCCGCAACGGATTTCTGTTCCCGCCGCTGGAAACACAGGCGCTGATCAACGTGTTTGAAGAAGCGCTGCGGGTACGTGATCAATGGCCGGCCATCGGCGCGGGCGCGCGCGAGTCCGTGACCCCTTACGATCTCGATCTGATCGCCGGCCGTTATGCCGACTTGTGCCGCTCGCAGTCGGAAGCCAGTGGCGGACTCGGCCCCACCCTCAAAGGCTACGTCGGCTAGGCCAGACCTTCTTCATGCGGCGCAGGACCATGCGCCGCAATATCCGGCGGAACTCGGCGCCGGAGAATGACAAACGCTTGCCGTCAACCAGGGTTACCCCTCCAACACCTGACAGCGTATGCAGGCCATCCGGATACGGACCGCCGGCATCCGGTGCCACAAAGGCTGCCGGCTCCTCGCGGAAAGTTGTGGGCGTCAGCGCCACGATGCGATTTATAACAACACGCGAGCCGTAGGTCTGCGACGAATCCTGCGCCGGACGATACAGTGCGCCTTCCCACACAAACGGAAAACCTGCCGGCCGGGCCGAGCCCACATCCGTTTTCACCGGGTTCGCGGCGTGCGCGGTCCAGGGACCGAGAATGTCGGTTGCATACCAAAGGTGTAGATCCGCACCGAGGTGAGCGCCACCCGGATCGGACGCGCCGGCCAGCCACCACAGATCTCCATGACGGAACACAGTTGCATCCACAATCATGCAGTCTGCAAGCAACGTGGCCACTTTGACCCACTGATCGGGAAATCGCTGCAACTCATACAACGCAACTTCCCGCGCGCCCTGAGTCTCCGGAATACACAGTACGCGCCCCTCGTGCTCGAAAATCGCTGGATACGACAGATGAACCCGCGGCACGGGACCGATATTGACCGGAACCCGGGGAGCGCGGCCGTTGGGTTGAATCGCGGCAATCGTGCCGACGGCATCGCCGCCGTAGTCGAGGTGCTCACAGAACACAGTCAACTGTCCCTCGCGCAACCATCCAAATGGATCGGCCACAAACTCGCCCGGCGCGGGTGTTGGCAACCATCGGATCGGCTTGCGCACAGCCCGCGGATTCACGAAGTCCTCGATCGGCTGATCGATGACGCCGATGTTCCAGTGATCGTGCTCGATCCAGGGCCGCATGCCTCGGCTCAGCAGATACCAGCTCATCCGGATGACAAATCGCGCCACGCCCCGGTTGCAGGGGGCGGTGTTGAATGTCGGCCGCCCGCGTACCGGCTCACCTTCCAGATACGCCACTTCCCCGCTTTGAATATCCCGGCACACCTGGGCGGGCCAGTGAGTGAAGCGACTCAACAACTGGTCCCGGTTTTTTGTGTACGAGAACTGCTTCGTGCTCAGGCTGCCGCGGCGTAGTGGCACAACTTCGTCACGGTCCGCGGTCACGCGGCACAGCATGGCACCGCTGGACTTCGCGTTCCGGTAGACTTCCCAGAAGCCGGGCGGCCCGCCGCGAAAGTCCTGCCAGTCGCCAAATTCAAACTTCCACACGCCGAAAGATGCAATCGCATGCAGCTCGTGGCGGGGGGCCGTGCTGAAGCTCAAAACAAAATCGAGCCGCAATTCCCGGATTTGAGTTAAAGCGTCATGCGTGCGCAGCTCGATGACAGGTACACTAGCCAGGCTCGCGGGGAGCTCCGCCACGCTTGCAGGACTTCCTGCAGCGACCGTATCGAGAAAACGGAACGCGGTGCCCGCACCAGTCTCGCGCCCGGAAGGGTCGTTCCCAGACTGGTCGTGCGGTAAGCGGTCAATCAATAAAACGACCGGCGCGACACCCTCGAGCGACTGCAACTGTTCAATGCAATTACGCTGCCAGAGTTGTAATTGCCGACTGTCGCAGAGAACCCCGAAATGCATCGTGCGTGTATTTTAACATAGGAAAGTCAACAGATGACCCGAGTCGAGCATGCCCGGCGCCGGATTGAGAACCGCATCTACCTGGATGCCATCGGCCAGTCGCCCGGAACCCGATGGGAGCTGTTTCTGGCCTTTCTCACGGAACACGGCTTTGCCGCGCGCGTTCTGAGAAAGCGCTTCGGACTGCCCACGCCACTCAACACTACGGATCGCATCGTCATGGAACGCGACATCTTCCCGGAATACGCACGCGATCCGTCCATCAAACGCATGCTGTTCGTGGGGTGCGGCCGTTACACGGCCCACTATCAACAGCTCTTCTTCCCCACCAAGGACTTCTGGACCATCGAGCCCGATCCGGGCGCGGCCGGCTTTGGAGCGAAACAGCACGTGATCGCCCCGCTCGAGGACCTCGACCGTCATTTTCCGCCGGCGCATTTCGATTTCATCCTCTGCAACGGTGTCTACGGCTGGGGCCTCGATCGCCATGAACAGCTCGAAGCAGCATTCGCCCAGTGTCATTCGCGCTTACGCAATGACGGACACTTGTTTTTCGGATGGGACGACATCCCACAGCGGGCGCCTGTCGATCTGGACACCGTGTCCAGCCGGGCCCTGTTCCGCAAGTACACGTTCCCGCCGCTGGGCACGTGGCGCTACCTGACCGACACACCGTACAGGCATACATTCGACTTTTATCGCAAGTGAAGCCCAACCGAATCAATGACGCCCTGTATGGATGCGCCGGCGTGCTCCTGCTGGGTGTTATTGTTTTCGGGATGATCCGGCCGCTGTTGTCGATACGCCGCTACCTGCCGCTCGATCCTAACGAAGGTTGGAACGCCTACTTCGCGGATGCGGCCCTCCATGGCGGCGTGTTATATCCAGCCGCGGACGCGTTGATTACCAACAACTACCCACCGTTGTCATTCTATCTCGTCGGCGCTGTCGGCTACCTGATGGGGGACAACATCTTCGCCGGGAGGATCGTCGCCCTCCTCAGCTTGTTGTTCGTTGCCTGGAGCATCTACTACTGGCTGCGCAGTACCGGCACGGCGGCGCGCTTCAGCGTCCTCGCCGCACTGGTATTTCTGGCGTACGCGGTCACGTACGCCCGTGACTATGTCGCCATGAACGATCCTCAGTGGCTGGCGCATGCGTTGATGATGGCTGGCTTGCTGGTCGTCTGGAAAAGTGAGGGCAACACGCGGCGGCTCATCCTCGGCGGGGCCCTGATGATGGCGGCCGGCTGGACCAAGCACCTGCTGATCCCACTGCCTGTCACAGTCTCGCTCTGGCTGCTGTGGCGCTCGCGCCCTGCCTTCACAAAATGGGCTCTCAGCGCGACCGTTACCTTGGCTTTATTGGCGATGCTGGCCTGGTGGCTTTTTGGCCCGCGGATGTTTGAGAGTCTCCACGAACCCCGCGAGTACATGCGTTGGAAAGCCATCACTGAGGCAACGTCCGCCCTGCGGTGCTTCGCGCCGCTGGCGATCCTCTGGATGCTCGCGCTGGTCCAGGGGCGCCAGGGGGAGCGCATGGGCTTCGTCAGCGCCTACCTGGTGATCTCCGGCGCCGTTGCTCTGCTGGCGGCGGGTGGCGCCGGTGTTGATGTCAATTCCTTCTTCGATGCCCTGATCGCCCTGTGCCTGGCCGCGGGCCTCGCACTGGAGATCCTGTCTGTTCCACAGGAGCGCTGGAGCGCGGCCGCGGCGGGCGTCCTGGCGGGCTGTCTCGTCGCCTATCTGTCGATTACTGCAAAGCTCGAGATTCGAGACATCCGCAACCTCGAAGCCGATGAACGAACGGCCCTGCAGGACATCGAAGTCATCAGGGCTGACGGCCATGGCCGTGCGGCCTGTGAGATGCTGGACCTGTGCTACTGGGCCAAGAGCGCCTTCATGATGGATTTCTTCTACTTCGGCCAGAAAATCAAAACGGGGGTGCTGCCCCGGACTGCCTGCGCGGACACGTTCGAACGTGGCGACATCACGTTGGTACAACTCGAATCCAATCCCCGCTGGCGCGCCAAACTGCTGCCGAACGATTGCGACGCCCTGATCATGCGACGGTATCGTCCGATCCGTGAATCCAACTTCGGACCCCTGCTCGCCCGTCCGGGCGTCACCGCCTCCCGCTGATGAAACACCTCCTGGCCTGCGCTGTGTGCGCGCTGGCGCTCGCTGGCTGCACGTCCATGGAGACCGCCCAAACCGATTGCCCCAGACCCTCGGGTGACCCTCCCTATTGTCAGAGCCGCCACATCGAGTCCATCACGTTCGACTGGACCGGCGCCTACACCGAACCTAACGGCAGCGACCTTTGGCCGGTGACGTGGGGTCAGGACGGCAACGTGTATACGTTCTTTGGTGACGGTGGCGGCTTCGGAGGCGACAACCGCCGCGGCCGGGTCAGCTTTGGAGTTGCAAAGATGACTGCGCCTCCACCTCTGACTGCGGAAACCGCCAAAAACGTGTACGGCGGCTACGAGGCGGAGCATCCCTCCACGCTCGACGGCAAGGCGGGCTCGCTCATTGCTGTTGGAAACGACTTTTACACCATCGGCGGCTTGTGGAATGCGCGCGAGCTGGCGGGCGTCGAGGGTCACAAGTCCGGCGCCCCCAAGCGCAACCAACTCGCGTTTTCCAAAGGTAACGCCCACTCCTGGCAGGCAGCCCCCTGGACCTTCTGCACTCCGGACTCGCCCACCGGCAGCTTCTGCGCCGGCGGATTCATCAATTACGGCCCCGGTAATCACGGGGCTCCCGGCGGTTACGTGTATCTGTTCGGAGTCGCGAGCTCACCAGCTTACTGGGCGGGCGATGACGGCCCGGAGGTCGCCGCGGAGTTGGGTCAAACGTCCGCGGCGCCGGACGCAACAGCAACCGATGCAATTGCATACACCTACCTGGCGCGAGTCTCGAAGCACCATGTATTGCAACGCGAGGCGTATGAATTTTTCGCGGGCCTGAATTCGAGGGGCCGCCCTCGGTGGACCCACAACGAAAAACAGATGCAGCCGGTCTTCACGGACGGCAATCTCAAACAGGCAACGACCCTGGAGAGCGCCTCCTGGGTACCGGGCATTCATCGCTACATCGCGACCGCGCAAGGCCCCTACATCGGCCAGACATCTTTCTATGACGCGCCGCGGCCGTGGGGCCCCTGGACTACGATTTCATACAACAACATCGACCTGCAGAACGGCACCGGCGGTTGGGCCAATCTGGGCAAGGCGGGTGGCGGTTCCCTGGGAGTCCACATCGTCAATGCGTGGACCAGCCGGGACGGATTGTCACTCTGGATGACGTATTCATCGGATGGCAAGGCGCCCGAGGGGGCCCTGTTCCCCCCGCCTGGAACGATGCTGGATTCGTTCAACCTGGTGCATGCGCAACTGCTTTTGCGACCGGAGTCCTTGGACTCGCGAAAAAGCGACCGCTAAACTCCGCCCGCCCCAGTCCCCCTCGAGAACAGGTCGAAAGATGACGGACAAACCCATTGCCGCCGACTTCAGTGTCGTGATCCCCACGCTGGGCCGGCAATGCCTGCGCGAGTCGGTCCTGTCGATCGTGGCCGGCACCGTGGTCCCGGCTGAAATCATCCTGTCGCACCAGGGTGCGGTGGGCAGCATGGATGCCATGATGGAAGAGTTCCGCCGCCTGCCTGTCAAAGTCACCTACATACACTCGAACCAACGGGGTGCGGCAGCCGGGCGCAACACCGGCATCCGTAACGTCAAGACACCTTTTTTCGCTTCCACCGATGACGATTGCACCGTGGCACCGCGCTGGTTGGAGGAAATCGTTCAGGGACTGAAGAAGTATCCGCGCGCCATCGTGACCGGCCGCGTGCTCGCCAGCGAGGAAGGCGCGCCCTCCGTCAACGACTCGAACGCCAATAAGGTATTCCGTTCGCTGCCGTTGAAGGGTGATCACTTCGCCGGCGGCAACTTCGGCACGGCCATTGCCACATTCGAGGACTCCGGCCCGTTCGATGAGACGGAGCTGCTGCGCTATTGTGAGGATCCCGAGTGGTCGTACCGCGCGCTCGTGAAAGGCCACGAAATCCACTTCATTCCTGAAATCACCGTGATTCACCTGCACTGGCGCGGCAATGCCGACATGACCGAGGTGTATTCACAGTATGCGTATTCTCAGGGCGGTTGGTTCGGCCGCCGCCTCCGCCGCTACGACGCTGGTTTCCTCGTGCGGCTCGTTTACGAGCTCACCCGCGGAGCCAAGCGATGGTGTGTGGGAACACTGCAAGGGGATCTGCTGCGCAAGGTCAACGGCCGGGCATTCGTGGTTGACCTTCTGAGAGGCGTGGCGGCAGGCTTGAATGGACATTGAGACCGCCGAAGCCACAGCGACTCCTCTGGAAAAAACCGTAACCGTAGGCGCCACTGACGAGAAACGCGCCGGTAAGGCCCTGCTGTGGAAAGCGGCCCAGCTGGGGTCGAGCCGGCTGCTCAATCTGATCACCTCACTGGTCCTGGGACGGCTGCTCACCCCCGTAGACTTCGGAATCGTCGCCATCGCGAGCGTCGCCGTCACGACGATGATGACCGCGACCGAGACCGGGATGACCAACGCGCTCGTTCAGGCCACTGACCGCCAGCGCGAACACTATGACGTCGCGTGGACTATTGGCCTGATACGCGGCTCGCTGGTCTGCGCCGTTTTGTGTATTGCCGCGCCTTACATCGCGGAGCTCTTCGGTGACGCGCGCGCAACCTCTCTCGTGCGCATGATGGCTTTTCTGCCATTGCTCAACTCCATCAACAGCCCGCACATGACCGACCTGATGCGCGAGCTGAAATTCTCGCGCATCGCCCTCGTCGCGATCACCGCCGTCATCGTGGAAGCGATCACCTCAATCACCCTTGCGAAATCGCTCGGCGGCGCCGCCATCATTTTGGGCAAGCTCGCCGGTGCGTTCACGACGATGGTGCTGAGCTATGTCGTGGCGCCCTACCTCCCCCGCTTCCGGCCGCAGTTTGCCTCGGCCAGACAACTCATTGCCTTCGGCCGCTGGCTGTTTGCCATCGGCATCGTGGCCGTCATTGCGGACTTCTTCACCAAGGTCGTGGTGGCTCGCAGCCTGAGTGTTGCGGGACTCGGCGTATTCTCCTACGCCGACCGCCTGGCCGAGACGCCTACTCAGTCGGCGAATGAGTCCATTGGCGCGGTGGCCTTTCCGCTCTATGCGCGCCTCAAGTCAGATCCCGAGCGCCTGGCAAGCGCCGTTCAGTCGCACCTCACCGGACTCATGTTCCTGTTGTTGCCGGTGACCGGCCTGATCATCGGGATCGCCCCCTCGCTCGAGCACTATGTACTGCAAGGGGACCGCTGGGCAGGCGCCGCCCTCATGATCACCCTGTTGGCCATTGGCTACGCGTGTGAAGTTTCTTTCAACGTCACGTACTTTTTACTTCAGTCTTTAGGCTGGGGCGGCCGGCTGTTTGCCGCGGAGCTGACCCAATACATCGTCCTGATCACCTCCGTCGCCCTGCTCGCGGGTCCATACGGACTCATCGGTATCGGCATCGCACGGATACTCACCGCCACCGTCGTCGCAATCGCGGGAGCCAAGGCAGCGCCCGCGTGGTTTGCTACGATACTGCGCAGAACGTTCCGAACCGCGGTGGCGCTCGTCATTCTTTCGTCGCTTGCCGGCGCTGCGGCGTGGTTCGGTGCCTCGGTCGTACCCGGTACAGTGGGACTTGCAGTCGGCCTCGCCGCCGGTGGGGTTGCCTATTTCCTGCTCGTATTGCTGACGGATCAGCCTTTCAACCTGGGCGTACGCCGGGCCTTGGCGTTGTTCTTTCCGATTCTCGCTAAGGGCTAAATTTGGTGGATCGACGCCTCAAGGGCCGCCTGGTGGTGGTCTCACCCCATTTGGACGACGCCGTGTTGTCTTTGGGCGCCACTATCGCGCACGCCGTCGAGTCAGGCGCCCAAGTTGAGATTCTGACGGTGTTTGCCTGCGCGCCGGACTCGCGGACACCCGCCGATGACTGGGACCGCAAGTCAGGTTTTGCGACGGAGGGCGAAGCCGCCCGGCAACGACGGATCGAAGATAAATCCGCCTGCGCCATTCTGGGCGTGGCGCACCGTTGGTTTGAGTTTGGCGCGCAGCCGTACGAGCGCCACGGCAGCATGGAGGAAGTTATATCGGCGGTCGTTGCCGCAACCGCGGGTGCTGACACCGTGCTCGTGCCGGGTTTTCCGCTCGCGCATGCGGATCACGCCGCGCTCACCAACGGCCTGTTGTCTCACCGCCTCAACTGCCAGTGCGTGGGACTGTATGCCGAGCAACCCTACTCATTCGATCGCAGCGCGACACCCGCTGGACCGGTTCCAGCCATGCCGGCCGCCCGCATCCAAAGTGGGACACATGCGTGGCAACGCGCTGGCGCTACGCGCCGGCACCGGCAACTGAAGTTACATGCAGTGAAACAATATGTTTCACAGCTCCCACAGCTCGGATTGCGACAGCGCGGCCTGGGTTACCTGCGCCTGCGCAGGATGTTATGGCATGAAGCGCGCATGGGTGGCGAAACCATTGCGTGGCCGAACGCAACATAACGCTCACGTTCCCAACTGCCAACCGGTATGTGTGACGTACCTCACATACGCCTGTATCATATCCGGCTATCTAGTGGGCTTCGCGCCGCGGAAACCACCGCGATAAAAAGCCCGCCTGCCGGGCAACTCAAAGACGAGCGCGGCGTTATCATTGTGCTATGCAAGCCAGGGGATATGGCCATTGATGCTGATCGACCATCCTAAATCGCGCCCGCATTTGTCGGTTATCGCGCCGCTGTACAACGAAGAAGACAACGTCGACCCGTTGTACGAGGCTCTGACGACCGCGTTGGATCCTACTGGCATGGATTATGAAATGGTCCTCGTGGATGACGGCAGCAAGGACTCCACATTGGCCAAGGCCATTCAGATTGCTCAGAACGACCCGCGGGTGAAGGTGGTCAAGTTCCGTCGCAACTGTGGCCAGACCGCAGCAATGGCGGCAGGCATCGAATACGCCTCCGGTGACGTCCTGGTCACCATGGATGGCGATCTGCAGAACGATCCGCTGGATATCCCGATGTTTCTGCAGACGATCGACGCTGGATACGACATCGTCGTCGGCTGGCGCTTTCAGCGGCAGGACAAGCTCATCACCCGCAAGATCCCGTCCAAGATCGCCAACTGGCTGATCGCCAAGGTGACCAAGGTGCCCATCAAGGACAACGGGTGCTCATTGAAGGCGTACCGTGCCTCCGTGATCAAACAGATCCCGTTGTATTCCGAGATGCACCGGTTCATTCCCGCCATGGCCTCAATCGCGGCCCCGCGTATTGCCGAGGTCAAGGCCCGGCATCATGCCCGCCGCTTCGGCAAGTCCAAGTACGGCCTGTCCCGCATTTACAAGGTGCTGCTGGACATGCTGGTGATCAAGACACTGGCCTCGTTCGCCAGCAGTCCCCTGCTGTGGTTCGGAATGCTGGCGATTCCGCTTCTGCTCGCCGGAACCACCCTGCTCAGCTATGTTTTCCTGCACGCACTTCTGGTGGGTGCACCCATCTCGCTGCCCATCGCGGGTTGCGGAGTCATTTTTCTCACGTCCGCCTTCATGATGGTGTGCAGTGGCGCGCTCGGCGAGTTGGTTTACAACCTCGGCGACATGCGCGACCACGAATTTGCCCGCCTGACCCAGACGCTGCGGATGCGACCGGCCCACGTTGAGACCCAAGCGCAATGAGTGAACGCAACCTGAATCGAATCTCCGTCATCATCCCCGTCGGCCGCCGCCACGAGGCGCTGCGCGAGCTGTATGACGAGTACCGTGCCGGACTGGACGCAGTGCGGATGCCGTATGAGTTTGTGTTTGTCATGGATGGGCCGTACCGGGACGCGATGGCCGAAGTCGGCGCGTTGATCGATGAGAGCCAGCCCGGGATGACCCAGGCCGGGATGGCCCAACCGAATGTGCAGATGGTGGTGCTGAACCGCAGCTTCGGCGAATCGACCGCCATCATGGCGGGCTTCGAGCGTGCCAGCGGCGACATCATCATGACACTGCCGGCCTATCATCAGATCATTGCCGAAGATATTCCGAAGCTGATCGCGCCCCTGGAGACAAAGGACCTCGCGCAAGGCTGGCGGTGGCCGCGTAAGGGTGGCTCCCTGGAGCGTGTGCGCCGTTCGATATTCCACGGGCTCGTCGGCCGCTTCACGGGCATGCGCCTGCATGACCTCGGATGCGGCGCGCGCGCGATGAAGCGCGCCGTCCTGCAGGAACTGTCACTGTACGGAGATCAACATCGCCTGCTGCCCGTGTTGGCCAATCGCCAGGGCTTCAGTGTCGTCGAAGTCGAGATGCGGCAGTCCGACCGCGATGCCTTCAAGGGCATGTACAAGCCGCGCGAGTACGCGCATTTCGTGCTCGATGTGTTCACGGTCTTCTTCCTCGTGCGCTTCACGAAGAAGCCGCTGCGCTTCTTCGGCATGCTGGGTGCCAGCATGTTTGGTATCGGCGCACTGCTGGTGTTGTGGATGGTTGTCGAACGGCTGGCATTCAACACCAGCCTGTCGGATCGCCCGGCGCTGCTGTTGTCCGCGCTGGTCGTGGTGTTGGGATTGCAGCTGTTTGCCTTGGGGTTGCTGGCGGAGCTGATCATTTTCACTCATGCCCGGCACATCAAGGACTACCAGGGCGCGGAGATCATTCAGTATCCGCGCGCCGAGCTGCCCAGGAAGGCACGGGAGGCGCGTGCCGAGAAGACGGCCGCCCTCTAAACCGCATCCGTGACCTCCGACAGTACCTCAGGGTCACGCTCCGCGTGGCTCGGTCCGCTTGGGCTGCTCACGATTTGCTGTGTCGCCGCCGGCGGGCTCGCCCGCTTCTGGCACCTGGGCAAGTGGCCGCTCGCCATCGATGAGTACTATTTTGCCCAGTCAGTGCAAAACCTGCTGCACCACGGCATCCCGAAGTTTGACTGTGGCGGCTATTACCAGCGTGGGCTGCTGCTCCAGTACGCCAGTGCCGCGTTGCAGCTCGCAGGCCTTTCAGCCGAGCTTGCGCCCAGGCTGATTGCAGCCATTTCCACCCTGATCGCCCTGCCCGCGGCGTTTCAACTGGGACGTCGGCTGGGTGGACGGGATGTTGGACTGCTGGCGGTTGCCGTGCTCGCGCTGTCGGTCTGGGAAGTCGAGATCGGGCGGTTCGGTCGCATGTACGGGCCGTTCCAAGCCCTGTTCCTCTGGTACGTGGTCTTCTTCGTTCAGTACGTCGTGGACGGCCGGCGTCGGGCGGTGATCCCCATGTTGCTACTGTCAGCCTTGGGCTTTGCGGTGTGGGAAGGGGGCATCTTCCTCGTCCTGACGAACCTCCTACCCCCCTTCATCCGCCATCCCGATGGACGGCTGACCCGTCGCGATGTGGCGTATCTGATCGGCTGCTCGTTGCTGTTGATTCCCGCGTACTACCTGACGGTGGCCGATCTGCGTACCTCCGACAGCGACATGCCACCGGACTACGTCGAGCCGCCTGACACGCCTTCAGAGAGCCGGCTGGACGCAGCCATCCCGCCCTACAAAACGCTGAAAGCGCACTTGATCTGGGCTGCCGCGTTCCTGATTCCAGTGGGCTTCGTGCTGTGGGGAGCGCTGCGGCAGGTCCGCACGCGGCTGCAACCCAAAGCTCAGCCGCTGGCAATGCTGGGTATGTTGCTGGTCCTGGCGTGTGCTGCGACGCATCAATTCGAGTTGGCGCTCGGGATGCTCGTCATCCTGGTGCTGTTGGGCATCGTCAGCACGGAGTCACTGACCCCTGCCGCCGCCCGCCCGCTCTACATTGCGATCCTGGTTTGCGCCGCGTTCTGGGTGGCATTCGGTGTTGCCGTCTCCGATTGGCACAACCCGGGCCTTTCGTCCCTGCACACCCTCTTCCTGCTCGGTTACGAGTTTGTACGTTTTCCAGACGTGGTCCGGCAGATTGCCATGCCCTGGGCGCGTACGGTGCCGCTGCTGTCATTGGGACTTTTCATTCTCGTGACGGCCGCCGTGCTGCGCGGTGTTCTGCGCTACCGTGATACACCGCCCGCCGAGCGCATTCTGTTGGCTCTGTTTGTTGTGTTATTTCTCGCCGCGGCCGCATCGAACCCGCCGCGCCAGGAAACACGCTACGTGTTCTTCCTGTATCCGCTGGCCGTCCTGTTCTCGATCATGACCATCGGGCGTTTCATGCGCCGGATGCTGGGCGAATCGCCGCTGGGCGCGGCGGCAGCGGCAATCGTGTGCCTGCTTGCTTTCATCGCAAGTGAGGACTTTCGTCCGATACACCTGTGGAACATCGACAGCGAAGCAATCAACTTCCGCATCGGCATGGGTTCCCGGCTGTCTGGACATTACCATCCGCGCAGTGACACCCGCTCGGCCGCGACGTGGTTGCAGGCACATGCCACGCCCGGCGAAGACCTGGTCATCATCGCCTTCCCGGGTGTCGACTTTTACTATCCCAAAAGCGATTACTACTTTGTAGCGGAGTCGGATCCGCGCTTCGAATCGTGGGCTTGTAGCCGCGGCACGACACAGCGTTGGAGCAATCTCCCCATGATCCACTCCTACGAGGCGCTACGAGCGAAAGCCGCGAGTGGGCGCCGTGTGTGGATGGTCCTGGAGCCCTCCCGCATGCAGCCCATACTGGCCGTATTGCCACCCGGGTCCTGGACGTTGGAGTGGACCTCGAAGGAGCACGATATTTCCATCGTGTCAGTTCGCGAGACACACCGTTAAACGCCTCGCTGAGGCGCTGCAGCGAACAACGTGTGATGTTGAATAGCCGCGGGCGGATTTGCTTCGGACTCTTGTCAAATCCGCCTTGCTTTCAACCGTCTGTTTGGGTGTGATAGACGCCGGCTGGGGATGAGTATAAAGACCCGCGCAGCGGGCCAAAAAAACATGAAAAGGGATGGAATGAAACTCCGCCCGGCTACAGATCAGGCACGAAGCCTGCATGGCTCTACGCCCACGGTGGGCGGGCGCCACCCCCGGGCGGGGAAATCTCTTGGTACTATGGCGCTTTATTGTTCAATGGGAAGGTAGGGGATGAATATGAGTGAGCGTACAGGTGCCGTGCTTCTGGCGCTGTCTTCAGTGTTTTTCGGCCTGGGAGCCGCAACGAGCGCCGTGGCGGCCGAGGCGCCGGCCGGTACCGCCCTGGTGGCCACTCAGACCGATTACAAAATCCACGCCGGCGACTCACTGCTCGTGGGTGTGTACGACGATCCGAAAATGCCCCCGATAACTGTCACTGTTACACCGGATGGCAAGTTTTCGTTCCCGCTCATCGGCATCATTGTCGCGGGTGGCAAGACGCCCGAGCAGGTCCGTGTTGAGATGGAAACCAAGCTGCGCAAGTACGTCTCCGAGCCTGTCGTCACGTGCTCCATCGTGGAGGCCAAGGGCAATGTGGCCTACGTGATCGGCCAGGTTTCCAAGCCCGGCGCCATTGTCATGAACCCGGCCCTCAATGTTCTGCAGGCACTGAGCGTTGCCGGCGGCGGTAACGCCTACGCGAAGTTGGACAGCATCATCGTCATCCGCAATACGGCGGGCGGTCAGAAGACCATGAACTTCCACTACAGCCAGGTGAGCTCGGGAAAAAACCTCGAACAGAACGTCCAACTGGAGAGCGGGGATGTCGTTGTTGTCCCGTAATCCGACCGGCGCCGGCCTGACTGTGGCCGCCGCCGTCGCGACGCTGTGCGCAACCGCTTCCGCGGGCGCGGCTCAGATCTACTATCAGCCGATCGTACAGCTGTCCACCGCATACAACACCAACCTCGATCTGTCGGCGCCTCCGGAGCCGAAGCGCAGCGCGGAAGGGTACTTCGCGGACGCCGCCACGACGATTGGAATCGCGACACCAACGACGGACACGACGTTGCAACCGCGCTTGTTGTACAACTACTACCCGAGCGCATCGGACCGCAACCGCCTGGAAGCGTTCCTGAATGGTAACGGCCGCTACAACTGGCAGCGCGACCACTTCTCCTGGTACGGGACGTTTGATCATCGCGACGACGTCAATGCGCAGCAACCCGGCGCGGCTGACGAGAACACCGTAAATCCCGGAACAGGTAACAACACGCCGACGACCGGACGGACCGCGCCGGGCGTGACGCGCGACTATCTGATCGTGGATCCGACCTACACGCACTCCCTCACGCCCCTGTCAGGAATCGGCCTGGCCGGCGAATATCAGTTCATGGGGTATAGCCGGGAGGACGGCGGGCACATCGGCTTCGACTTCTACCAGGCCAAGGCCTTCTACTCGAAGACGGTGGACCTGCGTACCGACTTCCAGATCGGCGTGTTCGGCAATCATTACTCGGCCCGCTTCGGCGATGCCCGCTCCGATTCGGGCGGTGTCACCGGGAATGTGGGTTACAACTGGACGCAGGTGCTGCATTCCAACCTGTCGGCATCGGTCCAGCAGACCGACTTCAAGGAAACCCGGGACAACGGCAACAACTTCGACGTGAAGTCACATCCCTGGTCGGCGGTCTTCAGCACGGTCTACGATGCCGGCCAGTTGACCAAGTACAGCTTCTACCTGGGCCGCTCCATCGCTCCGAGCAGCGTGGGTGGCTTGTCCCAGATCGACCAGGCACGCGCGCAATACGACCACGACTTCACCCAGCGCCTGCACCTCACGAGCGCCATCCGCGTGTTCCGCGACAAGGCTGTTTCAGGCGTCTCGAACGCCAACTACCGCAACTACGGGACTGGCAATATCCGTTTGCAGTACATGCTGACACAGCGGATCTTCGTGGCCACCGCCTACACCTACGTTTATCAGAAATACAAGCTCGATCCCGCCTCCGCCGATGCCAACGTGTTCAACGTGAGCTTCGGCTACCGCGGTCTCGAACGGCAGCATTGATTTTTCTCAGGACGGATCATGAACACGACAGCATCACCGGCAGCAGGCGGAATCACGGGATACCTTCCCATCCTCCGGCGCCGTTCCCGTTATATCGCCATCATCCTGCCACTGTTCGTTCTGTTGGCGGTCTACCTGTCGTTCGCACTGACGCCGTTGTACCAGTCGACGGCCACGATCCTGATGGAGGCCTCCACGGTCGACCAGAAGGTGGTGCAGAGCACGGTCATGAGCGGCGCCAACGATCAGATCGAGATCGTGCAGGGCCGCGTGATGACCATCGCCATGCTGAAGGATCTGATCAAGGAGTTTGACCCGTATCCGGGCAGCCCCATGACCCCTGGGGAGAAAGCCCAGCAGATCCTGGAGGACACCACTCTCGAGCGCGTGGACCCGGTCACCCTGAAGCCGCTGCTGGATTCCAACGCCTTCTCACTGCACTACCGCAACCCTGACAAGGAGCGCGCGGCCGAGGTCACGAGCCGCCTGGCCAAGCTGTTTGTCGACTACAACCAGAAAACCCGTGAGCTGGCCGCGCAGGATGCCGCGAAGTTCCTGACCGCCCAGGCCCAGGACGTCAGTAAGCAGATGCAGGCCATCGACGAGGAAATCAAAGTCTTCAAGAGCCAGCACGGCGACGCCCTGCCCGAGTACATCCAGCGCAACGAGGCGTCCCTCGACCGCGTCCAGCACGAGCTGGAGAACCTGCAGCAGCAGATCCTGCAGTCCGAGGAGAAGGAAAATCTGCTGGCAGTCCAGTTGAGCCAGACCAGCCCCAGCATGATCAGCAAGGCAGGCGATATAACCGACCTGCCGACCCTCCGCGCCCAGTACGCCGAGGCCATCCAGCGGTACACCCCGGATCACCCGGAGGTGAAACGCCTCAAGGAAGCCTTGCGGCAGGCCTCGGCGGAACAGGCAACGACCGCGAATGGCGGCATCGTGCAGAACGCCACCAATCCCCTGTACATGACGACAGCCAGCCAGCTTCAGTCGGTTCGCAAGGAGCTTGCCGGATATAAAGCCCAGGTCGCGCGCAAGACAGCTGAAGCTGCGCAATACGAAGCTTTCCTGCGCAAGACTCCAGGTGTCGAACGCGAATACTCCGATATCATGCGTCGTCGGACCGCCCTGCAGAACACGTACCAGGGCATCCAGGACAAGCTGCAGAACGCGCAGATTGCCCAGAACTTTGAGAGCGTTCAGGGTGGCGAGCGTTTCACGCTGCTGCGGGCACCGTCCGCGGCCAAGCTCCCGGTGTACCCGAATCGCATCGGGCTCATCCTGCTGGGCGTGGTTCTCGGCGGCCTGTTCGCTGGAATTGCAGTGGCGGTTGCGGAGGCAAGTGACACGAATGTCCGCGATACCGGTGACCTGCCCGTACTGGGCGATGCGCCGGTGCTGGCGGCGATCCCGCTCATCAACAACTCGCGGGACCGGCGCTCGCGTCGGCTGAAGCTCGTGTCCTGGACAGCCGCCTACGCGGTGGCGATATCGTTTGTCGGTATCGTGGTCATTCACGCCGTCAGTTGATCGGACTCTCACTCACTTTCGCGCCGCGGATTCAAATATGACTATCATCGAAGCAGCACTCGAGAAGACCAAAGCTCTGCGTGGCCATCGCCCCGAGCCTTTGAATCCACCCGGCGGCATTCAACACGACTATTCACGCCGCGCCGCCGATCGCACCCCGGCTGACCGCGCCAACGACACCATCCCGTCGCATGTCGCGCCGAGCAGCCAGATCAAGCCACACCGCGTTGCATTCGACCCCGAGACGGCACGCGAGAACCGCCTGCTGTTGAGCGCTTCGCTGCCCGAGGATCACGGCACGATCGCCGCCTACGGCATGTTGCGCACCCGCATCCTGCATCGTACCCGTACCAACAACTGGCGGACCGTTGGATTGACGAGCGCCGCACCGCAGGACGGCAAGTCGCTGACCGCCGTCAACCTGGCGCTCAGCCTGGCGCGCGAGAAGAACAGCTCGGTCGTTCTGTTGGATCTCGATATGCGCAACCCCAGCGTCTGCCGGACATTGGGCATCACGCCGCCCACCGAGCTGCGCGACTTTTTTGAGGCGCGTGTCGACTCGCCGGAAGATCTGTTCATGTCCATCGGTATCGACAATCTGTTGATTGCCGGTAATGTCACGCCTACCGACAACTCGGCCGAGCTGCTCGCCTCCTCCAAGCTCGAGGAGCTGCTGGACTACATCCGCCGCACCACCGTCAACCCGCTCATATTGATCGACCTGCCGCCCGTGTTGAGCCCGGATGACACGCTCGTCGTGGCTCCCCGGATCGACTCGCTGGTACTGGTGGCCTGTGAGGGCAAGACTCCCCGCGCCGACATCCAGAAGGCCGGCGAGTTGCTCGCGGACTTCCCGATCGTGGGCCTGGTGCTCAACCGCTCCAGTGAGCCGGTGCAGGGTTATGGCTACGGCTATGGGTACGGACAGAGGGGCGGAAGCGGTCAGACATGATCGAGCCGCCCGCGCACCCGAAGTTCCGGCTCCTGGTGCTGTCATCGGACCCTTTTCCACCCAGCCGGGTCGACGTTTCCGTGTTGTTTGGCGAGGAGCTCGCCGGCCGCGGACACCGGATTGACTGGATTCTGCAGAGCGAGGCCGACTGCGATCACGGCTACGTCACTCAATGGGGTGGCGGCACCGTCTGGGTCGCCGCGACCAACAGCCGCAACTCCCTGCTGTCCAGGCTGGCCAAACATTCAGCGGCCATCTGGAACGACGCGCGGGTGTTCAGCCTGCTGCGCGGCAATCGTTATGACGCTATCGAGGTGAAGGACAAGTTCATCGGCGGCGTGTTTGCAGTAATTGCGGCGCGCTTGTTCCGCAAGCGGTTTGTGTATTGGCTGTCCTTTCCATTTCCGGAGTTCTATCTCACCAAGGCGCGCGACGGCCTGGCGCCCTACCCTCTGCTGTACCGCCTGCGGGGCCTGGGATTCCGGGTCATGTTGTACCGGATACTGCTGCCCGCCGCTGACCACGTGTTTGTTCAGAGCGAGCAGATGCGCCGGGACATCGCGGCCGAGGGCATCCCGCTCGACAAGCTCACCGCGGTTCCGATGGGAATCAAGCTCGACGGTGGCATGCAGGCGCCGGCGCCCAGCTCACGCAGCCGGATCCCTGAAGGACAGCGCTGCTTCATGTACCTGGGCACGCTCGGTCGCGAGCGCCGTATCGATTTTGTCCTGCGCACACTGGTGCGCGTGTTGCGTGCGGAGCCCGAAGCGAAGTTGTATCTCGTCGGCAAAGGTGAGCAGCCCGGAGATGAGGAGTTCCTGCGCCAGGAAGCACAGCGGCTGGGAGTCGCGGCCTCCGTGGTACTGACTGGCCAGCTGCCGCGCCAGGAGGCTCTGCGATACGTCCAGGATGCCGATGTCTGCGTGTCGCCGTTTTATCCGACTCCGGTCCTGAACTCGACCTCGCCCACCAAGCTGGTGGAGTACATGGCCATGGGCAAAGCCGTGGTGGCCAACACTCACCCGGAGCAGAAGCTGCTCATTGATCAAAGCGGGTGTGGCTACTGCGTGCCCTATGACGAGGACGCGTTTGCCGATGCGATCGTGAAGCTGTTGCGTGCTCCAGAGATGGCGCGTGCGATGGGAGAGCGCGGTCGCCGGTATGTGATCGAGCACCGCTCGTACGGCGTGATTGCCAACAACGTGGAACGCGCAATGTTGCGTGTTGCCGGCAAGAGCGCCATCGCCTCGGGTGCATCGGCTTGAGCAGGACGCGCGTGTGCATCGTGAACCCCTTCCAACATGGCGGGGGGGCCGAGTTCCAGATCAGCCTGCTGACCGGAGCCTTGCGCGCGGCCGATCGGTTCGATGTGTACTACCTGACCCACCATGTCGCGCCGGAGATCAAACCCGACGGCTACCAGGTCGTGCGCATCGGCAACGACGACCGGGTTCCCCGGTTGGGTTACGTGTCCGACTTTTTTCCGCTGTATCGCGCACTCAACTCGCTGAAACCGCATGTTATCTACCAGCGCGTGGCCTGCGGATACACCGGCATCTGCGCATTTTACGCCCGCCGGCACCATCGCCGGACGAGAATGATCTGGCACGTCGCGCACACCACCGACGTGACCCCGGAAACGCTCGACACCGGCCGCAACATCGTGCGGCGGCGGCTGGAAAAATGCAGCGTCGAATATGCCATCCGGCGAACCGACCGTATCGTGGTGCAGACCCGCGATCAGGGCCGGTTGCTGTCGGAGCACTACGGCCGGCAGGCCGATGCCGTGATACCCAACTTCCATCCCGACGCGCCCGAGCAGCCTGACAAGTCAGGCCCCCTGACGGTCGTCTGGATCGCGAACCTGAAGCTGTGGAAGCGCCCGGACGTGTTTGTCCGTCTGGCGCAGTCCCTGCGGGATCTGTCCGGCGTGCAGTTCCTGATGCTGGGGGAACCGCCCGCGGGGGATGCCCGGTGGTGCGCGGAGCTCATGCAGAGCATCGAAGCGACCCCTAATCTCAGGTTCCTGGGCCATCGGAGCGCGGCCGAGGTCAATCAGTACCTGGCCCGCGCCAGCATTTTCGTGAATACCAGCGTTCACGAGGGCTTTCCCAACACGTTTGTGCAGGCCTGGTTGCGGGACGCGGTCGTGGTGAGCCTGAGTGTCAACCCGGATCGGGTTCTAGATGAACGAGGGGTCGGTATCCACGCGGGAACCGAGGACGGCCTCGGAAAGGCGGTACGGCACTTGCTGACAGATCCGGTAGCGCGCGCCGGTTACGCGGAGCGCGCGCGTGCGTACGCGAGAACGGCGCACTCGGTAAGGAACATTGGCAAGCTGACGGAGATGATCGATGCGTGTGCCGCGGCTGCCTGAGCCCAGATCACGATCCCTGAGCGGGCCCTGGAGTCCTTATTTTGATCACCCGGGCCGGCACGCCGCCGACTACCGCGAAATCCGGGACATCCCGAACGACCACGGCGTTCGCGCCGATGATCACGTCATTGCCGATGCGTATACGGCCCAAGACTTTGGCTCCAGCACCGAAATCGACCCGGTCGCCGACGGTTGGCGCGCCAAACGGGTCGGCGCCGCCACTGTTACCGAGCGTGACACCGTGACGGATCAGACAGTCATCGCCCATGACCGTGTTTCCATGGATAACGATACAGCCGTGGTGCTCTATACACAGCCGCCGGCCGATTTGCGCCGTGGAGCCGATGACGATGCCGCAGAAAATCTCCGCGAGCTTGTTGAGGACCATGTAGACGATCGTCCAGGGCGCCCGCACGATTTTGTTGCGGATGGCGAAACGGGCGTGTCCGAAGCGATACACCAGCAGGGCCCAGAAGCCGATTCCCAGCAGGCCTTCGCGCTGCGCCTTCAGATCTTCGAGCACGTTCATCGGCGGTTCAGGCGTGGAGTTGGACCAACAGCGTATGCAAAAGGCGACGGGCGTTCAGCGCACGAATCATATGCTATTCTCCCAACAACAGAATACCGCCTGGCGGCCGGACGATAATAAGGTAACAAAACGGCCTCTTTCACGAGAAAGAAACAGATAGATCATGCCCCGGCTGCTTGCAATCAACAATTACTACTACGACCGCGGGGGCTCCGAGGCCATCTTCTTCGCGCACAACCGGATGTTGGAGGAGCTGGGTTGGGACATCGTGCCGTTCTCGATGGAACACCCCCAGAATCATGCAACTCCCTATGCAAAGTACTTCATCGAAGACCTGGATGCGCACGGCAAGTACTCGCTGATGCAGAAAGTGTCACGCATCCCGAAGGTGATCTATTCCTTCGAGGCGCGACGCAAGCTCGATGAATTGTTGCGGGTTGTGCAGCCCGACATTGCGCACGGACACAACATCTATCATCACATCTCGCCGTCCATCCTCAGCCTGCTGAAGGGACGCGGGATTCCGACGGTCCTGACACTCCACGACCTGAAGATCGCCTGCCCTGCCTACAACATGCTTGCGCCCGATGGCGTGTGCGAGCGCTGCAAGGGCGGAAAGATTCACAACGTGGTGCGCAACCGTTGCATCAATGGCTCCGCGGCCATGAGCTTCGTGATCATGCTGGAAGCCGCGGTGCACAAGCTCCTCGGCTCGTACGAGCGCTACGTGGACGCCTTCGTCGTTCCCAGCCGCTTCTACATCGAGAAATTCAGCGAATGGGGCATGCCGGCCTCCATGTTTCGTTACGTACCGAACTTTGTGGACGTCGGACGCTACTCACCTAAATATGAGACGGGCGACGCGTTCCTCTATTTCGGCCGCGTCATCCGGCAAAAGGGAGTGGGCACTCTCATCCGCGCCGCCGCTGCGGCGCGCAGCAAGCTGCTGATTGCCGGGACGGGACCGGAAATGCAGGAGATGAAGGCGCTGGCTGCCTCGCTGCAGGCCGATGTCACCTTCCTGGGGCACCTGAGCGGCCAACAGCTCCACGAGACAATCGGCAGCTGCCGTGCCGTCGTGTTGCCTTCGGAGTGGTATGAGAACGCGCCGGTCAGCCTGCTCGAAGCCTATGCGTTGGGTAAGCCGGTGATCGGCGCGCGCATTGGCGGAATTCCTGAGATGATTCGCGAGAATGAAACCGGGGCGTGTTTCACCAGCGGCGATGTGGATTCGCTGCGCAAGACGTTGGAGGACTTCCAGGCGCGCCCCGCCCGGCAGTTGCAAGAGATGGGCGCCGCGGGAAGGCGCTGGGTGGCGGAGGACTTCACTGTTGCGATGTATCGCCAGAGGATGATGTCGGTTTACCGGGAGCTCGGCGTGCCGGCGGCGGCCATTGCCAGCCACGAGCCCGTGAGTGCTTCATCGTGAGCATGCGTCCGCTCAGGATCATGGTTCTGGGGGTCCGCGGCATTCCGTCCGTGCAGGGCGGGGTCGAGACTCATGCGGAGCAGCTTTATGAGCGCTTGTCTCATATGGACTGCGAAGTGGAAGTGCTCGTCAGGACTCCATTCGTTCCCCCGACCCGCACCTCTTTCGGTTCGATTCGGCTGCGCCGGATCTGGTCGCCGAAATCGACGGGGTACGAGGCCCTGGTGCATTCACTCCTGGGCGTTCTGTACGCGGCCATTTCGCGGCCCGACGTACTGCACATTCATGCCATCGGACCTGCGATCGTGACGCCGATTGCCCGCTTCCTCGGACTGCGCGTGGTCGTGACGAATCACGGCCCCGACTACGATCGCGACAAGTGGGGACCGTTTGCCAAGTGGGTGCTGCGCACGGGCGAGCGCTTGGGGATGCGCTGCGCCAACGCCCGGATCGCCATCTCCAAGGTCATCGGGCGGCTGATCGAGGAGCAGTACCACCGCGAGTCGGATTTGATTCCCAACGGGGCTGTTCCGGTCAAGCCTCAGTCAGAGACGAGCGAGTTGGAGCGGTTCGGGTTGCAGCGCGGCAAATACTTCCTGCAGGTCGGCCGGATCGTTGCGGAGAAGCGTCAGCTCGACCTCATCAAAGCGTTTGCGGCTGCGCGCGCTCCGGGCTGGAAGCTCGCCATCGTGGGTGCCGGCGCTGGCGAATATGACCAGGCCGTCAAGGCCGCGGCCGCCAAAACCCCGGGTGTCGTTCTGACCGGCTTCCAACGGGGCGCCGCACTCGGTCAGTTCTATACCCATGCAGGCGCCTTTGTGCTGCCCTCCTCCCATGAGGGATTGCCCATCGCCCTGTTGGAAGCCTTGAGCTTTGGCTTGCCGGTTTTAGCCAGTGACATTGCGGCCAACCTCGAGATTGCGCTTCCGGCCACGAGTTATTTTCCAATGGGTGACACCGCCGCGCTTGCAGAAAGGCTGTCCGCGCTGGCGCAATTACATCCCGACGAGGCGGCGAGCGAAGGCCGCAAGCGCTGGGTACACGAACGTTACGACTGGGGCCGCATTGCCCAGCAGACACGTGAGGTATACAGCCGGGTCGTCCGGGAGCCGAAGCTTCTGGGCCGCAGTGTCATCTGATTTTTGACCCCTATCAACGCGCCGCGCGTTGTTCTGACGGCGCGGCAAACAAGAGCGATCCATGGACCTTACAGTCATCTCCACCTACCGCTGCAACTCACGCTGCCAGATGTGCTACATCTGGAAAAATCCCACGGACCAGAAAGAAGAAGTGTCCGTGGAAACGCTTTCGAAGCTGCCCGGGGGATTCGACAACCTGAACGTGTCGGGCGGCGAGCCCACGCTGCGGCGCGATCTCGCCGAGATCATCGACGTGCTGTATCCGAAGGCGCGCATTCTCGAAATCAGCTCGAACGGCCTGCACCCGGAGAAGCTGGTTCCCATCATCAAGAAATACCCGAAGATCAAGGTCCGCCTCAGTGTCGAAGGCGATGAAGCCACCAACAACCGGATCCGCGGTGAAAAGGACGGCTACGCCACCAAGATGGCCGGCATGCGTGCCCTGCAGGAAGCTGGCGGCGAAGACCTCGGTTTCGCGTTCGTCATTCAGGACGAAAACGTCGATCAGCTCGTACGCGTGTACGACATGGCGCGCACGATGGGCGTGGAGCTGTCCACTTCCACCCTGCACAACGCCTGGCAGTTCTACAAGAACGACAACTACTTCTACGACCGCAAGGCAGTCGCCCGCAAAGTGGAGGGCCTGATCACTTCCCAGTTGAGCAGCAAGCAGCCGAAGAACTGGTTCCGCGCCTATCTCAACCTGGGCCTGATTGAAAAGATTCTCGGCCACCAGCGTCTGATCAGCTGCACCGCCGGCTCCGACTTCGCATTCATTGATCCCTGGTCCGATGTCTGGTCGTGCAATGTCCGCTCGGACCTGTTGATGGGCAATCTGGCGCGCCAGTCATGGGCTGACATCATGGCGAGCCCTGAAGCCCAGAAGGCCCGCGAGAAGGTTCACGCCTGCAAACAGAACTGCTGGATGGTGACCACGGCCCGTACGGCCATGCGCTCCAACATCGTGCCACAGCTGCCGAAAATGGGCCCGCTGATGTGGGTGCTGCAGAACAAGCTCAAAGTTTCGATGGGCGGCAACATCGCATTCGACCGCTACATCGACTATTCACACGTGGAACCAACACCGCACGTGCAGCGCACGTCGTTCCTCGGAGCGAAGGTGAAGGCGCCCCTGGTACGCGGCCGCGATACGCCTGAGACGCGCTACCCGCTCAAGAGCTTCGAAAACACTTAGAGCCCGAACGGGCTAGGCGCGGGCCGGCTCCGGTTGTAGTTGCAGCCGGGGCGGCGGCGCGAACAGGCCGGGGATCTTCCAGCGCTCCAGCAGGTAGACAAACACCACGGGCGCCGCCATTCCCACTACCGTGCCGACCACCAGGTGCAGCGGCACGCTCTCGATCCCCAATGTCTTCTGCAACACGACGCGCGCCGCGCCAGCGGCGATCGTATGCAACAGGTAGATCTGCAGGGACCAGCGGCCGAGCCGTGCCATGAGGCGCACATCCCGGTTGGCCAGCAGCACGCTCACACAAACCGTCAGCACCGTGCCGGAAGCCGCCCCCAGGAGGTTGCCCGCGGAAATCGCTGGATTCGACTGACCGTACTCCACGGTTTGCGCGAGCCAGTGGGAAAGCAGCGTTGCCCCGGCGAACACCACGACCGAAATCGCGAGCCACCGTACGGGGCGGGCCGTAATGTGGCGGGTGACTGAATGCAACAGCGCGCCCGCGAGGAAATACACGAGATACCAGGCCGGGTAGGTGATGAACGGGCCGGAATGCCGTATCGGGCCGCGGAGGAAATAGAACACCACGGCCGCGACCAACAGAATCCAGCGCAGCCGTGACGGCAACACGAGGTACAGCAGGCAAACATACAGGTAGACAAAAAACAACGCGTACAGGAACCAGAATTCCTGACGCGGATGCCACAGCAGTGAGAATACCTCCCCCAGGGTGACAGGGTTGTTGACGTGCTGCGACATGGCAACTTGTAACAACCCTTGCAACAGAGACCACAGCACGTACGGGTAGACGAGCGTATCCACCTTGCTCAGCAGAACTGAGCGCAGGCCCCGGCGTTGCCAGGAATGCGGGAAAAACAGGCCCGACAGGTAAAAGAACAGCGGGATGTGGAACGAATAGATGGCATCCCAGGTCCATCTGAAAAAGCGGGGATCCATCTCGAGGCCCGCGAGTTTCACACCACTGAGGACGTGACCAAACACGACGAGGAGGATGCCGATGCCCTTGGCCTGATCCACCCACTGTAGCCGTGTGGCGACGACGGGCGTCGCAACATCGCGCGAATGTGAAATCCGGGAAACGGTTTCGTTAACAGGATCCCGGTCTGAGACCGTCGAGCGTGTCATATTCTCATCCGATCATCGAATCGGCGCCGCGCTGTATCACCTTCGCGCCGCAACAGCACACGGGGACGAACGCCCGTTCGCCCAGACTGACTCGAACTGTCGCCATAGTTTGACAGTTTGACCCATACAGTCCCCGTGGATAGGTTTACAGCCCGCCATGACGGCGGGAGTCCTGAAACGCCGGACTCGAAACAGGCGGGAGTGACTGATGGCATTACGTGATCGATTGTTGTGCGCTTCGTTGGGCGTACTACTGAGCTGTAATCTGGCGGTGGCCGCGAAGCGCCCCAACCCGCCGCCGCAGGTTTGCATCGGCTCGACCTGCACCACCACCCAGCCACCCACGACGGGGTCGCTGAAATATCACCCGGGATTCTACCCGTTTTTCAACTACGCGGGCGGTGTCACCCCGACCAAGCTCCCGGCCGATCTCAAGCTCATCGCGAGCCTGGAGAACAATGACAACGTGCAGGGCATCGCGATCGCGATCATGTGGCGGACCATCGACAAGGGCACGAGCGGCCCGAGCTATGACTGGTCGCTCATTGATGCGTACCTGAAGGCCGTGAAGGCGGAAAACAAGCGCCTGTGGGTGCGAGTCCAGGACGCCGTGATTACTTCGGGTGCGAGCGTGGCCAGCGGCCGCAAGGTGGTACCCGACTGGTTGATCAGCAAGTACGGCGCCGAAAAGGTGATGGTCAACTATGATCCGCCACCTCGCGGAGTTGCTGCGAAACGTTACAACTCTGTAGTAACGGATGCCTATATCGCCATGTTCCAGGCCATGGCGGCCCGCTACGACGGCGACCCGAACTTCGACGGTGTCATCATGTTCGAGGAGACGGCGTATGGGATCGATACGTCGGGCACCGCGGTGACCCGGGATACCCCGGGCAAGGACTACACCGAAGCCGGCATGTTCTCGAATCTGTACGCGCTGATGGATGGTCTGCGCGATCCGCAGAAAGGCTTCAAGACTTCCAACGTGCAGTTGTCGGCCAACTACCTGTTCAAGCGCTCCGACAGCGCCGCGAACTGGCAGGACGTGTTCCAGCACCTGCAGAGCCACAAGATGATGCTCGGCGGCGCTGACAGCTGGATCGAATCCTGGACCTATCCGAACCTGCCTTACAGCGGCAAGCAGACGACGGGCCCCGGCACGAGCGGTCACACCAACCCGAATTACAAGCGCGCGATCTATTCCGACGAGGTGTATCGCGGCTGGTGGCCGGGAACGACCGACTGGCGCGGCAAGATCCTGTTCGGACCGGATGTCGAAATTACTGACATCGGCGGTTATGTCACGAAGATGATGTCGCCCATTCCCACGCTCGAGGACATCTGGAAAGTGCGCGGCGGATTGGACAAGGCGCAGTATTTCTTCTTCGACATCAACTTCCTGCAGTCGGGCAACTACGGGACGGCCGCTCAACAGTGGTCGACCGCGCAGTACCCGTTCATCAAGGCGCAGGGAAATATCGCCCCGGCCAATCCATACCAGTAAATGGATCTCCAGTAACGACACCCTGGTCTGCGCGGACGCGGGCCAGGGTTTACTGGACTGCGGACCCGGTAAGGCCGGACAATCCGCACCTCCCTTTGAGAAAACGGCGTCCGCATGTTCGCACTCACCATAATCGCCCTCTGCGCCGCTTCGGTCTGCGAATTTCTCGGCACCGTCTTTTCCGCGCCCATTGCCTACGTCAAGTTTGTTCCCGAGCTGTTGTCGATGATCCTCACCATCGCGGTGTTGATGGAGGGAATGCGGCGAGGCTTCAGCCTGGTCGCGGCCAGGTATTGGGTGGCCTTCGGTATCGTCGTTTTCATCATGGTCTGCGCCTTTTTCGCCAACTCGGAGGAACCGGGCCCGGTGGTCGCGGGCATGCGCCAGTACCTGCGCGGCATGCCGATGTTCCTGATACCGGCAGTCTTCCGGTTCAATGAAAAGCAGACGAAGCTGCTGCTGAAGGTACTGCTCTTCATTGCCCTGCTCCAGGTGCCCATCTCCTGCTACCAGCGCTACGTGATCTGGGCGGCGGGACGCTTCTCCGGTGACGATGTGAAGGGCACGGCCACCGACTCGGGCATCCTGTCGATCTTTCTCGTGGCGGTCGCGGTCGGGTGGCTCGCCTATTTCGTGCGCAAGGAAGTCTCGCGGACCACCTTCATTGCGGTCTTCCTGGCATTGCTGCTGCCAACGATGATCAACGAGACCAAGGCGACGGTCATCCTGTTGCCGGTCGGAATACTCGCGACCGTGGTCGCCGGCTCGCCGCGCGGCCAGCGCATGAAGGTTTTCTCGACGGCCATGGCGTTGCTGGTCGTCGTGGGCGCCATCATGATTCCGGTCTATGACTACTTCGCCCAGAACAATCCCTACAAGAACGAACAGCATCTCGTCGACTTCTTCACCGACCAGAAGCAGATCGATACCTACATGAACACCAAGGGCGGTACGGGCATCGGCAGTCACAAGCTGGCCCGCCGCGGCGATGCGGTGCGCGTCCCCGTTCAGTATCTGTCCAAGGATCCGGTGAAGCTCGCTTTCGGACTGGGGCTCGGCAATGCTTCGCATTCCAACCTGGGCGAGCAGTTCACGGGCCGCTATTTCGACCTGTTCCAGGCATTTGCCTATATCTCGTTCTCGATCTTCCTGCTCGAGATCGGCCTGATCGGCACGCTGATGGTGTTCCTGCTGTACGCCATGATCTTCTTCGATTCCATCTACGTGGCGCGCCAGGATTCCAACAGCATAACCGGGCCGTTCGCGGTGGGTTACATAGGCGTCGTCACCGTGTTTGCGGCGGCTACGTTCTACGCCGCAATCCACGCGTACGCGATCCTTTCCTATCTGTTCTGGTTCACGGCCGGAATCGTGGCGGCGCGGCGGGTGCAACTCGAACACGAAGCGCGCGCTCCGGCCCGGCCGACTTTCCGCGACCTGCGGCAACAGCAGCAGGCCGCCGGCGCCTCAGTAGGCTTTGTCGCCTCGCGCAACAATCAGCACCGTCTTGACCAGGATCTTTAGATCCAACAGCGGCGACCAGTTGCGCAGGTAATCCAGGTCGTACTTGACGCGCTGTTCCATCTGCTCGAGCGTCTGGGTTTCCCCGCGCATGCCGTGAACCTGCGCAAGCCCGGTCATGCCCGGTGCCACCTTGTGGCGGATCATGTAGCCCTTGATGAGCTTGCGATACTGCTCGTTGTGAGCAACGGCATGCGGCCGCGGACCCACCAGGCTCATCCGTCCCTGCAGCACGTTCAACAGTTGCGGCAACTCATCGAGGGAAGTGCGGCGCAGCATCCGTCCGAGCGGCGTGATCCGCTGGTCGTCCCTCGTTGCCTGTTTGATTGACCCGCCGTCCTCCGTCACCGTCATGGTGCGGAACTTGTAGACCGTGATCTCCTGCCCATCCAGGCCGTAGCGCCGCTGTTTGAAAATGGCCGGCCCCGGCGAGGTGAGGCGCACCGCCAGCCCTATGAGCAGCATGAGGGGAGCCACCGGCAACAGGATCAGGCCCGCCAGGACCAGGTCCGTCAGCCGCTTGCTGACACCGCGCGTGCCATGAAACGGTGTTTCGCACAGTGCAATCAGGGGCACGCCCAGAAACTCGCTGGTGCCACCCTGGATGGTGTCGAAGGGGAACACCATGGGGACGTAGTAGACGGAGACAGTTGTATCGCGCAGATCATCGAGCAGCTTCTGCACGCGCGCGATGTGGCTCACGGGAAGTGCGACGAAGATCACATCGATGCCGTTGGTTCGAACGTACTCGATGATGTCCTTGAGCCCGCCCTTGATCTCGAGTTGGGTCTCACCCTCCGGCGCGCCTCCCAGCCTGTGAGGCGCGCGATCGTCGAAGAAGCCGGCGACCCGCAGGGCGGCCGAAGACGTTCTCTCGACGCGCTGAGCGAGCGATACGCTGATTTCGTTATAGCCGACAAAGATGGCCCGGCGTGCGCTCGCCGGATCCGACAGCATCCGGTTGAGCGCTTCGTGCATGAGAAGCGCAAGTCCCATGAGGAATGGCGGCGTCGTGACCGCCCACGTCAACAGCAGGCCGCGCGAGAAATGATCCGAGCTCTTGGTGGCGTAGCCGATCGCCAACAGTACGCACAGGAGCAGCAGCCACCGCAGCGCAATGCGCGTGACCAGGCGACGCCGGCCACCGATGAGCTGCGTCATCATCCCCCGCTCCGGTTGCATCAGAGGGACGCCGAGCACAACTACAAACGTCAGCAGCAGCACGAACGGCAGGTCGAACGGAATTCCGAACAACAGCATCTCGATAGCCAGCAGCACGCTGGCCACGAGCGGCAATCCCACGCTCTGCGCAATGCTCAACAGCCCCATGCGCAGGGTTTGTTTGACGACGACCGGATTGGTCATTCGTAGTCTCGCAACATGTCGCGACGCGCCGTCATCCTCGCATCATCCTCGGGGCAGCTCCCACAAAAGCCTGGAAATAAAGTCAGTTGCACCGCGCTGTAGACCAGTACCTGAGTAGCAAGTTTCGCCTACCTGGCGGACACAGGCCAGACTGTCTGGCATCTGCGACCCACTGGTTTCAGTTTCGAAATCAATCGCTTAGGCGTGACTGCACAACTCGTCGCCGGTTCCACTGTCGGCGCGCGGCAACAAAGACGCACAGCCAGCGCACTGCGATAGTCTCGGCCGCCGCCGCAAGGTGCTGGAAACAATAGTAATTCGAAACGTGGCACGGTGGTTGCACATAGTCACCCGAGGCACGTGGGACCGAAGCTCGCCAAGCTGACAGTCACGCGCGTCTTGCAAAGGCAAACCCGCCGAAAGGCGGGGACGCAAAACTTCCGGTCTAAAGGCTCTCACGGGCCCACGACAGCGGAGTTGCCGTAACCGCACTGGCAGGCGGTTCCGTAAAAGGAGCGATCGCGCACGATCGCTTTGCAGCTTCGTTTGGCCCCGTGTTTTCGCCTAACCGCTGGAAGGTCTTTGCAGCAGCAGTTCAGGCGTTATACGGGGTGGCGGGGAATGATCAGAGTTGGATTGCGCGGCAAGGCCGCGATGATGGTGGCCACGGCAGGCTTGTGTGCAATGGTGGCGGGATGTGGTGATGACGGAGCGTCGGGCTCGGCTGCGCAGGCGGCCGGTGCCAACACCTCCTATCCGATCGATCGCTCGGCGACGACTGAAACGGTCGCCGGAATGCAGATCCAGGGCTCTCCGGCGACGACCGTCAAGGTCGGCCAGGCCTATAGTTTTCAACCGACCTTGCCCGGAGCAACCGGTGCGGCGGTGAAATATTCGATTACGAACACGCCCGTCTGGGCAAAGTTCGATGCAGCCACCGGCACGCTGACAGGCACGCCGACGGCGAGCCAGGTAGGCACCTACAAAGGCATCACGATTGCCGCTGTGGTTGGAGGCAAGACGGCAACTCTGCCCGCCTTCAGCATCGTGGTGACCGAAGGCAACGCGCAGAGCAATGTGACGCTGTCGTGGCAGGCGCCAACGATGAATGCGGACGGCTCCACGCTCGTGGATCTGAAGGGCTACAAGGTGCACTACGGTCCAGCGTCAAAGAGCTACTCAGACACGATTCAGGTCAGCAATGCCGGCATCACCACGTACGTGGTGGAGAATCTCACCGCGGGGAAATATTACTTCGCGGTGACCGCCTACAACTCGGCCGGGCAGGAAAGCTCACTTTCCCCCGAAGTATCGACCCAGGTGGATTGAAAGCTTTCCGTAAGCCAACACGTGCGGGCGCCTCGAAGGGGCGCCCCTCGAGGGTTCTTTGAGGTATCGTTCACGGGCCAGCGGCTGAATGTCGTAGACCCGTGACCGTACAAACCTTCACTTCCTGGGGCAATGTCATCAGGAAGCCCCATGAAAGCGCGCCCCTGCTCAGCCGCCACGCTGATTTTCCCGTGGCGCCGGAGCAGTCGAGCCTGCTGCCCTACGGCAATGGCCGCAGCTACGGTGATAGTTGTCTGAATGTCGGCGCCGCGCTGATTCCGACACGCAGCCTCGATCGCTTCATTTCCCTGGACACAGCCTCCGGCGTTGTGACGTGCGAGGCGGGCATTCTCTTCGATGAGATGTTCCGGGTGATCATTCCGGCGGGGTGGTTTGTACCGGTCACACCGGGCACCCGCTTCGTGACTTTGGGTGGCGCGATCGCGAACGACGTGCACGGCAAAAATCATCACGCCGTGGGCACGATCGGCCGGCACATACTGCGCTTTGAATTGTTGCGCTCCGACGGTCAGCGGTTGATCTGCTCACCCACGGAGAATCCGCAACTGTTCCGCGCCACCATCGGGGGGCTCGGCCTCACGGGCATCATCACGTGGGCCCAGTTGCAGTTGCGGCCCATCGCGGGCCCGATGATGAGCGTGGAAAACATCCGGTTCGCGAACCTGGATGAATTCCTGCGTCTGCAGCGTGAATCGGACGACGAGTTCGAATACACGGTGGCCTGGGTGGACTGTCTCGGCACGGGCAACCAACTCGGCCGCGGCTGGTTCGAGCGCGCCAATCATTCCCCGACTCCCGCCGCCCTCCCGCGGGAGCCGCCGCGCGGACTCAACATTCCGTTCGCGCCGCCCTTCTCTCTGGTGAATGCGGCGTCCCTGCGGCTCTTCAACACTCTCTACTATCATCGGCCACGGGTGCGGCGCGGCGAGCGTTGGTTTGAGTCCTACTTTTATCCGCTCGACAGCATCGGCAACTGGAACCGGTTGTACGGGCCGCGGGGGCTCTATCAGTACCAGTGCGTCATACCGGATGCCGCGGGCAGTGAAGGCACGGCGGCACTTCTGAATGCCATCTCCCGCAGCGGGCAGGGATCCTTCCTCGCGGTGTTGAAAGGTTTCGGTGCCCTGGAGTCACCGGGCATGCTGTCATTCCCACGCACGGGGCTCACCCTCGCCCTGGATTTCCCCAATCGCGGCCAGAGCCTGGAGCGCCTGTTCGGCGAGCTAGATGCGATCGTGCGCAACGCCGGCGGGCGCCTCTATCCCGCCAAGGATGGCAGAATGCCGCCCGAGCTGTTTCGGTCGGGCTACCCGCGCTGGCGGGAGTTCGCTCAATATATTGACCCGCGCTGCTCGTCCTCGTTCTGGCGGCGCGTTATGGACGGTGCATGAAGAAGATCCTGGTGATCGGGGCCGGTTCGGCCATTGCCGAAGCGACCGCGCGCGTGTTTGCCCAGCGGGGCGATGCATTGTTCCTGGTGGGCAGGAAGGCGGATGTTCTCGAATCCATGTGCGCGGACCTGCGTGTACGGGGCGCCAAGGCCGTTGGCATGCACGCGATGGATGCCAACGCCTTCGCCGGCCACGAAGCGATGCTCAATGCCGCTGATAGCGCGCTCGGCGGTCTGGATACGGTGTTGATTGCACACGGCACGCTCAGTGACCAGAAGGCATGCGAGGGTTCGGTCGAGCAGACGCTGAGGGAATTGAATACCAACGGTGTGTCGGTGGTTGCCTTGCTGACGCTGATCGCCGCCCGTTTCGAGCAACGCCGCGCGGGAACCATCGTTGTCATTTCGTCAGTCGCGGGTGATCGCGGCCGACAGAGCAACTACGTGTATGGCAGCGCGAAAGCACTGGTAAGCGCCTTCACTTCCGGATTGCGCCAGCGGTTATATCCGTTGGGAGTGAGTGTCATCACCATCAAACCGGGATTTGTTGACACACCCATGACAGCGGCTTTCCCGAAAGGTGCGCTGTGGGCGAAGCCGCAGCAGATCGCCAACGGCATCGTGAGTGCGGTGGATCGCGGCTCGGCGACCGTGTTGTATCTGCCGAAGTTCTGGCGGCTGATCATGTTGATCATCCGCTCCATTCCGGAAACGGTGTTCCGCCGCCTGAAACTATAGGGGCCAGGCTCCCGGGCTCCGGGGCTCCTGACTACGGCTCCGGATCCTCCGGCGTGTTGGCCGCCCGGCCGAACTGGGTCGCGTCGATCTGGTTCTTGGCCAGAAGGTCGTACAGCGTCGGGCGCGTCACGCCGAGCAGTTTTGCGGCACGCGACAGGTTGCCGCCCGCCACGGCCAGTGATTGCCTGACCGCCTGCGCCTCGGCACGCTGGCGCGCCACGCGCAGGTTGAGATAATCCGGATCATCGCCCGGATCCTCGAGCCCGAGATCACTGGACATCACCACGGGACCGTCGGCCATGATGACGGCGCCCTTGATCCGGTTTTCCAGCTCGCGCACGTTGCCAGGCCAGCTGTGCGCCTGGATGGCGCGGATGGCATCGGGGGCGAGTCCACGCGTGGGGCGGCCGAAGCGCTCGGCCATCTCCTGAACCAACACCTGCGCGAGCAACAGGCTGTCGCCCTGCCGCTCACGCAACGGCGGAATGCGGATGGCCACTTCGCTGATGCGATAGAACAGGTCGTCACGGAACTCGCCGGTGCCGATCAGCTTGTCCAACTTGCGGTTGGTTGCACAGACGATGCGCAGGTCGAGCGGGATCGGGATGCGGCCGCCGATGCGCTCAACCGTGCGATCCTGCAGAACGCGCAACATCTTGGCCTGAAGGGATGTGGGCATCTCGCCGATCTCATCGAGGAATACAGTGCCGCCGTTCGCGGCTTCGAGCTTGCCCGGAGTGGTCTTGGCCGCGCCGGTGAACGCGCCTTTCTCATAACCGAACAACTCGCTCTCCAGCAGGTTGTCGGGAATGGCGGCGCAGTTGATGGCGACAAACTGCATGTGCGAACGGCCCGACAGCCGGTGAACGGCTCGTGCCAGCAGCTCCTTGCCCGTGCCGCTGTCGCCGAGAAGCAGGACGGTGGCATTCGTTGGCGCAACTTTCTCGATCGCGCGGCAGACCGCGCGCATGGAATCGCTGACTCCGATGATGCCATCCAACGCCATCGAGCCCGTGCGCTCGCGCAGGCGCCAGTTTTCTTCCTCGAGCTCGCGAATCCGGAACGCGCGTCGCACAACGATGGAGAGCACACCACCATCGAGCGGCTTGTGATAAAAATCGGTGGCACCGAGACCGACTGCCGCCACGGCAAGCTCGCGAGCGTCGTGCTCGGTCATCGCAATGATCTTGGTATCGGGCGAGAGATTCAGGATCTGACGCAGCAGCCCCAGGCTCTGTTGTGCCAGCTCCGGCTCGCGCGCGGCGCCGAGGTCGAAGAGAACGACATCGGGCTCGAGGCGGCGGACCAGGACGAGGGCTTCCTCGGTGGTCTCGGCCGAGGTGACGTCGAGATCGGAGAAGATCTGCTCGAGCTCCTGCCGCAGGCGGCGATCATTCTCCAGAATGAGAAGCTTGCGGCGCTGCATTTGCGCAGACGGCGTCAGCTCCTGTGCCATTCACCTGCTCCCGGTTCCCTGGACGACGATGGGGTCTTCGGAGCTGGACTTTACACTAAGTTGTAAAGAAATCCGCCATGGCTTGTGTGCCGCACGTCACAATCGGGCAGAAATCAACGCGGTGACACCGGTAACCACCCAGGGTCCACGGAACTGGTAACGGCCCGCGAGCGTTCCCACCCAGTCAGCCGTGACCGGCAGGTGAACCTGGGGAACGATCCGGAAGCAGCCGGCGGAGGCTTCGATACTGACGTCCTCGAATCCCACCCATTCATAGGACTTGGGAAATTGGCACTTATAGAACGCCTCCTTGGCGGCGAAGATGAGGGCCGCTTGCTGCCGCGCCTGCGCCTCCGGCAGTTGTTCGAGACGTTCTCGCTCGCCGGGAGTACAGATTCGCTCCCAGAGATCCGCGCCGACCGAGTCGACCACCTCACAATCGATCCCGAGCGCTTCGATCTCATTGCAGCGCGCCGCCACGGCCGCGGCAAAGCCCGTGGTGTGGGTGATGCTGCCAATGATGTCGGGCGGCCAAAGAGGTTCGCGCTTTTCACCCGCCAGCAGCGAAACCCTCTCCAGTCCCAACTCGGTCATGCAACGGTGCGCACAAGCGCGGCCGCGTGTAAAATCATCGATTCTCTTTTGTGCGCAATGGTTTATGAATGCTAGCTCAGACGCAGTCAGAACAGTTCGCGGCGCCGTGCCGGTGAGTTCGACCGCCACCACACCCTTCGGGAACAGGCCACCCAACTCGGCCGATAGTTGCGCAGGATTGTCCGCCATCTCATTTGTGGCACTTGGTTCGCCGACGGCGATCGATGGGTTATTCATCATGGGAGCTACATCATAGGCCCGCAGACGGCGTTCATCGCGTCCTGACATGGCACACGCATATCGACCGGATATTGATGGCCTCCGGGCTGTTGCTGTCGTAGCAGTCCTTGGGTTTCATGCCTTTCCGGACGCCTTTCCAGGTGGCTTTACCGGCGTCGACATCTTCTTTGTCATTTCCGGTTTCCTCATTTCAGGAATCATCCTGGGCGAGCTGAAAGCCGGAACGTTCACGTTCGGTCAGTTCTACGCACGCCGGGTGCGGCGAATCTTCCCTGCCCTGGCACTGGTTCTCGGGGCCACTTTGTTTCTCGGGTGGCTGTGCCTGTCCCCGTACGAATACGAGCAACTCGGCGGACACGTGGCTGCGGGCGCCGGCTTTGTATCGAACCTGCTGCTGTTTCACGAGAGCGGCTATTTCGACACCGACTCGGCGCTCAAGCCGCTGCTGCATCTGTGGTCCCTCGGCGTCGAAGAGCAGTACTACCTTCTGTGGCCACTGTTGCTCTTCGCCCTGCGCAGGCACATCCACAGCATCTTCTGGCTGATTCTCGGGGTCGCCGCCGCCTCGTTCGTGTTGAATATCCTGTTGGTCCATCGCCAGCCGAGCGCGGCGTTCTACCTGCCGGCCACGCGTTTCTGGGAATTGATGATCGGGAGCATCGCCGCGTACCGGGATCTGTATTCGGCGCGCCGCTTCGAGATGTCGGCGCCGGTCCGCAACATCACTGCGACCGCGGGGGTCGCGCTTCTGGCGCTGGCGTTTGTGCTGGTGCACGACGGCCACGGGTTTCCGGGATGGTGGGCTCTCCTGCCGACCGCCGGTGCCGTGCTGCTGATCCAGGCAGGCCCGGACGCGTGGATCAATAAGAACCTGTTGGCGAATCGCGCGATCGTTTACATCGGATTGATCAGCTACCCGCTGTACCTGTGGCACTGGCCGCTTTTGACCTATGCGCGAATTCTCTACACCGGCGTTCCACCGGTCGGGGTGCGAATCGGCGCATTGCTTCTCGGGGTCGCGTTGGCCTGGGCCACCTACGAGTTTGTTGAGAAGCGCGTGCGCCGCCTGGGACGGGGTCCGACGGCGGTGCGCACTGCGGGCCTCGCCAGCGCGGCAGTGGGTACGTTGGCCGTCCTCGGGGTCCTCGTCGTCACCAGTGTTGTTAAGTCGCGTTCGAGCTCCATTCCCTATCTTGCTGAAATCTCGGCCGCTTACTCCGACTGGCACATTCACGACCTGGGGAATATCCCCGGCAACGCCCAGGGCACCGTACTGTTCTTCGGCGACAGTCACATGCAGCAGTTCTGGCCGCGGCTGGCGGAATTGACATCGGATGACCGCGCTCTGCACCACACCGTGTTGTTCAGAACGCGCGGCGGCTGCGCTCCGATTCCCGGCATTGAGCGCACGGGCTACGGCTGCGCGAAGTTTGTCGACCAGACCTTCGCCCTGGCGCATCAGCGCGAGATTCAGACTGTCGTCATCAGCGCTTCATGGGTTGGATTCGCTGACCGCAAGGACTACTACAAGGCCGGCGATGAAGACGGCGAGCCGCTGAAGATGCTTACGCCGCAGACGCAGTGGGTTATGGACGGATTTGAATCCGCTGTCGCAGGACTCGTGGCGGCCGGCAAGCACGTTGTGATCGTGCTGTCTTCTCCGTACGGTAGAGAATTCGACCCCAGGCAAATGGCGCGGCGCGACGGTTTGAGCTTCCGCGTGAGTCTGCCGAGGCCTGTGTCCCGCCAGGCCGTGGATGCGGATTCCGCCTACATCGATGATCGTTTGATAGAGATTGCGAGGCGTACGCATGCGAGCGTGCTCGATCCGCTCGACACTATCTGCAGTCCGACGCAGTGTCCAACGTTGGACTCGGAAGGCAAGCCGCTTTTGAAGGACGAATCCCATCTGCGCTCGTCTTTCGTGCAATCCCATTTCGATGCCTTTGACCACTTTGTGATGGTGAACCCTGCAACCAGCACCGTGTCAGCCCGCAGCCCTTGACCTGGGATAATGCGGATACCCGCGACAGACTCGAACATGTAGCGTCGGATCTTTCCGAGCGTCGGGCAAGTGTGAACCACTCGACACTTTGAGGAAAATCCGGCTCGGCCGCGCTAGGAGGGCACACTTACCGCGACCGTCTCGAAGCATTCTGGCCGCCATTGGGGCCATGCTTCCAGTACTGTGTACGGGCAGGTCTTGCGCTGCGCGAAAAATGAAAACATCTCCGGCATCGATTCCAGAAGGCTTCGATCAGACTGCGGCGCGCTTTCGCGATCATGCGGCAATTGCCGGCGACGCCGCGCAATTCACGTATGCGCAGCTCGCCGCCAAAGCTGACCGCATCGGAAGCTGGCTGCGGGCGCGGGGCATCGGGCGTGGCCATACAGTTGGACTGTTCGCCCAGCGCTCCGTGGATACCATTGCCGCGATCCTGGGCATCCTCAAGGCGGGCGCGGCCTATGTGCCGCTCGATCCGGCATACCCGAAGAAGCTCCTGCAATACATCTACGAGGACAGCCTGCCGTCGGCGATGTTGGTGCAGGGTAGTCTCGTTGCCAGCCGTCCCCAGGATGTGTTCTGGAAGGGCGAGGCGCTGAGCCTGGATGCTGACATGGACCTGCCGGACACCTCCGGTGGCGTCTGGGGCTGGCCTGAGATCGAGCCCGATGATGTTGCATATATCATGTACACCTCGGGGTCGACGGGGCGCCCCAAAGGCGTAATCGTCCCCCACCGCGCCGTCCTGCGGCTCGTGCTCGACAATGACTTTGCGACGCTTGGACCGGACGAAGTCATTCTGCAGATGGCCCCCCTGTCGTTTGACGCATCGACGTTTGAAATCTGGGGGGCGCTGCTGAATGGCGGGAAGCTGGCCGTCGTCTCGAATCCCTATCCGTCGCTGGATGACATCGCGGCGGAGATCGCCCGTCATGGCGTAACGACGATGTGGCTGACGGCGGGATTGTTCCACTTGATGGTGGACAACAATCCCGAGGGCTTGAGGCCGCTGCGTCAGTTGCTGGCCGGAGGTGACGTTCTTTCGCCGCCTCATGTCCTGAAGGCCTTGCGCGCCCTCCCCGGCTGCCGCCTGATCAATGGTTACGGTCCCACTGAAAATACAACCTTCAGTTGCTGTTATACGGTGCCCCGTGATTACGACGGCTCAGCCGCGCTTCCCATCGGTAAGCCGATCCGGCAGACCGACGCGCTGATTCTCGATGAGTCACTGCAGCCTGTCGGCGTGGGTACTGAAGGTGAGTTGTATGTTGGCGGCGCGGGCGTCGCGCTCGGATATCTGAAGCGCCCGGAGCTCACCGCCGAGCGGTTCATCCACCTGCCGCGCGGTATTTTCGTTTACAGGACCGGTGACCGGGTCCGCATGCGCGCTGACGGCAACATCGAGTTCCTCGGCCGCCAGGACCGCCAGGTCAAGATCAACGGCAAGCGCGTGGAGCTGGATGAGATCGAGGCGCGCATGCGCGCGACCGGCCTCGTTCAGGATGCGGCGGTTGTGTGTCCGCCCGGAGCAGTCGGCCATCGGTCCATTATCGGTTTCGTGACCGCCAAGGGCCCGCTGGACGTTGAACAACTTCGCCGGGTGCTCCGGGACGACCTGCCGGATCACATGATTCCGGCGTCGATCACGCAGTTGGAATCCTTTCCGCTTTCGCCGACCGGCAAGGTGGATCGCGCTCAATTGCCTCTGGTGGCGGTCAAGCCACCCGATGACATCCGCGGCCGCGCGCCGCTCAACGCCACTGAAGCCTCACTGCGCGAAATCTGGCGCAAGGTGTTGGGCACCCAGGCCGTTGGCGTCGACGACAACTTCTTCGATCTCGGTGGAACGTCGCTGGGCCTCATGGAGGTGCACGCGCAGATCAAGCGTTCGATGAGCAGTGACATCACTGTTGTCGAGATGTTCCAGTATCCGCGCATCAGCGCGCTGGCCGAGCGCATGTCGCGCGCGGCGCCGGCGCGCGCGGAAACCCGCGCAGCTCACGCGCGCAGTGGCGAAAGTTTGATTGCGATCGTCGGCATGTCCGGGCGGTTTCCGGGTGCTCGTACGGTCAGCCAGTTCTGGGAGAACCTGCGCAACGGTGTCGAGTCGATCACCCGCTTCAGCGAGGCGGAGCTGGAAGACAGTTTCAGCGACGAGGTCCGGCGCCAGCCCAACTTCGTGAAGGCGCGGCCCATTCTCGAAGAGGTGGACCAGTTCGACGCCGATTTCTTCGGCATGTACGCCCGTGAGGCAGAGCTCACCGACCCGCAGCACCGTGTATTCCTCGAGTGCGCCTGGGAGGCCTTGGAAAGCGCGGGTTGCGATCCACGAAGCTTTGCCGGTCCCATAGGTGTCTTCGCCGGCGCGAGCATCGGCACTTACTTCCTCGAGCACGTGCTGCGCGACCGGCGCACGATCGAGGAGTTCACCAGCAACTACCAGGTGGGGTGCTACCCCATGTTGCTGGGCACCGGCGCGGACTTCCTGGCCACGCGCGTCGCCTACAAGTTGGATCTGAAGGGACCCGCCGTCGCGGTGTCCAGCGCGTGCTCAACCTCGCTCCTCGCGGTCGCACAGGCATGCCAGAGCCTGAGCGCCGGCCAGTCCGATCTCGCCCTGGCCGGTGGCGTATCCATCACCTTCCCGCAGAAGCGGGGCTACCTCCACCTCGAAGGCGGCATGGTTTCGGCCGATGGCACGTGCCGGACGTTCGATGCCAATGCGACGGGTACGATTTTCGGCAGCGGCGCGGGTGTTGTAGCACTCAAGCGTTTGTCCGATGCGCAGCGTGATGGGGACTATATCTACGCGGTGATCCGCGGCAGCGGCATCAATAATGATGGCGCGGCCAAAGTGGGCTTCACGGCCCCGAGCGTTGACGGACAAGCGGCAGCCATTGAGATGGCGCATGCCAGCGCCGGAGTGGATGCCCGCTCCATCAGCTACGTCGAGTGCCATGGCACCGCGACGCCTCTGGGCGATCCCATCGAGGTGGCCGCGCTCACCAAGGCTTTCCAGGCCACCACGAGCGACAAGCAGTTCTGCGCCGTCGGCTCGGTAAAATCCAACATCGGACATCTGGATGTCGGTGCGGGCGTCGTGGGTTTGATCAAGACGGCGTTATCGTTGAAGCACGGTGTGCTGCCGCCTTCGCTGCACTATACGGCGCCGAACCCGCAGATCGACTTCGCGTCGACGCCCTTCTACGTCAATTCGAAGTTGACCGACTGGCCGCGGCACAGTGGACCTCGTCGCGCTGGCGTCAGTGCATTCGGAGTTGGTGGTACCAACGTGCACCTGGTGCTCGAAGAGGCGCCTTCGGCCGAGGGTTCCGTGGCGTTCGGCACGGCTCGGGTGGCGCCAGCTGCTGGGGCCCTTCCGGCTGTCGAGGGATCTGATGTTGCTCCTCAGGCGTCCGAGCTGTTGGTTGTCTCGGCCCGCAGCGAAGCGGCTGTCGCTGCCGCGCGCACGAACCTGGCTGCGTATTTGCGTGCGAACCCGCAGACATCGCTGAGTGCGGTGGCGCACTCGCTGCAGACGGGCCGTCGCGCATTTGCTCATCGCTCATTCGTTGTGGGCCATACCGCCGACGATGCGGCTTCCGCGTTAGAGGCAGCCTCGACTGCAGGATCAGCATCCGCGGCTGCCCGCGTGCTGCAAGGCAAGAACGCCGCTGTCGCCTTCATGTTCCCGGGTCAGGGATCGCAGTATCCGGACATGGCTCGCGATCTCTACGTCGGCGAGCCTGAGTTCCGGTTGCACTTCGATCGCTGCGCGCAAATTTGCCGCACGGTCCTGGGCGAGGATCTCGCGGCGATTGTCTACCCCGCTGTGAATTCGCCCGAGGCGGCGAAGCGGTTGATGAACACGAAGTTCGCCCAGCCGGCGATCTTCGCGATCGAGTATTCGCTCGCCAAGCTGTGGATGAGCTGGGGTATCCAGCCGTCTGCCATGATTGGCCACAGCGTGGGTGAGTTTGTCGCCGCGGTGATGGCCGGCGTGATGTCACTCGAGGACGCTTTGCCTCTCGTGGCGCTACGCGGGCGCCTGATGCAGGAGCTGCATCGCGGCTCGATGTTGTCAGTGCGATTGCCGGAGCTGGAGCTGCGGTCTCTGTTAGGCGGTGATGTTGCCATCGCTGCCGTCAATGGGCCATCGCTGACGGTTGCTTCCGGACCGGATGCCGCCATCCAGGCTCTCGAGAAGACACTCCAGGAACGTGGAGTGATCTGCCGCCACCTTCATACATCACACGCATTTCATTCGGCGATGGTTGAGCCCATCGTGGAGCCGTTGCGGGAACGGTTGCGGCAGATACGACTTTCATCACCGACGCTGCCGTATGTTTCGTGCGTTACGGGGACCTGGATCAAGGAGTCGGAGGCGACTTCGGCTCAGTATTGGGCGCGGCATGCCCGTGAAACGGTTCGTTTCGCGGACGGCATCAAGACGATGCTCGGCATGGAGTCCGCGCCGATTCTGTTGGAAGTCGGGCCTGGCAATGTGTTGTCCACGCTCGCCTTCCAGGCGTTGCAGGGAGCAACCAACCCCGTTATCACTTCCCTGCAGGATTCCGCGCGGGAATCGTCCGATCGGGCTTGCATGCTGGATGCGCTCGGACGTCTGTGGACGCATGGCGCCGAGCCGGCCTGGAGTGCCTTGCATCGGCAGCCAGTGCAGCGGGTGCCGCTGCCCACGTACCCGTTCGAGCGAAAGCGATATTGGATCGAGGCGCCGCCGAAAGTGCGTGGCGCCAGTGCCGTGACACCTGTTGTGCCCGCGGCCGAATCACCGGTTTCTCAGGACGTTACTGCGATGACACAACAAAACACGCCCTCCTCACCCCAGGCGGACCGAGTCGCCGAGCTGAGCGCCGCGATTGCGGCAATCCTGGAAAACCTGTCGGGCAGCGCGCCACCGTCGACGACCGCGCCCATCAGCTTCCTGGAAATGGGTTATGACTCGCTGTTCCTGACGCAGGTGGCGCAGAAGATTCAGAGCCAGATGAAGGTGAAGATCACCTTCCGGCAGTTGCTCGCGCAGTACTCGACGATTCCAACACTGGCCGCCTTCCTGGCTGAGAAGGTACCCGCCAGCGCGGTTCCCACGCGCGCCCCCGCAGCGCCTGCCGCCGCGCCGGCCGCGGTTGCCATGGCTGCCGGCCCCGCAACGTTGTCGTCCGTCCCCGCGCCTGGAGTGGCGGCCTTCGCCCCAGCGCCCGTTGGATTCGCCGGTGCCGCGCCGGCCGCGACATGGGCTCGCCCGCCCGTCGGCGCCGCACCGCTGGCCGCCAGCGTCGGCGGCCTCGAGGGGTTGTTCCGCGACCAACTCAACATGATGTCGCAGCTCATCAGCCGTCAGTTTGACGTGCTGCAGGGAATAGGACTCACGCCGGGGGCCGCGCCCGCTGGTACGGTCACCCCTGCAGCCGTTATCAATCCCGCGATGGCCGGCGCCGGCTACAGCCCGGCCGCGGCGTCGCCCGCCAATGGTGGCCCTGCCGCCGCTTTCGCCCCGAGCCAGGCCGCGCCGGCAGTTGCAACCACCACCGCGCCGTCTCCGGCCGCAGCCGCGCCGGAGCAGCCGGCCGAGGCGCCGCAACCGTCGCGGTTCGCGGTTTTCAATCCGAGGGAGGCCGCTTCCAACAAGGGGCTGACACCCGAGCAGCAGGCTCACGTAAACGACCTCACCGCCCGCTACAACCGCAAGACCATCGGGTCGAAGAACTACACCGAGCAGCACCGCTCAGTGTTGGCCGACCCGCGCGCCGCGTCCGGCTTCCGCACGGAATGGAAAGACATGGTCTACCCGATCGTCACCGATCGCGCCAAAGGCTCCAAGCTGTGGGACCTGGACGGCAACGAGTACGTGGACCTGGTCAACGGCTTTGGCCAGACCGCCTTCGGTCACTCGCCTGACTTCGTTGTCAACGCGGTCAAGGAGCAGTTGGACAAGGGCTTCGCCATCGGTCCGCAGGCCGATCTCGCGGGCAAGGTTGCCGAGCTGTTCTGCGAGATCACCGGCAACGACCGGATGACCTTCTGCAACACCGGCTCCGAAGCCGTGATGGCTGCGATGCGCCTCGCCCGCACCGTCACCGGCCGCGAAAAGATCGTTATATTTAACGGCGACTACCACGGTCAGTTTGACGAGGTGTTGGTCAAAGGCGTGCAGCGTGCCGGCGCTGAGCCTCGCTCGATGCCCGTGGCTCCAGGCATCCCCGCTTCGGCCGTGCAAAACATGATCGTCCTGGACTACGCCACGCCCGCAACGTTGCAGTGGGTCCGTGACAACGTCGAAGACCTGGCTGCGGTGATCGTCGAGCCGGTGCAGAGTCGGCATCCGAGCCTGCAGCCGTTCGAATTTCTGCGTGAAATCCGCAAGATCACCGAGGCCGCCGGCACGGCATTCGTGATGGATGAAGTGGTAACAGGTTTCCGCACTCATCCGGGCGGAATGCAGGCGTTGGCTGGCGTCCGTGCCGACATGGCCACCTACGGTAAGGTGGTCGGTGGTGGGTTGCCGATCGGCGTGCTCGCCGGCAACCGGAAATTCATGGACGCGCTGGACGGCGGCGCCTGGCGATTCGGTGACGATTCCTTCCCGGAAGTGGGCGTAACGTTCTTTGCAGGAACGTTCGTGCGCCATCCGTTGGTGCTCGCATCCGCGTGGGCTGTGTTGAATCACATCAAGACCCAGGGTCCGCAGATGCAGGAGAAGCTGCAGAAGCGCACCTCCGAGCTCGCGGCCGATCTCAATACGCTGTTCCAGAAGTACGGCTTGAAGACGAAGGTGGAAACCTACGCGAGCTGGTTCTTCTTCAACATCCATGGTGAGCATCCGAACGCATCGCTGTTGTTCTATCACCTGCGGTTGCGCGGCGTGCACATTCAGGACGGCTTCCCATGCTTCCTGACGACGTCCCATTCCGAAGCCGACTTCCAGCTGATCTACAACGCGTTTGCGCAGAGCATCGCCGAGCTGAATGCCGTGGGCATTCTGGGCTCTCCTGTCGCCGGTGAGCCTTCAAAAAAAGTTAGTGGCGCCGAAAGCGGCGGTATCCCGCTGACCGAGAGTCAGACCGAAATCTGGCTTGCCGCCCAGATGGGCGACGAGGCCTCTTGTGCATTCAACGAGTCGGTGAGCCTCGCCCTCAACGGCTCATTGAATGAACCCGCGCTGCGCTCGGCACTGACATTGTTGTTGGAACGGCACGATGCCCTGCGCGCCACCTTCACGGCCACCGGCGAAGAGATGCGCATCAGCGCGGCCGGGCCCGTTGATCTGCCCACGACGGATCTCTCCGGCAAACCCGATCCGAAAGCCGCCGCCGAACACCTCATTGCCGAGGATGCGCGGACGGCGTTCGATCTGGTGAATGGCCCGTCAGCCCGGTTCCAGTTGCTGCGCCTCGCCCCCGATCATCACATCCTGGTGTTCACCGGACACCACATCATCATCGACGGCTGGTCGATCAACGTGGTGGTCAGCGAGCTCGCCGAAATCTACCCCGTGTTGTGCAACGGCGGAACGCCACAGCTGGCTCCTGCCCTGCACTTCAGCACGTACGCCCGCGATCAGCACAATCGCGACGCGGCGGAAGCGGCGAAAACCGAAGCCTACTGGCTCGATCAGTACCGCGAGCCCACCCGGACGCTGGACCTCCCCACGGATCGTCCGCGGCCGGCCCTGAAGTCGTATGCCGGCTCCAGCCGCTGCCGCCGCATTGACGCGAGCCTGTATCAGTCGCTCAAAAAGAGTGGCGCGAAGGCCGGCAACACGTTGTTTGTCACGCTGCTCGGCGCCTTCCAGGCACTGATCGGCAGGCTCTGTGACCAGACCGAAGTGGTGGTCGGTGTCCCGACGGCCGGTCAGTCACTCCTCGAGGACCAGATTCTCGTGGGTCACTGTGTCAACTTCCTGCCCATCCGTGGCGCGTGGAACGAAAAAACGGCGATCGGTGAGCATCTGCGCACGGTTTCGAAGAATGTTCTCGATGCCTATGAGCACCAGAGCTACACGCTGGGCACGCTCGTGCGCAAGTTGAAGCTTGCCCGCGAAGCGAATCGGGTGCCACTGGCGGAGATCCAATTCAACCTGGAGCGCCTCGCGGACCGGATAAAGTTGCCCGGACTCGACATCAACGTCGCCCCCAACAGCAAGGCCGCGGTCAACTTCGACCTGTTCCTGAATGTGATCGAGTCCGAAAGCGGGCTGCGCCTGGACTGCGATTACAACACCGACCTGTTCGATGCCGCGACCGTCGACCTGTGGCTCGACTGCTATCAGGCGCTTCTCGAGTCGATTGTGGCGGATCCGGCCACGCCGGTGTTGAAAATCAACTACCTGCCGGCAGCCGAACGGCAGCGCGTGCTCACGGACTACAATCGCACGCAGGCCCCCTTCCCGAACATTGTCGTCCAGCAGTTGTTTGAGAAGCAGGTTACCGAGCGGCCGCAAGCCGTCGCCGCGCGATTCCGCGACGACAGCATGACTTACGAGTCGCTCAACCGGCGCGCGAACCAGCTCGCCAACGTCCTGCTGCGCCGAATGGGTGGCGCTCGCAAGGAAGGTGCGCCTCAACCGCTCGTCGCCATCATCGTCGACCGGTCCCTCGACATGTTGGTCGCCCTGCTCGCGACTCTGAAGGCAGGCGGTGCATACGTCCCGCTGGATCCAACACACCCGGCGCAACGCTTGCGCCACATCCTGAAGGATGCCGGGGTCGCGGCAGTGATTACCGATGGCACGGTCGACATCGAGCTACCGAACGCGAACGTTCCGACGATCGACATCCGCAAGGAAATTGCAACGATCGCGGCTACTACGCCTGCGCAACCCGCCGTGAACGTGCAGCCGAGCGATCTCGCCTACGTAATCTACACGTCGGGCTCCACGGGCCTGCCCAAAGGCGTGGAAGTCCCGCATTCGGCGGTGGTCAACTTCATGACCTCCATGAGTCACGAGCCCGGGCTCACGAAGGACGACGTGCTGCTGGCCGTAACCACCCTCTCCTTTGACATTGCAGGCCTGGAGCTCTTCCTGCCTCTGAGCGTCGGTGGGCAGGTGGTCATTGCCGAGAGCGACGAGGTCATCGACGGATTCGTGCTCCTGCAGCACCTGGAGAACTGCGCCGCAACGGTCATGCAGGCAACGCCCGCGACGTGGCGAATGCTCCTCGAGGCGGGATTCCAGGCAAAAGCCGGTTTCAAGATGTTGTGCGGCGGCGAGGCATTGCCCCGGGAGGTTGCGAACCGTCTGCTGGCCGGCGCCGGTGAGCTCTGGAACATGTACGGTCCCACTGAGACGACTATCTGGTCTTCCTGCACGCGGGTCACCGCGGGGGATGTGCCCATTACCGTGGGCAAGCCGATTGCCAACACTCAGTTCCTCGTCCTGGATCGGAACGACCAACCGGTTGCTCCGGGCGTATCGGGGCAATTGCACATCGGTGGCGATGGCGTGGCGCGCGGTTATCACAACCGTCCTGAGCTCACCGCAGAGAAGTTCGTCCGCAACCCGTACCCGTCGGGACGCATGTACCGCACAGGCGATCTGGCCAAATGGCTGCCGAATGGCGAGCTGCAGGTTCTCGGCCGCATGGATCACCAGGTGAAGCTGCGGGGTTTCCGCATCGAAACCGGCGAGATCGAGGCGGTGCTGCTGCGAAAAGCGGGGTTGAATGCCGTCGCGGTCATCCTCCGCGAGGACAATCCCGGCGTACACCGGCTCGTGGCGTACTACGTCGAGCCGACCGGTAGCAACACGTCAACGGACCAGTTGCGCGCAATACTGATGGAAGATCTCCCGGAGTACATGATTCCGACGGCATGGATGAGACTGGATCGGCTGCCAGTGTCGCCGAACGGCAAGTTGGACCGGGCCGCGCTGCCAAAACCGGAAGCCCTGGCCGTGACCGAGGCGGAATTTGTTCCCGCCCAGACACAAACTGAAGTCCGGCTCGCGAAAATCTGGGCAGACGTCTTGCATCTGTCCCGGGTCAGCGTAACCATGGACCTGTTGAAGCTGGGCGCCGATTCCATTCAATTATTCCAAATGATCGCGCGCTCCAGCCGGGAGGGGTTCCGGGTGACCGCAAAACAGTTGCTGCAGCACAGGACCGTGCGGGGTGTGGCTGCACTGTTGGACGGCGGTTCCACGGTCGAGGCGTCCGCCGCGGAGGCTCGTTCGAGTCTGCCGACCCTGGGACAGTTCAAGCGCAACCGGACCGCGGCCACACAAAGCAAGCGATGACGAACGGATGGCGACGGCGAGCAACTTCATTTTTCCTGCTTCCGAACCGGTGAAAGACACCGCGCCGGAAACCGCGGCCGCCGAGGTCGATTTTCCGTGCTCGGTTGCGCAGGAGCGCTTCTGGCTGCTCGACCGGCTCGAGCCGGGCAATCCGTCGTACAATGTCGCCGTGCGCTGGCAGCTCCAGGGACACACCGACCCGGAGCTGCTCGAACGCGCCTGGCGCGAAATCATCGCCCGCCACGAAGTGTTGCGGACCCGGTTTCTCGAGGTTGACGGCAAACCGATCCAACGCGTCGCGCCGCTCAGCACATTCAAACTCGGTCAGGTTGACCTGACCTCGCTCGCGGAAGCGGAGCGTGGCGAAGAAGGCGACCGCATCGGCCTCATCGAGGCGCGGGCTCCGTTTGATCTGCAGAACGGTCCCCTGCTGCGCGTGGTCCTACTGCGCTACTCGTCGGAAAAATCCATCATTCTCGTCACGTCGCACCAGATCGTGTGCGACGGTTGGTCGATCGGTGTGATGGCCCGCGAGATGGGCCAAATCTATCAGGCCCTGGCGAACGGCGTGCCGCACGAGCTCGAGCCCTTGGGGATTCAATACGGCGACTACGCCGAATGGCAGCTCGAGTGGTTGAAGCAGCGGGGAATCGCGGCTGAGACGGCCTATTGGAGCAAACAGCTGGAAGCTGTGGCGCCGTTCGAAGTGGTTGCCGATCGTCCCCGCCCGGCGGTTCCCACCACCAACGGTGCGATCGCCTCGATCGTGCTGCCGCGCGAGCTGACCAACCGCCTGCAGGAGCTCACCGCCGAAACCGGCGTGACCCTGTTTGCCGCGGCGGTTGCCACACTCAGCGCGGTGTTGGCCCGTTACACCGGCCGGAACGAAATTGTCGTCGGCACGCAGGTGTCCGATCGCGACCAGGTCGAGCTCGAGCCGATGATCGGCCAGTTTGTGAACTCGCTGGTGCTGCGTAACCGCCTGGACGGGGATCCGCGCTTCACCCAACTGTTGGAGCGCACGAGCACGACCATATCCGAGGCGCTCGAGCACAAGAACATTCCCATCGAGAAGCTGCTGGGAATGGTCAAGGCCGGCCGTGGCGGCAGCAACAGCCCGGCCGTGTCCATCAACTTCATTTTCCAGCGCACGTTCATTGAAGACCAGGACTACGGTGAGTTCCGGCTGATCGACCTGCCATCGCTGCCCGCGGGCGCCATTTACGATCTGAACTTCTTCATGATCGAGCGGCCCGTGGGCTGGCGCTTCTCGTGCCAGTACAACACTGACCAGTTTGAGCGCGACACCGTCGACCGCCTGTTGAGCTACATCCAGGCAACCATGGAAAGTGCCGTGAGCAGCCCTTCCCGGCGAGTGTCGGAATTGCGCCTCGCGGATCCGGCCGCGGTGAATGCCCTGTTGTCACGGCTGCAAGGCCCAACACGGACGCTCGGGGATGACCAGACAGTGGCAGCGCTGTTCGCAGCTCAGGCACGGGCCGCGGGCGATGCAATCGCGATCTCCTTCGGCGACCAGCGCCTCAGCTACGGGCAGCTCGACGCGGAGTCGAGCCGATTCGCGCGGTTACTGATGGAGCAAGGCGTTACGCCGGGCAGCCGCGTAGGCGTGCAGCTACCGCGGTCGTTGGACTTGGCAATTGCCACGCTGGGCGCCTGGAAGGCCGGCGCGGCTTGCGTGGTGTTGAATACAGACGCAGCGGCGGAAGTAACTCAGCGGTACCTCGGATCGGCCGGAGCCAAGGTGGTTGTCACTACGCCCGCGCACGGCAGTAGTGTCACCGGCGCCGCGGTTGTCACGTCCGTGGCTGGTGCTCCGCGAGACACGAACGCGAGACTGCCGGTCGTGACTGCGCAGTCGCCTGCGGCGGTCTGGTTCACAAACAATGACACGCCGATCCCCGTTGAACTGTCACATCAGGCACTCGTCAACTCCATTACCTCGCTGCACGAGAAACTCGGTGGCACTCGCGCGGACGTGTACCTGTCAGCAGGCCCGGTGACGACCCCGGCCATCGCCGCGGAGTTGTTCCTGCCTTTGGCATTCGGCGCAAAAGCCCTGTTCGCGATGGGTCAGCAGGCAACGACCGTCGACGGTCTGCGGCATCTGCTCAAGCAAGCCCGCGTCACGACCGTGTTTGCAACCTTCCCGAAGGCAACCGAGCTGCTGCTCGCAATACCCGCGGACCTGACAATTCCGAGGATCGTCGGCGACCGCAAGACATTGTCGCCACGGCTGATACCCTGCTGCAATGAGCTGTGGGCCCTGCATACCTACATCGAAACCGCGGGCGCGGTTTCGGCCCGACGCATCGGGCAGGCACACGATCTTCGCCTCCTGGGCGAACCCTTCGCCAACACGCGCTTCTACGTGTTGGATGAAACTCTCCGTCCGCCGCCACTCGGCGGCCGGGGCGAGCTCTACATCGCCGGCAACCTGGGTGCGGTGGACGAATCCGCGCCCGAAACCGAGGGACTGTTCACCTACGCTGCCGGCGATGAGCGGACACTCAGAACTCGCGACTCCGCGCGCCTGCGCGCAGACGGCGTAGTGGAGATCATCGACGAGCGGCCAGCAGCTGAAAACGCCGCGCCAGAACCAGTCGCCGCGGAAAGCGACGAACCGGTCGACCCTGAGTTTGAGAACCGCATCCGCGCCATCTGGGCGGAGCTGCTCGGCGCGGACCTCAACAGCATCGACATCCACTCCAACTTCTTCGAGATGGGCGGCCACTCTCTACTGGCCGCGCGCATGCTGACCAAGGTGGAAGCCGCCCTGGGCCGCCGCATCACGCTCACCTCCCTGTTCCGGTCTCCCACCGTGCGCGGACTGGCGCGCCTGGTGACGAGCGACGCCCGGGAATTCGATTTCCGCCAGATGGTGAAGCTGCAGGCGGATGGCGCCAACCTTCCCCTGATCGCCATCAACAACACCGGCGTCTATTACATGTTGGCCAAACGGCTCGGGCCGCAACAACCGGTGACCTCGCTGCAGGTATTCGACCCGGCGGCGAAACACGACTCGCTGCCGAAGACTCTCGAAGAAATCGCCGCGGAGTACGTCAAGCTGATTCATCGGGTTCACCCTCGAGGACCCTACCTGCTCGCAGGCTGGTGCGTGGCGGGCGCCCTGGCATTCGAGATCGCCCGGCAGCTCACCGCCGCGAACCAGCAGGTGCGCAATGTCTTCCTGCTCGACTCGTGGGCCCCGAACTACTTCACCCGCCTGCCGTGGCTGCGCCGCGTGATCGGTCATTATTCACTGCGCCTGGCACTGACTCTGGCGGACTGGCGACGCTTCCGAACCGGCGAGCAGACATTTGCCGAGTTCATGGAACATCGCAACAGCGTACGCAAAATGCGTAAGCTGCTGGCCGCGGGCCATACGTCCCAACGGCCTGTTGAGAGTACGACGGGACCGGAGCAGTACGACAAGTGGCTCCTGGAATACCTCCAGGAGACGACCAACCGCTACGAGCCCAAGCCGTACAGCGGCCGCATCACGCTCTTCCGCAGCAAGGGCGAGCCCACGGGCCTGCTGTTTGATCCGCTGGCCGGTTGGGGCCGGTTTGCGCGGGGTGGGATCGAGCTGGAGCTGGTCGACGGCAACCACTACACCATGTTCCAGGATCCCGGGGCCACGCAGATGGCGGAAGCCATGGCGAAGCTCATCGGCGCGGATTGAACGGGGCCGGGCGCCCCGCTTCCTCGCCGTCTCACCGCACATGCGCTGCTTCGAACTCCTCCTGACTCTTGGCTGCGCCGGCTACTTTGTGCGCCTCGCCACCCTGCCCCGGCTGGCCGCGCCCTGGCCGCTGGTGTTGTCGCTGTTGCTCGTGGCGCTGCTGTTGACCCAGGTCGTGATTGAAGGCTGGCGCCTGCCGATGCTACCGGTCTACGCGGTCGTGCTCGCCGCGGTCGCTGAAGCCATTGCTCCCGGCACGCGCACTCCCGGGATGCTCCTCCTCGCTACGACTGCCGCCGTCGGGATATTGGCGATGTCCGCAGTGGCCGCATTGTTGTTTCAGCGTCTCAACATCACACCTCCGACCGGGCCACTGACTGTTGGTGTTGCCGCCCTTCCCGCCGCTGCGCGTGCCCCGGGGGCCGGTGGCACAGAGGATCTGCCGCCACCCGTGCGGTACGTGTGGTATCCAGGCGTTCCGCCAACAATGGGCCAACAACTGTCGGCCTTCCTTGCCGCTCGTTTTGCCAGCGGGTTGAAAGCAGCCGACCGGGTACCGGCTACCTCCAACCTGGCGCCCGCCCACGGCAAATACCCGGTTCTGGCGTATTTCGGTGGCTGGCCCGAAGACGGTGTACAGAATCGCTCGCTCATCTGTGAGCTCGTCAGCCGTGGCTTCGTGGTCGTGACATTGCAATACCCGCAGACCGACGTCGTCGCCAGACCCATGGCGTTCTATGAATCAGATGCCCGCTTCCAGCATTCCGTAGACCTGAACGATGAGCGGACGCAGATCTACGCGCGCGATGCCTCGACCGCGTTGGATGATCTGCGCAAGACTCCCGTCTATGCCGACATTGTCGATCTGGAACACAGCGGAATCTTCGGCTACTCCTTTGGCGGAGCTGTAGCAGCCCAGGCGACGCATCTCGACCCGCGTTTCAAGGCCGCGGTCAATCTGGACGGTCGCCACTACGCCACCGGGCGGACAGACGGCGTCGAGACTCCCTACATGTTTGTGGGCGAGCTGTTGTTGATGCCGACGGAGGAGATGCTGAGATCGACCGATGCCGTGACACGTTACGAAGCCCGTGCCGACCTCGTCGACTACACCCTCCTGGCGAAAAACCTGCGTCGCCATGGCGGCATCCAGGTCATCATTGACGGCACCCTGCACCCGAATTTTTCCGATGATGTGATGCGATCACCGCTCGGCCGGCTGTCCGGAAGCGGTAAAATCGATCCCACCCGGGCGTTGTTCATCAACAACGCACTGGTGGTAGGCTTTTTCCAGACTCAGTTGCAGGGACGGCCGGCGACCTGGCTGACCCAGGTACCGCGGGAGTTTCCCGAAACCCGCATTCAACAATGGACGCACACCGGCAGCGTCATTCAGAGCCTGAGATGAGCGATCAATCCCACGTCAATCCAACCAATCCACGCCGTCTCGGCTACAAGGCAATGGAAATCCTGTTGGGCCGGTTGCCCACGGGACGCTGGGCACGCGCGCTCCCCGGCTTTCCGCGCTTTTACACGGACCGGGTCATGGCGCGTCGCGATCACACAGGGCTGTACAGCGGCATCTATCCGTCCTATGCGGCTGCCATGCAGGCCATTCCGAAGTCACGGCAGTCCGGCTGGAATACTGACAACTCCGCCAAGCTCTGGTCGGACCACATCGATCCGGTGCGCCTGTCCACGTACCCGGTGTTCTTCTGGCTCAGCCAACTCTATCGCGAGAACGATGCGTTGGTTGATGCGGGCGGCTCCATCGGAGTCACGTACTACGGCTATAAGCGCCTGGGGAAGCTGCCAGAAGGCGCAACCTGGACCGTGGTCGAAGTCACCAAGATTGCCGAGGAAGGCACGCGGATCGCGCAGCGTGAGCAGGCAGTGGGGTTGAGCTTCCTCGATCGCCTGCAGGATGTTCCCCGCTGCGACATTCTGATCTCTTGCGGGGCCATGCAATTCATGGAAACTTCGATTCCGGGCATGCTCGAAGCGCTGCCCGCGAAGCCGCGTTACCTCATTCTCAACAAGCTGCCGATCACCCCTTACGAGGATTTCTGGACGCTGCAGAACTACGGCCCGGCCGTTACCCCCAACCGGCTGTACAATGAGCGGAAATTCCTCGAGTACTTCAACGGGCACGGCTACCAGTTGCGCGACCGTTGGGACGTGCAGGACCTCGACTGCATCATTCCGTTCCATCCCGAGCGCTATCTCAAGGAATTCGCGGGGTTCGTATTTGAGCTGCGCTGAGGGCGCATGAGAAGGATCTCACCCACTTCCTGGGTCACGGCCCAGAACCTGTTCAAGCAAGTGTTCATGATCGCGCTGTTCGCGATCCAGGCGCCGCTGCTCGGTCCAAAAGCGTTCGGACTCATCGCGCTCGTCATGGTGTTCGTGGGATTCTGCGAATACGTGCTGGAGATCACCGGCACGGATGCGCTGATTTCCATCCGCGACATCGAGCCGCAGCACTACTCGACCATGACGACCGTGAATGTCGTCGCCGCAGCGATCATGGGCGCCGCCATCTTTGTGTTCGCGCCGGCCATTGCCGGCAACTTCCACGAGCCGCAACTGATTCCAATACTGCGAGTCATGTCGGCGCTTCCCATGCTGACGGTGCTCACGGCGGCCCCCAATGCAGCCTGCCGGCGCGATCTCCACTTTCAACCGCTCGTGACCCGACAGCTCATAAGCGTCGTCGCCGGCGGAGTGGTCGGTTTAGTTCTGACGTTCATGGACTACGGTGTCTGGGCACTCGTGTGGCAGGCCACAGTGCAACGTGTCTTGAATGTGGCGATTCTCTGGAAGCTGGTGAAACTGCCGTTTCAGATGGGCTTCTCAGCACGTCATTTCCAGGATCTGAAGCACTTCGGCACGCCCATGCTCATTTCGCAGGGGATGTCCTGGGGAGCTGACCAGATTCCCCGCTACATCCTGGGTCTGTTTCTGGGTGCCAGCGAGCTCGGCCTGTTCAGTCTGGCGAGCCGGCTGTCGGACACGGTGTTGCAACTGGCGGTATCACCGCGCTACGCCGTCGCCCGAATCGAGATGCGGCGGTTCGCCGAGAACCGCGAGGGAATTCAGGATTTCACCCGCAACGTCCTGACCCATATCAGCGTGCTGACTTTCCCGCTGTGTCTGGGCGCCGCGGCAGTCATGCCGTTGCTGTTTACCACCTGGTTGAATGCACGCTGGGCTGGGGGAGTCATTCCCGCACAGTTGATGATGTTGGGAATCATGCCCTACGTCACGCACTACGCGCTGAGCGCGGCGTTGATGGGCACGAATAATCAATCGAAAATCGCGTTCAATGCGACCGTCCAGACAATCACGCTGGTCCTGGTGTCGATCGTGTTCGCGCCGATGGGACTGATCATCGCCACCGCCGCGATCGCCTGCCGGCCGCTGCTTACAGCGAGCATCCCTGTGTACTTCGCCCGCAAGTACTGCGGGTTGGGCACCCGATTGGCCATCCAGGGTCAGTTGCGGCCGTTAACGGCGGCTGCCGTGATGGCGGGAGTGGTGTATGGACTCGAGATCGCTTTGCGAGGCCACATCAGCGATGGCGCGCTGCTGGTGAGCGTTATTGCGGTCGGCGCGGTGACCTACGCGACGCTGATCTGCGTGCTGCTGCCCGATGTAGCGAAGCCGGTGCTCTCGCGTGTGCGGCGGCGGCCCGACAGCGCCGCGACGGGCCCAGGTTGACGATCAGGTGGCCGGCGGGCTCCAGACCGGAACAGGCTTCGCTGCGGGTGGCTTCGACACCAGCGACCGCGCCGATGCCAACGTCCTGGCCGCGGTGTATTTCAGACCATCGCGCCACTGCGACGTGCCCGGCGGCCGCGGCGTGATACCCAGCTTGCGCAACTGTTGATTCATCTTGTAGATCTTCGAAAGCCGATACACCGAGCGCAACTCATAGTTGACGCTGATGGCCACCGACACGTTGTCCTTGTTCTGAACCCAGTGCGGCGCGCCCGTCGGCACGTGAATCCCGTAGCCCGCGCGAAGATCATACGCCGTGGCATCCTTCTGCCGGTCCTTGTTGTAGACCGCGCTGCTGATGTTGCCGGCGAAATAGCGCTCACGCTCCTCATCGGTAATGAGCGTACGGTCAGCGTGATCGTACACATAGAACCACTTGTCGCCGCGGACCTGGACCAGGAAGTTGGTTTCCCCGTCCATGTGATACGGAGTCACGCGGTTGGGCGAGCTGATTAGGATCAGCGTCTCACCGATCGTTACGTCCGAACGCATCTGCTCGCCGGCGAAATCAATGACCCGACCGAGAAACTCCTGCAGCACGGGCCCGTACACCGGGTCCTGCTCCGTGTGCTTCATGATGACAATGGAGTCATTGTGGGCAATGTTGGCAATGGTGTCCTGAAGCGTAGCGCGGCCCTGCGTCCCCGCTTCCCAGGCGTTGGTGACGTGCACCCGCCCATTGGACCAATACGGCTCCCAGTGCTCCGGGATGCGCCGCGACAGCTCGATCAGGTTGTCCAGGTCAAACAGCGGATTGCTGGACAAGCCATGCGCAAAGCTGAAATGTTTTCGGTTGTAGTTACGGGCGAATACGCCGTCCGGGTCAGCCAATACCGCGGGTCGGTCACCGGATGCGGCAACTGATTTCACATCGGGGGCAAGCGCGGCGCACATGGTTCAGCCTCGGGAAACCAACCGCTGGACGCGGCGGCGAATGGGAAATGCCACCCGGATCGCGGCCGCCTTCACGGCATCGCGCGCCGGGCTCACGCCCGGAGGTGTTGGCGAAACGCCCATGCCACGCAGGAAGTAGTTGGCGGCACGGGTGCGGCCACGTGCCCGCGTAACATCGGTCTCGAACACGAATGAATACGATACGGACAGCTCGTTGCCGGTCTGCACCCAATGCGGACAATCCTGCGGCTGGTGATGTCCGTCACCCGGCATCAGGTTGTATACACGCTCCAGGCTGGGATCGCGGCTCGCCGGATCGACCTCGGAGATGCTCACGATGCCCTTCTGGTAAAAACGCTCGCGCTCGATTTCACTGACACTCTCGGGCGCGTAGACGTGATAGATCTTCTGTCCGCGGATCTGGGCAAAGAATGCGATCTCGGGATCAAAATGACACGGGGTGATGGCACTTTTCGAGGTAATGAAGACCGCCGATTCGAGCCGCGCCACCTTCTCGCCCTGCAGCCCGCCGCGCAGCTCCATGACCTGGGCAAACAACTGATCGAGCAACCGGCGGAAGCGCGGATCGCGATTTTCGGGTCGCTTGAGCAACACGCGCACGGGCTCGTCGTTCAGACGGTCCACGGCCTCCTGCGGCCCGCACTGCCCATGACGCACGGAATTGAAGGCGGTGCCCGCCGAAGCCGCCGCCGCCGCTACGAAATACTCGCTCGGATGAGGCGCATAGTGTCCCGCGAGCTCGCGCAGCGAGGCGCTACTGAACAGGTCCAGCGTGTGCAGGTTGTGTTTGAATCCAAACGGGATGCGGTCGAAGCGCGTCGGAAAGCCGTCCGCTTCGATGTACATCCGGGGCTGTGACGGGTCCATGTTGAGTGGCTCTTATTATCGTGAGAGCGGGGCTTACGCCAAGCGTGGCAACAGTATCCCGCATCGACGGCGTCCGGGCCAATGACCCGCTTCTCAATTGCCACCACGGTGTGGATTGAAGTAGCCTTTAATTAAAGTCAAATCATCCACTTACATGCATTTACAGCTCGGTCCGAAGCGTTGCGGTACCCCGTCGCCACCCGCCGACGCTGCTTGTGCGCCACGTCCCACTGGCCGCGGGGGCTTTGTGGTCTAATGAGGTGATAAGGCAAACTTAGATTCCGAGTGCTGTCTGAAGCCATCGGAACACTCGTACAAGGCCTCTGGAGCAGTGGCGTGTTCGCGCATTTCTGGTTCGCTCGATCCAACTCGGTGCTGGTACTCGCGATGGTTGCGGTCATCACCGCTTTCACCCATCCGGTGCATGCGCAACAGACCGCCTCGGCGGGGACCACGGAGGGCACGATCCCGGGATTGGGACGCGAGCCGCTCCCCTCTTCGCTGATCAAGCTGGGCCCGGGCGACAGTGTCGCCATACAGGTGTTCGGTCAGCCGGATCTCGGTGCGAGCGTGTACGTCTCCGAAGACGGCACGATTCCCGTGAACCTCGCGGGCGCCGTGAAAGTCTCGGGCATGACTCCCTCGGAAGCCGCGAGAAAAGTTGAAGCGGCACTGCGCGACGGCCAGTACATGAACGACCCCCATGTCACCCTGACCGTGACATCGGGACGCAGCCAGCGGGTGTCGGTGCTCGGCGAAGTGGGCTCGCAGGGACGTTATCCGATCGACTCCACCACCACCATTTTCGATCTGCTCGCGCTCGCGGGCGGTACCCGGGAAACCAGCTCCGACGTCGTCTACCTCGTGCGGACCAACGCCGACGGCAGCAAGCAGCGCTTCCCGATCGATCTGAAGGGACTGAACGAGGCCGGCATGCCGGCCGCCACTGAAAATCCGAAAGGCGGCGACATTCTGTTCGTGCCGCGCGCCGAAGAGTTCTACATCGTGGGTGAAGTGACCTCGCCCAACAAATATCGCATCGAGCCGAACATGAATGTCATGCAGGCCGTCGCGCGCGCGGGAGGCGTTACGCCGCGGGGCAGCATGAACCGCATCGAAGTCGAGCGTCACGACGCCAGCGGAAAACTGGTCAAGAAGAGCCTGAAGCCGGGGGATCCCGTGCTTGCGAACGACGTCATCCGCATCAAGGAAAGCATTTTTTGAGAATCCGTAACGACCTGTCCACGGCCCTGTCGAGGCCGGGCGCCGCGCACATCGAGATGCCGACGGCGAGCGTGCTCGACGAGGACGACGAGGAATCCAGCCCGGGCATTTCGGCGACGCAGATTTCGCTGATGCTGCTCGCGCACTGGAAAGTAGTGCTCATTACTTTCGTATCCATCCTCGTGCTGGGCGTCGTGGCCATCAAACTGATGCCGAAGTTCTATACCGCCACCGCGACCCTCAAGGTGGACAGTGACGTGAACGATCCGCTGGCGATGCAGACCTCGCAGTTCGATCAACGCGGCAGCTACATTCCCACTGAAATGCAGCTCATGGCCAGCAACAGCGTGTTGCTCAAGGTCATCGATCAACTGAAGCTGACCCAGGACAAGGACTACATCGGCGGCTTCCGGGGCATCGACACGCCCGTCAACCGCGCCGAGTGGGTGAAGGAACGTCTGCTGAAGGACCTGGAGATCACCCAGGGTAACCAGGGCAGCCTCCTCATCAACATCACGGCAACGGCCAAGAGTCCCACGCTCGCGGCGGACATCGCCAACGCGGTCGCCGACACCTACCTGAAGGAAGAGCGCCAGCGCATCGACAACCCGGCCAGTGAGCGCGTGAAGCGCTATACCGAACAGCTCGCCGAATTGAAGGCAAAGGTCACAACGGCCTCCGACAAGCTCGCCGAGTACCGGCAGCGTACCGGCATCACCGACCCGACCGGCTCGAAGAACGTCGAGTTGGAAACACTCGGCACCATGCAACAGCGTCTCGAGGACGCCCGCAACCAGCGGCGCGAAGCCGAGGTCCGGGCAGCCGGCGACCCCTCAGCGGGACGGGAGACCGGTGGCGTGCGTGCGCGTGTTGACTCACTCAAGACCCAGTTGTCGACCCAGGAGTCGCAGCTCGCGCAGTTGCGGACCACCCTCGGTCCCGCGCACCCGAAGGTCATCGAGCTGGAGTCCTCGATCGAGGTCACCCGCCAGACCATCAACACCGAGATGAAGAGCTTCTCCAAGTCGGCCGAGTACGACCTGGCCGCCGCGCGCCAGTTGGAGCGGAAATTGCAGGATGCGGTGGACACACAACGCGCGAAGGTTCTGGAAGCAGGCAGCGTGATGGATGAAGGTAACAAGTACGTGCTGGAGCTCGAATCAGCCCAGTCCGTATACAAGCGCGCCCTGGACGGCTATGACCAGGTGATGTTCGCCTCCGCGGGCCACTATACGTTCGTGGACCTCGTGAGCCACGCCACTCCGGCCATCCGCTCCACCAAACCGAACAAGATGAAACTGCTGCTGATGAACATCATCGCGGCGCTGGGACTGGGCGTCATCGGTCCTTTGGGCTACGAAATGTTCGTCAACCGGCGTGTCCGTTGTCGTGACGACCTCGAACGGGGCTTCAAGGTACCCGTGCTGGCCGAGCTGGATCCCATTCCTGACGCTTCCCCGGAGCCAGCGTGACCCAACCCTTTTTCAGCCGTGACCCGCGGGCAACGGTCACCCTGGTCGAGCCCGCCAACGACACGCAGCCGGCCAACTATGCCGGTGGAGTACCGCCCATTGCTTCGGCGGATCCGGTCGCCGAAACGAAAAGCGCGCCGACGCACGCGGACCCGGTCTTCCTGTCACATACCCATCTGTCGCGCGAGAAGCTCGATCTCATCGAGCAGACCATGCGCATTTCGGGCATGAGCTTCACGGACTCGGCGCTGCACCTCGGACTGTTGACCCAGGCCGAGATCGAGCGCGCGGTGGCCTCCACTTTGAGCCAGCTCGCCGTCGAGCAGCCCTCGCTGATTGAAGCGGCGCTGCGCAAGGCCTCCACGGGCCGCGACCTGGTGCTGCGGCAGGGCCCGCCGGTAAAGCCCGGTCCCCGCCTCGTCCCCGTCCTGGATCCCTCCAGCAAGCGCGGCGAGCAGATCCGGGCCCTGCGAACCCAGTTGTTGCTGTTGAGCGAGGCGAGCCGCACGGCCACCTCCATCGCCATTCTCAGCCCGCGCGGCGGCGACGGCCGCTCACAGCTCGCCGCGGAGCTGGCCCTGTCGTTCGCGCAGCTCGGCAAACGCACGCTGCTCGTCGATGCCGACATGCGCCGGCCGACACTCCAGAATCTGTTCAATTGCATTCCGGAAGCCGGCCTTGCGGATGCCATCGCCACCGACTCGGCGCCGCACCTGCATCCCGTTCAGGACCTGCACGACATGAAGTTCCTGGCGGCCGGCCACACCCTGCGCACCAACCCGCTGGAGCTGCTGTCCGACAACCGCTTCGCGCGGATCATGCAATCGTGGCAGAACAATTACGCATTCATTGTTTTGGACACGCCGCCGATCGCCGAATACGCCGACGCCCTTGCCATTGCCACGCTGGCGGGCCGGGCGCTGATCATCGGGCGTGCCAAACACACAACCTACAAAGACCTGCGCTCCATGATGCGCCGGCTGGCTATCACGCAAACCCGCGTGATGGGAGCCGTTTTGAACCAGTTCTAACGCAACTTCCGCCGGCCGCCGCCCACCGTTGGTGCGCGGCGGTATCGGTCGCACTGAAAGGTTGCCTCGAGGCGAGCCCGGTGATAAGTCGCGACAGTCTCACAAACCTGTGCTCAGCCCGTATAAACTGACTAATACTAAAGCCTTGCTGCTGCAGTGGGCGGGCAGCGCAGCCATCCAGGTACCCAATCTGCTCAAGTTAACTGAAAAGCGGGGCGGTGTTTTTGTCCGCATGCTCGGCAGCGCGGTGATCGCGCAGGCCCTGCTGTCCGCGGGCAACCTGGGTGTTGGTCTGATCCTGATCCGCCGGACCACCGACAGCGACTACGGCTCGTACGTGCTGGTGCTGAACGCGTTGATGTTGCTGACCCAACTTCAAACGCAGTTCATCCAGCCCGCCATGGTGGCGAAAATGGCCGGCGCCGCGGCGGCCGTGCGCGCCAACCTGATCGGCCGGCTCTACCAGGCGCAGCGCCGCCTTCTGCCACCCCTGGCGCTGATCGCCGGCGCGAGCGTGCTCATCCTGTGGCTCTGCGGCGTGGTCACGCTCTCATCGGGTTGGATCATCATCGCCGCGATTGCCGCCGGCGTGGCCGCCCTGCACCGCGAGTTCTTCCGCATGGTGATGTTGGGGTATCGCCTGCCCCTGGACATCCTGAAAGCCGACACGGTGTACGTAGTCGCGCTGGTCGGGGGCGCCACGCTTGCCAGCCTGACCGCGGCGCCAGCCGTCTTTACCGTCCTCACGCTGGCCGCCGCCGCCGTGGTCGGCGGCCTTCTGATGTCCAGGGCGCTGTGGCGTTACGAGCCCTGGAATACCGATGGTCCCCCATTGTTGCGCGAGATCGCGGCCATCGGCGCCTGGACCACCACGGGCTGCGCCATATATTGGACATTCACCCAGGGTTACAATTACGTCATCTTCGGAGCACTGGATGTAACAGCCGTGGCCGCGGTGGCCGCCACCCGCCTGCTGATGATGCCCGTCAACATGTTATCGACGGGTGTCGGCTCGCTGATGTTGCCCACGACGTCCGGCTGGCTGAAGCAGCATGGCTCGCGGGTCATTTTCGTGCGCCTGCTGCTGCTTTCCCTGGGCCTGAGCTGCGTGGCGCTGTGTTATTTCGCCGTGCTGTGGCTGCTGCGCGAGTGGATCTTCCTCGATCTGCTGAAGAAGCAGATCGCCAGCCGCGATGCCCTGATGGAGCGCTGGTTCGTGATCTTCATTCTCATGATCTTCCGCGACCAGCTTCTGTTCCTGCCGCTCGCGCGGGGGCGCTACCGCATCCTGACCGGCCTCACGTTCCTGAGCGCCGTCGTCTCGCTGTTGGTGAGCTACCTGGCCATTGTGCGCCTCGGCGTGGTGGGCTCACTCGACGGCCTGTTGACCGGCGAGCTCATCAGCGTGTCCGGCCTCGTAGTATTATCGGTCCTGGAAATGCGCAAGGACGCCCGGACCCTGCCGGTGCCCGCCTGACATGGCCAACATTGCGCCCGCCGGGGACGACGACCACAAGATTGTCGGCATCGAGCTGATCCGCTTCGCCTGCGCGCTGGCGGTACTGGTCTTTCACTATCAGCATTTCGCTTTCGTGGGTGCCACGGCGGTCAACTTCGCGCCGGCCGCCCAGCCGTTTTATCCGCTGCTGCAGTTGTTCTACGTGAATGGCTTCTATGGCGTGCAGATTTTCTGGTGCATCAGCGGTTTCATCTTTTTCTGGAAATATGGCGCGCGGATCGCCGAACGGCGCATCGACGGTTACAGGTTTTTCGTGTTGCGCGTGTCCCGCCTGTACCCGCTGCACCTGTTGACCCTGTTGTTCATGGCGACGATGCAGACCCTCTATATCGCGAAGGTGGGCTCGTACTACGTCTATCAGGCCAACGATGCGTTACATTTCATCCTGCAGTTGTTTCTCGCCAGCAACTGGGTGCTGGTCCCGGAATCATTCAACGGCCCGATCTGGAGCATTTCAGTCGAAGTGCTGGTGTACGCGATCTTCTTCCTGTCGCTGCGCTATATCTCGGGTTCGGTGACGTTGCTGGCAGGCTTCGCCGCCGGTGCCGCGCTGGTCCAGATGCTCAAGATATCGACCAACCCGGTGTTCAGTTGTCTGATGTTCTTCTACCTGGGCTGCCTCACCGCCGTGGCCTACTTCCGCCTGCGGCCCTCGGTCAGGGCGAGTCAGATCGCCAGCGCGATCGCCGTAACCGCCGTCATTGCCCTGTCGGTGGCGATCCTGTACCTGCCCATCAAGGCCAAGTACTACCTGGCCATCGTGTCACCCGCGTTGATCTACCTGTGCGTGCGCCACATCCGCGCGACGCCGTTCAATACCGCCTGGCTGGTACCCGCGGGCAACATGACCTACTCCAGCTATCTGTTGCACGTGCCGTTGCAGATTACGACGGTGACGATCTGTGCCTATGCGGGGATCACCCTGCCGATGTACAGCCCGGTGATGTTTCTGACGTACATGGCGGTGATTCTGTTGTTGTCAGCCGCCAGCTATCGGTACGTGGAGATGCCGGCTCAGCAGTGGCTGCGCAAGCGGCTCATCCGGCAAACTCGGGTAGTTGCGCAATCGCCGATCTGACGAGCTCCTGGATGTCGCAGTCGCGACGATGACGGGTCCAGACCTGCTGCGCAAACTCCTGCCACTCCTGCATCGGCCGCTGCGCGAAGCGCTGCAGAGTGGCCTGCAGTGAAGACGGCTCGTACTGCAGATAGTCCCGGTCGGCGAGCAACCCGGTGCCACGCACGCCGAACGCCGTTGAGATGACCGGCAACCGCGCGGCGAGATATTCAAACAGTTTGACATTGGCGCCGGAGCCACGGGTGATCGGGTTCAAGCCTGCATCCGCGGCGGCCAGGTACGGTGGAACTTCCGGAACGCGGCCGGTGGCCATCAACACGCCTTCCTCGAAGGCCGTGGGCGCGACCGAGCCCAACACGAGGATGCGCAGACCCGCGTTACGCAAGAAGTCCTGATGCGAGCTGCAAAACTCGCGCACGACCTGCAATGCCTCCACGTTGGGTGCGTAACCGCTGCCACTGAAGACCAGCAGCCGCTGCGAATCCGAAACTCCCAGCTCCGCCCGGATCTTCTGGCGGACACCGTCCGCAACCCGGTAGCCTTCCGGGTCCACTCCGCACCGGATGATGGGCAGCGTGCGTCCCCGCCCCCCTTCCTGCTCGCGGAAGAAATTCAGGTCTTCTTCGGAGCAGGTAAAGATGTCCCGATACAACCGCGGCGCCGCGCGCTCGATTTTCTCCATCCAGGCAGCGTAGCGGCTGTGCCTGCCGTTGCCTTGCGCCAGCAGCCGGTATTCGAGGTTGTGACTGATCATCAGCCATGGCTTGCTGGACCACGGCCCCGGCACCGGTGGCACCCAGGGCATGTCGCACAGAATCAGGTCGGCGCTCTCCAGGGCTTTGCGCAGACGGCCTGGAATCCACCCGCGCTGGAGCAGCGAATGCTGCCAGACCCGCGGATAATCGAGCCGCCGGCCGGCGGTCTGCAGCAGGCCGTACCCGAGTCCGAGATGGGTCTCCTCCGTCAGGTGGGGTGCCAGTTGATCGATCCGATAGGAGCCCTGGCGTCCTGGCGCGGCCTTGGAGCCGTAATCCGCGTTTCGCCCCGCCAGGCTGTAGATCAGGACCTCGAAGCCGAGACGGGACAGCGCCAGGGCAATGCTGCCGGTGCGCACGTGTCCCCCCGTATTCATCGGGAAGATACGAAAGCCACTGATAATCACTACCTTGCGGCGCCTACCCGGGCTCTCGCCCACGGTGTCCGCTGGCTCAGGATGTGCGGCCGGTGCTGTGGCGAGTTGAGTCATGATGCTATTGTAACCAGCTGATATGGCGTGAAAACCAACCGCGTCTCAGTGAACAGCAAGTCCGTAGCAAGGGTGCTCAATTCGGCGCGCCTGTGGGCCCCGAAGCGCAAAGGCGCCTTCCTCCCCTCCCTGATCATGTTCCTCACGATCATGATCATGGTCGTGCCCCAGGGACTGGATTTCCAGGGCATCAATGGCATTCCCACTTCCAGCGACTGGCTGAGCAAGTTCGTCTGGCAGGTGGTGCTGTGGGGCAGCGGTTACCTGATCTACCGGAACTTCGCGCGCCTCAAGGCGCTGCTGCCGTACCTCAACCCGTTTCTGGTGGGAGTTGCATTCCTCGCGCTCGCCAGTGTCCTGTGGTCGATTGAGCCTGCGATCACCCTGCGGCGCGTGATCCGCATGATGACCATCCTCGTCGCGTGTCTCTCCTTTTGCGTGACCCCGTGGCACGACACCACGCGCTTCCAGGATTTCCTGCGCTCGCTGGCGACCAGCGTCATTGTCATCTCCATCATCTTCTGTCTCACCGATCCCGAGCTCGCGCTCCATCACGGCGGCGGCGATGAGATCCGGGAAGCCTGGCACGGCATCACCGTCGGCAAGAACATCCTCGGCTCATTGGCCAGCACGACCTTCATTCTGTGGCTGCATGCCTGGATGGCAAAACAAACGTCCGCGGCCAAGGCCATCGGCGGCATGATCGTCGCCACCATCTGCCTGATCGGTACCCGCAGCTCCATGTCCATCATGGCGACGTTCCTGGCCGTGATGTTCATGCTGCTGTTGCTGCGCTCGCCGGGATCCCTGCGCCGCTACATGCCTTACCTGGTGAGCGCCTTTGCCGCCCTGATCCTCGTCTACGCGCTCGCGATCCTGAAGCTCGTGCCGTCTCTTGAAATCCTGCTGCAGCCGATTGTCGCGCTCACGGGCAAAGACCTCACCTTCAGCAACCGCACCGCCATCTGGGAGGTGTTGGATGAGCACATCCGCCTGTCGCCCTGGCTCGGCAGCGGCTACTGCGCCTACTGGATCGGGCCGACGCCCCTGTCGCCTTCCTTCGAGATGTTGACGCGTCTTTACTTCTATCCAACAGAAGGCCACAACGGCTATCTGGACGTCATCAACGATCTGGGCATCGTGGGTGGCCTGTTCCTGCTGGGTTACTTCTGGTCGTACATCCGCCAGTCACTGACTCTCATGAAGTTCGACCGCTATCAGGGCGGCCTGTATCTGACCCTGATTTTCCGCGGATTCATGGCGGACATGTCCGAATCCCACTGGTTCCTGGCCTTCAGCTTCGATTTTGTGATCATGAGCCTGGCCACGTTCTGCCTGGGCCGCAGCCTGTTGCAGGCGCAACTGGAACGCAAGCTGTTGAAGGTCCAACAACAGCAACAGCGCGAATACGCGGCGGGGTATAGTGCCGGGCAAGTCCCCCGGTAAGATCACAAAAAGTAAAATCACGAGGGAAAAACCCTGTGTTAAAGCAGAATCGCGCCGAGCTCAACTATCAGGAACTGGTGCGCAAGGCCCGCCGGCTGCAGCCGGGCGTGGGACAGAAGCTGAAAATCGCCCTCCTGGCCGATGTCTCGACGCAACACCTGGTGCCCATCCTGCGCGCCCTCTTCGCCTCCAATGGCGTCGATGCCCACATCTACGAAGCCGGTTTCGACACCGTGCAACTCGAAGCCTTCAACCCGGCGTCGGGCCTGTATGCCTTCGAGCCACAGCTGGTGGTGATCCTGCAGTCGGTTACGAAGTTGCGCGGGTTGTATTACGAATCGGACGACCGGGCCGGATTCAGCCGCTCCAAGGCGGACGGCATCGAGAGCGTGTGGCAGGCGATCCAATCGCGCCTGTCCGTGCCCATCATCCAAAGCACGTTTGTGATTCCCTATGAACGGGCACATGGCCATTTTGGTGCGAAGGTAGCGGGCACCCTGCCGGGGGCCATCAGTGAGATCAATCGCGACCTGTGCGAACGGGCACAGCGTCACGCGAGCGTCTTCATTTGTGACATCGACTACCTCGCGGCGTGGGCCGGCCGGCGCAACTTCTTTGATGAGCGCCTCTGGGCCCTGGCGAAATCCCTGTGCTCCCTGGAGCTGTTGCCGGAGGTCGCGCAAAGCATCGTCGACATCGCCATGGCGAGCCTGGGACGCGGGATCAAGTGTGTGGTGCTGGATCTCGACAACACACTGTGGGGCGGCGTCATCGGTGACGACGGGCTCGACGGCATCGGCCTCGGCGATCTCGACGAAGGCGGTGCATTCCGCTTCTTCCAGCTGTTTCTGCGCAGCCTGTGGGAGCGCGGCATCCTGTTGGCCGTGTGCAGCAAGAACACCGAAAGCACGGCCCGCCGGGTGTTCCAGGAGCATCCGTCCATGATCCTGCGCGAGCAGCACATCGCCATGTTTGTCGCGAACTGGGAAGACAAGGCGAGCAACATCCGCAGGATCCGCGAGAAGCTCAACATCGGCTTCGACAGCATGGTGTTTCTGGATGACAACCCGTTCGAGCGCAACCTCGTGCGCCAGCTCGTTCCGGAAATCCTCGTGCCGGATCTGCCCGAGGATCCCGGCCTCTATGTCCGCGCCATCTGTGAGTTGAATCTGTTCGAGTCCGCGGGGGCTTCCGCGCTCGATTCGCAGCGCACCGCCCTGTATCAGACCGCGCAGAAGCGCGAGTCGGAGAAACAACACTTTGCCGACCTCGCCTCCTATCTGAAATCCCTGGCAACCGTCGCCGAGCTGCGCCGCTTCGATGCCGCGAGCCTGGGCCGGATCGCGCAGCTCATCCAGCGCAGCAACCAGTTCAACCTGACCACGCGGCGCTACTCGCAGAGTCAGTGCGAAGTCCTGATGAACGATGCGTCGACCTATCCTTTCAGCATCACGGTCCGCGACCGGTTCGGCGATTTCGGGCTGATTGCCGTCATCGTCCTGAAACACTCGGGCGACACGCTGGAGGTGGACACCTTCCTGATGAGCTGCCGCGTGCTGCAGCGGGGTGTCGAGCAATACGCCATGAACCACATCGTGGAGTATGCGCGGGCGAATAATTTCAAGAGCGTCGTCGGCCGCTACATTCCCACCGCGAAGAACTCGATGGTGCGGGAGTTCTTCGGCCAATTCGGCTTCGAGCGGGGCGCCGAGGCCGGCGAAGCCGGCACGGAATGGCGGCTCGAGGTGAGCCGCTACATTCCACGCGAGGTGTTTATCAACCAACCTGAGGAAATCGCGCAGTGACCCACGAAGAAGTCCACAAACGCCTGACGGCGGTATTCCGGGATGTGTTCGATGATCCGTCCCTCGGCATTTCGGACTCCACGACTGCCGATGACATCGATGATTGGGATTCGGTCAATCACATCACGCTGATTGCGGCCGTGGAAACAGAGTTCAGGATTTCGCTGAGCACGCGCGAGGTGAAGAACCTCGGCAACGTGGGTGATTTCATGAAGCTGATTGAGAGCAAGGCCCGCTGAGGGTGTCGTTTCTCTCGATAGTCTTCGCGGCATTCCTGGCGGCGGGCCTGCTGGTCTATCACAACGCGCCGCAGCAGCGCCGGCCAGCCATTCTGCTGGCGCTGTCATTTCTCTTCTACGCCACCTGGAGCGTCTGGGACGCAGCACTGCTCCTCGCGGTAACGGCGGGTGTTTACGGCGCCGCGCGCCTGCTCGATCAAACACCCACGGAATCCCGGAAGCTCAGGCTCCTGACAGCGGCGATTGCCATACTGTTGGTTCTGCTGGTGGGCTTCAAGTGTGCGCGGCTCCTGGCCACCCACCTGGCCGCGGCCTGGGTCGAAGGCAATGCCAACGTCGCGTTGTGGCTGGCTGCGCCGCTGGGCCTGTCGTATTACATCTTCAAGCTGCTGGGTTATCTGCTGGATGTTTACTGGGGAACCCTGCCCGCCCGGCGCGACTTCACCTCCGTGGCCCTGTACGCAGCGTTCTTCCCTCAGATCGTCAGCGGCCCCATCCAACGGGCCGAAGACTTCTTTACGCAGTTGGATGCGCAGCGCGGCTCGGATCCGGACAGTTTCGTCCTGGGCCTGCGGCGCATTCTGTTCGGACTGTTCAAAAAGGTTGCCATCGCCGACCAGCTCGCCGTGGCGGTCGCCAGCACGCACGGGCACCCGCTGGAGCATTCCTCGCTCGAGTTGTTGCTGGGGGCCTATTGCTTCTCGCTCCAGATGTACGCCGATTTCTCGGGTATCACGGATATCGCCATCGGCATCGGCCTGTTGTTCGGGATCCGCGGGCCGGAGAACTTCAATCGCCCGTATTTCGCAGCCAACCTGCAGGAATTCTGGCGGCGCTGGCACATGTCCCTGACCTCGTGGCTGACCGACTACCTGTTCGTGCCCCTGCGCATGACCTTCCGACACCTGGGCAACACGGGCCTGGCGCTCGCCATTTTCATCAACATGGTCGCCGTCGGCATCTGGCACGGGCCGCGCTGGACTTATGCGGTGTTCGGGTGCATGAACGGTGTGTTCATGATCGTCTCGGCACTGACGCTCAAGAAGCGTAACCAGTGGTTCAAGACCCGTCCGGCGATGGCTCGATGGCGTGCCTGGGTCGCGCCCCTCGTCACGTTCCACCTCGTCGTCCTGACACACATCTTTTTTCAGGCCCCCGATCTGCACTCCGCGTTGAATTACCTCGGACAGATGCTGCACCTCGTGCCGCACGGCGCCGTGGCTGCCGCTCGTGTGGATCTGGCGTCATTCGGATTGACTTACGGACGGCTGTTCCAGGCGTTGGCCGGACTCGTATTGATGGAAACCATCCATTGGGCGATGTCGCGGCGTGACTGGACGCACGGGTTCAAACGTCGTGGATTGCGTTGGGCGGTGTACTACGCGGTGATCGTGATGGTCATGCTGAGCGCACGCGGCACGACGAGCTTCATTTATGCCAAGTTCTAACCCGATGCGCGCCACCGCGCTGCGACTGTGCCTGTTCCTGCTGCCGGTATTGGCCTGTTGGGGGCTGTTGGAATGGTGGCTCGCGCGGGTCCCCAGCAGCCATTCAGTGAAGCGCGTGAATCTCGAACACGCGGCGGCCGCCGCCGACACGCTGATTCTGGGATCATCCGGTGCTTACTGGGATATCGCCCCGCCCTATCTCCCGGGGCATGCCTATAACCTGGGCAATGTCGCGCAGACGTTGTATTACGACGATCAACTCGCTACCCGATGGCTGGACAGACTGCCTCACCTGCACCGCGTGATCATTGCGATTCCCTATGTCTCGATGTTCTTTCAGCTCCAGGGAACCGACGAGGACGAGCGTCAGTACGGATATTTCCAACAGTGGCGCATTCCGCCCCCAGGCTGGCGGGAGCGGATGGATCTGCGGATGGTCAGCGATGTGGCCTTGCGCACTCCGCTGTTCGCGGTGAGCTCACTCCGTACGGCCGTAGTCCAACATCTTCATGGCGCACCGTTGGCCGGGCCTCCCGTCGATCCGCCGATTCATCCCGACGGTTGGTGTCCTCGCTGGCCGCCGGAGCCGACGGAGCTCGCGGACCCCGTGGTGCAAACCAAGATCGCCTATCACCACGGCCTAATGCACATGAGCGACGAGGTGGCCAATCGCGCAGCCCTGGAGCATCTCGTTTCGCTCCTGCATTCACGCGGTGTCGAAGTGATTATCGTGACTCCGCCGGTGTGGCCGTCCTACGCGGCCCTGATCAGGCAGGACTACTGGCAGCGCGCGCAGGCGGACTTCCGCGACCTGGGCGAAAAATATGGCGTGCGCTATTTCGACTATATGAAAGACCCGCGCTTCTCAGTGGCGGATTTTCTGGACGCCGACCATCTCAACGAGCACGGCGCCGTGCACTTCACCCAGCTTCTGACTGCGGCAATTGCTGGCCCGGTTGCGCAACCGGAACAACGCGCCGCAGATGCGACGCCAGGGTCGCACTGGTGAATCGCGCACCCAGCGCGAAACGCAGCAGCGGGCCAAAGCTGTGGGCAGCCAATACGCCCGTGAAATACAGACCGGGCACTGAGGACTCGAAGTTCGACGTCAGCACCGGCGTCTCCTCCTCCAACTCGATGGCGGAGATCAGCTCGGGGCTCAGATAGGCCACTTTCTTCACCGCCGGCCGGTAGCCCGTACCCGCGATGACGTGATCGCAGGCCACTTCCAGCTTCTCACCCTGGGCGTTCGCGCAAACCAACACCACGCCATCACCGAGCGGCTTCGCCTCGACGATGTGATAGCCGACGTGAATCGTTACGAGCCCTTCAACCTGCGGGCGCAGCATGTAACCAACACCGGGGCCCAGATGCCGGCTGACGATCCGCTTGCGCAATTTCAGCGGCAGGAAATGGAACAGGTGCGGAAACAACGCATACATGGACGAACGGAAGCTCGACCCCAACCCGAAGTGGGGATGCAGCATGCGATCCAACAGGGGGCGCTTGCCCTTGCCCGGCCCTGAGCCGAAATTCACCGCATGGCGCGCGATGACTTCGCAGTGCGCTCCCGCGGCATGTAACAGCGCGGCCGTGTCGATTGCCGAGGCACCGCGGCCAACCACGGCGACACGCTTGCCGCGGAATTTCGCAAACCCGGTGTGCTCGCGCGTATGCGTGCACAACACGGGACCGAGCTTCTCGATCTCGGGCGGGATGTAGTGGAGATAACTGATGCCGGAAGCCACTACAACACGTTGCGCCCGCAACTTCTCGCCGTTGTCCAATTGCAACTCGAAGAGGCCATCCTTGCGTTCGACCGAGGTCACCAGGTGCTTTTCCAGCGCCGGAACCTTCTGCGCCTGGAAATCGAGGCCGTAGTTGACGAAGTTTTCCAGGCTGACCGGTACCGTCAGGTCGTCGTACTGGAGGCCGCGCGACTGGCAGAAGTTTTTCAGTGTCTGGGTGCCTTCCGCGTCATACAGGTCGGAAGCAATGCCGTCGGACTTGAGAAACATGCCCGCCGGCATGAAGTCGGCCCAGACTTCCATCGGCCGCCCGAAAATGCGGTGCGGAACGCCCGCCGACGTGAGCTGTGCGGACAACGACAGGCCGTAAGGTCCGGCACCTACGATCGCGACTTCGGTGGCATTCACGGCGTTCACCCGCTGAGTTGGACTTTTTCGTGGCGCCGGCCCTCGATGAGCGTGGGGCAGCCGGTGCCAATTTCGTGTAACACAGCATAGCTGTCGGACCGTTGGCACTGCTACATTCCGCGCCTCAGAATGTGATCTCACTGACACCCAACGCCATCAGCCGTGAAATGAGTCCGGATTTATCTCCCGCGGGTGTGCAGCCGGTAGCCCTGTTCGACAACAACTGGGCCCCCACCATGACCTTCGCTTGGTCCCTGGGCAGGCGCGGCGTCCCGCTGCACGTATATGGGTCCGGGGCATCCGGCTGGTCACGGTATTGCACGGAAAGGCGCAGCTGCCCGCCTCCTGAGAACACGGAAATCTTCCTGCCGTGGCTGCGGGAACGCCTCCGGAGCGGGGAAATCACGCGTGTTGCGCCCACTACTGATCTGATTGCTTATTACTGCTCATTGCTGCGGGAAGAGTTTCCCGAGACGGTGCAGCGCAGCATTGCACCGCTCGCGGAGATCGAGAACGCCCTCATCAAGTCACGTTTCTGCACGGCCTGTGAGGCGGCGGGTCAACCTTTCCCACAGGTGAAGGAGCCCGAAAGCCTGGAGCAGGCTCTGGCGGCGGCGCAGGAGCTGGGTTACCCCCTCATTCTGAAGCCGAAATCACACCTCGCCGTGGGCACGGCAGAGCGCGGCGGCCTCATCCACGATGAGGCGGAGCTGCGCGCGCAGTTTCACGAGTATTCCATCGCGCCGGGCCAGGAGAGCCTCGCCGCGCGCTACCCGGAGCTGCGCTGGCCCCTGCTGCAACGTTACATCCCTTCCGCCCGCTCGCGTGTATTCAGCCTGACGGGCGTGAAAGATTGCGACCGCGGCATCCTGACAGCGGCGCTGTCATACAAAAGCAAACAATGGCCGCCCGACATCGGCACCAGCATCGCGCAGATGAGTCATGTTGATGAAAGGATCATGCAGGCTGCGCTGCCGGTCGTGGACCAACTCGTATCGCGCGGCCTGTTCGAGCTCGAGCTGGTGGCCGGTGACTCGCAGTTGTTGGCGATCGACTGGAATCCACGCGCCTACGGCTTCATCAAGCTCGATGTCGCCCGGGGTCACGATCTGCCGTGGTTGTGGATGTGCTCCACGCTGGGGCCGGTGGAGCCGTTGACGCTGCCTCCGGAAGTCCAGCGGCTCGAGGCCCGGCATACCCTCCTCTACTTCCTGAAACGCGCCGCTGACCTGCGGTTCCGCGGCACCGCGCGCCCGCCGAAGGACGAAGCGACGAGGTGGATTTCGATCATGGGTCATGCGTCTGATCCGGTTCCGATGCTCATTGGCTATCTGAGCATGCTGCGCCATCCCCGCAGCCTCATCCGCTCGCAGTTTGCTACCGCGCGGGAATGGACCGGCCAGCCTGTTGAACGCGGCGCGACTGTGCTGTGAGACGGTTGCGGATCGGGCGATCCCAGTACTGATCGGCCAGCCACGCCACCACCAGAAACAACGTCATCGACAGGATGCCGCCCCACGGGGCGACCTTTTCGACGTGCCCGTGTGTAAGCGACGTGAAGGCCGCGAAAACGACCTCCAGGATCGGGAAGTGCAGCGCATACAACGCGTACGAGATCGCGCCGGTAAATCCGAAAACGAGCGCGAGCCGGCCCTGCGGCGGTGACTGCGCGCTCGCCAACATGAGAAGCGGAAAGAGAATGACCACGCACATGAGGTCATAGGCAGGACGCAGATGGGCCGCCGGCTGGATCATCAGCAGGATGAGAATGGCCGCCAGCGGCAGTATCGCGGGCACGTGCATCACCTGCAGCGCCCCGCCCCGCCGCAACCGGAGCAACAACACGCCGAGGAGAAAGGAAAAGGTGACGCGCGGGAATCCCGCAAGTAGCGATGGCCACGTCCAACCCACATCGAGCGATCCAAACACGCTCGACACAGCCACCAGCGCCACTCCCGCGACGATGACGATGACAGTCAACACGCGGTTGGACAGATGACGCCACGTCAACGCCCAAGCCAGGTTGACTACCAGCTCAAAGGCCAGGGACCAGGCCGGCGTATTCAGCGGATAGATGGACTCACGCGGCGCGATGCCCGGCGGCGTAGGCAGAAAGCCAAGGGAAAGGAGCAGCGATTCCGCAAGTCCACGCGGCGTCCAGCTCACGTGCTTCGCAACCAGATAGTCGGCAAGGATGGCTGTAGTCACGGCAGCCAGGCCCAACAGGTACAGGGGATACAGCCGTATCAGGCGGATGCGCATGAACTGCCCGGCAGTCATGCCGCGCTCGAAGCGGGAGTCGTAGGCGTGTGCGAGCACGAAGCCACTCAGCACGAAAAACAGATCGACGGCAAGATAACCACTGCCCGCCTTGAATCCCCACAGAACGTCGGCGTGATAGCCGGCGACAATGAGTGCGGCAACACCACGCATGCCGTCCAGGCCGACAAATGTCGAATGGGATCTGGAATCTGAGCTGGACAGAGGGGGCCACCAGGGCACTTGGTGACCGCAGCCTAGCAGCGCCTCATTACCCCGGCAATTGACTGCCGGGGTAATGAGGGCTCCGTCGCATTATTGGACGGCTGTCGTCGCAGGCTTGAAGCAGGCTGTTGCGTCAAATGTGAGCTGGCTCGGGATATTGATCTCGTCCGACTCATAGATGGCATCCCAGACGCGGCTGCTCGCGATCGGGGCATTCAACTGGTGATGATACAGCGCACCATTGACGTTCGAGACTTCCTGCCACTCGAGGGCCGAGTGATAGATCAGGTCGCCGTAGGTCACCATGCCGTACTTCATGGTCAGCGGATGACCTGACAGGTCGACGCAGAAGCCCTGCCGTCCGTTGATGAACACAACCAGGCGGTCGGGCCGCAGGAACACATCGTAGTGAGTCAGCGGTGCCGTCTGGTCGAATGGCTCGATCAGGGGTCCTTTGTAGTTACCGGCCGAGTCCGTCTTGTAACGGAAGCCCAGCGACGACGCGCCATTCGGGGCCGGCGAATCGGTGAACTTGTTGCCCAGCGCGATGATTCCGGTCGCGGCTCCCGCCGGGTGAATCTGCGCTGTCAGGCGGCCGCCCGCGCGCAGTCCGCCATCCGAGCGCGGCGACTCCGGCCGGCCTTCCTGGATGATGGTCAGACATTCCTTCGGCGTGGCGGAGGCCTGGAGCGGTCCCAGCTTCGCGGTTGGATTGTCACCGCCCGGCGTAAACGCATTCTCCGTGATGATCGGACGGATCACCGGAATGTGCGTCGTGGTGTTCATCAGCTGATCACGTGAGGAAGCACCGCAGATTGCCCAGGTCCAATAGCGCCGGTGCGAGGCATCGGAGTTCACACGCCACATGGAGTGGACGTACTTCGCGCTGTCCAACTGCAACGGCAGGATTCTCTGCGACGTGAAGCTCATCGTGCCGCCGATATCCTGACCTGCGTCACCGAAGGTCGTGTACAGCCGGCCATGACGTTGGAACACCTGGAAGCCGTGGAAACCCGAGCCGCGCCAGACTGTCGCACCGCCGGAGCCCGGCACCGTGTCTTCGCCGTCGGCATTGTTCATGTAACGACCCCAGAATGTCCACGCGCCGGGGATCTGCGCATAAGGCGCCAGGGCCGGGCCCGGACCGTAGTCCGGATTCGTGGTGATGCTGTTGGGATCCACGACCAGGTTGTTGCCGAAATCATCCGTGAAGGCGTTCGTGCCAACATCAAACACCGGAGCATTGGTTGCTTCGTCGGCAGCCGGTGTCTGCACGGCAATGGCGCTGCGGGCCAGAACAACCGGATCACCCGGAGGCGAGCTGGCATTAGTCGCCGGAACGACCTCGCCCATCGGTAGAGTCACACGGCTCGCCCAGGACGACAGCGGCTCCTGGCCATTGATGATCTCGTTGCCGTACTGGCTCTTCATGGTCGCGAACGACTCGAAGATGGCATGGAAGTCGGTGTTCTTGTAGGTCGAGTCTTCCTTGAACTGGCTCGTGATCTTGGCATCGGCATCCGCCGGCAGGCCCGTGAACGGACACGCCGTTGAAGTCGCCTCGACAATGATCGTGTAGTTGCCCTTGGCAACGAACCCGGGCAGCTCGATCGCCTGTTGCAACTCGCGAGCGTTCTTGCCGCCGCTGTTGGTCTGGGCGAACGAGTGTTGACGGAAGCCGGCGCAGGCAATGACCGCACCGCGCGGCTGCTTGCCATTCACGGTGTCCGTGAAGCTGACACCCGAAGTCACCGCATAGGCGCGGTAATCGACAGCCCCCGACACCGACGGGAAGTACATGAGTACCGTGTCACGACGCGAGAGAACCTGGATGTTGGGGATGTACGGTAGCGGCGTCGCGGCCAGGGCCGAAGGCATCGTGCCTGCCGCGGCCGCCATACCGTGCTTGGAGAAGTGCGCGCATTGATCCGACATCGTCGACAGACCCTTGTCGACGGTCAGGGTGGGTGCACCCATGTCAGCCACGCGGCCGGACATCGCAGTCGATGCGCCGGTCACGCTCGAACCGGTCAACGCAACACTGGTTGAAGCGGAGTTCAGGCCGCTGATGCAGGGATTCGGCAGGCTGACCGTGGTGCCGCCGCCTGTTGTGCCGCCCGTAGTGCCACCGGTGGTTCCGCCTGTGGTACCGCCTGTAGTTCCACCAGTAGTGCCTCCGGTAGTTCCACCGGTGGTGCCTCCTGTTGTACCACCTGTCGTCCCGCCAGTTGTACCGCCGGTCGAGCCGCCATCACCGGCTGTTACGGTGCCCGCGTGATTGACCGTCCACGAATGATAGGCCGTGCCGTAACCGTCCGTCGGTGTGCCGGCGACGTCTTTGATCAGATCGTTGTCAGCTGAATTCCACGCGTTCCAGGACCAGCCCAGCACCGAAACGCCGTTCTGATCTGTCCACGGGAGCAGGTTCGTCATCAGAGGCGCGCTGGTCGTGCCGGCGGCGCTCTTGTCGCCTGTCTCGCCGATGACCACCGGATAGCCGGCGGCCAGAATCGCCTTGGCCCAAGTGTAGTTCGACGTGCCATAGCCAGGCAGGCCGGCGCTGGTACCGGAGGTTCCCTGCGGATAGGCATGCCAGGACGCCGCAAGCTGCTTCAGTGGATCTACAGGCGCGTAGGTCACCCATTGGCTCATGTCCTGTGCCCAGCTGATGCCGGCGGACATCACCACGTTCGTGGCGCCCGTGGCGCGCACTGCATTCAGCAATGACTGCATGCCGGCAGTCTTGAAGGACTGATTGATCGTCGCGCCGTTCGAAGTGAACTGCGTCGCGGTTCCACCATCTCGCAACGCGGCCCAGGCTTGGGCGCTTCGATAGTCGATGTTGGTGGCGAAGCCGTCGATGTGCGGCTCGTTGAACAGATCGAAAATGACGGCCGGATTCGACTTGAAGGTGCTGGCCACCGAAGTCCAGAAGGCGACGGAGTGATCCGCATCAGCCATCACGTTCTGTGCCGTGGGCGAAGTGGGCACCTTGCCCGAAACCCCGGGAACCACTGCATCCGGTGAATTCAGATGCAGGTCGAGGATGACATACAGGCCCGCGGCCACTGCGTTATTGACCGCGGTAACGACTGCCTGCCGGTAGTTCGAGCCCGGATCCGCGCTGCGGGACGTTGCGGATTTGCCTGAGACACTCGGCCAGTCGTAGGTCGTGAGACCCAGCCAGCTCGCCTCGTTCAGTGGAATACGCACTGCATTCAGCTTCCAGCCCGCCATTGCGGTGTAGCTCGGTGTCTGGCCGCCCCACGGATTCGTCGGGGACCAGCCCTGGATGGCTACAAACTCGAGGCCGCTCGCATCCGCGCCCCGCAGTTGCACCACATTGCCCTTGCCATCGACCAGAGTGTTGCCCTTGACCTTGATGGCGAGACCCGTAGACGGCGAAGAGCCTGATGTGCCCGTGCCACCCGAACCGTTGATGCTGACCGTCGTGGCGGCCGGCGCTCCAACCGCGGCGCCCGTGGAGGGGCTGGAGATGGCCAGTGTGAATGTCCTGGAGCCCGTGTACGCCGTAACCGTCTTCAGGGGTACCGTAATCGTCTTCGAGCTCGAATCGCCCGCAGCCCAGCTCAGCGTGCCCGTGGTCGACAGATAGTCGGTGCCGGCGATCGCACTGCCATTGGCGGTTGCGTATTTAACAGTTGCGATTCCGGAAGTTCCGCCAGTGCGGCTCACCGTCGCGGTAACCGAGGCGGCGCTCTGCGCCGCGGAATAGGAGGAACCGGAGAAAACCAACACGCCGCTCGCGTTGGTGGTACCGCCGCTCGTGCCCGATGCGGCGACCGTAATATTGAATGCCGGGGTCGCGCCGGTCGCCGTGCCATCAGTAACGCTGATGCTCACGTTCGAGTACACGCCCACATTCGCGGTTGTCAGCACTCCGCTCGACAGATCTCCGGTCGACGCATCGAAATGCGCCCAGGCCGGTTTGTGATTGATGCTGTATTTGAGCGTCGCGGAATTGTTTGAATCCGTCACGGTGGGCCGGAACCAGTACACGTGGCCGACCGATACGCTGGTCACCGGAGTGCCGCTGACCGTAATCGTGCTTGCCGCGGCTGTGCCCGATATGAGCTGCAGCAGCATTCCAGTCGCTATACCTAGAAACGAGAAAAAAGCCGTTTTTGACCGGACCGCAGGGGCGGTCCCGTAGCTGGAAGCAAGATGCATGGAAAATTCCCCGCAAATGAGTCGTCGGAAGAACCGACACGGGCCGCATGTCACGGGACCTGCCTGAAGGTGACCAACCTTCTGCTGCAGAGCCCCTCCCTGTGTGACAGGCAGCGCGGTGTCAGGCGAGAATCAGAACCGGTCATCAGACTGGTTGTGAGTGCGAATAAACTCCCTGGAAATTCTGTTTGTGCGGCAAAGTAGACCGCGACCTGTATGGAATCTCCAAATGTCGCCACATGCAGACGTACTGGATCGCCGACAAGTTAGATTCGCGTCATTGACAAGCTGCCGTTTCGCGGCAGCACGTACCAGGTAGTTTGCTGCGCAGGACAGCTCGTGCCCCCGCGGCGCGGGATGGCAGTCCTATTGCACGCTCAGATTGTCGGGCTTGAAGCAGGCCGTGGGATCGAACGTTGTCAGCTGCTGGGTGGGAATGTCGATCTGATCGGATTCGTAGATGGCATCCCACACCCGGCTGCTCGCAATCGGTGCATTCATCTGGTGCTGATAGAGCGCGCCGCTCACATTCGACACTTCCTGCCACTCGAGGGCCGAGTGATAGATCAGATCGCCGTAGGTCACCATGCCGTACTTCATGGTGAGCGGGTGCGAGGACAGATCCACGCAGAAGCCCTGGCGGCCGTTGACGAAGACCACCAGGCGGTCAGGCCGCAGGAATACATCGTAGTGGGTCAGCGGCTGTGTCTGATCGAACGGCTCGATCAACGGGCCCTTGTAGTTGCCCGCCGCGTCCGTCTTGTAACGGAAACCCAGTGAGCTCGTTCCACTCGGAGCCGGTGAGTCGGTGTGGTGATTGCCCAGAGCGATGATGCCCTTCGCCACACCGGCCGGGTGAATCTGCGCGGTCAGGCGGCCGCTGGCGCGGATACCACCGTCGGTGCGCGGCGCTTCCGGCCGGCCTTCCTGGAGGATGGTCAGACATTCCTTCGGCGTACCGGCCGCCTGCAGCGGTCCCAACTGCGCGGTTGGATTGTCGCCGCCGGGCGTGAAGGCATTTTCCGTGATGATCGGACGGATCACCGGAATGTGCGTCGTGGTGTTGACCAACTGATCACGTGAGGAGGCACCGCAGATCGCCCAGGTCCAATAGCGTCGATGTGAGGCATCCGAATTCACGCGCCACATGGAATGCACGTACTTCGTGCTGTCCAACTGCAAAGGCAGATTTCGCTGCGAGGCGAAACTCATGGTGCCGCCGATGTCCTGTCCGCCGTCACCGAAGGTCGTGTACAGCCGGCCGTGGCGCTGGAACACCTGGAATCCGTGGAAGCCGGAGCTGCGATAAACCGTCGCACCGCCGGAGCCCGCTACAGTCTCTTCGCCGTCGGCGTTCTGCATGTAGCGACCCCAGAACGTCCACGCGCCGGGAATCTGCGCATAGGGCGCCAGAGCCGCGCCCGGACCGTAGTCCGGATTCGTGGTGATGCTGTTGGGATCCACGACCAGGTCGTTGTTGAAGTCGTCGGTGACGGCATTCGATACATCGATCACCGGCGCGTTGACGTCTTCAGCGGCGCTCAGTGTCTGCACGGAGATGGCGCTGCGCGCCAACACCACCGGATCTCCCGGAGGCGAGGCCGCGTTCGTGTTGGGAACAGCCACGCCCATCGGCGAGGTCAGGCGATTGGCCCACGAGGACAGCGGCTCCTGGCCGTTGATGATCTCGTTGCCGTACTGGCTCTTCATCGTGTCGAACGACTTGAAGATCGAGTGCAGATCGGTGTTGCGATACGTCGAGTCTTCAGGGAACGTGCTGGTGACCACCGCGTCCGTATCCGCCGGCAGACCCGTGAACGGACAGGCGGTATTGGTCGCCTCGACGACGATCGTATAGGTCCCGACGGTCACGAAGCCCGGCAACTCGATTGCCTGTTGCAGCTCGCGGGCGTTCTGACCACTGCTGTTGGTTTGAGCGTACGAATGCTGACGGAAGCCGGCGCACGCAATGACCGCGCCGCGCGGCTGCTTGCCATTCACCGTGTCCGTGAAGCTCACATTCGAGGTCACGGCATAAGCGCGGTAATCCGCGGCGCCCGACACCGACGGGAAGAACAGGATGACGGTGTCACGGTGCGTGAGGACCTGGATGTTCGGGATGTACGGCAGAGCCGGTGAGCTCAGTGCCGTGGGCATCGTCGCCGCAGCGGCCATCGTGCCGTGCTTGGAGTAATGCGCGCACTGGTCCGTCATCGTCGCGAGACCCTTGCTGACAGTCAGCGTCGGCGCGCCCAGGTTGGCCGCCGTACCGGACTGCGCAGTGGAAGCGCCAGTCACACTGGAGCCCGTCAAGGCAACACTCGCCGAGGCTGAATTCAGGCCGCTGATGCAGGGATTGGGCAGGCTCGCTGTCGTGCCGCCACCGCTGCCAGCGCTCTGACCGGTGCTGGTACCGCCGCCGGAGGTGGTACCACTGCCCGTAGTACCACTTCCCGAGGTCGTACCGCTGCTCGTGCCGCTGCCCGAGGAAGATCCGCTGCTGGAGGAGCCGCTACCCGAAGTCGAGCCGCTGCCACTGTTGGTGCCCGTGGTCGTGCCACTGCCACCCGCGGCCGGACTATCGGGCGCCGTCGCCGTATTCGTTGTTGGAGTGACCACGTCGCCGCCACAGGCGCTCGCCAAAGATGCGGCGGCAACCACCGCCAGCAACCGAATTCTCATGACCGGAATCTCCCGCTAAGTGGATGCATTCTCAGTGTCACCGTGGCACGTCCGCAAACTGTCTCGGTAACGCGACTTGCCTGCGTTGCCAGGGAGTTAGGTTTGCTTTCGAGCTGTGAATGGCGTCGCGCATTTCCATCCAATCGAGTGAACTGCGCACTGACACCACCACTGCATGGACGGACGCTACCGGCGCGGGATTGAAAATTTTTTGTTGGCCCGGGCCGGGCACTCCAGGGGCGCTACTATACGGTCAAGCTTGGCCGATTGCTGCGCTTTTTCAGTAATTCGCCTGTTAAATCAGGCACTCAATCGACGGTTTCAGGAAGGGGTGGTGAGCTATCATTCCTCGCCATCAAGACGCCCGGAAAGAGCGCGGAGAAACCCCAATGACAGGTCAGCAGCGGCGCGCGGCGCCTCATCGGACGACCCACCCGGCAATGGCCCCGCGGCCACGGAGCGCCCTTCTTTTCTGGGCCTTTCTGGCGCTCCCCGCCGGCAGCTTCGCGGTGACGACATTGAACGTTTCCGCGGACTATCAACACCAGTCGAACTCGAACATCTGGGACCTGGCACCCGGGGCACCACCGATCTTCCATCCGAACGATCCGAAACGGGGGGACTCCTACAATGCCTACGGTGGCACGCTGGCCGCCGGATTCGACTGGAGCCGCCAGAGCATCTCGATCAACATCGACGGGCACGACTACCGGTACGAGCATTTCACCGACCTGAATCACCAGGAATACAAGCTCTCGGGCGACTGGAACTGGGCGATTGGCCCGGTACTCGACGGCTCGTTCGGCGCCAACCGCAACCGCAACATGGTGCCCTTCTACGATTACATCGGGACCCAGATCGGCACTCCGCAGGTAAACGCCGCGGTTCTGTCCATTCAGACGACGCAGGCCGAGCACGCCAAATTCAACATCCACGTGGGCGCGGACTGGCGCCTGGAAACCACGCTGACCACTTCGAAAAGCGACTCCCCCCGCCCGGGCCTGCCGCACTTGAGCCTGCGTGAGGACACGGGACAGGAGGCGCTCAAATACACGGGACAGGCCGGTCTCACGGCGGGTATCGCCGCCCAGTACGTCCGTGGCACTTACAGTGGCGCCGATCAGGCTGCTGATCCGAACTTCATTCCAATCGGCGCGCAGGTCATCGACCCGCATTACCACCAGGTCGGCGGGCAATTTACGGCCAGCTATTCGCTCAATCCCGCATCCTCCCTGGATGCCGCGGCCGGCTATTCGCGTCGCACCTCCGCGAACGGCATCGACAACCTGTCGGGCGCCACCGGCTCACTGGCCTATCGCCGCAATCTCACGGCCAAGACGCGCGTGAAACTCGAGCTCTCGCGGGTGCTCAACAGCTACATCACCAACGCCGGCTCGGAAATCGATACCTCTGCATTGGTTCAGCTCGACTGGGAAGCGACCCGCAAGATCAGTCTGAGCACCCGTTACAGCTATACGTACAGCAAGCTGCCCAACCAGGGACTCGGGGGCATTGATCGCGTCGACCACTTCCGGATCGCCCAGATCGGTGTGAATTACAAGCCGTTCCGTTGGCTGGAAATCGGCCCCTATGCGCGTTGGGAGACGCGCACGTCCGGGCTTTCGAATTTCGAGTACAGCACGAACATCTACGGTATCAACGGCTACCTGCGCTGGCAGAACGGTGCTGGAGCGCTGGCGCCGGGTCCGGGCGGGCGGTAAACCTGCCGCCATCGGGCGCGGCACCGACGGCGGCCATGCCCGCTGCCGCGCTCAATCAACGGCGGCGGTCGGCCTTCCACCAGGCCGCCGCACGCTCCAATCCAACTCCGAGCACTGTCCACCGCACTCCGAGCTGTACTTCAGCGGCCGAGCTGTCCAGGCAGATTTCCTGCCGGCACGCGCTCACCAGTGACGGTGTGATGGGTGGCGGCAGTGGCAGCTTCAGCATCTGGGCAATCTTCAACGGCGGTGCCAGGTATTTGACCTCGGCCGACAACCGCCGCCGCGAGATGCGGCGAATGGGAACGGCGCCGAGCGCCTTGCCGAAGGCATTGAAGTATTCGTTCCAGGTGGGCGGCGCGGCCATTGCGAGATTGAATACCCGCCCGCCCAACTGCGGGCGGCGCAGGCTTTCCAGGATCGCCGTGACCAGATCATCTATGAAGAGCAGATTGCAGATGCCATCGCCGCCCGAGCCGAGATCGCCCAACCGTCCTTGCGCCAGGCAATCCGCTATCAATCCGCTCCATTGCTGACAGCCTGGTCCGTATTCAACTCCGGTCCGCAACCGGATGGCCTGCGGATAAAGGGCCGCGAGCCGATCAGCCGCGAGTTGCGCCTGGGCGTAGGCCCCGCCACCAGCCGGCGTGGCCGCGTTTTCATCCACGGTCCCGCGCACAGAACCGTAAACGGTCATGGAGCTCATGTGCACCACTGGCGGCGGGCGTGAGAGGCGTGTTGCAGCCGAGAAAAGCTTCTGCGCGGCCTCGGTGATGTCATCGGGACGACCCATCGTGCAGTTGACGATGCTGTCGGCCGTTTCCACGGCCGCATCGAAGCCGGCCGTTTCAGACAACATGAGCGGCGTCGCCCAATCTGTCCGGGTGAGCGCTTCCAACACGGGGCGTCCGACGAAGTTGTCGGCGCCGATCACGAGTACCCGCATCAGGCCGTTTCCCGCATCAGGACCGCCGGCTGCGGCCGGCGCAACTCGCCGCCCAGGTGCTCAGCCAGCCGCAGCGCCATGGCAATCACGGTGAGTGTTGGATTCGCCTGGCTGGAAGTCGGGAAAATCGCAGAGCCTGCCACGTACAGATTGTGGACTCCATGCACGCGCCCGTTGCTGTCGACGACGCTGTCACGCGGACCGGTGCCCATGCGAACCGTTCCGATATGGTGGCCGCCGTAGGCTCCGTACCGGGTCACCTCTTCCTCGATGCTGTCGGGATCGTATTCAAACCGGCCCACGCCCGACTGACTCAGGTCCGCGGCCAACAGCGCAAGCGAGCGTTTGACCGTATCGACGTCGATGGCGGTGTAGCGCCAGTCGACGTGGATACGCGGCATGCCGAGCGGATCGAGCTGCTCTGAAAGCGTGACGCGGCTCAGCGGATTGGGTTGTTGCTCCGCATGGAAGTCGAGACTGAACAGGTTGGCCCGCGAGCGCATGATGATGGAAGGAAATTTGCGCTCCGCGAGGAAACGGTCGCGCACCATGTGGGTTGCAAACCGGAACGCATCAAATGGCGCGGTAGCGACATTTCGCACGTGCTTCAACCACGTTGCGAAATCGGATTTCGCCCCGCCGTGCAGGCGTACGCTGTATTCGTACGGAATGATCGGCTTCGCCAGGTACAACAACGACAGGATCGAGTTGCGGTGCGCGGGATCCGTTATTCGCGGATGATGCAGACGGGCGATGAAATTGCCGATGCCCTGCTCGCGCTGGACCTCTTCACGCAGTGCCAGGCGTTGCCGGCAGTAGATACCGTCAGCGTCGACCTCATAGCCGTGATAGACATCCTGCAGCGGCTTGTTGATCGTGATCGCGCCAATGGTGCCGGCGAGATGGCACATGTAGAAGCGGCCCACGAGGTCGTTTGAATTGCCGATCCCGGCGCTCTGCACGTCGCGGCTCGCCAGCAGCAGGCGCGCGTTTTCCAGGCCACCCGAGGCAATTACAAACTGGCGCGCCCGCGCGGTAAATGACTTGCCGTCGAGAGTGCGCACATCGAGCGACTCCACCTGCCCGCCTTCGCGGGCCAACTGGATGCGCACGACGTTGGCATGCAACACAACAGTCACGTTGGCCGCGGCCGCCAGCTTGTGGCCGTAGCGTGCACCAAAATCGGTCGGACAACTGAAGCGCTCCAGGGTGTCGGACGTAAAGTGGGGACTGTCGAAATTCCGGATCATCGGACGGCAGCTCGCGCCGAGCGCGGGCCCCGCCTGGTACTCGAATTCGCCCGCCTCGGCGAGACGGTTGGCACGCCGATAGAACGGCAACAACTCCGCGCGGCTCAGGGGCCAGCCGCTGTGCGGCATGAACTCGCGCGGCTCGAAATCGATCGGGTCGAAAGGCATGCAGCGGCCACCCCAGATGGTGGACGTGCCGCCAAAGCGGCGCTGGCGGTAACGGTCGGGCGGGCTGTGCAGCCGCGCCTCCCGCACCGAGCCGGAATACAACGCCTGCGTGGCTGCCTCCGGCTTCAGGCCGCCGGACTCCAACACCAGCACCTCGAGACCCGAATCTATCAACTGCAGCGCCAGGGTAATTCCGGCGGCACCGGCGCCCACGATGCACAGGTCCGCGGTGAGGGTCTTACCGGTGGGCAGCTCGCTCGCATCGAGCATCATTAGAGTTATTTCCCTCGTACTTCATCGCGACGGGTCATACTACCGGCGCCGGACGGGGGTTGCCAAAAAGGCCGCTGAAACTGCCAATCAGTCGATGGGACCGGCGCGCGGCGGGGCCTATCGTGCGCATTGGGGTCCGGCATCGGACTGTGAACTGGTTCGCTACGGGGATGTATGGTGGATTCTCGCCCATGATGGCGTTGGAAACATTTTTGCTGTTCCTTGCTATACCGGCGGTGGCCGCCAGCGGCTATCTGCTGCTCGCGACCCTGTTGTCCGCGAAGCCCGCGGCGCCGAAAAAATCCTCGCGGACCCTGCGTTTCGACGTCATCGTTCCGGCGCACAACGAAGCCGGCATCATTGAACGGACTGTCAGCAGCCTGCAGCGCATCGACTGGCCGAAGGACAGCTACCGCATCATTGTCGTCGCCGACAATTGCACGGATGCGACGGCCGAGATCGCGCGCGGGGCCGGGGCCGAAGTCATGCAGCGGCAGGACCCGGTGAACCGCGGCAAGGGCTATGCGCTCGAATTCGCGTTCGCGGCGAGCCGCCGCAGGAATTGGGCAACCGCGGTCGTTGTCATCGACGCCGACGCGGAAGTCTCCCCTAACCTGCTGGAAGCATTTGCCGCTCGTCTCGAGGCTGGCGAAGATGCTGTGCAGGTTCACTACGGTGTTCTCAACCCGCACGCCTCGTGGCGGACCCGCCTGATTACGATCGCGAAGGGCTCGTTCCACATCGTGCGCTCGCGCGCGCGCGAGAAACTCGGCGTGTCCTGCGGTATTCGCGGAAACGGCTGGTGCGTAACCCACCGCTTGTTGGAGCAGGTTCCGTATCGCTGCTTCTCGCTCACGGAAGATCTCGAGTACGGAATCGCCATCGGAATGTGCGGATTCCGGGTTGCCTACGCGGATGAAGCTCACTCGAACGCGGACATGGTTTCCGGCGAAACGCAGTCACGATCCCAGCGCACGCGTTGGGAAGCCGGCCGCTTTCAACTCATCAAGCAGAAAACAGTGCCGCTGCTCGCGGCGGCCCTCAGCCGCCGCAGCGCCGTCTGCCTCGATCTCGGCCTGGATCTGATGGTGCTGCCGCTGTCGTATGTTGCTTTGAATGCATTTGCATTAATGGTCGTGGCGGCCGGGGCGAGTTGGTATTATCCGGCGCTGTTGCCGTACCTCTGGCTCGGCATCGGCTGCCTGGTGGCGCAGGTTCTGTACGTGCTGCGCGGCTGGCAGTTGAGCCAGGTCGGCCTGCAGGGCCTGATCGATCTGGGCCGCGCGCCGTTTTTCCTGCTCTGGAAGGTGCTGCTGCTGATGCGGCCGCGCAAGTCGCAAACCTGGGTGCGAACCGACCGCGAAATCAAGTGAGCCGCGGACTCACAGTCACCACTGCCGTTCTCGTGACGCTGCTGGCGGGCAGCGCCCGCGCCGCGACCAGGCCGTCAGCCGCCCAGGCTCCCTCAGCCACCGTTCCCAACTCCCACATCCTCGTTGATCAGTTCGGCTACCTGCCGGCAGATGCCAAGGTAGCCGTCATTCGCAATCCCCACGTGGGTTACGATCGCACGGACAACTTCACGCCCGGAACAGCGTACGAAGTCCGAAAGCGCTCGGACGCCTCAGTCGTCTTCTCCGGGGCCCCTGCTCCCTGGCGCGACGGTACGGTGCAACCCTCTTCCGGCGACCAGGGCTGGTGGTTTGATTTTTCGAAGGTCACCGAGCCCGGCAAGTACGTCATCTTCGATGTGCAACGCAATCAACGGTCGGCAACCTTCAGCATTGGCGATGACGTGTATGACAAGGTCCTGCAGGCGGCCATGCGGGTGTACTACTACCAACGCAGCGCCTTCGCGAAAAAACCGCCTTACGCGGCACCCTGCTGGGCCGACCCGGCCGCCTACCTGGGCCCCAATCAGGACTCAGAGGCGAGCGACGTCACCGACCCGGGTAACAAGTCAAAGCGGCGCGACCTGAGCGGCGGCTGGTCGGACGCGGGCGATACCAACCGATACACGACGTTCGCCGTGCAGCCGGTGCATCAGCTCCTGACGGCCTATGAGCAGCATCCCGATGCCTTCGGGGATGATTCGAACATTCCGGAATCCGGCAACGGTATTCCTGATGTTGTTGATGAAGTTCGTTGGGAAACCCGTTGGTTGGGAAAGATGCAGTATCCCGACGGCAGTGTCGCATTGAAGGTCGGAGAGACGACCTACGGCAAGGCGAGCCCGCCGAGCTCGGATACCACGCCCCGCTTCTATGTACCCGCATGCACCTCGGCAACGATCGCAGCTGCCGGGATGTATGCACATGCATCGTTTGTCTACGGCAAGTTTCCCGCCTTGGCACGCGAGGCTGCGGATTTGAAATCACGGGCCGAGCGGGCGTGGCAGAACTACCAACAGGCTCCCAACGAGCAGCTCCATTGCGACACTGGCGCGATCCATGGCGGCAACGCTGACTGGACTCTCGAAGATCAGACTGCGTACAGCGTCGAAGCGGCGATTTACCTCAGCGCCATTTCCGACGATCCGGCCTATCACGAGTACGTAGCGGCCCATTACAAGCAGATGCGCCCCTACCGCGAATTCGGCTGGAGCCGGTATGCGCCCGACCAGGGGGAGGCGTTGCTTTTCTACGCCAGTCAGGCTGGCGGCCCTGGCGCGCTCAAAGCACAGATTCTGCAGGACAAACAGGCGGACCTGGCCGCCGGCAACCAGGTCTATGGTTTCAATCCCGACGATGATCTGTACCGGGCCTTCCTGCATGACCAGCAATACCACTGGGGCAGCAACAACCCGCGGGCGATGTACGGCAACACCAACCTCGATGTCGTGACCTACAACCTGCAGGGTGCAAACCCCTTGCAGGGTGCAAAACCCGCGGACACGTACCGGCAACGGGCACTCGAGATCGTGCACTACTTCCATGGTGTAAACCCGTTAGGTCTGGTCTACCTGACCAACATGTACTCGCTCGGGGCTGCGCGCTCGGCCAATGAGATTTTCCACACCTGGTTCCAGCCGGGTACGAAGTGGAGCGACGCGAAGACCTCGCCGTGCGGCCCTCCGCCCGGGTATGTTCCCGGCGGACCCAATCGCAACCCGTCGCAAAGCGGCGTGCCCCCGAGCATGGCGCCGCCGAACGGCCAGCCGCCACAGAAGTCGTACAAGGACTGGAATGGCCCTGAGGCCTCATGGGCTGTCAGTGAGCCCGGTATCTATTATCAGTCCGCATACGTGAAGTTGCTCTCAGCTTTTGTACATCGCGCCCAACCCGCTCATTGAGCTGCCCGCCGGCGACGAGCCGGCAAAGTCGCACGCGCCTGCGGCGTATGCGAACCCCGACATATATCTTTGTACAGCGCCGCTCGGTATAAAGTCCGTAATCCTGCGGACCTGGACGACTACCGTGCGCTTCGCGACTCTCCCGTGTGTGCTTCTGTGTGTCTCACTCGCCAGCTGTGGTGGCGGGTCCGGAAATACGACTGCGAGTGCAACGGATGGGGGCGGCGGCTCGACCACGGGCAACACCTCCACGAGCTTCCAGATCGCATCGGGCTCCTACAGTGTGAGTCAGACGGCCGGATCGTTGACCGTGACAGTCAACCGCGGAGGCAATGGCACGGGTGCGGTCACTGTTGATTACGCGACCGCCGATGGCACAGCCGTGGCCGGCACCAACTACACCGCTACGAAAGGCACGTTGAGTTGGGCGCTGAATGACTCCGCGGCGAAGACATTCGCGGTCCCGGTCAACGGCTCGCCCGCCTTCAGCGGCACGAAGTCACTGACAGTCAGCCTTTCAAATCCCACTGGCGGCGCGACTCTGGGTACGCCGATGACAGCGACGCTGAATATCAACGGCTCCGTGAGCTCTCAACCCTCCGGCGTGCTGTCGATCGCCGTCCAGGGCAGCCAGCTCGTGAATGGCAGCGGCGCAGTCGTTCAGCTGCGCGGTGCCGATGTCAGCGGTCTCGAGTTCGTGGCCATCCAGGGGTTTGCTCCCTCTGACCCTTGGGGCGGCCAATCGCCGAACTGGAAGGCGCTGCAGAGTTGGAAGTTCAACGCGGTCCGGATTCCACTGAACGAGGCCAGCTGGTTGGGGCTCACCACGTACGATTGGCCCTCCGGCGCGCAGCGGACGGCTGATCCGGGCGGCATCTATCAGAAGACCGTGATTGACACCGTGAATGCCGCCGTGGCCGCCGGCTTCTATGTGATCCTCGATCTGCACCTCAGCGCGCCCAACGCGACGGTAACGGGCATCACGGGGAAAGTACCCGTCACGCCGACCCAGCAGAATCAGATGGCCGATGCCGATCACTCACCGGCATTCTGGACTTCCGTGGCCACCACCTTCAAAAGCAATCCGGCGGTCATTTTCGATCTGTTCAATGAGCCGCACATCGACGGCTTCGCCAACAATATCGGCTATCGGAGCGCGGATGCCTGGGTGGCGCTGCGCGATGGCGGCACGGCGGCCAATTTTGTTTCCAACAACATCACCATCGGTCAGAGCTACCAGACCGCCGGCATGCAGACTCTGTTGAACGCCGTGCGGGCAACGGGAGCCACCAACGTCGTCATGTCCGCCGGCATCAGCTGGGCCCAGGACACCAGCATGTGGGCAACCTATGCGCCCGTCGACCCGATCCATCAGTTGGCGGCGTCCTGGCACGCATATCCCCAAGCGGAGACCGGTACTGGCGCGACGGTGCCGGGTTTCGGCACGGACAACTACACCTGGGCCAAGGCCATCCTGACCGCGGGTTATCCCCTCATCATCGGTGAAACAGGCGATCACAGCACGACAGGCTCCACTGCGCCCTTCATGGCCAACCTGCTTCCCTGGTTGGACCAGAACGGGGTTTCCGTGTTGGGTTGGTCGTGGAATGCCTGGGGCGCGACCGATGACGATCTGATCCTGGATGCGAACGGCACGCCGACCGATGGGTATGGCAAGGCCTACCAGACCTGGACCGTCAATCACCAGTAACTTCAGAACTCCGTCGGCAGCGAAAAATGCCGCAAGCCGACGGTCGTCGCCGCTTTCTGGACGATCGCCAGAGCCTCGGCGCTGCAGGGCGTGCGGGCGGCAAACTCAAAGGCGAGCCGCGTGTTGGTTCCGAATTCCGACGGATAGTCCCGGGCGTAGCGGATTGCCGCGGCCGGGAAGCAGAACGTGGTCATCGCACTGGTCGTGACGCGGCCCTGGATGGGTTCTGGAACCACATACAGCCTGGCTCCATCTGCACCCGTGAGAGTTGGAATGAATTCCCGATCGATCACCAGGTACTCGATCGGATACCGCTCTGCCAGGTAGGTGTCAGCGCGGTTCTCCGCGCGCGCTCGGACATAGGCAACGTCGAGCGTCAAACCCTCTGTCTGAACCACCGATAGCTTCGAGCCCGCCCAATAGGCGAGCCCGCCCGCACGATCGCCCATGGCAATGACCGTGCGCCTGTCAGGGGGAAAAAATTCCTTCACCATGTCGACGCTCACATCATTGAACGAGGTGAAGGCGGGTTTCTGAAGTGAACGCCAGGTAAAGAGGCCGCCCCGGTACAGGCCCCACGAAAACAGCACGAGAACCGCGGCCCACGCGGCGAAGCGCAGATTCGCGATCTGAAACAGCAAGCCGCTCAGATACAGTATCCGGGCGGCCAGGATCGCCATGTCGAGAGCGACCAGGTAGGAATACCAGGGCCACAGCCCCCAGGTTGAAAAACAACAGTAGTAGACCCACTGAACGAGCATCGCGAAGCTCACCACCGCCAGCGACCGATAGAACACGCGATCCACGTGTCCCCAGCCGCGCGCCATCAACTCGAGCGGCACCAGCAACGCGAGCAGCAATCCGAATGATTTCCAGTGACTGAAGAGCTGCGCGGTCACACCCCAGTTGCTGAACTTCGGCCCCCCGATCATCTTGGCAATGCCACTGACAGGCACGGGGGTGCCGAACAGCCACTGGTTGATTGCGAGATAGGCCACTACTGTCGGAATGACGATGACTGACAGCCGCAGCGTCATATTGATGACGGCGCGGACGTTGCGGATCTCAGCCAACGCCAGGACGAGAACCGTCCCGAGATAAAGCGAGAGGGCGTCGAGGCGGACGAGAAAGGCGCAGGCCAACAACCCTGAAAGGCCCGTGAGCCGCCGGGAAGTAACGGGCGACTCGAGTGTCAGAATCAACGGCAGCGCCAGCGGCAGAATGAGGATTGGCTCCAGCCCCTCCAGGAACACCTCGGGTTGTTGGATGGTGATCAGACCCAGCGCCGCGGCCATTGCCAACGCTGCGAAACGCATCGGAGTGCGCCGCCAGACGAGCGCGAGCAACGGGCCAGCGAGCGCGATGATGTAGATCAGCGCGCAACTGGCGACGAAGTAGGTCCACGGGCGAGTGCCGACCACGCGGCCGAGTGCGGCAAGGACCAGAAACCACAACGGCTGATAGCCGTTGGTGGCCGTGACACCGTCGAGCGTGGAATGGCCGCTGTCCGCCAGATTCCCGGACATGGCGAGGTAGTAGTAACCGTCGTCGAAGATGAAATCGACGACCTGTTGCAGCCCCGCGAACGTCGCGTTATGTATGACCGCGATGCGCACGAGCAGCGGCACTCCGAGCAGTATCAGTGCCGAAGCCCAGCAAACCCGGCCAAACTGCTCTTTGCTCATCGACCGCCCCGGCGGTTGCAGCACAACTGCGCGCAAGCGTAACACGGACAAGCTCGACTTTAGGCTCGCGGTCGCATAGTTTTGTGGCCCGAAAGCAGGTAGGAGCCCTCAACCGGTGCGCGTCAGTGAGTTGGATTCGGTACGCGGAGTCGCGGCCTTCGTGGTCCTGCTGCACCATTTGTGGATGGTCGTCCTGCCCGACCAGAACACCTTCCCCCTCACCGGTTATCCCATTCCCGGTGGCGGCGCGCTGGCCACGATTGCATTCTGGATCAGTGTGACGCCGCTCAGGCTGTTGTTCTGCGGCCATTCCGCGGTCGGGGTGTTCTTCGTGCTCAGTGGCTTCGCACTCATGAAAGCCCTCGAGAACCCGCAACAGCGGCACTACACGACCTTCATAACCCGGCGCTTTTTCCGCATCTATCCGCCGTTTGCCGTCGCCATCCTGCTCGCCGCGGCCCTCAGTTGGTTGTTGCAGCCGCAACCACTGCCGACCTCCGACTGGCCTGCCCTGAATTGGGTCAATGCCTACTGGACGACGCCCGTGACCGTGCCGATGGTGCTGGGGCACCTGGGAATGATCTCGACCGCCGGTTACTACAACTCGCTCAACAGTGCGATGTGGACGTTGGTTCACGAGATGCGCATCTCCATTATTTTTCCTTTGCTGGCCGCCGCCGCCCTGGTGCGACCGCGCTGGATGCTCGTGGCCGCTGTGTGCACGTTCGCCGTGTTTTCGATCACACACCTGACACTGAGCATCGCCGCGCACCTGCAGCCGCCGGCCATGGCGGAATTCTTCTTATCGATTCTGCAGACCCTGCGTTATGTCCTGTTTTTTGTATTCGGCATCCTGGTGGTCACGCAGGCGCCCGCGATCGGTGCCTTCCTGCGGGGCTCGCGCGCAATCAAACCGGTTCTGTGGGTCACGGCCGCCATCCTGCTGGCGATTCCGTACACCAAGGGGTACACGGAGCTGTCATATGCAGTTGGATCGTTTCTGCTACTCAACCTGTGCCTCCATTCGGAGCGCGCCCGCATGCTGCTGCGAAACCCGGTGCTGCAATGGCTCGGCCGGGTTTCCTACAGCCTGTATCTCACGCACCTGGTGGTGCTGTTGACCCTGGTGTACACGCTCTACAACGTACTACCCATGTGGCTGATACTGTTATTGGTGCTCACCGTATCGCTGGTGACGGCGGAAATTTTCAATCGCTGGATCGAAATGCCCAGCGCGCGGCTCGGCAAGCGCATGGCCGGGCGACTGCGGCCCGCTTTATTCACGAACGGCACGGCCTGAAAGCGGTGACTCACTCGGGGAGGGTGTTTTCGGCAGCGTGAAAAACAGGAGTTTTTCCCGCAGCCCTCCAGGGATGGATTCACGGGCGGTGCCGAAAACACCCTCCCCGAGTGAGGCGCCGCCGGCACCCACGTTTCCCGTTCGTGAATAAAGCGGGCTAGCGATGATTCTGCAGCCAGCTGCGGAAGGCTTTTCCGTAGCCGTCGGTCGGGGTTCCGGAGGCGTCCTTGATGAGATTGGCGCTGGCCGCGCCCCACGCATTCCAACCCCAGCCCAGGACTGACACGTTGTGGGTATCGGCCCAGGGCAACAGGATGTCAATAAACGGCGTTGCCCGGGTGCCCGGGGAGCTCTGGTCACCCGTCTCGCCGACGATGATCGGATAGCCCGCGCTCAGAATCCCTTCGGCAAACCGGTAAGAGCCGTTGCCCAGGCCCGGCTCGTTGTATTCAGGCGTGCCGTAGGCCTTGCCGTACTGAGGATACGCATGCCACGACAGGGCCATCTGTTTCGCGGGATCCCTGGGGACGAACTGCAACCAGCGGCTCAGATCCTGGGCCCAGCTCAGCGTGGAAACCATGACGACGTTGCGCGCGCCGGTGGCCCGCACGGCATCCAGCATTTCCTGCATGCCGGCTGACTTCCAACTCTGTTGCAGGGCCTGGTCGTTGCCATAGATGAGCTTGCCGGTGCCCCCGTCGCGCAGGATGGCCCAGTTCGGCTCGGACGCGCCCGGGGGCGGCACGAAGTTGTCGATGTGCGGCTCGTTGAACAGGTCGAAGATGACATTGGGCCGGTCTTTGTAGTCGCCCGCCAGCGCCGTCCAGAAAGCAATCGAGTTGGCGGCGTCGGCCATCTCCTGTTGCATCTGGGAAATCGAGCAGATCTGCACGGGCTGCGCGCTGCCCGGAAGCACGGCCGGCGGCGCGTTCTTGTGGAGATCGAGGATGACATACATCCCGGCCGCCGTGGCCTCATCAACCACCGCCCGCACGACCGCTTTGTATTTGCCGGACGGATCGGCACGCTGCCCCCTGGGCTTGGGCGAGCCCTGGTAGCAGGTTTGTCCCAGGTAGCTCTGTTCGTTCAGGGGAACGCGGATGGCGTTGGCCTTCCAGGCGCGGATGGCTTTCATGTTGGGTCGCTGGCCACCCCAGTAATCGCCGCCGGCGTTGCTGATGGGATAGAACTCCAGGGCAGAGACGTCTACGCCGCGGAGTTGCAGGGTATTGCCGTTGCCGTCAACGAGCTTGTTGCCACTGACTTTGACTACCGGGATTGCGCTCTTGGGAATGGGGGCATCCGGCAAGGGGGCGGCGCTGGATTCGGCTGCGGGGGCCGATGCAGCCGGAGAGGCGGCCTCCTCCGTCGCCGCCGCCGCCGACTGGCCCGCGGGCGCCGGTGTCGAGGCGCCGGCGTCGGCGCTGACATTCAGCAGCTTCGACTGCGCCACGCCATCGCAGGTAATCGTGTAGGAGATCGTTCCAACAGCCTTGGGCGTAACGATTTCCTGCCCGTTGACGTACTTCTTGCCGCTCCAGCCGCCGCTGGCATCACAGGCTTTCGCGCTCTGAGCGTTCCAGGTGATCGTCGCGCTTTGACCGGGCCGCACCTCGGGAGGGCTCACATCCAACCCAACCGTCACCGGCTCTGCGCTCGCCACGTACGCCGCGAAGCCCAAAACCAGCGCAGCGGCCGCGCGCATCAAATGGCACTCAAGGTGGTCAGCACGGCCAGTACTCCGATGGCAAGACTGATTTTATCCTTCAACGCAAAAACCACGGGGTCATCATGCATCTCGCCGCGTTGAGCTTTCATCCAGACGCGGCTCACCCAGTAGAGCACGAGAACACACAGCAGCCAGATCATCTTCGGCCGCTCGTACAACGCGGCGACCTCCGGTGAGTTGATATACAGCGCAAGGACCAGGACGCTCAAGTAGCCTGCCGACGTACCGAGACTCTGCAGGACCGCGAGGTCCTCGACATGATACCCGCGGCCTGCCGCCCGCAGGCGCTTCTGCCGGCGCAGGGCGTCGAGCTCGGCATAGCGCTTCACGAATGCGAGACTCAGGAAGAGAAAAACTGAGAACAGGAGCAGCCAGAATGACAGGGGAACGCTTGCGGCGGCCGCGCCGGCGATGACCCGGAGGGTGTACAGGCCGGCGAGCGCCATCGCGTCGATGATGACCTTGCCCTTGAGACCAAACGAGTAGGCGCAGGTCAGGACGTAGTAGGTCGCAAACACGAGCTGAAACTTCTGGGGCAGTGTCAGTGCAATGACAACACTCGCGATCAGCAATACCGGACACAGGCCCAGACCGATCACAATGGGCAGGTCGCCCGATGCAAACGGCCGCTTGTGCTTGCGCGCATGCGCCCGATCGGCTTCGAGGTCCAACAGATCGTTGAGGATGTAGACCGAAGAGGCGCACAGACAGAAGGCCACCACCGCCAGCATTACGGCAATGAGTGAATCCAGGTTGCGAGCGGAATGGGCGGCGAGCAACGGTATGACAATCAGCCCGTTTTTGGTCCACTGGTGGGGACGCAGAGCGCGAAAGGCCGCGCGTAACATGCTGCCGCCGCCCGGAAAGGTGTTGAGGACGGACGTAGTGCCGGCCGCCGCACGCGCCAGCGCGGGGCCGCCGACCACGACAGCGCCATTGGAGCGCTGCCAGATGTGCATGTCCCGACGCTCGTTGCCGCAATAGTCAAAAGCCCGATCCCCGAATCGTTCAACCAGCCTTGCGGCCTTGGCGGTTCCCGCCAGGTTGGCGCCCTCCTCAGTGGCAATGACGCCATCGAATATCCCCAGGTGCGCGGCAACCGGGTTGGCCAGCGTCACATGCGTCGCCGTGCACAGATACAGGCTCCGACCGGCCTCGCGCTGCGCCTTCAGCCATTCCAGGAAATCGCGGTTGTAGGGAAGTGCCGCGGGATTCAGCTGCACGCGGGCCGCGATCTGAGCTTTCAGGGCAGCTTTGCCGCCCAACAGCCAGAAAATCATCCGGAAAACGTACAGCGGGTTGCGTTTGATCAACAGCAGGGCCGATTCGTACAGCATATCGCTGCGGATCAGCGTGCCATCGAGATCGACACACAACGGAATGGCCAACATGGAGGATTCGCTGACGGCCATTACGACACCACCGGCGCCAGCGGGCGCTGCCTGAGTGACAGGACCGCCAGCCAGCCGAGCACTACCGCGAGCCACAGCGTGACGATCCGGCAGGCCAGCGTTACGAAGAGCGCATCGCCGAATGAGATTCCATGCGCCACCAGCAATGTAGTCATCACGGCTTCAGTGCTTCCCAGGCCCCCGGGGAGGAATGACAACGCGCCGACCAACACGGCCACTGCATAGATCCCAACAGCCGACATGGTTTCAATGTGGTCCGCCGGACTGACTGCGCTCAACACGCCGAGCCCGAGGCCCTCCAGGCCCCAGGCCAGCAGGCCCAATGAAAATCCCACCGCGAGCGGCACCGGCTGCAGCAGCGGCCGTGTTGCCGCCAGGGTCGAGGTAACGCCGGTGCCGAGTCTGCGAACCAGGCGCGGCACATGGGTCGCGGACTCCAATTTGAGCGTGACGGCGCGCCATGGCAACACCGACAGCAGTACGAGAATCACCAACACGAGCCCGGCGGCGACATAAACCGCGTCCCCGAGTTGCTGCACATCGGCCAGCAACAACGCCGCCAGCGCGGACATGGCCACCAGGTCCAACAGGCGCTCGGCGAAGAAGGCCCCGGCCGTGTGCGACAGGGGAATCCCCAAGGGGAGGTAGTAACGTGCCCGGATCATCTCACCGACCTTTCCCGGTGACAGTGTGTATGCAAACCCGGCAATGAAGGTCTGGGCCGCGAAGCTGAGGGGCAGCCGGTGACCCAGGCGGGCGAGATACCAACGCCAACGTATGATTCGGAATATATAGTTCATCAGGGACAGGACTGCGGCGAACGCCAGCAGATTCCAGGATCTCAACAGCGGGGCGAGCGACACCTGCTGCAGGTCGCCCCGCAGGGCGATTCCACACCAGATGACAAAAGCCAACACCAGGAGGTGCGGAACGAAACGCAGTGACCGGGCCAAGCGCGCAACCTACGCCAGGAAAAGGCGAAAACGTTGGAATTTTCCGCGCATTTGGCCCGACGAACCACGGGTTTGCAAGGGCGAATGCCGTATTTGCGCACTGTAGCGCCCTTCCGATGACAGCACCATTACGAGGCTGTGGTACGGGATTTGCCCTACGTGACAGCGGCACCCGGGATCCACGTCCCACTTTTTTCGTGAACCGCGACGGCGCCTCGAAAGGCTTCGGTGGGGTAACGTCGCGCGGTCCGGAAAGCGGCCCCCTGTTGCGGGCCAATCACGTGACCTGGAGATCGGAACACTGTGGCGGCGGTGATAGAGCCTGCGGGGCCCTCAGGCTCCAAAACTGAGAAAACCAAGCGAATTCGCTTCGGCAGTGTCGAGCCGGCACTGTTGGCGGTGATGAAACAGCTCGATCCGCTGGTGGTCGTACTGTGTCTGCTCGGTTGCGTGATCGCACACGGCGGCCCCTTCGATCCGGCCCTCGGCGCCGTCTGCATTCTGGCGTTCATCATTTCGAGCCGCGTATTCGGCCGCGCGCACCGCGAGGAAGAGCTGGGCAGCGCGCCCGTACCGACGACGTTCTACCGGATCGTCATCGAATGGGCCGCGGTCATCTGCATCCTGTTGCTGGCGGGATTTGCATTCAAAGTCACTGAACAGTTCTCGCGGGCCACCATGCTGACGTGGTTCGCGCTCACACCCTTTACGCTGTACGCCGCCCATATCGCGCGCCAGCGCGCCCGGTGGCTCATTGCCAACAGCGACTACACTCCCACCTATCTGATCATCGGCGCCAACAGCGTGGGTTTCGAGCTGTTCCGCCGGCTGCCACGCAAGGGATTCCTGGGCTTTTTTGACTTTCGCAGCGTGGATCGGCTGCCGGACACGATCGATCCGGCGCACCTGGTCGGTCATTGCAAGGACGTGGCGGAGTTTTCGCGCGCCCATGGGGTGACATCCATCTACATCGCCCTGCCCCTGAGCAATGTCCCGCGAATCGGCGAGATGGTCCGCGAGCTGCGCGATACAACCGCCTCGATCTACTTCGTGCCCGATGTGTTTGCGTTCGACCTGATCCAGGGCCGCCTGGTGGAAATCAACGGCATGCCGGCGATCTCGGTATGCGATACGCCGTTCCACGGCATGGACGCAGTCTCCAAGCGCGTGACCGATATCGTACTGGCCAGCATCGGCCTGGCTCTGCTCGCGCCCCTGATGGTCCTGCTCGCAACTGCTGTCAAACTCACCTCGCGTGGGCCGGTTCTGTTCAAGCAGCGCCGTTACGGACTGAACGGCGAGGAAATCATCGTCTACAAATTCCGCAGCATGACCGTCTGCGAGGACGGCCCCGTCGTTACCCAGGCCACGAAGTCAGATAACCGTATAACGCCCCTCGGCAGGATCCTGCGCTCGAGCTCACTGGATGAGCTCCCGCAGCTCCTCAACGTTCTGGAAGGCACCATGAGCGTCGTAGGGCCGCGTCCGCACGCCGTAGCTCATAACGAGATGTACCGCAAGCTGATCAGCGGATACATGATTCGACATAAAGTCCGTCCAGGCATCACCGGCCTTGCGCAAGTGAACGGACTACGTGGTGAGACTGAAACAATTGAAAAAATGCGTGAGCGCGTCCGATTCGACCTGGAATACCTGAGCCATTGGTCGCCGTGGCTCGACATCAAGATCATCTTCAAGACCCTTTGGGTCCTGGGCCGGGACAAGAACGCCTATTGAGACCGGCCCGGGGCCTTGGTCGGCCCCGATCGGGCCGGTCAGTTCACATAACACACGGAATCGCTCCGGTTTCGGGCATCGCGGGCCGCCACGCGCGCTCCTGGACCATACCCCCGTGCGAAAAACTGTCAAAGATGTGTAACACCATGAGACGAAAGTCCGGTATAACCTACTGATAAGCTGAGCTTCAGCAAGCCCGGCCCCACCGGCAAGAAGAAATTGTGTGACGCGGCACGCGAATTGCATCCTGCAGAGGGTTGCGTGCCAAACGGTGGTGTTATTATTTTGAGCGAGGATACAGGCGCGCTCAAAATAAAAATAAAGTGCGACAAACAGAACTAACTCAACAGTTTTTTGTAGTAACGAGCGTCCTGTCCAGATCTTTCAGGGAGAAATAAAAGTGGCTGCGGTCGTCGGTTCAGTCGGCGGTTCGGTCCCGGGTGCGAACACACAGCGTCGCATAGGCCTCGGCAGTGTGGAGCCCGCGCTCCTCGCCGTGCTCAAACAGCTCGAGCCCCTGGCCACGGTGGTCACCCTCACAGTCTGCGCACTGGCCTTTCGCGTGCCTTTCACGCCTGCGATCTGCGCGGTTGCGCTGCTGACATTCGTCATCGCAGGCAGAGTGTTCGGACGTACACACCGGCACGAGGAGCTGAGCGGAAAAACACCCGCCTCGGTTTTCGTACAGATCGTGGCCGAGTGGGCTTCGGTAGTGTGCGTGCTGTTGCTCGCGGGCTTTGCCTTCAAGGTCACGGCGCAGTTCTCACGCTCGATGATGTTGACATGGTTTGTCGTGACACCCCTGACTGTGTATGCAGTCCACCTGGCGCGGCTGCGCGCGCAATGGCTCATTTCCAACAGTGAGCTGGCGCCGACCTACCTGATCATCGGCGCGAACAGCGTGGGCTTCGAGCTGCTGAAGCGCCTGCCGGGCAAGGGCTTCCTCGGCTTCTTTGATTTCCGCAGCGTCGATCGGCTCCCGGACACGATTGACCCCACTACACTCGTCGGTCACTGCAACGACGTCGCCGCCTTTGCCCGCAAGCACGGCGTGGGATCGATCTACATCGCTCTGCCACTGAGCAACGTGCCGCGAATTGGTGAGATGGTGCGTGAGCTTCGCGACACGACGGCCTCCGTCTATTTCGTCCCCGATGTGTTCGCATTCGATCTCGTCCAGGGGCGCCTGGTGGAGATCAATGGAATGCCGGCGATCTCCGTTTGCGACACGCCGTTCCATGGCATGGATGCGGTCATGAAGCGGGTGACCGACCTCGTCCTGGCGAGCTTCGCGCTGCTGTTGCTGGCACCCCTGATGGTATTGTTGGCCCTGGCGGTCAAGGCGACATCACCGGGACCTGTGCTGTTCCGTCAGCGCCGTTACGGCCTGAACGGCGAGGAAATCCTCGTCTACAAGTTCCGCAGCATGCGCGTCATGGAGAATGGCGCGACCGTGACCCAGGCCACCAAGGGCGACAGCCGTGTTACCCCGCTGGGGCGCATCCTGCGCTCCACTTCACTCGATGAGCTGCCACAGCTCATCAACGTGCTCGAAGGAAAGATGAGCGTCGTGGGCCCCCGCCCCCATGCCGTCGCGCATAACGAGCAGTACCGCAAGCTGATCAGCGGATACATGATTCGGCATAAAGTTCGCCCCGGCATCACCGGCTGGGCGCAGGTCAACGGCCTGCGCGGCGAGACTGAAACGGTTGAAAAAATGCGCGAGCGCGTGCGCTTTGATCTGGATTATCTGAGCCACTGGTCGCCGTGGATGGATATCAAGATCATCTGCAAGACCCTCTGGGTGATTGCGCGCGACAAGAACGCGTACTGAGCGCAACTTAACATTTGAGTCTGAGATTGAAGGGCAAGTGACTGAACGGACGGGCGGAAGTCCCGGGGCTTTAGACGCGGTGTGTTATGTCAGCAGACTTGGCTCACTGTCGGTTTCGCCAATTGGCGACGCTGTTCACACTTGGAGAGTCTTGCCATAGGTTGTGCTGACGCCGATCACAGGCCGCGCAATCTCGTGTAGCATGCGGTTGTAGGGGAAAGGATAATAATTGCACATGGTCTCCGGGTCGCCACGCCGCGCCACCTCCGAGGTGGAAAAGCCGCAAACGAGTTGGAATGCGGGCTCGGATCCTGTGGGCAGCCGTGTTATGGCCGATAATTCAACTGGGAATCAAAGTGCTCATCTGCTCGCGCCGCCGCTTCGAGTGCCGGCTGTGAAGACCTCGACTCAGAGTACCTATGCCGAGTCCATCGGACTGACCGACACCGTGGTCCTGCGGGAAGTCGTCCACGTCATCGACGACTTCGGACTGAATGAATTCCTGAAGGTTGCCGCCAGGTACGGCCAGGATCGCTTCGGCTACGTCGTTACGCCGAATGTTGATCACCTGATCCGATACCACGAGGACGCCACCTTCCGCGCGCACTACCGCGCCGCCGAGTACATCCTCATGGACAGCCGCTTCGCGGCCCGCCTGATGTACCTGTTGAAAGGCGTGCGCCTGCCGATCTGCACCGGTTCCGACCTGACCGCCCACCTGCTGGGCGAAGTCATCCAGCCGACTGACCGCATCGTCATGATCGGCGGCAGCGGCGAACAGGCGCAACAGATTGCCACCCGTTACGGTCTCACCAATCTGCGGCATCACAATCCGGCGATGGGTTTCATCAACGATCCGGCCGCCGTCGAAGCCTGCCTGCAATTCATTGAGGACAGCGGGCCGTTCCGCTTCTGTTTCCTGGCCGTGGGCTCGCCACAGCAGGAGACGATCGCTCAGTCATTGCGTGCTCGCGGGGTCGCCCGCGGTCTCGCCCTGTGCATCGGCGCCTCCCTGAACTTCCTGACGGGCCAGGAAAAGCGTGCGCCTGTATGGATGCAGAAGCTGGCGCTCGAGTGGCTGTACCGGCTGCTGCAGAATCCGAAACGGCTCGCCCGCCGTTATCTGGTGCGCGGCCCGCGGATTTTCGCGCACCTGCGCCGTTCCCGAGTCATCCTGCGCAAGGCCGCCGCCGAAACGACCTAGGCAGACTCGGGTCACACAGGTTCCTCGACCTGGGCAAGCAATAGCGCCTCACGGGCGCCCTCCTCCCTTTACAATAAAAAGTTTGAGGGAGGAGCCAGCCTGATGCCCGATATCTCCATTGTCGTGCCGACTTTTCGTGAGGCGGAAAACGTGCGCGAGCTGCATTCGCGCCTGGCAGCCGTCATGGGCACGCATGCGTGGGAGCTCATTTTCGTTGATGACGACTCCCCGGACGGCACTGCCGATCTCGCCAGAGCGCTGTCCGCCGAAGATCCCCGTGTCCGCTGTGTCCAGAGAATCGGCCGCCGTGGGCTGTCCACCGCGGTGGTCGAGGGTGCGCTCAGCTCATCTGCCGAGCTGATTGCTGTCATGGACGCGGATCTGCAGCACGATGAGACCGTGTTGCCCGCCATGGTGGCGGAGCTGCGCTCGCGCGACCTCGATATCGTCGTGGGCAGCCGCTATGTCAGCGGCGGCAGTACCGGCGACTGGGTGGAGAGCCGCAAGAAGATCAGCCAGGTTGCGAACCGCCTCGCCAGGGGCCTCGTTCCCGAAACGCTGCGCGACCCCATGAGCGGTTTTTTTGTCGTGAAGGCCACGACCTTCCGGGATGCGGCGCGCCGGCTGTCCGGCTACGGCTACAAGATTCTGCTCGACCTGTTTGTGTCAGCGGGACGGCCGCTGCGCTTCACCGAAGTTCCCTACACCTTCAAGCCGCGCGCGCACGGCGAAAGCAAGCTCGATTCGCTGGTGGCGTGGGAATACCTGATGTTGCTGGTCGACAAGCGCATCGGCCACATCATCAGGCCGCGGCTGTTGTTCTTCCTCGTGGTGGGCGGCTCGGGCGTGGTGCTCCACTACATCATCCTGAGCACGCTGTTCATCGGATTGGGAGTGGCTTTTCCCGTGGCCCAGCTCGTGGGCACCGTGTTGACCATGACTTCCAACTTCTTTCTCAACAACTTGTTTACCTACCGTGACCAGAGACTGCACGGGGCGCGGCTGCTGCGCGGTCTCGTCAGCTTCTATGCCGTGTGCGGTCTGGGAGCGCTGGCCAACATCGGCATCGCCGCGTACGCATTCTCGAAAAATCTCGAGTGGGCGCTGTCGGCGGCCGCCGGCATCATCGTCGGCACGTTGTGGAATTACCTGGCCACCGCCCGTTTCACCTGGGGATCGCGGCAGTAAGCGCGCACGACGATGCGGCGACGGGGTCTCATTGTGTTGCTCGTGGTGGGGCTCGGCGCGGCCGGCCTGTTGGCCGTGCCTGCCTCACGCAACACCCTGTTGAGCGCAGCCGGCTGGATGCTGGTGGCCGAAGATCCGCCGCGGCAAGCGGACATCATCATCGTGTCCACGGACTCCCTGGCCGCCGGGATCCTCGAAGCCGGCAAGCTCGTCGATGCAGGCTATGCCACCCGGGTGGCGTTGTTTGAGCGCCCGCCGTCGCCACTGCAGGACGAGCTGAAGCGGCGCGGACTGCCGCATGTCGATCTTCGAGCCACATCGCTCGAGCTGCTGCACGCGCTGGGAATCACGGACATTGAGACGATACCGGCCGTTGTCGGCACCAACGACGAAGGCGACGTGCTGCAGAAATGGTGTGTTGCGAAAGGCATACACTCCGTGCTGTTCGTGAGCGTGGCTGATCACTCGCGGCGCACGCGTCGGGTGTTGAGTCGCGCACTGGCCCGGCACGGCATTCCTGTCACGGTTCGGTGGGCGCGCTTCTCGCAGTTTGATCCCGACCACTGGTGGCTGAGCCGCAACGGCCAGAGAACCGAAATTGTCGAGTCACAGAAGCTGTTGGTGGATGTTCTGCGACATCCATTCTAGTCATCGCTTGTTACACGAGCTGAGAAATCATAAGAAGATTAAATCGGGACAACTTTTTCGCATCCGGCGCGTCTGATCTCCCGTGCCGGCGCTAACACGCCGGCTTGTCCCGGTGTGGCGAACGTGTCCGGGTTTTTCACCCTCCCTGAGGCTCGAACACAGACGTCAACTTCTCTTCGGAGCACCGTCGGAGAGCCGCCCCTCGTGGGGCGGCCCTTTCTTAGATCAAACCAGGCTTTCAACAACCTTAAGGCAGTGGCGCGGGCGCCTTCAGGTAGGCGTTGCTCAGTGACTGATACTGCCCGCCATCACTGAAGATGGTGGTCTGGTGATTCTCACCGGCGCTGAACACCACTCCCAGTCCGCCCACAGCCGTGAGCTCGGTCGGATGAGTCAGGAAATACTGCTCGCGGTTGTCACGATAATGATAGTCCGAGCCACCCGCTGTTCCCGAAGGAACGCCCATGGGTGTCTGCCACCAGATGACCGGCAAGCCGTTGAGCACCGTGTGATAGGTGTTTACGTTGGCCAGATGCTCCTTGAAGTTGGGTGACTTCTGGTTGGTCGCATCCCAGTACCAGATGGCACCTGTTCGGACACACTCCGACGGCTGGGGGCTCTTCTCGAAGCAGCCCGCATCGCGGTCCAGTGTCTCGGCCACAATGAAGTCCGCATTGGCGGCACCCAGCGCCTTCATGTAAGCCGCAACCGTCGACACATTGCCGTTGGCGCCCCAATCAGACGGTGGGAATCCAACATACGCCTTCGGAGCGTACTGACGCGCCATCTTCACGAGACAGCCCGCGATACCGGCCACGTCGTTGGTGAGACCGGCACAATCGGAGTTGATGGTGACCAGCGCGGACACCGCGGACGGACTGGCAGCCTTCTGCTCGGCGTAGCCCCAGAAATCCGGCTCCAGGTTCACGAGCGCGGGCTTGCCGTAGTTGTTGATTTGGTTGTACATCAGGCGCACGTTCGACCAGTAGCGCGACATGAACGAGCTGTTGGTGAGAGCGCTCAGGTTGCCGTCACCGTTGGTGGCCATCTGGTACAGCGTGAACATCGGCACCGCGCCGACCGAATCGGCCGCGCTCGCGACGATTCCAACATACGCGCCCGCGGGGCTGTTCCAGGTCGTCCAGTCGCCGCTGCCGGCATTCACCAGGTACTCGTCCCAGATGTCAGGCTTCAGGGCCTGCGACATGATTCCGGAAATACCGTTGTTGTTGCCCTGGCCACCGAGGCCCACCAACAGGCGGTTGGGCTTGCCGAGCTTGGCGGCGAGTTTCGCCGCCGGGCCCGTTCCGGTGGTCGTGCCACCGCCGCCCGTGCCACCGGTGCTCGTGCCGGTGATGGTCACAGTCGCGCTCGCGGGCGTGCCGGGATTGCCCCAGACATACCGGCTCAGCGCGACGTTGAAGGTTTTGTTACCGGAGAATGCAGTGGTGCTGATGGGAATGGTGATCGTCTTGCCGGCGGCATCCTTGTTGCCCCACGAGAGCGTGCCGGACTTCGCGGTGTAGTTGGTACCCGCGGTCGCCGTCCCGTTCGCCGTAGCGTAATTCACCCAAGCCTGACCACTGGAGCCACCGGTCCGCGTCACCGTAATCGTCACGGAGCCTTTACTCTGCGAAACAGAGTAGGCCGCTGCTGACAACTGCAGCGTGCCGGCGCCCGCGCCGGCGTGCGACTGCGCCGCTGCCAGCAACGACATGACGGACGCCAACAACAAAGTTGCCGGCTTCGAGTTGACAATTCGGTGACTCGGAAACTTCATCGTGTTGGTCCCGCCTGGATAGGTAATTTCGGGGGACCTTGTAAAGGCATCCAGCCATCGAGGCAAGACGTCGCGATATGCAGACGCCCCCTTTCTGACAGGCGGTGTCTTGACGTTAACGCGAGTGCAATGAGCCTTTATTTATAGCGTTTGCGCGCAGCGTCGAGTCACGCGCCGGCGCGCCACCAGTCAGAATTGTCCGCGAACCACGCGAAAGTTTCCGTGAGTCCCGCGTGCAGATTCACACTGGGTTCAAAGCCCAGCTCGCGTTGGATTTTCGCGCAATCGATGGCGTAGCGGCGGTCGTGGCCCGGGCGATCGGCCACCATGCGGATGAGCGAGGCCGCCTCGCAGCGCGGACAGCGCGGATATCGGGCAGCAAGATCCGGATGGGCCTCGTGCGCGGCTTCCGCAATCTCACACAGCGAGCGGACCAGCCGCAGATTTTCAGCCTCCGCGCGGCCACCAATGTTATAGACCTCGCCGACCCGGCCTTTTTCCAGAATGAGCTCGAGCGCGCGGCAGTGATCGCTGACGTGCAGCCAATCGCGGATGTTGCGTCCGTCGCCGTACACGGGCAGGGGCTTGCCATGCAGTATGTTGACTATCGTGAGGGGAATGAGCTTTTCGGGAAAATGATAAGGCCCGTAGTTGTTGGAACAGTTGCTGGTCGTCACAGCCAAGCCGTAGGTGTGATGGTAGGCGCGCACCAGATGGTCCGCCGCGGCCTTGCTCGCGGAATACGGCGAGTTGGGCGCGTACTGCGTGTCCTCGCGAAATGGCGGATCTTCCGGACCGAGAGAGCCATACACCTCATCGGTCGAAACATGGTGAAAGCGGTGTTGCTGCCATGGGCGCTCACCCAGCCACACCTGGCGGGCCGCCTCGAGGAGCGAATGAGTGCCCATCACGTTGGTTTCAATGAACGCCGCGGGACCGGTGATCGATCGGTCGACGTGAGATTCCGCGGCGAAATGCACGATCGTATCGATATCTTCCGTGCGCAGGAGTTGGGTGACGAGCGCCTGGTCGCAGATGTTGCCGTGTATGAAACGGAAGGACGGCGCGTCTTCCAGGGAACCGAGGTTGCGGCGGTTGCCGGCATAAGTGAGCGCATCCAGGACCAGCAGGCGATCCTCCGGATGATGATTGAACCAGTGATGCACGAAGTTTGAACCAATGAAGCCCGCACCGCCGGTCACGAGCAATCTGCGCATGTGACATCTCCCTGTCGCCGGCTCGGGCACACAACTCAGGGAGCCCACCCCAGCTGCCCCCCCTGCTTCCGGCAATCACGATCTTCCCTGATCGATACGGCCTCAAGAGCTGAGCGATCGCTGCCGAATCGCCGCCGAAACCGCTCGGCAACATACTGCCCCAATCCCGGGTGCCGGGCAATTTCACGGCCGCCGCCGCTGCGATACGGCTAAAATGCGGACTCGGACACGGTTCACACCGGCCGTACGGGACGGGTGTGGGGGAAGGTGAGATGTCGCGCAGTTGCGCGGGCGGCGGAAATGCTACCGTCGCGACAGGCTCCGCAAGAGAGCCCTCGCGCTGAGCGAGCCATGAAGTCTCGGGCTGAGCGAGCCATGAAGTCTCGCGCTTAGCGAGCCATGAACGATTGGAGTCGGAATGAGCGATGTTCTCCCGGGCCACCACCGCGGCGGCGCAGGCGCTGCCCCGAGGCCCCGGTTTCGCCCGGACATTGAAGGCCTGCGCGCGGTCGCGGTACTTCCCGTCCTCGCCTATCACGTCAGTCCCTCGATGGCCCCCGGCGGCTTCGTGGGTGTCGATGTGTTCTTTGTCATTTCCGGCTACCTGATCTCGCAGTTGCTGTGCGCCGATATCGAGCAGAACAAGTTCTCGATCATCGGTTTCTATGAGCGCCGCATCCGCCGGATCTTTCCCGCGCTCATGGCAATGCTGGCTGTTACGTTCATCCTGGGATGGCGGTATTGCCTGCCCGCGGAGCTGACGGATCTGTCCCGCAGCACCATGGCGGCGGCGCTGTCGGTGTCCAATATCTACTTCTGGATGACCTCCGGATATTTCAGTGGCGATGAGCTGAGCAAGCCGTTGCTGCACACCTGGTCGCTCGCGGTGGAAGAGCAGTTCTACCTCGTGTGGCCGCTGTTCCTGTTTGCCGGCCGGCGCTACTTCAACCGCTGGCTCATTCCCCTCACGTGGGTCGTTGCTACGATCTCCTTCGTGGTAGCGGCCGTCGGGGCGTTCTATTTCGCCAACCAGACATTTTTTGCGCCCTACACACGCCTGTGGGAGTTGGCCGCCGGCGGACTGCTGGCGATGGGTGCCGTGCCGGAAACCTCACGCGCCTGGCTGCGCAATGTGTTGGCCACGGCGGGGTTCGCGCTCATCGCCGGTTCCGTGTTTTTCATTCACGCCACCATGCCGTTTCCAGGACTGCTCGCGTTGCCGCCCGTCGCGGGCGCCGGGTTGATCATTCTCGCGGGACGTGGCGGTGAATCCCTCGTGTATCGCGGTCTGGCGCTCAAACCAATTGCCTTCATTGGCGCGATCTCGTACTCGCTCTACCTGTGGCACTGGCCTGTCAACACCTTCCAGCGCAACTACGCCTTCATGGGAGGTTATGACTCCTGGCTGAGCAAGGTATTGATCTGCGTTGTCTCGATTGCCGTCGCCGCGTTCTCGTGGCGTTTCATCGAGCAGCCCTTCCGACAGGGACGATTCAAGCCCACCAACCGCACGTTGATGAAGCTGGCGGCCAGCGCGACTGCCTGCATCGTGGGGATGGCCGGGCTCGCGACGGCCCGAAACGGCCTGCCCTCCCGGTTCTCGACCGCGGAGCTCGACACGGTTCAACATCTGATCCGCGTGTCCGACAACTCCTGGCGGTCCCACCGCTGCTTCCTGTTTGAGCCGCGCGTCGACATCAAGCTGGCCCCGGAGTGCCTCACTCTCGACAAGGACCGCAAGAACATCCTGCTGCTCGGCGACAGTCATGCCGCTCAGTTGTGGATGGGCTTCAGCACGGTGTTTGATCACGTCAACTGGTTGCAGGCGACGGCATCGGATTGTCTGCCTACCATCGTCCATCGGATCGGTGAGCGTATAACCTGCACGGAAGTCATGGACGATGTCATGCGCAACTTTCTGGCGCGCAACCACGTCGATCACGTCTTTCTCATTGCGCGTTGGAAAACCAGTTCGCTGGAGAACGTGGCCGCGACGCTGGATTGGATGAAGGCCAATCACATACCGGTTACTTTGGTCGGGCCGACGGCACTCTACGATGCGCCCATTCCCCGGCTCGTGATTTCAGCCATGCGCTCCTCCGATCCGTCGTTGTTGCGCAAACACATGGATCCGTCCATGGTCGATCTCGATGCGCAGATGAAGAAGCTGGCCTCCGACCGCGCAATCCCTTATATCTCCATTCTGCAGCTTCAGTGCACCAGTGCCCCTTGTCCGGAGGGACCGTGGCCGGAGTTGTCCGACCAGGAGCATTTCAATGCACTGGGCGCGAAGATCATTGCGGAGAAGATCCGGGAAACCTACGGGCCCATTGCCTGAGAGTACGTTTCTGATCCGAGGGTTTCAGGTCGTCGTGGGGGCGGTGTCGTGCTCGAGGCGTGGGACCGCGGGCTCATCTTCGGACACGGGGTTCTGCAGCGCCGGCAAGCTCAGCTGCACCACCAGTCCGCCGGCATCCAGGTTGCGCGCCTGGATCCGGCCGCCGTGAATTCCAACTGCACGCGCGGCGATGGCGAGCCCGAGCCCATCACCGCCCACTGCCCGGTTACGGGCGGCATCAACGCGGTAGAACGGCTCGAATATCAGCTCCAGGTCCTTCTCAGGCACGCCCGGGCCGCTGTCCCGGACCATGACCTCGATCTGCGTACCCCTGCGCCGGGATTCGATTCCCACCTTTGAGCCCGGTGGCCCATAGCGCACGGCGTTGCGGATCACGTTTTCCATCGCGCTCCGCAACAGCTCGGGATCGCCTTTGACGGGCAGTGGCCGGTCGGTCGCCAGCGCCACGGTACTGCCGCGTGCTTCAGCTTCAATCCCGACATCACTGACAATGTTGGTCAGCAGTTCCGCGATGTCGAGCGGCACGCTTTCGAGGCCCTGCATCGGCCGGTCCAGACGGGCCAGCGTCAAGGTGCGGGCAATCAGCTCCTCGAGGCGGTCCGCTTCGCAGGCAATTCGCGCGAGCTGCCGCTCCACCCCCGTGTTCTCCTGGCGCCGCGCAAGCGACAGCGCCAACTGTAGCCGCGCCAACGGTGAGCGCAGCTCGTGCGAGACGTCGCGCAACAACTGTTGCTTCAGCTCGAGAAGATTGCGGACTCTTTCAGACATTGTATCGAGATCGGAGGCGAGCAAGCCCAGCTCGTCATTGCGCCCCTTCAACTTGGTAGACACCCGGACATCGAGATCGCCCGAAGCGATCTGGCGCGTGGCCCGGCGCAACTGGTCCACTGGTGAAACCAGATAACGCGCGAGGAAGAAGCACACCACCGCGCTGACGACGAGCGCGATGAACAACGTTGCCGTCGATACCTGCGGCATTTCGAGCTCGCCGAACAGATGCGGGCCGGAGCGCAGCGGACCGATGACGACCTGGAAAGTCCTGCCGTCCGGCCCGACCAACATCAGCGGGCCCCCTATTCCCCGGATAGTGGTGTTGGCAAGACGCGCATCCTTGGCCGGATCCCGCAATGAGTCGGGTACCGCCCGGCCCAACAATTCCCTGCCGGTGTAGTCGAGGATAAAGGTGCGCGATGAAATCTCGGGACGTTTGATACCCGTCAGCCAGGTTCGCAAACCCTCGGGCCCCCCGGTCTCAAACGCCTCCGTCGCCTGAGCGTACAGCTCGCTGCGAAGGACATAGGCTTGTGCGAAACGACGCTGTTGCTCTCCATTGACGACGACCGACACTGTGCCAACGAGAATCAGCGCAAGCGCGAGCCAGAATGAAAGAAAGATGCGCCAGTACAGCGAGGTCATCGCGGGTTTGCTCTAGGTCTCGCTTTCGTCGTCGGGCCGGGAGGCCAGCGCCAGCGCATAACCCGTTCCTCTGACACTTTGCACACTGACACGTGAAGTGGCCTTGGCCAACTTGCGCCGCAGGTTGCTGACATGCGTGTCGAGGCTCCGATCGGTCGGCAACAACCGGCGTCCGAGCGCCTGGGTCATCAACTCATCGCGCGTGACGGTCTTCGTGTCTGCTCGAACCAGCAGCTCCAGGATCCGCAGCTCCGCGGCCGTCAGCTCCAGATCCTGCTCGTTGACATCAGCACGCCGTGCGCGCAGATCGAGCCGCAATGGTCCCCATTGCATGGCACCATTTGTAGGATGCCCCTCGCCGGACATGCGGCGTAGCACCGCTCGAATGCGAGCGACGAGCTCGCGCGGACTGAACGGCTTGGCCAGATAGTCATCGGCGCCCATTTCGAGGCCAACCACGCGATCGACTTCCTCGCCGCGCGCGGTCAGCATGATGACCGGCACACGATTCAGCGCGCGAATGCGCCGCAGAACTTCGAAGCCCGACAGCTCCGGCAGCATCACGTCGAGGACCACGAGATCAACTGCTTCGCGACCGAGTCGTTCGAGTGCCGCGGGCCCGCTACCCACGGCTTCAGTCAGAAACCCTTCGGGCCCCAGATACTCGGCCAGCATCGAGCACAGCTCGTGATCGTCATCGACGATCAGAAGCTTCGGGCGCGGTGCCGAGCTGGTTGCGGGTTCTGCCATGTTCATAGACTCCTGTCCATCATACTTCTTTGCATTTCTTCAGTGCAGAGGTGAGGCCCACGCTGCCACGCCATGCCGGCCGCGGAAGAGCACACTGACCATAGTACCGCTCGAAATGCCCCAAAAAGGCTCTCTAAACGACTGTTAATAATTGGGGCGGCCGAGGTGGCGGCTCTAATCGGATTTTTCGTTCTCGTGGGCCACAACTCGGCAGTCACCGCCTTGCCAGGGGGTCGGGACGCGTGCGCAGGGCGGGGTGCGCGTGCCCCCGGACGACGCTAAGCGGGATTGTCGAGGCTGAAGGCCTGTTGGTTATCGTCATACGCGAACGCCTCCGCGTACCGCCCCCAACTGATGACAGTGCGGAGCGTTTCCTCAGCGGCTTCTTCGGCCATGTAGTCTTCCAACTCGTCAGCGAAGCGGCGCTTGGGAGCAGGCTTACCCTTGCGCTCGTCGAGGACGCGGCGAATGTGCGCGGCCAGGGGCACGTAAGTCAGCAGGTGGCGGGAGAACAAGCGCTTGCGTTCATCAGTCTCCTCACGAACGAACTGGGCGCCGGCTTCGGTCAACCGGATATCGCCGCGCTCGATCTCAGCGAAGCGAAGCATCTGCAGAGCCTCTGCAACCGGCAGCAGGTCGCCTGCTTCCATCTGCAGAGTCTCACCGATATCGGGCAAGTCGGCCTTGCCACGGAAGGGCTCCTCGGCGACGGCCTCCATCAAACCTGACAGCAGGTTGGATGAAACGTGCGTGAGAATGGTGCCGATGCCAGTGCCAGGGAAACGCTCGACGCGCCCGCCAGGCCGCTGCTCACCATTGCGGCGAGTAGTCATCTCCGCGTACACGCGATCGACCATGGCGATGTAGCGCGGGTCGTTGGCGTTGCGCGGCCGCGGCATGTTGATTGGAATCTCGCTCACCACCCGCCCCGGGTGTGTGGAGAAAATCAACAGGCGGTCGCACATCTGCACCGCCTCATCAATGTTGTGAGTGACCAGCAACACCGACTTGATCGGCAACTGCCCCTCACACCATAGATCGAGGAAGTCCGTGCGCAGCGTCTCCGCCGTCAACACATCCAGGGCGGAAAACGGCTCATCCATCAACAGAATGTTGGGATGAACGACCAGCGCCCGCGCAAACCCGACACGCTGCCGCATGCCACCCGATAACTCCCGTGGATACGCAGACTCGAATCCGTCTAGACCGATCAGGTCGATCGCCTGCAGCGAACGTTGCCGTCCTTCAGCGGCAGGCACGCCCTGCGCTTCCAGGCCGAGCTGCACGTTTTCCAGAACGGTCAACCAGGGAAACAAGGCAAAGCCCTGGAACACCATCGCGATTCCGTCAGCGGGACCTTCGACGGAGTTGCCCAGGTAGCGCACCTCACCCTGCGTGGGCAGGTTGAGCCCGGCAATGACACGCAACAGCGTCGACTTGCCCGACCCGGAGCGCCCCAACAACCCGACTATCTCTCCTTCGCGCAGCGTGACATTCACGCCCTCGAGAACGACGAGCTGATCCCCATCAGGCTTGCTGAAAGCCTGCGAGACATTCTGTACATCGAGCAGGGGTACCGCGTTCATGACAACAAGACTCCGCAACAAAGCCGCCCAAGGCGGCTGAAAGAACCCGGGCTCCGCGCGGCCGTCCCTGTTCAGGGATAGTGGCCGCGCCAATCAGGTCAGCCTGAACTTGCGCTCCGCGCGCGTATACATCGGTCGCCAGAAAAAACGATTAATCATCACCACGAACAGACTCATCATCACCGTGCCGAGCGCCACACGCTGATAATCACCGCCATCCGTCGCCGCCGCAATGTAGGAACCGAGCCCCGTCGCCACGAGCTTCTCGTGGCCCCACACCGCGACCTCGGCGGCGATCGAAGCGTTCCAGGAACCGCCGGATGCCGTGATCGCGCCCGTCAGGTAGTAAGGGAACACGGCCGGCAGGCCGATCCGCTTCCACCACAGCCAGCCGCCTACACGCAGGTTCTGACCGACGTACCGCAGCTCGGCGGGCAACGCGGTGGCACCCACGATCACGTTGAAAAGGATGTACCACTGGGTGCCCAGGATCATCAGCGGGCTCAGCCAGATGTTGGGGTTCAACCGCAGCAGCACAATCCCGGACACCACGACCGGGAAAAACAGAATTGCCGGAAACGCTGCCAGAAACTGCGCAATCGGCTGCGCAATCCGGGCCACCCTGGGCCGCAGTCCAATGGCCACGCCCAGCGGCACCCAGATCACACTGGCGATGGCGATGAGCACGACCACTCGCAGCAACGTGATCAACCCCAGTACCAGTACGTGACCGACCTCGCCCGCCGGCACGCCGCTCAGAACGAACGTGGCCGTCTTCACGAGCGCGCAGAAACCGATCACCGCAATCGACGAATACCACAACACATCACCGAGGCGACTGTTAAATTGAACAGCGCGGCTCCTGCCGCCGCGGACCGAGGTGACCGCGTGCGCGGAAGACCTCCCGGCATTCAGAACTCCGGCGAACAGCCGCCCGAATACATTGATGAGGCGTGACCGGCGCATCATGGTCAGCGCCCAGGAGCGGGACGGGGTGAGAGCACCGGATTCCTGCTCCAGGCGAAACCAGTCGGCGCTGGCGATCAATGGACGGAACAACAACTGGTCATAGATGAGAATGACTACAAACATGGCCGCAATGGCATAGCCGATCGCGCCTACATTCCGCTGCTCAATGGCCAGGGCGATGTACGAGCCCACGCCGGGGAGAGTCACGGTGGTATTGCCAACGGTGATGGCTTCGGACACGACCACGAAAAACCAGCCACCCGACATGGACATCATCATGTTCCAGATGAGCGGGGGCATTGCGAACGGCACTTCGAGCCGCCAGAACTTCATCCAGGGCGACAGTTGAAAGCTTCGTGAAACCTCCTGCAGTTCGTCGGGGATGCTCCGCAACGACTGATAGAAGCTGAACGCCATGTTCCACGCCTGGCTGGTGAAGATCAGAAACACGGAGGCCATTTCGGCGCCCGCGACCCGGCCCGGCGTCAGTGACAGAAAGAAAACAATGAGAATGGAAAAGCTGAGAATCGGCACCGACTGCAGAATGTCGAGCAGCGGCACCAGCACCATTTCAGCGCGCCGGCTTTTGGCCGCGAGCGTCGCATAGGTGAACGTAAAAATCAGCGAGCAGCCCATCGCAATCAGCATGCGCAGGCCCGTGCGCGCGGAGTAACCCACGAGCGCCCAGGGATCGAGTGTGATCGGCGTGGCTTCGAGGCGCGCCAGCGGCTGGATCAGGCCGTGCGCCGCTTCAGCAAGATAAATGAAGAAGGTGATGACGAGCAGAAAAGCCAGCACATCCCACTGCCCCGGCACGATCCGGTTCTTGATGATGGACAGCGGTGGGAATTCGGGTAAGCGCATGGCGGGCGGCAGTTTGCCCGAAGTGGCGCTCATTGGCACCGCAATCGCAGTACAATCTTTGCATGCGACTCCTCATTGTTGAAGACGATCACGAGTTACGCGAGGCGCTCACTGCCCTGCTGCTGCAATCGGGCTATGAAGTTGACGCGCACGCGGATGGGCGGCTGGCGTTCAACACGCTCATGACCAAGGAATATGACCTCGCCATCGTGGACCTGATGGTTCCGGGAATGAGCGGGCTCGCGCTGGTGCGCAGCATACGCCGCCAACTTTCCGAGCTGCCGATCCTGATAGTGACGGCGCGCGATGCGTTGGAGGATCGGGTCTCGGGGCTGGATGCGGGCGCCGACGATTACCTGGTCAAGCCGTTTGAGATGCCGGAGCTGGAAGCTCGCGTGCGGGCGCTTTTGCGCCGCCATCGCTCCGATCGCGAGGCGGAAATCCGCGTCGGGCCGCTGGTGCTCGTTCCCGGCGAGCCGCGCGTTTCGCTCGGCGGCACGAGCGTCGACCTGCCCGCCAGCGAAATGGCGCTGCTCGAGACACTGGCGACCCGGCTCGGCCGCGTCGTGAGCAAAGAGGCCATTGCGGATCGCCTCAACCGGGGCGGCAATCCGCCATCGGACACGGCGATCGAGATTTGCGTACATCGACTCAGGCGGCGGATCGGGCCGTTCGGACTGAAGATCCGGACACTGCGCGGTTTCGGCTACCTGCTGGAAACAACAGTCGGTGAATGACCGCAGCCTGCGGGTCGGGCTGCTGTCGTGGCTCGGGCCCGTGTTGGTGCTGCTGCTCGCGCTCGATGCGCTCGCCTGTTATCTCACCGCCCTGCACTTTGCCAACCTCGTTTACGACCGTTGGTTGATTGATGACACGCGCTCACTGGCATCCGCCATCCGCACGGAGAACGGCGAGACGCAGTTCGACGTCCCGCGTGTAGCGCTGCAGATTTTCCAGTTCGACGAAGTCGATCGGACCTTTTTTAAGATCGTCTCCGAACATCGCGGTGTCATTGGCGGCGACCGCGACCTGCCCTCCGCCGGGGAAAAACTTCGCGTCAACGGAATCGGACTGCAGAGCGCAACCGTGCGGGGGCTGCGGATGCGCGTCGTATCACTTCGGATCGCGCCTCCACAAACCAACGACACCGTTACGGTGACCATTGCCGAGACATTGATCAAACGCAACACGCTGGCCGGCGACATTCTGCTCGCCATGGTGGCACCTCAATTCGCGCTCGCCGCCATTGCCTCGCTGTTGGCCTGGCTGGGTGTATCCCGCGGGTTGAAGCCGCTGACGGATCTTGCGAAGCAGATCGAGTCGCGTGACCAGAACAACCTCTCACCGGTCCCTCAAACAGGGTTGCCGCGCGAGGCGCGCGTGCTCGCGTCCCGAATCAACGAGCTGTTGGCGCGGCTCGGCAGCGCCATCCGGGCACAGAAGCGTTTCGTAACCGATGCAGCCCATCAGCTGAGAACGCCGCTGGCTGCCGTCACGCTTCAAGTGGAGCGAGCCGAGCGTGCTCCTGACATGGCCACGCAGCGCGAAGCATTGCAGGCCCTGCATCGGTCGGTAGAGCGCGCCGGTAGAATGGCTCGACAGCTGTTGTCACTGGCGCGAACCGATCCGGAGGCCATCCATACTGTCGAGCCCAAGCAGTTGGATCTGGTGGCGCTGGCTCGACGCGTTGGAGAAGAGTGGATCCCACAGGCGCTGAAGCGCGACATTGATTTCGGCCTGATCGCTCCACCCGGCCCCGTCACCATCACCGGCGATGAGCGGCTGCTCGGCGAGGCGCTGTCCAACCTGATCGACAACGCTTTGCGCTACACCGGCGTCGGAGGGCACGTTTCCGTCATCGTTGAGAGCGAACCGCAGCCAACCTTGTGTGTGCAGGATGACGGTCCTGGAATTCCCGAAGACGAGCGGGTCAGGATCTTCGAACGGTTCTACCGGGTCGAGGGCTCCGCCGGTGATGGCTGCGGGCTGGGACTGGCCATTGTTGAAGAGATTGCCCGCCTGCACAGCTCCACTGTTGAAGTCAGCTCGGGACCCGATGGCCGCGGCAGCCGTTTCTCGATCGCCTTCGCCCAGCCGCCACAGCAAAGCCTACGCTAGTTGATCAGCGCGGCAAGACCCATTCGTTACTCCATCAAAATGGATACTGTTACCCGCGATTGAGTAAAGTCGCGGGGTGCTGCGCTCAATCATCCTGCGTTTCGTATTGCCGCTCGCGTTGGCCTCCGCGGTGGTCGCCTACTTCGCGATGCCCCACATCGATCAGATGCTCGCTGAATGGTTCCGGGGCGACATCGAGTTGCGCGCGAGCCTGCTGGAAGGCTCCATGGAGGAACGGCTGGCGGACCTCGTCAGCCGTCACGATAAAACAGGAGTCCGAAAGTATCTGGCGCGCACGGCCGCGGACAAACGGATCGCGGCCATTCTCGTGTGTGATTCGGACGGCACCCTGTTTTACCGCACGGCCCCGACCCCGGATGAAGTGTCCTGTGCGTTGAATGCCACCCCCAACCCGGGAACGAGTCAGATCATCCGCCTGCCAACCGGGGCCATGCATGTCGCGGGGTTCCAGGTGGCCCGGCCTGACAAGCCTGCCTTTACTGTTTTCGTAGCCCACGACCTGGGATTCGCGGCCTCCCGTCAAACCCGGGCGCGGCGCTATCTGATCGCCTTCACCGCAGTCTCCGTGGTCGTCATCGGCCTGTTGGTGGTGCTGATCGCCTGGTTCATGCTGCGGCGCTGGGCCACCATCCTGATCGGTGACATCCGCAGCAAGCGCTTTCTCGATGATGCGCACTCCTCCTCCCTGTCGATGCCCGTGCTGTCCCAGGTCAGACAGGTCATGCGGGAGATCGAGGAGAGTCAGCGGCTCGAGATCGACTATCGCGAGAACTGGACGGCGCAGGCGTTGCATCAGGTTGTGCGGGATCAGTTACGTTCGCCTCAGATGATCGTGGTTTCCAACCGCGAGCCCTACATCCACAACCGTGGCGATGACGGGCGGCCGCTGGTGCAATTTCCGGCCAGCGGCATGGTCACGGCCCTGGAACCGATCGTGCGCGCTTGCGCGGGCACGTGGATCGCGCATGGCAGCGGCAGTGCTGATAAACAGGTTGTCGACATACACGATCGAATCCGTGTACCCCCGAGCGATCCGTCCTATGTTCTACGCCGTGTCTGGCTGACCCAGGATGAAGAGGAAGGCTACTACTACGGATTCTCCAACGAGGGCCTGTGGCCTCTGTGTCATCTTGCCTATGTCCGGCCGGCCTTCCGCGAGAGTGACTGGAACACCTACACTTCAGTCAACGAAAAGTTTGCGGCGGTGGTTGCCCGCGAAGCGCGCGAAAGCAACCCGGTGGTGTTGATTCAGGACTATCACTTCGCGCTGCTGCCGAAATTCATTCGCGACCGCAAACCGAACGCGACCATTGTCCTCTTCTGGCACATCCCCTGGCCCAACGCGGAAACCTTCGGTGTCTGCCCGTGGAAGCACGAGATGCTGCTGCATCTGCTGAGCGCCGACATCCTGGGCTTTCACACCCGCTATCACTGTCAGAATTTCCTGGCTACGGTCGATCGCTTCGTAGAGTGTCAGATCGATCACGAGCACATGACCGTGACCTTGCAGGGTCATGTCTGCCACGTCGTGCCCTACCCCATCTCGATCGAATGGCCGCCGCGGCAACTCGATACGCTGCCGCCGGTCAACCTGTCGCGTGTCGAGGTACGGCGTCGCTACGGCATCCGCGACGATGTCTCACTGGGACTCGGGGTCGAGCGCTGGGACTTCACGAAAGGCATCGTCGAGCGCTTTCAGGCGATCGAGATCCTGCTGGACACCCGGCCACACCTGCGCGGAAAAGTGACGCTGCTGCAGATTGCCGCGCCCTCGCGCAGCAAGCTGCCCGCGTACCGGATGCTGCAGGATCAGACCCTGTCCGAGCTCGAACGCATCAACAACAGGTTCCGCAGCGACTCCTGGCAGCCCATCATCCTGGTGGACACCCAACAGACTCCGGATGCCGTCTGGGAGCTGTACCGGGCCGCCGACTTCTGCATCGTCAACAGCCTGCACGATGGAATGAATCTCGTCGCCAAGGAATTCGCGGCGGCCCGCGACGATGAGGATGGAGTGTTGATTCTCAGCACGTTCGCGGGCGCATCGCGCGAGTTGCTCGAGGCATTGTTGGTCAACCCGTTCGATGTATCGGAAACCGCCGCGGCAATCGAAACAGCAATCGAGATGCCACGCGACCAGAGGCGCGAACGGATGCAACTGATGCGCCGCACGGTCAAGGAAAACAACGTGTACCGCTGGGCCGGCCGCATGTTGATGGACGCGGCACGGGTGCGCCAACGCCAAGCTCTCGCACGCCGCAACACCCTCGCACCGCAGCGGTTTGCCGCAGACGGCCGATACGCGGAGCGCCAAAAATAACAGTTTGTTTGCTACACGCGGCGCGGCGGTGGTAGCGTTGGCCGTGTGACATATATCCGCGCCTTCGTTCCTCTCAAACATCCGGTCTGCGCCCGGCGCCGCATGTTGGAAGAGCTCACCGCAAAGCAACGTCACTCCATGTATTTCACCTTGGCGCGGCGGATCATCACCGCGCTGCGGGATGTACCGATGGTGCGGGACACCGTTATTGTTACATCGAGCGCGGAAGTTGAGATTTTCGCAGGCCAGCTGGGCGTGCGGGTCATGCACCAGATGCTCGACGAAGGGATCAACTCGGCGTGCGAATCAGCCATTGCCTCTTCCTCGGCCGTGGGAATCACCAACGCGCTGATCGTGTCAGGTGACCTGCCGATGGTCACCAGCAAGTCGATTACCGCATTGCTGCAGGCCGCCGACCTGCAACATCCGAGTGTGACGATCGCGCCCGATCGGCACCACGTCGGAACCAACGCTCTGGTGTGCACGCCCGCGGACGCTATCCGGCTCCACTTCGGCCCCAACAGCTTCGCCGAGCACATGCGGATGGCGCGGGAACGGGGCCTGGAGATGCGGGTATTCGATTCCGGTGAACTGGCTCTCGATATTGACGAGCCGGAGGATTTGGACGCCTGGCGCGGGTACGATACCCACAATAACGTGGGAGATCGGCGTGAAAGCACACCTATTGCTGGCGGCCGCGACGGCCTGTCTGGCAATCGCATCGACGTCATCCGGACAGGGTGACTCCTCCAGCAATTCCATAAAGCAGGACGCCAAGGACGTAGGCGCCACCATCAAGCGCAATACCAAAGAGGCGGTCGCGGTCGTCAAACGCGACAGCAAGCAGGCAGGTCAGGCAATCGCGCGGGGCGCCAAGGCAACCGGCGAGGCCGTGAAGCGCGAGTCGAAAGCAGCGGGCGTTGCCATCAAGAAAGGCGCCCAGCAGGTGGGCACTGCAGCAAAGCAGGATGCCAGCAAGGTCAAAGCGGCTGTTGTCAGTGATGACAAGTAAGAAAAAAACCTAGACGAACCAATCATTAAGCTTCTGTTACGGTCCGCTTTCCGCTGCAGGCCATGATAAATTCCCCGCCTGCGATGAAAGTCCCAACTGACAACACTGCAGCCCCCGCTCCGGCCGACGTACTGGTCATCGGTGGCGGGCCAGCGGGTTCCTCTGCCGCCATAGTCCTCGGTGAGCGCGGCCGTCGGGTAGTCCTGGTGGAGAAGTCCCGCCACCCCCGCTTCCACATTGGCGAGTCCCTTCTGCCCGCCAACCTGCCAATCTTCGAGCGGCTGGGCGTCGCCGAGCAGGTCAAAGCCATCGGCATGGAAAAATGGGGCGCCGAGTTCGTGTCTCCCTGGCACGGTGGACGCGGCGAAACCTTCAACTTCGCCGAAGGTTGGAACAAATCGCTGCCGCTTGCCTACCAGGTGCGGCGTTCCGAATTCGACGAGATTCTGCTGCGGCGCGCCGGGCGCCAGGGTGCCGAGGTGTTCGAAGGCTGCCGGGTACGCAGCGTCGAGCGCCAGGCCGACGGTCAGATGCGCATCGAAGCCGAATCCGACGACGGCTCGACCCGCTCATGGCTGGCACGTTATGTAATAGATGCCTCGGGCCGGGACACCTTTCTGGGTAACAAGCTCGGAAGCAAGCGCCGCAACAGCAAACACAACAGTGCGGCCCTTTTCGGCCACTTCCGGGACGCCGACCGTTACCCGGAAAAGGAACGGGCGGGCAACATCTCCATCTACTGGTTTGAGCACGGCTGGTTCTGGTTCATCCCCCTCGCAGACGGGGTCACCAGCATCGGCGCAGTCGTCTGGCCCTACTATTTAAAGAGTCGGAAGATTCCCGTACGCGAGTTTTTCCTCGAGACCATCGCGTTGTGCCCGCCCCTGGCGGCGCGGCTGAAAAACGCGGAGCTCGTTTCAGAGGTGGAAGCTACAGGGAACTATGCTTATACATGCGATGAGGCCTACGGCCCGGGATATCTTCTGGCGGGTGATGCGTTTACGTTTATCGATCCGATGTTTTCTTCCGGTGTTCTGATGGCGATGGTCAATGGAATTGCAGGCGCGGAGGCTCTGGACAAGTGCCTGGACCATCCCGAGCAGTACGCGGCGGCGATGAAGGAATTCGATCGCATCGTCCGGCACGGCCCCAAAGAGTATTCCTGGTTCATCTATCGCATCACCAACCCGACCATGCGTGACCTGTTCATGGCGCCACGCAATGATTTCCGCATGAAGGAAGCCATGCTCGGCCTGCTCGCTGGCGATATCTATGGCGGTACGCCGATTTGGAAGTCACTGCGCGCGTTCAAGGGCCTTTACTACATCTTCTCGACGCTGAATCTGAAGCGTTCGCTGATTGCCATGCGCAGGCGTGCGGCGAACATCCGTCAAACCGAGCCCGAGCGGGCGTCCGCGGGCTGATGACTTTAGAAGCGGGCCTGCAGTTCGACTACGTTTCACTTGCCGCAGAAGCCCCGGCACGGTGGGATGATGTATTGGGTGTTGCGACATTCGACAGTGGTGGTACGGGACTGCCCGAAGCCATCCCTGTCGCCCACGTTCACACGCCAATACTCCTTGGCTCGAACGTCCGCGAAGTATGGCGGACCCCTCAGCCACTAGAGTCGGGACAGTTTTCCCAAGTTAAATATCGCCGTAGCGAGGACCTGTTGTTTGGATGCGTCTCGCTGACCGAGGCGTCCGGGCTCCCTGCTGCAACGGAAGCGGCATACCGAGAGGTTTTTGCGGCGGTCAACGAGTTGGGCTATCCCCACCTTGCCCGCATTTGGAATTACCTTCCGCGAATCAACGTTGAAACGGACGGCCTCGAGCGGTACCGCCAATTCAACAGCGCACGACGCGACGCACTGATTGCATACCGGCGGGAGCTGGCTGGAAATGTTCCCGCGGCGTGCGCACTGGGCTCCCTCCCCGGCAGCCCGCTGGTTGTGTATTTCCTGGCGAGCCGCAAGGCCGCGACGGCCGTGGAGAATCCGCGGCAGGTCAGTGCCTATGACTATCCCCCACAATATGGGCCCAAGCCGGCCTTTTCGCGTGCGAGCATCCTGGGAGACATCCTCTTTATCTCCGGGACCGCCAGCATCGTGGGCCACGAGACGGTCCACTTCGGCGATGTGGTTGCTCAAACACGCGAAACGCTGACCAACATTGAAGCGCTGTTGGGCGAAGCCAACCGTGTTTCAGGGGCCGATAGATTCAGTACGCGGACCCTCGCCTACAAGGTCTACGTCCGCAACAGCGCGGACCTGCCGCTCATCCAATCCCAACTCGAGCCTGCGCTGGGTCCAAAAGCGCCGGTTCTCTACCTGCATGCCGATATCTGTCGGCAGGATCTGCTGGTCGAAATCGAAGCCGTAGGACGGGCCAATTGATCAAACGGAAGCTATTGGGAGGCGTGCTGATCGCCGCGTTCAGCCTGCAGGCCGCCGCGGCTGATGAGAACAAAGATAAGCAGCCACCGGTCTGGGATTTCGGACTGGGCATCGGAGCTGTGAGTTTTGCCGACTATCGGGGCGCGGACACGACCCATGTGTATGTTCTACCCGTACCGTATCTCTATTATCGTGGAAATTTCCTCAAGGCCGACCGGAACGGTATCCGGGGCAAGCTGTTCCGGCAGGACTGGATAGAGCTGAACATCAGCGCCGCCGCCACCACGCCCGTACGCAGGAATGCCACGCGGGCCGGAATGCCGGACCTGCGCTCCACCGTGGAGATCGGTCCGTCGATCGATCTGCACCTGTTCAAATCGGCTGATGAGCGCATCAAGTTCGATGTGCGCCTGCCACTGCGTGGAGTCTTCACCGTGCAGGCCCGCCCGCATTCGATCGGCGCGGTGTTCGCTCCCAATGCCGCCATCGACATCAAGGACGTCCTGGGGTTTCGAGGTTGGTATTTCGGCGCTCTGGCGGGTCCCTTGTTTGCGGATCGCCGCTATCATGATTATTTCTACACAGTCGCGCCGCAGTTCGCGACACTGCAGCGGCCGGCCTATCGAGCCAGCGCCGGCTACTCGGGATCTGAATTTCTCGTTGCGCTGTCGAAACGTTATTCTCAGTTCTGGGTGGGGGCCTACGTGCGGCACGATACACTCGCGGGCGCCGTCTTCGAGAACAGCCCGCTCGTGAAACGCGATAACTACTGGGCATCCGGCGTTGGCATGGCATGGATCATCCGCCAGTCCAAGCGGCGGGTGGACGACACTGACGACTGACATCAACGGAAGTGCGCGGAATGTTGCGGCCGCTCAAGATCATTCATGAATACGTTGTTGCCTACGCGGTATTGACGCTGTTGGGAGTGATCTGCCTGCTGTATTCCGTGTGGGCGCTGGTGGCCTATCCATTGCTGCCAAGGCGCCTGGGGACGGCCGCGGGCCGCTTGGGGATCAGCGTGGGATTCCGGATGTTTTCCTGGTCGCTGACCATGACGGGCGCGTACCGGCTCGACTTGAGCGCCATCGACTCCCTGCGCGACGGCCCTCCTGTCATTCTCGCGCCCAATCATCCGTCGCTGATCGACGCCCTGCTGATATTGACCCGACATCCGAACATTGCGTGCGTATTGAAGGCGGAGCTCATGGACAACCTGTTCCTGGGTGCCGGCTCGCGACTGGCGCGATACATTCCCAGCGACCAGCCCCGCCAGATGATCAAGACGGCAGTAGCGGACCTGCGTGAAGGCGGCACGCTGTTACTTTTCCCGGAAGGCACGCGCACCACTCAGGATCCGATCAATCCGCTCAAGGCCAGCATCGGCATCATTGCCAAACATGCCAACGTGCCTGTGCAGGTTGCGATCATTGAGACGGACTCTCCGTATCTGCGCAAAGGGTGGCCGTTGTTCCGACGCCCCAGCCTGCCGATCACTTATCGCGTCAGGCTCGGACGACGGTTTGATCCGCCCGAAAACGTCGAAAGTTTCATGACTGAACTGCAGCGCGAGTTCAGGCAGCAGTTGGAAGGCGCACCGCAAACGGAGTGGCTCAGCAGCGAGGACAGCAGCAGCACACAACTGGACGCCTATGGTCAGTCGTCCAGCCAGTCATCAGGAAGATGAGCACGCTGGCAGCCTTTGTCGCTGAGCGGTCAGCGACCCACCTGGTCCTCATTCCCAGCTACAACCCGGGACGCAAAGTCTTCGAAACCGTCCAGGGAGCCCGCGAACAGTGGAATCCTGTGTGGGTTGTCGTTGACGGCAGCAACGACGGCACCGCTGAAGCTCTCCAGGCGATGGCCGCGGACGATCCGGGCCTCCGGGTTTTCGTGAGGCCGAAGAACGGCGGGAAAGGCACTGCCGTACTGGAAGGTACGGAAGCCGCCCTGGCTGAGGGCTATACCCACGTCCTGACCATGGACTCGGACGGACAACATCCTCCGGATCGGATTCGCGACTTCATGGACGCGTCCGCGGCGCATCCGACGAGCATGGTCCTCGGGGTACCGATCTTCGACGCCAGCGCGCCCAGTGTGCGGGTCAAGGGGCGGCGGATCTCGAACTTCTGGGCCAACGTCGAGACCGCGGGCGCGGGAATCCAGGACTCTCTGTTCGGTTTCCGGGTCTATCCCGCGGTTCCTCTTGCCCGGATCATGCGCAGCCACCTCTGGATGCGGCGGTTCGATTTCGACGTGGAAATCGTCGTGCGGCTGAGCTGGAGCGGTGTCGAAGCCATCAATCTGCCCGCCAAAGTGCGGTATTTCACGCCCGAAGAAGGCGGGGTTTCGCACTTCAATTACCTGCGCGACAATGTGCTCCTGACATCGATGCATACCCGCCTCTTTGCCGGGTTCCTGCTGCGTCTACCGTTGCTTTTGGCACGCCTTGCAAGGCGCCGGAAGCGCTGAAGGGGGCTGGTTTGGCGCTACAGCCAAACCCAAGTATTATCACGGCTGCGGCCGTCCATTGAATTACAAGGTATATGTCCGATAAAGCGTCGCCTCTCCGACAACCGGCGCCGCCGGCTGACAACGCAGCTCTGCAGCGGGAAGTTGCCGGCTTGATTGTCGCCGCCCTGAATCTCGACGTGGCCGCCGCCGACATTGATGTACAGGCGCCTCTCTACGGGGATGGGCTCGGCCTCGATTCCATAGACATTCTCGAGATCGCACTGGTCGTCTCCAAGCAATATGGCATCCAGCTTCGTGCCGACAGCGAAGAGAACGAGCAAATCTTCCGCTCACTCGCGTACCTGGCGGACTACATCGCGGTCCACAGGACGAAGTAGCGTCCTGGCTACTCTTCCGCTGATAACGCACAGCTCGGCCGATGCGGTGGTTGCCTACCGCGCGGGAGCTCCACTGCGTGCGGGAAACTTCCTCGCCGATGTGATGCGTGTGGCCGCGACCCTGCCGGAACGGCGGCACGTACTGAATGCCTGTCAGGACCGGTATCGATTCACGGTGGCGTTTGCGGCCAGCCTGGTTGCGAACAAGGTGAGCCTGTTGCCGTCGACCCATACTCCGGAGGTCATTCGCCAGCTCACCGAGTTTGCGCCGGATGTGTTTTGTCTGACGGATGACGCACGCTGTCAGTTCGATCTGCCGCGGGTACGCTTTCCGGAGTTGGTGCCGGGCGAAACCGTGCCGTGGCAACGGATGGACATCGAGCAGGACCGTCTGGCCGCCTATGTGTTTACGTCCGGCTCAACCGGGACACCGCTGCCGTACAGGAAGACCTGGGGGCGCCTGGTCAACTGCGTACGATTTGAGGCTCAAAGGCTCGGACTGTTGGACGGCCGTTCACACGCGCTCGTGGGAACGGTTCCGCCGCAACACATGTACGGGTTCGAGTCGACGGTGCTGGTCGCCCTCCAGAGTGGTAACGCCTTCAGCGCCGGCAAGCCCTTTTATCCAGCCGATGTCAGCGCCGAGCTGGCATCGGTGCCGGAGCCCCGGATGCTGGTATCGACGCCGGTTCATCTGCGCACGCTGCTGGGCACCGACGTCGAGTTGCCCGAAACGGAGCTGGTGCTGTCCGCCACCGCCCCGCTCTCCCAGAACCTGGCGCGCGAGGTGGAGCAACGGTTTCACACGCAGCTGTTGGAAATCTACGGCTCCACGGAAACCGGCCAGATTGCCAGCCGGCGCTCGGCTGAGACGGTTGAATGGCAACTCTTTGACGGGGTACGGCTGATCGCCGAGGGCGAAGATACCTGGGCCGAGGGCGGACACATCGAGCAGCGTACGCCGATGTGCGATGTGCTCGAAATCACCGCGGCCGATCGCTTCCTGCTGCATGGACGCCTGTCGGACCTGGTCAACATTGCCGGCAAGCGCAGCTCACTGTCGTATCTGAATCACCAGTTGAATGCCATTCCCGGTGTCGTGGATGGCGCTTTCTTTGTGCGTGAGCCCGAAGAGGGATCATCTACTGGTGTAACTCGAGTCGCCGCGGTCGTCGTCGCGCCCGAATTGAGTGCTGCGGACCTGACTGAGCAGCTGCGGCGGCGGATCGACGCTGTGTTCATGCCGCGGCCGCTGTTATTCGTTGACTCTCTGCCGCGTAACGATACCGGCAAACTGCCACACGATTCCTTGCGTTCGCTGGCCGCAACGGCGATGAAACGCTCATGATCGTCACTGCACTGCCAATTGCCGCCGATCACCCCGCCTACGCGGGTCACTTCCCGGGAACACCGGTGTTGCCCGGCGTCGTGCTGTTGGACGCGACCATTGATGCGCTGGAAAAGGCCGGCAAAGGGCCCGCGGGGCATTGGGAAATCAGCAGCGCAAAGTTCCAGAGCGTGGTACGCCCTGGCGAAACACTGACACTCCACCACGAGAGCCTGCCGAACGGATCGATTCGGTTTGCCATCCGCGCAGCGGATCGTGCCGTCTCCAACGGACTCATCGTCCCTTCACCCGCAGCGGTGGGTCACGAACGTGGCGAGCAAAGCTGACGAGGTGACGCGGCCGCGCAAGTCCGCGGCCGAGTGGGTCACCCATCGCGAACGCGGCAGCATGACGCTGCTGCGGATCATGACTTTCCTGTCGCTGCGGCTGGGCCGCCTGGGAAGCCGGCCGTTTCTGCATTTGATTGCGGCGTATTTCTTTACGTTTGCTCCAACCGCCCGGCGCCACGACCGTGCATACCTCCGCAAGGCTCTGGGCCGTGAGCCAACCGCCGCCGATCGTTATCGGCACGTGTTGTCGTTTGCCACCACGATCCACGATCGGGTCTATCTTCTGAGGAACCAGTTCGATCTGTTTGATATCACCATTGATGGAGAAGCGGTGGTTCAGCAGGCGGAGGAGACCGGCCGGGGTGCGTTCCTGATGGGCTCGCACGTGGGCAGCTTCGAAATGATCCGCGCGATTGGCCGGCAGCGGCCCGGGATGCGCGTCGCGATGGCCATGTACGAAGACAATGCGCGGCAGATCAATGCCATGCTCGAGGCCATCAACCCCAACGCCGCCACGGAGGTGATCGCGCTCGGACGCCTCGATGCCATGCTCAAAATACAGGACTACCTGGATCAGGGCAGGTTCGTGGGTGTGTTGGGTGATCGTACGCTCGGCAACGAACCCAGCATGCGCGTCGATTTTCTGGGGCAGCCGGCCCGCTTTCCGGTCGGTGCCATGCGGGCAGCGGCCATCATGCGGCGGCGGGTGATTTTCATGATTGGCCTGTATCGCGGGCGGAACCGGTATCACGTGGCGTTCGAAACGCTGGCGGATTTCTCCGCATGCGATCCCCGGCAACGCGAGGCTGCCGTGCAGCAGGCCATTACGCGGTATGCGGCGCTGTTGGAAAAGTATGTCCGCGGTGATCCGTACAACTGGTTCAACTTCTTTGACTTCTGGCGGGGCGGCAATGAATAGGATACTGGCCGTCGGCGCACTGTTGTTGCTGATGGGTGCCGCCGACATCTCGAATCTCGATCGCGTCATGGGGGCGCTGGCCGAGCGCAGGCATGGGCACGTGAGCTTCACGGAAAAGAAGTTCATTGCCGTGCTGGACAAACCAGTCGAGTCATCCGGTGAGCTGCTGTATGACGCGCCGGATCGGCTCGAGAAGAAGACGCTTCGGCCGAAGCCCGAGGACCTGGTGTTGGAAGGGGGCGTCGTTTCAGCGCAACGTGGCAAGCGCCACTACACGTTGGATCTGAAGCAGTATCCGCAGGTGCTGCCATTCATCGAGAGCATCCGGGCCACCCTGGCGGGTGATCGCGCCGCGCTGGAGAAGGTTTTCAAGGTTGATTTTGGCGGCGATTTCGAGCACTGGACCCTGGAGTTGGTGCCGCTGGATGCCAGGCTCGCCAGGACGGTCGAGGCGATTCACATAGAGGGTGAGAAGGACTTCATTCACACTGTTGAGACTCGCGAGGCGGATGGGGATCGCTCGCTGATGACGATCAGCGCGGCGGCTGGCACCGACGTTGCGCAATGACGCGCGGGAGCGGGCCGCAATGACGCGCACGGGCCGCTCGCCATGACACGCCGCGGCGGAGTCGCGACGGCTGTTTGGGCCGCCTTTGTTGTCGCCGCCATCTTCGTGGTCGCGTTTGCCCACTACACCACCGATTTGTCGGCGTTCCTGCCGCGCAGCCCTACGGCTACTCAACGATTGCTGGTGGATCAGCTTCGTGAGGGAATCGCGTCCCGCCTGATTCTCGTGGGCATCGAAGGCGCCGATTCTGCTGAGCGGGCGCGCATCTCTGTGGCGATGGCGCGGCGACTTCGCGCTGATCCGCGGTTTGTGGCCATTTCCAACGGCGAGCCGGTGGGGGTGGAGCGGGACCGGGAGGTATTGTTCAACCACCGGTACCTGTTGAGTGAGACGGTAACCCCTTCCCGGTTTACGGCTGAGGGGCTGCGGGACTCGATCCAGGAAACGCTGGATCTGCTGGCATCCCCGATGGGGATGCTCGCCAAGTCACTGCTTCCCCGCGATCCCACGGGGGAGATGCTGCAGATCATCGATCAGCTCGGGAGTGAGCGACAACCGCCGTCTGTGGACGGGGTTTGGGCGTCGAGAGATGGAAAGCGCGCTTTGTTGGTGGCACAGACGCGCGCGGCGGGGTCGGATACGGATGGGCAGGAGGCGGCCGTTGCCGCGGTTCGCGCGGCGTTTGACGCAGCAGTGAGCAGTGGCGGCGCTGACGGCCGTGTTGGCGCTGCTGCGGCACCGGGCGGCGGCGGTGGTAATACCGGGGCCACAGGCGGCAACTCGCGGACGCCGGCGACTCTGGAGATGAGCGGCCCTGGGGTGTTTTCCGTCGCGGCGCGCGCCAACATCCGGCATCAGGTAACCCTGCTCTCCATCATCAGCACACTGATGATCACCCTCATGTTGCTGTGGGTGTACCGCTCATTTCGCGCCCTCGTGTTGGGACTCATTCCCGTGGCATCGGGCGCCCTTGCCGGCATCAGCGCCGTGGCACTCGGGTTCGGGTCCGTCCACGGCATCACACTGGGCTTCGGCGTCACGTTGATCGGCGAATCCGTCGATTACTCCATCTACCTGTTCATTCAATCCCAACAAAAAAGCAACTCCGCCCTCTGGTCTACCATCCGCCTGGGCGTACTGACATCGGTCGTCGGCTTCATGTCACTGCTGCCATCAGGCTTTACCGGCCTGGCACAACTGGGCCTGTTTTCCATCAGTGGCCTCGTCGTCGCTGCTCTCGTTACGCGGTACGTCCTCCCCAACCTGATGCCTGCCAGGTTGAACATCGGCGACGTAACGCCCCTGGGCTCCGCTGCTGCGGCCCTCCTTCAGCGCTTCACGGCAGCCCGCGCTTGGTTGCTCGTCATTCCAGTCCTCGCGGCCGTCGTTTTGTATACACATCGGGGTCCCGTCTGGAATCACCAACTGTCGGCATTGAGCCCGGTATCAGCGGCTGACCAGGATCTGGACGCGATGCTGCGCTCCGACATCGGTGCGCCGGATGTCAGCTATCTGGTCGTTATCTCGGGGCCCAGCGAGGAGGCAGTCCTCCATTCGGCGCAAATCCTCGATCCCGCCCTCGATGGGCTCGTGGAGCAAAAGGTAATCTCCGGCTTTGAGAGCCCCGCCCGCTACCTTCCCAGCCTCGAAGCGCAGCGAGCGCGCCAAACGAGCATCCCGGAAACGACCGCGCTCAAAGGCAACCTGGCAAACGCCCTACGCGGCCTGCCCATCCAGATCGACCGCCTCTCCCCTTTCCTGCAGGACATCGATGCGGCCCGAAATCAGCCCCTCCTGACGCGCAAGGACCTCGAAGGAACAAGCCTGGCTGCGGGAGTAGATGCCCTCCTCTTGAACGACGGTACGCGATGGAGCGCACTGCTGCCGTTGCACGTACCCACAACGGTTGCCATTGATATTGACCGTGTGCATTCTGCTATCTCGAAGCTCGCTTTCGGAGCAGGCGTGGAGGCGGTGGTTCTGGACGTGAAGGGCGAAGTCGACAGGCTTTATTCGAGCTATCTGTCCGAAGTCGTCCGGCTGTCGCTGGCGGGCTTCGCCGGTATCGTCGTTTTGCTGACTATTTTCCTGCGCTCACCCGCCCGCACCGCTCGCGTCGTAGCGCCGCTGGCGCTGGCGGTGTTGACTGTCACAGCGGGCCTGGTGTTACTGGGACAGCAGCTCACGATTCTGCACCTGATCGGCATGCTGCTGATTGTGGCCGTCGGCTCCAACTACGCCCTGTTCTTTGACCGCAGCTCAAATGATCCCCACGCGGGCTCGGCGCCCTTGACGCTGGCTTCCCTCGTCATTGCCAACACCGCGACCGTTCTCGGGTTCGGTGTGTTGGGATTCTCATCCGTGCCGGTGCTGTCGGCCCTGGGGTCAACTGTTGCACCGGGCGCGTTTTTCGCGCTCGTGTTCTCGGCACTGCTGGCGGGTGCAGGCCCGCGAGCAGCGGCGGCGGCCTGATCCCATGCGCACGTTGTGTGATTCCGCGCAACCCGGTGTAGTCGCCAACACGCGAGTGTTATTTCTGCCGGCCGCTTATACCGGGCCTGACGACTTTGTGCAGGCAGGCTTCGTAACAGCCGTGCGCGAGCGCGGCCTGCCTCTCGATCTGGTATTCGCGGACGTCAATCTCCAGCACCTGACTGACAGAAGCATTCTGCGCCGCGTGCGCCACGAGCTCGTGTTGCCGGCGCGCGCCCTGGGCTGTGAATCCATCTGGATCTGCGGAATATCGCTCGGTGGGTTCATCGGACTCTCCTACGCCGAACGCTACTCCTCCGAGATCGATGGCTTGTGCCTGTTGGCGCCGTACCTCGGTAACCATATGATCACGGGCGAGATCGAGCGCGCATCCGGAGTGGCCGGCTGGGAGCCCGGCGAGTTGGGACCTGAGGATGATGAACGCCGGGTCTGGCGGTTCATCAAGCTTCGGGCCAGCTATCCCGTCGAGGTGCACCTTGGATATGGCCGCGAGGATCGCTTTGCCAACAGTCACCGCATGATGGCGGAGGCGCTCGATCCGCACGCCGTGCAGGTCGTCGCGGGCGGCCACGAGTGGCCTGCCTGGTCCAGACTCTGGACTGACTTCCTCGACCGCCAGTTCATGCGACAGAAAACGCAAGCGGCGGCATCCAATGGCTGAACGCTGGAAACCGGCATTTGCAATTCAGGCATCGTTGGCGCTGCATGCCGCTGCCGTGATTGTTGTCATCGCATGGCCTCATCTGTGGCCATGGGTGTTAGCTGTCATTTTCGTGGACCACATGATCCTGACGGCGGCCGGTCTCTGGCCGCGAAGCAAATTGTTGGGGCCGAACTGGACACACTTGCCGCCCCAGGCGGCCGCGAACGGCTCGGTCGCGATCACGATTGATGACGGCCCGGATCCGGCGGTGACGCCACAGGTATTGGACCTGTTGGATCGACACTCAGCCAAGGCCACATTCTTCTGTATCGGCGAGCTCGTCGAGCGGCATTCTCTGCTGGCGCGGGAAATCATCAGACGCGGGCACTCGATCGAGAATCACAGTCAACATCACCTGCACCGGTTCTCAGTGCTGGGACCTGGAGGCATGCGAGCTGAAGTGGCCCGTGCCCAGGAGGTCATTGAAGCGGTGACCGGTCAGCGGCCTGAGTTTTTTAGGGCACCGGCGGGATTGCGCAGCCCGTTTCTGGAGCCGGTACTGGTGCGTTCGGGGTTGCGGCTGGCGAGTTGGACCCGGCGTGGGTTTGATACGGTGAACCCGGACCCTGCGGTTGTGTACAACCGCTTGACCACGGGACTTGCGGGTGGCGACATCCTGTTGCTCCACGACGGCCATGCAGCTCAGACCCCGTCGGGGGTGCCGGTTATTCTGGAGGTTTTGCCACGAGTGCTGGAGGCGATTGCCGCTGCCAGGCTCACTCCCGTCACCTTGCGGTCAGTGCTCACATGAGAGCGCAGGCGACCACGGAAGCCCTGGTAAAAGCGGCCAGTGCGTCGTATTGGAAGGCAGACCTGTTTGGGTATTTCAAAGCCCGCGGGAAATTGCGGGGCGATCCCGCATTCGCCGGCATTCTCAGCGAGGGGCTGTTGGCGGGTGCGCAGCGGATCCTCGATCTCGGCTGTGGTCAGGGGTTACTGGCCGCTTGGCTGGATGCAGCCCGGCGGCGCAACGAGGAGGGCCCGCACCTGTGGCCGAAGGAATGGCAGGCGCCCCCGCGCCCGATTTCATTCAGAGGCATCGAATTGCAGCACCGGGATGTGTGGCGGGCCCGGGCGGCGTTAGGCAGTCGCGCGGATTTCGAGGTCGGAGACATCGCGGAAGCCGACTTTGGCAGTGTCGACGCGGTGGTCATTCTGGACGTGATCCACTATCTGGATTACCAGGTCCAACTGCGTGTTCTGGAGCGGGCATACGCTGCGTTGTCTCCTGACGGAATACTGCTGCTGCGTGTATCCGACGCTGGGAGTGGCATCAGACACACTGTCGGCAAATACATAGATTTGACCGTCATGGTTACCCATTACTGGCGAGCGCCCAAGGTCTACTGCCGTCCCATACCTGAATGGGAGCGCGTGCTCAGCTCAGTGGGGTTTCGGAGTGAGCTCATGCCTATGAGCGCAGGCACGCCCTTTGCGAATACCATGCTGATTGCCCGGCCACACAAAAAAGCGCGTCTAGCGCGAACTTTGACGGACTCTTTGATTACCCAATGACTGAACTGCTGCTGAAGGATTACACGGCGACGAGTTGCGTCGGTCACGGAAGGCTCGAAACACTGGATGCCCTGCGGTCCCAGCGGGGCGGGCTCGCCCCCTGCACGTTTGAGCGCGCTGAATTAGACACGTGGACTGGCGAAGTCAGCGGCGTTGACGATGTGAGACTCCCGGACAAGCTTCGCCGATTCGACTGCCGAAACAACCGCCTCGCTCAAATGACACTCCTGCAAGACGGCTTTGCCGACGCGGTTGCGCAGAGCGTCGGCCGACACGGTCGTCGCCGTATTGGGGTTTTCCTGGGCACGAGCACTTCAGGAATCCTGCAGACAGAGATGGCGTATCGGCACCGTGACCCGACTACGGGCGCCCTGCCCGCGGACTTCGACTATGAGGCAAGTCAGAACTCCTTCTCGATCGCCGAATACGTTCGACAGGCGTTGGATCTGGACGGGCCGGCTGTTGTCATTTGTTCGGCATGTTCTTCGAGCGCCAAGGTATTCGGTTCTGCCAGACGCATGATGGACGCAGGTCTGATCGATGCGGCAGTTGTCGGTGGTGTCGATTCGCTGTGTCTCACCACGTTATACGGATTTCATGCTCTGCAGCTCACAGCTCGTGGGCCCTGCAAGCCATTCGATACCACACGGGATGGGATATCGATCAGCGAGGCGGCGGCCTTCGCCCTGTTGGAACGGGTGCCGAACTCGTTGGATGCTGACGAGGTAACTCTGTTAGGCGTTGGTGAGTCCAGCGACGCTTATCACATGTCATCGCCACACCCGGAGGGGCAAGGGGCGCGGACGGCGATGCTAGAGGCCCTCAAAGCCGGGGGGCTGGAACCCGGGGACATCGACTACATCAATTTGCATGGGACGGGAACGCCCAGCAATGACAACGCGGAAAGTCGCGCTGTTGCCTCAGTGTTTGGCGCCGCTGTCGGCGGCAGTTCGACCAAAGGCGCAACGGGCCATTCGCTGGGGGCGGCGGGCGCACTCGAAGCGGTGATTTGCTCGCTCGCGTTGCAGCATGATTTTGCGCCCGGTGGTATCAATACGCGCGAAATCGATCCTGAGTTGGGCATTCAGTATCTGGTGAAGAACCGACCTGGCCGTATGACGTACGCGATGAGCAATTCCTTCGGGTTTGGTGGGACCAATTGCAGCCTCCTGCTCGGCCGTGCCGGCTGAGGCGCCTGATTAATGGTCAAACTTTGCGCGGACATTGAAGGATTGGGTCTCCTGGGGCCAGGCCTGGATGGCTGGACCAATTCGGGCGCTGTGCTCGAAGGCCGGTCGCTGTATGTCCGGCAGCCTACGAACGTGCCCATTCCGGATGGCCTGCCGCCTGCTGAACGCCGACGACTCGGCTTGGTGGTGAAACTGGCGTTGAACGTAGGCTTGGAAGCGATCGCGAAAGCTGGTGTAGAACCCGACGCGCTGCCCGCGGTATTCGCGTCCTCCGGCGGTGACGGTCAAAACTGCCATGAAATTTGTCAGGGGCTCGCTAACGACGAGCGATTGATTTCCCCCACGCGATTCCACAACTCGGTTCACAATGCTGCTGCCGGCTATTGGAGTATCGCGACGCGATCACGGGCGGCATCAAACGCACTGTGTGCGTTTGATTGGAGTTTTGCGGCTGGGCTGCTGGAAGCGATGACGCAGGTGGTTGTGGACCAGACTCGGGTGTTGCTGGTTGCGTATGATGCGCCGTATCCGCAACCGTTGTTTGCTAAGCGGCCGATTCCGGAGGCGTTTGGAGTGGCGTTTGTTTTGGCACCGTTGCGCGATGCATCGAGCGCCTCGCCGGAACCGCACGGCGTCGCGACGGGCGTTGGGTCCTCTGCGACTCTGGGACGGCTGACGTTGGAGTTGAGCGATTCGCCCCCCGACCGCATGGGCAATGCCGACTTGGAAGCCCTGCGCGCATCCATTCCCGCCGCACGCGCCCTGCCCTTGCTGCAGCAACTCGCACAGCGAAAAGCCGGCGTGGTGAACATCGAGTACCTCGACGGGCGCAGTCTCGCCGTGGAGGTTGTGCCGTGCTCCTAGATCGACGTTGGATCGAAGAGCACATTCCCCACAAACACGGGATGTGTCTGCTGGACGAGGTGTTGAACTGGGACCTCACGCAGACCCAATGCCGCACGTCCACACACCGCTCGCCCGACAACCCCTTACGCTCGAACGGTCGACTCGGTTCGGCTTGTGGGATCGAATACGCCGCCCAGACTATGGCGGTACACGGGGCGCTGGTTGCGTCAGCGTCCGGGGGAACGGCGCCCCCTGGGTTCCTGGCGAGTGTGCGGGGTGTTCGTTTGAATGTTGATCGCCTCGACGTGTTCGAGGCTGATCTCGTGACTTCGGTAAACCGGGTTGCCGGGGATGAGAATACGGCTTTGTATGAATTTTCTGTTTTGGCGGATAATGTGGTGTTGGTAATGGGGCGGGCGGCTATTGCGTTTAATCTGTTTGCTGGAGTGGCGGCGGCTACCGGTGGGCTCGCAGACACAGCTGGCGCGTCATTGAGCCAGAAGCCGGAGCGGCCGTGAGACGACGGGCACTAGTCACTGGTGGCAGTGGTGGAATTGGTGCTGCCATTTGTAAGCGTTTGGCTCGCGAGGGTCACCACGTTTACGTGCACGCCAACCGCAGCGTCGAGGCCGCATCCGCTGTTGTCGCTGACATTACGGCCGCGGGCGGTCAGGCACAGATTGCGCGTTTTGATGTCACCAACGCCGACAAATCTCGCACGGCCCTGGAGGCCATCCTCAACGACGGCCCGATTCAAATCCTCGTCAACAACGCAGGCATTCACGCCGACGCTGTCTTCCCAGGGATGAGCCCTGACCAGTGGCACAGCGTGATCAACACATCCGTTGATGGCTTCTTCAACGTGACTCAGCCTCTGCTGATGCCCATGATTCGCACCCGCTGGGGGCGGATCGTCAACACGTCCTCGATCTCCGCCATTACCGGCAACCGCGGACAGGTCAATTATGCTGCCGCCAAAGGCGCGTTGAATTCAGCTACCAAATCGCTGGCGTTGGAAGTAGCCAGCCGTGGCATCACCGTAAATGCGGTGGCGCCCGGGATCATCGCAACGCCCATGAGCGAAAGCGCCTTCGATGCTGAAACAATCGGCCGCATGGTGCCTATGAAACGAGCGGGATTGCCGGAGGAAGTGGCTGGTCTGGTTGCTTACCTGACTTCAGATGAAGCCGGGTACGTGACCGCCCAGGTGATTTCCATCAATGGCGGGATGATCTGACCCGCCGCTAACTTTGAAACGCTGGCGCCGACGCGACTGTCTCGTTTGCCACGCTGATCCGATTGCGTCCTGAGCGCTTTGCCGAATACATGGCGGCATCAGCGCGCTCCAACAGCGCCTCCAGCGTATCGCCTGGCTGCGCAATCGCAACACCGACCGACAAGTAACTTGTCCGATGGATTCGTTGCCGTCAGGACGCTGAATTCGCCCACGTGCGACCGTCCCCCGGATCTGCTCGGCAACCGCCGTAGCACCCGAAAGCGATGTCTGCGGCAACAGGATCGCAAATTCCTCGCCGCCCAACCGCGCGGCAACATCGCGGCCCTTGATGCTGGAGCGAAGAACATGCGCGACAGCGCGAATAACCTTGTCGCCCAATACGTGCCCGTACGTGTCGTTCACGACTTTGAAATGATCTATGTCAGCGAGCAGCAGCGCCGAGCCCAGCAGCCCCGGCGGCTCACGCAGCAGATCCTCCACCGCCCGTTCCAGGCCGCGGCGATTATTCAAACCGGTGAGCGAATCCAACAGCGCCTCGCTCTGCGCGCGGCGCAGATTCTCGGTGAGCGCGTTGACTTCGTTGGTGCGGGCTTGCAGCTTGGCCGACAAGTCGGCCGTGACATGCTGCATCTTCTGAGTACCCACCAGCATCTCGGCCACAATCTCGCGCAGCCTTTCGGGGTCCTGCGGATTTTCCAGCACTTTCGCATGGCCCTGGAGCGAATGGCCGAACTGTGCCGCCTGATTACTGGCAGTAGCCGTGCTTTGCGCCGTGTCTTCGAGGAGGTTGCGCAGTTGTAACTGCAACCGCTCGAATGCCTCCATGTCACGCGCGGCGATGTGTTGCGCGTAGAGGCGCCAGACATCGGCTTCTGAGAGCGCAACGTTGGTTGTGAGACGCGTGTCGAGAATCCGGCTGAGATCGGGATTCATGCCGGCGCAGTGTTCGTACCACAGCGCATAGCTCAATGGATGAAATGCAGCGGTTTGACGTGCCATCAATGGCAACGCGAGACGCAGGATCTCGGTGCTGCGTTCTTTACTCTCCAGGTAGCGCATTTTGCCTTACATACAACTCAGCCACCGCTGTATAGCGGCAAATCGACCAATGTCTTGAATTCATCGCGACTTCCGAGCGGGTTCGAGAGAATCCCCGCAGAGCGCGGCTGAATCATGTCAGCCCGGCCCGCCGTCGCGCGTTTAAAGCTCCAGGAACACGCGGAGTAGCTGAACATGCGAACCCTGTCTAAAGCCTTGATCCTACTGGCCTTTGGCGCCACCCTCAGCGGTTGCGTAGTGGCTCCTTATGGGCCGCGTCCACGCGCTTACGTAGCGGCTCCCGTTGTCGTCGTCCACCCTGGGTACTACGGCGGCCGCTATTACTACGGGCCCCGCTGATTCAGTTTTGGTTTGGATCTGTGACTTGCGCACAGGCGGGAGAAAAATTCGGCCGCAGCAGGCAAACACCAGGCACTCAGGTTACAAACATTAGGCACTCAGGTTCCTATTCCTCACACTCGACGCAGCGTCCCAATCGCGCGTTCTCGTCGACGACCACGTACCGAGCGGCCTGCAGCTTGGGAATCAGCACGCTGATGGTCATCAGGATCTCTTTGCACGCGCGCGCCTCAGGCGTGGCGATTACGGTTTTCTGCCGGAACTCGCCCATTTCCTCGGCAAGGAAGGACGCCAGCGTTTGTAGCTGGGCAATAGAGGTGTCGAGGAGCACTCGAGGGGTGGTATTCATTGCGAAAACTCCGAGGGCGGGCCTGGCTGTACAAATATACAGCTACCACCGGGATTCGCAAGATGCCCCGAAGTCTCAGACCGGCTGGACGACCGTGGGCTCGGGCACCAGCACTATGGGCACCGCCTCGAAATTGTCCGCCTTCTTCTGCCGCCGGCCCGCCCCATGCTGCTCGAACACCTCGCGGCGATGCCAGTCGAGGTAGTAGCACTGCTCCGGCCGGAACTCGCCCACGTTGAGCGGCAACTCGATGTGCCAGTTGTGCAGCACGACCGGATTCAGGTCCTGAGACACCAACAGATCGCCTTCGTTGCTGAACGAGATGTACCCACGCTCGAAGAGATGGGCGATGTGCGGGGACATCAACAGGCCATTGGCGCCGTCCAACTTCTCCGTGTCATCACATTCGCACCAGGGCTTGATGTGCCTGGCCCACAGATGACGCCGGTCGAGCACGCCTGATACCCGGCAGGAATGCTCGTTCTGCTCCACATTGAAGCGAAACTCGCCTGCTCCGAATCGTGCTTTCAGCAGATCCGACTTCTGCGACGGCCCGATGTCGGTCCGCTGTTGGATCGCGGCCTCGGCGACATCCTCCATGAGGCTGCGGCCCACCTTCTCAATGATCGTTCCAACGATACGCTCCAGCTGGCCATCCAGCAGTCCGCTCAGGGCCGTCACCATCGCCGGCGGCACAGCCGACAGGACCATGTGTTGGTTGGCCGCCCCACTGGCCAGAATCGGCGCATGTTTGCGCGGCAGCGCTGGAGCGAGATCACTCATGCGCTCCTCCGCCCGCAGGGGTGTCGAAAGGGCCGTGAACCGCACCGGGACGATCCAACCAGTCTGCGAATCTGAGTGCTCCGCAATCGACTCGAATTCCAGAGGCTTGGCAGCCTCGCGCGCAGTACCGAGAACGACGCCAATGGCGCCGATCTCACCGTGCGCGAACGAGAAGATGACATCGCCGGGGAGCAGCCGCTGAGTGTTTTTCTCAGACTCGCTGCGAGCCTTGCTTTTGTGAGTCTTGTTCGCAAACCACAGGTACGAGCCGTCGATTTCGGCGCGGAACGTGTGCGAATGATTGACCCACCAGAAGCTTGCGCTCATGCCTCGATTCCCCCGAATAGCTGAATGCGAAAGTTAACATTTGACGGCGGGGGCGCCGGGACTGCGGGTGGGCAACCGTGCGGTGGATCACATTTTGTCTGCAACACCGCTGGCTCCGCTTGACCAGCGTCGTTGCGGGCTCAGGCCCGCCGCGGTGACGGCGGCATGGGGGGCGTTATCCCACTGTCGATACCCGCCGCATCCAGGCCCGCAATTCCCTGCACCACGCGCGCAGCCGCCGAGGCACCACTGTCCATGAAAATCACCTTGCCATCCGAATGCTCGGCGACGTACTTCAATGCATCCGTGTACTCGAGGAACAACAGGAACTGGGCATTGACGCCCGAAGCATGCAGATTCTCCACGGCCTCGCGCATACCCGCGGCGATGTTCTTTCTGAACAGCGCCAGGCCCTCGCCACGGAGCGCAGCCGCCTTCTTATCCGCTTCCGCGCCAATCGTCTTGTAGGCTGCCTCCGCTTCTGCATCCTTGGTACGCTTGACCAACAGTGCCGCACCTTCGTTCGCCGCAGCCGCCAACAGATTCTTGGACGAGACCACCCGGGCCATCGAGTCGATGATCTCCTTGTCGAAGGTCATGTCCGTGATCTGGATATCGCGCACAACATAGCCCCAGGCCAGCACCACCTCATCCAGGTTGCGCTTCGTGTGCTCAACAATCTCCGCCCGCATTCCCAGAATGTCCGCCTGCTTCGTGGTCGCTACAAATTGCCGGATGGATCCGTCAATCGTCCGCTGCAGAGCCAGCAGAAACTCACGGCCGGACGCGAAGCTGAAGACCGCCTTCTTGATTGCGTCCTCTTCAGCCGCTGCCACTGCATAGAGGACCATCGTGGCAAATTTGACGTTGGCCTGATCCTGCGTAATGGCCTGGAATTCAAGCTGTATTGCGCGGTTCTGCAATGACAGGCGGTGGGCCACCTTTTCCCAGGGCAACTTGAAGTTGAGCCCCTCGCGCATGGTGCGGTGATATTTCCCGAACACCGTGACCACGGCGACCGTCGCCTGCTCCACCGTGCGAAACGAGGCGGCCAGGACGATGACAATTACAAACAGAATGAACAGCAATCCACCATATCCATTCAAGATGCCGACTCCTTGCGACAAACGAGCAGAATCTCATCAACCGTTTCGGTTGGAATGAGCCCCGGCGACAGGTCCAGGGGCTTCTGAAACCGCAGACCCAACGGCATGAACGCCCGGTTGTACCACCACATGGCACGCTCACGCTGGTGGGTCATCCACCACATACCCCAGTCGAGCAGACGCGACGAGCGCGGTTGCATTCCAAATACAGCGCTACGCTCAATAGTCAAATGTTGTTGAGTCAGCTTCTGGAGCAAATGGGGCGTTTCGTAACGGCGCTTGTGGCCGACAAAGTCATCGAAAGGCGTCCAGCGGGAAGGATGCAACGGCGTCGAGATCATCAGCATCCCACCCGGCTTGGCGACGCGTGCAATTTCGGACAGCGCGCTGTCGTCATCCTCAACATGCTCGATAATGTCCAGCGCGCAAACGAGATCGAATGACGCCTCGGCAAATGGCAGTGCAGTGACTTCTGCAAGCGTCACCCGCCCACCCCGCTCACTCAGCAGTCTCAGTGCGGGAGCACTGATATCCACAAACTGAGTGCCCTCGATCGGCAGTCTCGGCCGCAACCCCGGGGCGACCTCCAGTCGTAACCCCGACGCCGGCAACGAGGACTGCACCAGAGGCCAGGTATTGAACCGATCGGGCTCGATGAGCCGACACCCGGACCACAAAGAGTCGTAAAACCGCCGATTGTCGTCTACCAGCTCCCGGGGGGTGCGGCTGGCAGGGGCCTTCGCATGCATCTTTCCACTGTAACACCGCAGGAACGGCCCTGCTCCCGTGGGGGCTGCCCTGCATTCTGCAGCCATGGCTGCCATCGGTGGCGGCAATGCTCAATTCAGCCGTCCTGCAACGCCCGGCTCCCGCGCCAAGCGGAGTACCACTCCATTTCCGCGCCCATGCGATGCCACTCAGGCCCATGCCGCGAGTGGCCCACGGCGGCTCTGCGCGCGGCCCGGCCATGACCCGAATTCTCGCCCTCATTCAGCTCATGGACCCCAGACCCCAATGTGTGTAATCTGCGCGCCCTGCCGAATGGCCACCGGCATTGCCAAGTCACAGCGTCCCCGTCGTCTAGAGGCCTAGGACATCGCCCTTTCACGGCGGTAACACGGGTTCGAATCCCGTCGGGGACGCCATTTATCAAGGGGTTACGGGACACGTTTTCTGCCGTGTCCAGAATCGGCCCCACCCCAGGCAGCCCCGGTGTACATCCCCTGCTTTAGGCCCAACGGCTGCGCAACCGCCCGAAGCCCTCGCACTTGGCTAACGAGCGCCGCCCACTGTGGGGGCGCGCCACCCGCGAGCGTGCAAACTCCCACGACACCGCCGCGACGCTCAGGGGGTGACCGAATCGCGCCGCGAGCAATCCCAGATCACCGAGAGTTCGCCATGCCCCCCGCAACACTTGCATCGGATCGAAAGCCCCACGACCGCTCGCTCGCCCCGCCCCGCCGCCACGAGCGCCGGCAGATCGAGAAAGACGTGCCGCCCGCACGGCCGACAAAAGACACTCACACGGTATCCGTGCTCGTGAAGCGCGCGCAGCGTGTTGAGTTGAATAAGCACACCCGACCGTAATCGCCGCCGCGTCGGCCGTCCAACCAGTCCCGGGTAACCGCGCTCGACTGGGCGGCGTTCGGCCCCGAGTCGGTTCAGGGATCGCCCTCATCGGAAAAGAGATCTGTGCTTCGTGATCCGGACATCAATGGACGTCGAGGGCAGCGCCAGCGCGCTAACCAACTGTGGTGGATTCCCAGACGTGTTTGATAACGTCCTCGCGGACTGAGCCTGTCATGTAGTCGGACTGATTATCAAACACGTAATCGAGCCCTTCAGGCCGATCCGGAAACTTTGATGTCCTAACTTCGGGCAAATACATCCCGTGCCTCTGGAAAACCAAGCTCTTCACCTTTTGTGAATGGCAAAAGGCTCATCTGCCAGATGACAATCCGCCCTGAGCATCTCGAGCCTGAATGGGATGCCGGCTCCCGGCGCAGTAGCGGAATTGAGGCCCTCGAGCGTCTTGGATGGTAGACCGGTCCCAACCTTCGTCTGTTGAGTTTTCTGGTGGGCGGCTTTCGCTCACTCGATGCTTCCTCCCGCGGTTCAGCGATGAACGATCAGAGGACCGAAGGAGTCAATCATGAGGGAATTGACACTCGCAACAGTAGCTTCCGTGTATTTGACGGGGTGCACCGAGACACCGCCGCCGCCTCCGCCCCATGGGCAACCGTTGGGACCTTGCCTCGTCACATCTGACCATGTTGGCGACACCTGGTACGCAGTCATCGACCGTGCCGCCTCGTCGGATTACGCTCGAGGCGCATTCGTAGCCGAGTTTATGGTGTTCGTTCGGACAGGCTCTAAACCCATCCATATGTGGGCTACGGCCGCTCAAGATCGGATCCCGATTCCAAGCGCTACCCCGATATCCAACGCCGCGCCGAGCAACTGCCAGGCCTACGAGGCCCCCACTCTCCCTGCGCCGCCGGACCACTGATTGCGCGCAAACCGCGAGCGCGGCTGAGTTCTGAGCCGCTCAACCGCCGGCGCCTTCAGGAACCCGTGGCTGCGTACTCGATGCGGTCTCGCCCCGCGAACTTGGCCGCGTAGAGCGCCTTATCGGCGCGAGCCAATATCTTCTCACCGTCTTCATTCGAATCGATGAACCACGCGACGCCAAAGCTTGCCGTTACCCGGATCCGGGTACCCGCGTAGGTAAAATTGCTCGCGGCGATCGACCGCTGCAAGCGTTCCATTGGCAGGAATGGCTGCTGCGGCGGAGCGCCCGGCACCACCAAGAGCAGTTCCTCCCCGCCATAGCGTCCGAGCGAGTCTCCCTTGCGCATCTCGCGCGTGAGCCTCTCGCCCAACATTCGCAGCACTTCATCACCAGCGAGATGGCCGAAAGAGTCATTGATACGCTTGAAATGATCGATGTCGATGAGCGCAACGGCCAAGTGCGTGCCCGAGCGTCGGGCCGTATCAATTTCACGATTGAGAATGTCCATGATAGCCGCGCGATTCCACAGCTTCGTGAGCGTATCGCGGGTTGCGCGCTCGAGGAGCTGCTCACGTTCGCGCAATTCTATTTCGAGTGCCCGCCTCCGACGCTCGATGCGACCCATGCTCCAGCGCCACGCGAGTGCGAGCCCGGCGCAGAGCATGATTCCGAGAAGAGCACGAAAGCTGTCCCGCTGCCACCACGGCGGCAGTATCTCAAACTTCAATTGCAGCACGGGCGAGCGGCGCTGATGGTCCGTATCAGTTACCGCGGCCTCGAAGGTGTATTCCCCCGGGGCGAGCGCCGGATAGTGGATGGTGTAGTCGCGACTCGGAAACCATTCATCGCTCAGACCGCGCAGGCGGACTGTGAGCATCGAGTCGTGGGAATCACCGAAATTCAGGTCCGCAAGCTGCAGATCGAGCGCGGCAGTCTGACTCCACGGCACGCGCGAGGGCCCGGCGGAACTGAGGTCGATCGAACCGAGTCGCGCATGTGTCAGAGTCAACCGCAGCGGTATGTCGTGAATGAGCTCACCGGGTTCGAGGAGATGTGAGACGCCATCGCTGGTCCCCACCCAAAGAGATCCATCAACGTCAGCGAACAGCCCATTTTCATCCATGTCGTTCCAGATGAGGCCATCATGCTGCGTATACCGGCGCCAAACATGACCGTCATGAAGCACCAGGCCGTTATCCGTGCCGACCCAGAGCCAGCCGCGCTGATCAACGTGAGTAAAGTAGATTGCGGCATTGGCGACCGTCGGGTCTGCGATCCATTGCGCCTCATCGGCCGCATCCCCGCGCACATGCAGCCGCACGATACCCTGTGAGTAACCGCCCACCCAGAGCCATCCTCCCCGGGCCGGCGCCACGGATGCGTAGCCAACGCCCAGAGGCAACGGGATCTTCAACAGTGACCACTGGCCGTCAATCCAACGCAGCATGCCGCCCTGCGCGGCAAACCACAGTACGCCCTCCTCATCCTGCGCAATGTCGGTGACCTCCCCCATACCGCTGGGAATCGACATGCGCTGCAGTACATCCGAGCCGGGACGGGCCATGAAAATGCCGGTTTTGCCACACAGCCAAAGCCGATCATCGCGATCGACAAACAGTTTGCGTGGCGGTGTTAGCTGACCCATCGGTTGAGCGCGTTCCTGACCGTGCGCGAAACGAAACACCTCACCGGTGACGAACCCAAACCACAGGCTGTCGCCACGCCGGGCTATGACCTGCAGTTCAGCGGCCGGGAGTCCGGCGATCTGACAAGGATCCGCATGCTTGCTGTGCTCATCGAGACGGATGCAGCCCGCCCGGGTACCGAGCAATACAGTGTGATCGTCGGTACGGAACGGGGCCCATACTGGATTGGCGCCGCCGCCCACTCTGGCGTTCCACGACTCGATTTGCCCGTACCCTAACCACTGCCATAGACCATGACCGAAGATGCCGAGCCATACCTGGCCTTCGCGAGTCACCAGCAAAGAGGACACTTCCGGCACCCCGTTCTGCGAATTGAATTCCTCCCAGTGATCTGCCTGCCACAACATCAGACCGGAATTGGAGCGTGTCAGGATGCGGCCCTGATGATCCCGGACCATGGGCACGTTCATGATTCCGCTAGTCAGTTTGAGATGGGGATCATCGCGTACCTCGAAGGCTCGCGACGTGCGATCCAGGATCACCACATGCTCCTGGCCGCGCACCCACAGGCGACCCTGCCCATCCGTCAGCCATTCGTGCCAGGTGTCCTCTGGTACACCCTCCTTCCCGGCAAACAGCTCAACTCGTTCACCTATCACGCGGCAGAGGCTATGGCCGCAACCGAGCCACAGCGTGCCATGTGGATCGATAAAGCCGCCACTGAGTTGTGTGAGCTGAGGAAGCGCCTGAAGTTGCTCGGCCTTGAAGTACGGGCGACTACGCCATTCGGTGCTGCCGGGCTGCATCCACAGCTCCAGCAGTCCACTCTTGTCGAGCACCCACAGCCGGTCATTTCCGGGCGTGAGCAGCCGAACACCATAATCGATATTGAACTCGTGCCCACCCGGGCGCACCGCGCGAAACCGCCCGCCGTCGCGCAGATACAGATCATGCGACTCGCCAACCCACAGTCGCCCGGCACTATCCTCCAGGATGCTGTGTACAAACGTGCCTTCGAACCCTTCGGCATTGCCGAAGCGCTTGAAGTCGCTGCTGTCGTGCCGGAAAAGCCCATTTTCGGTGCCGACCCAGATGAAGCCGTCGCGATCCTGCATCAACGCAGTCACTGACAGGTTGGATAGACCGTCCTGCTGCGCGTATTGACGAAAGGAATATTGTTGGGCTTGCACAACCTGCGCGCATAGGGCCACGAGTAGGAGCGCCCAGAGCACACGACCGCGGCGTTGCCCGCACGCAAGTGCGAGAACGAAGCAGCTGTACAGTGACCGCGTCGCCATTGGCGCCTACTGGGGCAAGATGTGCCCTGTTAGCGACTGAGCCTACTGAGGTGCGCCAGCGCCAGGGGTGACTGATGTCGGTTTTTGAAACGTCTGCGTTGCAGCCCAGACTAGGAATCCACCGGAATTGCGACGGATTTCCACGCGGCGATGCGACGCAGATCACATACGCCTTTGCCCCCGTGCGAGCCCGGCAATGGAGGGCCTCCAGCGGGGATTCTTCCCCCTTCCGCCATACCGGGCGCTTCGAATCCCTAACATTCATCATCTGGCTTGCCCTAGTTAGTGGGCCATGTTGTGAGCCCGCTGCGCTGTAGACGCTTGTGCCCTGCCGGCGCACAATGGTGCACTTGGTGCAGGCCAAATAGAGACGCCACCAGAATAACAAGGGGATCGCCGAATGACCGGAATGAAAAGTTCAACGTTCGTGCTCATTCACGGCGCGTGGCACGGTGGGTGGTGTTGGCAGCGCGTCGCCAACATCCTACAGAATAGCGGTCACACCGTTCACGCCCCGACCCTGACGGGCGTCGGGGAGCGCTCTCACCTTTCGAATGAACACATCAATCTCACGACGCATGTGCTCGATGTCGTGAACGAAGTTAAGTGGAAGCGGCTCGACAACGTAATCCTGTGCGCTCATTCATACGGGGGCATGGTCATCACGGGTGCGGCCGAGCACATACATAACAACATCTCGTCGATTGTATACGTGGACGCATTCCTTCCGCGAAACGGCCAATCGCTCGACGATATCGTCGGTGCCCCGGGGCCGGCTACGAACGGGATGGCGATACCGATCACGGCCGAGCAGTTCAATGTGAACGCGGCTGATCGCGATTGGGTGAATGCGCAGATGACGCCGCAATCAGCCGCATGCTTCTCGGAAAGGCCGGTGCTCACGGGCGCCATTAACAAGATTGCGAAGAAGACGTATGTACTGTCGAAGATCGGCACGCTGCCGCACTTTCAGGCGAACTACGACCGATTGTCGAACGACAGGGCCTGGCGCACGCACACCGTGGACTGCGGCCACGACGTGATGATCGACAAACCGGCGGAACTCGCCAGAATTCTGATGAGCGCGATCTGAGCTCCGGCTCGCTGCTACGTGCGCTACGATCCGCCGGTCTTGACCTGCACGCTTCTGCCTTCTTCATGCAGCAAGCGCGTTCCTACTCTCACGATCGTCTCGATCACCGGAACGAGCTCCTTTCCAAGCTCGGAGAGCGCGTACTCCACCGACGGCGGTGATGAGGGCGTCACTGTACGAATCACGACGTTTTTCTTCTCGAGGTCCCGCAGCCGGGCCGTCAGCATTTTGGGGGAAATGCCGGCCATGTCTCGATAAAGCTCGCCGAAGCGCCGCGAACCGCCGCTGAGCTGCCAGATGACATTCGTCGTCCAGGCCCCGCCCAGCAACCTCATGCAGGTTCCCATCGGGCATCCGGGAGGAGGCGGAGGTGATTTGTTTCTACGGATCTTGAGTGCCACGAGTCAGGACGCATCGGCCAACGCCGGCCGAAAGAAGAGGTATCAGTTACCGAAAGGATAGCGGAATTTTTCTCTTACCGAAAGGTATGTACTATACAAAAGTAACTTCGCAATGCTAGTTTGGCGCCCCGTTTGGGTTACCTCATCGAGGGAAATAGGCATGAAGCTCTTTTACTCGCCCGGCGCCTGCTCGCTGTCGCCCAACATTGTGGCCCACGAGGCCGGCATCGACCTGCGCCTGCAGAAGGTCGATCTGAAAACCAAGACCATCGAGACCGAGGGTGATTTTTTCGCGATCAATCCGAAGGGTTATGTTCCGGCTCTGCAGCTCGAGAACGGGGAGGTTCTTACGGAAGGTCCCGTGATCGTTCAATACCTGGCGGACCTCAAACCCGAGAGCGGTCTTGCACCTCGCGCGGGCACGATGGAGCGCTACCGCCTTCAGGAAATACTCGGCTACGTCAACTCCGAGCTCCACAAGACCTACACCCCCCTCTTCCGGCCCAACACCCCACCGGAGGTTCAGGCTGAGCGCAGGGAGCATCTGCTCGAGCGCTATGCCCTGATCGATCAGCAGCTCCAGGGGCGCCAGTACCTCCTCGGAGAGCGTTTCTCCGTTGCAGATGCGTATCTCTTTACCGTGACGACCTGGGCCGCGAAGGTCAAAGTGGATCTCTCGAAGTTCGGGAACCTTCACGCGTTCCAGGAACGCGTGTCCGCGCGTCCGGCGGTCGTAGCCGCATTGAAGGCGGAAGGCCTGACCAAGTAGCGCAGGCATTCCGGCGCGGCATTGAGCCGCGCCGGAACGCGCTCGAATTGAAAATCATGTCCGCGGCATCAGGTACCGCTGTCCGCGCGGCCGACGGGTGCAAGGCTCTCAATGTCAGTTCGTTGGGAGACACTGCGCCCAATGCTTCGTGCTTTTTTCGGCGAGGTCAGCGTCCTTCCCCACAACTGGCCCAGGTGCTCGTCCATGGCTTGCGGATGGAAACGCGCAAAACCACCGCCGGGTGTGGTGGTCATCTCGCCAAAGTAAATCCGGTTACCGACGTCGTATAAGTCGACGCGGACGAAATCCAGACCAGCGCCGAGGCTCTCAGCTGTCTGCAACATCAGTTCCAGATTCGGGGGCTGGCGCACGGGGCCGTCAAACGGATCGAGCTGCACCCGTGCACCGGTGTCCTGCCAGTGACGGTCGTAAAGCGCACACCGGTGATGAGTGAACCGGGAACCATCGATCTGGATCAGATGCACCTTGCCGTGAAAGGTAAAGAACTTGAAGTCCATGGGAGCGGCCCCGGACCCATCGTCAATAAATTCCTCAACCATGATCCGGGGTGGGATCTTGCGATAATGCCGTTCGCGCGATCGATCGTAGTAGTTGGTTGTCAGCCAGTGGTTGCAGGCGTTGATCAACTCATCGACGTCCAGTACCGCCTTATCGTGGATCAGGCGAACCCAACCTGACCCATGCGTCGGCTTCACCACGAATCGTCCTGGGAGGTCCGCAAACGGGATCGCGGCAGGGTCGCTGGTGACACAGTACACTCTGGGAAGGATCTCTGGCCCCAATCGTTGCGCCACGTAGTTCCGGACCGCATATTTGTCCGCGAGCTGCGTGAGAATGGGCCGTCCGTCAAAGACCTTCCGGCGTAGGATTCTTTCGTTAAATGTACGTGGCCTCACCAGCCTCGGATATTCACCATGGGACGCGCGATGCTCCCGGATGCCGGAGATCAGGTCGCGTACGAGTCGGGGAACGCACTTGCGGACGATCGCTTTGAGCATGTTGGGTTGTCCAATTCCGTAGACCCTTGGGAATCACCGCCGTCGTTGACGGCTGTTGCTGGTTCTTGTCATGCCGCGCCGACCCAGAATAGCAGGGACGAAGGGCTGCCTGTCAGGGTGGAATCGAAAGTACGCGTTCCGCGCGAGCTTGCCCGTGGAGGGGTCTCGTAGATACACCGAATGGGATTGACGCCGACAGTATTTTCCCTGTCCTTTCGATGTCACGGTTCTGCAGGCGCTTATCGCCGCCCACTAACAATGGCACCGCAACCCGCGTACGGCAGAGGCATCGAGGTACTAGCTCGTCTGCATGGCCTCACGCACAGTGAATTCAGGCGTTCCAGTTGGAGGAATCGCCGCCGGCGCGTTTGAAACATGATTGCCATAGCTCCGATACGGACGAACAGCCAGCTCTCTAACTCCTTCCGGGCCTGTCAGGACCCATTCCGTGGTGACTAAATGCCCCGGTGGCTGCTGCTGGAGTTTCGTCGCCTGTCGATGTAGCTGATCTCGCTTTCTCACGAGCGCGACAAAGTAGGCCGTATCGGCAAATACGCGCCTCATGGTTACTTGCACCTGACACGCCTGTAGTAATCATGGTTATGAGCCAGATCTTCCGCGGCATGGTCATCCGGTTGGGACTCGATCCATTCCATGAACTTATCCCATTCAGGATCCCGGGGTGGCGGCCAGGGCTCCGCCTCGCGCTTCGCCAGCCGCTGACTGATGGCCCTCACATCCAGCTCGTGCGCCTTTGCTCGAATCGCGTCCAGTTCCTGAGGACTCAGGTTCGGCATCGTAGCCAGGATTTCATCAACGTTCATTTGCTTTCCTTACGTCAATGTTGATTGGTCCATACGATGATAGACGCTGTTGACGAACAGGCAAGCCAAATAACAATCGGCTTATGGCAAGAATAACTGAGTACTACTCTTTTCCGTTGTGATGCAACGCTGTCGATACGCTTGGAGCTCTATCTCACTACGCTATAACGCATTCACAGCGCACACACGAATTAACTGTGTTGAATGGAACGTATGCTACGTGCGTCCTACGTCAGCGTATGTGCGAGACGTTCGCAGGCTAGCGCGCCGCGCCACATAGTGCGGCGAACTTGCAATCCTTCGCGAGTAGATGGCGACGCCGTTGATGACGTCGAATTGGACACCGGAGGTAGGACGTCGGAAGTCAATGGCGGAAACGCCCGCGTGTCGTCACGTATCGAGCGGCATATCATCCCAATCGTGAGGGACGCCGACGATCCAATCGATCGCGTGGCGACGAGCCTGGATGTAGGCCTCAGGGAATGGGAAGGTTGAGCCGTCGAAGCGGGCCTGGCGGGCTGCCCAATGCAGGCGATAGTTGAGATCGGCGCGTAGATAGATGTCGTCGAAGTTGCGAAGGCGAGCTGCACGGATGTGGGGAAACGGGTCGCTGCCGTGAGGGAAATGAGAGGCCAGCGTGGGTGGGCATTTTTCGAGCGGACCGGTTTCGACGAGGCCCATTGCCCAGGCGCATCCGTGGACGGCCTCCGTCAGACACGTGGCCCACGCTCGATCCGAGTGAGTGAATTTAGGTTTGCGAAGTAAACTGCGCTCCCGGGAGGTCAGGCAGTCCAACAGCTCAACCGCCCTGAGTTGGTCCAGGACTTCCTCCGCGCTTCGCCCCATCCCAACACCCAGCACGTGGCTCAACACCCACGCGCGTGTCGCGACCTTCCCGGCTGACCGGGGCGGCGCCTCAATCCGCAGGTCCCCAGCTCACTGTGCTTGGCACGAGATCTCCCTCTTTTGCCGTGGACAGGTTGACCACGGAAGGTCCCAGGGAGAGAGTGTAAATCCCACCCGCGAGGTTGAACAACTGCTCCGGGGTCGGTGTGAGCACATTCGGCAATTGCACCATCGGGCTGTATTGCCGGAACGCTTCCGGGGGCTGGGTGGCGACCACCAGGCGGAGTTGGTGTCCAGCGGGGATCTGGCACATGGCGGGGAGCAACTCGATGTCAATGCCGACTGTCGCGCCGATTGGGACGACGCTGCTCTTGGCCTTGGTGAAGAAGTGGCTCGGGCGCACGAGACGACCGTCCTTGCTGTACCAGCTACCCGCGGTATTCAACGCACGATGACTCCCCAACTGGGCGCCGTTCGTGATCTTGATAACGCCGCCGTCAGGGCCAACATCATACAGCGTGGCGCTCAGCTCAATCTCAGGTCGGGTGGAACGAACGTGCAATGTGAGGTCCCCGGGACCGGCGATGATCAAGGGCGCATCCAGCCGGGCAGAATCAAAGCGCAAGGTGGTGCCCTCACCTTCCGGAGCCCATATCAACTCCTGAGAACAGTCGCCACAGGTGTTGACAGACAACTGCCCAGGGGACAGATAAAAGCTCGTCGCTTCATCAGTGAGAGGAAATGTCGCAGCGTCGATCCATCGGTTGGCTCCACGCACAAACAAGTGCAACGGCGCCCGCGTATCCGCCATGCCTGTTTTCTGATCCTTGAGCCAGGTATCGAACCACTCCAGCACCACAGGAAGAAGGCTGCCGCCGGTGTGCTCCGCATGAGTCCAATCACCCACAATCGCCTGATACTTCCCTGAAAGTCTGCCGCCAGCCCGCAAAGGCTGATCGATCTGCCGATGTTGGACCGCATTCTGCGCTGCGATCTCCACATCCAGATTGCCGCCGGGGAACAGGTCCCGCCAGCCCGATTCAGTGAGAATCGGAATTCCATTTGCAACGATATGGGGCATGAGGGTGGTGACATTCACCGATTCCCAATAATCGTTGTAGTAGGCGTTGTCCGCGGTAGTCAGCGACACCGCCGCCTGCGTCCAAGGGTCCGTAGTGCGATTGTCCTCTACTCCAGGGGCGGTCAGTGCGCGCACGGAATACATGAGCTGGGAAGGCACCCCACCAAACGTCAACAAGTCGCGATAGAAGTTGGAGTCGACGCACGTAGGCGCCATTGCCTTGACCGGCGAATCATGTGGGAGATGGTCGGCGGTAAAGAACTGAATGATACCCAGGTACGAACACCCCAGAAGCCCCACCTTGCCGTCAGCTTCGTTGAGCTTCGACGCCCAATCCGCCAGCTCGGCGCCATCGCGCCCCGCGCGCGAGCCGAACCACTCTGCCTGCCCCTGCGAGGCGCCAAAGCCCCGTATGTCAGCGATCACCAACAGGTAACCGCGCCGTACAAAGTAATCTCCCAACTTCTGCAGCGCTTTCGCCTTTCCGTAGGGCGTCTGCACGAGCAACACCGGGAAGCGCCCGGGCGCCCTGGCGCCGGTGACAGGATCGGTTGGAAAGTATTCGTCGGCCTGCAGAACGACACCGTCATCCATCCGAACCGGAATGTCCTTGGTCGCGCCATAGCCGAATAGGATTTCATCAGGCTGCCATGCCTGCCGGGCACGGGCGGCAATCGCGGAATCGGCAAAAGCGAGCAGGACCAGGCAGATGGTCCACTGAATGAGCTTGGACACGCGCAGCTCCACGTTGAAACCCAGCTCAATCGTAGCTCCAAAACGTGCACCGCCACTGCATCCTGTCGCCTACTTCCAACCGTCCGGCGGATCGCCGGACGCTGCTGGAGCCGTCACAGGTCATTCATACCGCAAAGCCTCCACCGGGCGAGTCCGTGCAACCATCAAGGCGTGTCCCGTAACAGTCGCCAACGCAATCACCAGCGCTAGAACACTGGCGACCAGAAACGTCAATGGGCTCAGGTCCACGTGGTAGGCGAACCCCTGCAGCCACCGATGCATACCGACATAAGCCAATGGCCACGCAATCACGTTGGCCCACAGAACCGGCCGCGCAAACTGCCATCCCAGAAACTGCAGAATGTCCCAACGGCTCGCTCCCATGACCTTGCGCAATCCGATCTCGCGGGTGCGGCGCTCGGCCGTGAATACAGCCAGCCCCAACAGGCCCAACGATGCGCTCACCACTGCCACCGCCGAGAACACGGAAAACAGTGTCGACTGCCGCTGGATGTCGCCATAAATCTCGTTGACCCGTTCACTGAGGAATAGTCCGTCAAAAGGCGTGTTCTGCGTCCTGTTCCAAAGATCCTTCACCGCCTGCATGGCTTCCGGAATCCTTCGACCGTCGAGTCTCAGAACCGTAAACCCGAATCTGTCCGGGTCGACGAAATACACCGTCGGCTCGATGACATCTCGCACGGATCCCACCGAGAAGTCCGGAACCACACCAATGAGCTGCGAGCTTTGGGCCTGCGAGTTTTTCATGTGCTCGAAATCCCCCGTGATCCGGCTCCAGATCCGGTACTGGTGGACCGCGGACTGGGGAGTCGCATAACCCAGGGCACGCGCCGCCGTCTCATTGACAACAAACGACGGGCTCGCTGACTTGTCAGCGCCGCTGCGCAACAGATCGTCTTCGCCCCGATCCTGTGAAAACAGGCGGCCGGCTGTCGGCTTTACTCCAAACAACTCAAAAAAACCGTAGTCCACGCCAGCCCCGCGCATGGAAACCGGATGACCGTCCGGCGACTCGAATGAAACACTGAAGCGGTCATAGGTCAGAGCCGACCCGGATGAGCAACTGGCCGACAAAACGCCCGAAATGTGTGCAGCAGCGTCTCTGAACACCGGGGGACAACCAACGTTGGCCAGGAAAATCTGATCAGTTGGCAGGCGCAGCCGGTCCCGCATCGCGTATTCAGTCTGGTGTTGGATAGTCAAGGTCGAGACAATGAGCGCAATGAGCGTGCCAAACTGAAAGACCACCAGCGCCTGACGCAGGCGTCCCGAGCCACCCGGTAGAAAGACGACGCCCTTCAAAACCGCGCCGGGCTGGAACATCGACAAAACAAACGCCGCGTACGCGCCGGCCGCAAGCCCCGTCACGAGCCAGACCGCAAACAGCACCCCGCCCATGAGTGGCTCGCGCACATAGTCAAACACAATCTCACGCCGCAGGAATGTGTTCAGCATTGGAAGGAGCATCTCCACGGCAATCATTGCCAGGATGAGCGCCACAGCGGCGTAGCTGAGACACTCACTCAGAAACTGAACAATGATCTGACGTCGCGTGGCCCCTTCTGCTTTACGCACGCCAATCTCCAGTGCCCGACCCGCTGCGCGTGCCGTCATCATACTGACAAAGTTGCTGGCCGCTATGAAGAGAATCAACACAGCAATGCCCGTGAGTGTCTGCAACGTGCGCACATCACCATTCGGCTTCATGTCCGCAATGCTTCCCGGCTGCAGATGAATCTGCGTGAGCGGAATCAGGTTGAATCGATACGCCCGGCCGATCGGTATGCCAGCGAACACACCCGGCACGTGCCGGATCGCAAAACCGGGCATCGCGGCAGTCAGCCTCTCAACGCGGGCGCCGGGCTTCAGACGTATGTAGGTGTAGGTATTCTCGGGCACCAGACTATCAGGGTTCAACGGGGACCGATCGTAATACGCAAGAGCCGAGAAGCTCGCGATTCCCGGTGCGAAAACCTCCGCTGCCAGATGGGTGTTGGACGGCAGGTCCTCCAGGACAGCGGTCACATGGAGGGTGTACTTGCGGTCGATCTCGATCGGCTCTCCCAACACATCCTCACGGCCAAAATACCGCCGTGCGGCTGTCCGGGTCAGCACCAGCCCGTCTGGTTTGCGCAGCGCTTCGTGAAGATTTCCGGCGTAGGTTCGAAGCGGGAACAGATCAAAGAAGTTGGGGTCCGCCCAATAAACCTGAGCCACGGTTTCGATGTCGGCGTGTCGAAGAGCCGCCTGGGCAGGTCCGAGTCTCGTGACCGCGTCGACTTCCGGGAAGTCGAGCTTCATCGCGCCGCCGATATGGGGAGCCGTCACTCCAATGCGGAGGTTCGCCTCTCCGGGCGGAGACACAACCTCGGTGACGTTGTAGATGCGATCGTGGTCCGGAATGAACCGGTCGTAGCTGTACTCATCGCGGACAAACAGCGCGATCAGAATGACGGCTGCGAAACCGAGCGCGAGACCCAGTATGTTGATTACAGCGTACACGCCGTTACGCAAAAGGTTACGCAGCGCAGCGGCAACATAATTCCACAACATTTTCGCTACACCTCCGTAGCGTCAACAAACCGCCCATCGAGCATGTACACAACCCGGTCAGCCCGGTTGGCATGAGCCTCGGAGTGGGTAACCATGACAATGGTCGTTCCGCCCTTCGCAACCCCGGACAACATCTGCATCACCGCATCGCCGTTGGCCGTATCCAGATTTCCGGTCGGCTCATCGGCCAGGATGACCTTGGGATCCGACACGAGCGCCCGAGCCACCGCAACGCGCTGCTGCTGTCCGCCTGACAGCTGTTTGGGAAGGTGTTTGGCGCGATGCGCCAGATCCACTCTTTCCAGTGCCGCGGTCACACGCCGCCGGCGCTCTGCGGCAGGCACGCGGCGATAGATCAGTCCGACCTCGACATTCTCGGCGACATTGAGATCATCGATGAGATTGAAGTTCTGAAACACAAACCCCACCCCGGCACGACGTCGCAACGTCAACTCCTCCTCGGAGCAGTGCGCGATATCCTCACCCATGAACCAGTACTCGCCGGAAGTCGGGGAATCGATGAGTCCCAGAATATTGAGCAATGTCGACTTGCCGCAGCCCGAGGGGCCCATCACGGCGAGGAACTCGCCGGAGCCGACTTCGAGCGTCAGGTCATCGAGCGCCGCGGTCTCCACATCCTGCGCCCGGTAGACCTTGGAGACATGTTCGAGCTTCAACATACCCAACCTCAATGTGTCAGAAGAACGCGGTCGGCTTTTTCCAGCGCCGCATAATCGGAAATTATCACCCGCTCACCGACCGCCAGGCCGCTGAGAATCTCGAGCTGTTCGACGCTGCGGCGGCCCACCTCGATGTGGCGGCGTTGCGCCGATTTGCCGTCGCTCGAGATCACAAATATCCAGTCGCCACCGGTGCGCTCCAGAAACGGCCCCACGGGGACGATGCGCGCGGAGCTGTCGTCGCCCAGTTGCAGGCGTCCCTGAGCCGTTTCGCCGGCAACGAGCTCGCCCGGAGAGGCGCCATCGAAATCAAAATCCACCCGGAAGCGACCCTCGCGCACCTGCGGATAGATGCGCTGGACGGTGACATTCACGGGCCTGCCATGCAGCTCAATGTTGGCCACCTGACCCATGCGCACGCGGGCCAGGTAAAACTCATCGACGTCCGCGGACAGCTTCATTCCACTGGGCGGCGTCACCTCGGCCAAACGTTGCCCCGCATCCTTGTGCTCGCCTACCTTCAGGTCGATGGCTGTCACACGACCACTGACAGGCGCACGTACGATCAATCCATCGAGCGTTCGATGAACGACATCGAGGTTGTCGCGCAGGATCGCAAGCTGCCGGTGGATGTCGGGGAGCAACCTGTCGCGCAGGTTGGTCTGGCGCTGGTTGCTGTCTGTCTGAATCGGCATCAGGTGCTGGTAGTACGCCAGCTCGTCGGCGATGACATCCCGCTGTTCCGCCGATTCCAGGCCGCGGGATACCAGGTTGTCGCGACGGGCACCCGAGCGCTTCAGGCGGACGAGTCCGTACTCCACTTCAGCCAATGCCCGCTCATTCGCCAGCTTGTTCTGCTCGAGCGCTATCTCATTCTGCTGCAACTGAGATATCGCCTGGTTGAGCTGCGACTCCTGCTGGATCACAGACAACGCGAGGTTGGTATTACTGAGCTCGACAATGGGTTGGCCCCGCTGGACCGTGTCACCTGGCTCAACCAACACGCGGTCGACGCGGCCCCCATCAACCGCATCGACATAAAGCGTTTCGCGCGGAACTACGCTGGCGCGCAGTGGGATCAGATCGTGAAAAATGCCCTGCTCGACCGTTGCAACGGTGGCAAGAGCTGCGGGCATGCGCAGTGTCTGCACGCCCGAATTGATGAAGATCTCAATGGCAACGAAAACCGCACCGGCCACCACGATAACAGCCAGTGCGACCCGTCCGCCCAACGAGAGCCGGCTCGGCGCAATCTTTCGATCCATCCCTGACGCCGATGCGGCCATGGTGCCTACTTCGGTTTGCGTTTCAGCTTGCCGGCGATCGCGGCCAGCTGGTTGGGATCGAGCAGCGCCGCATCCACGAGGCCCGCCAGCACCCGCTCGATTGACCCGCCGCAGAATCGATCGACAATGCCTTTCACCGCATTCGCGGCCGCGGATTCGGCCGATTCCGTGGCGCGGTAGAGAAAGGTTCCGCTGTTGACGCTGTGCGTCACGTAGCCCTTCTGCTCCAGCCTCCGCAGGACCGTGCGAATGGTCGCGTCCTTCAGCTTTCGCGCGAGCTGTTTCCCGATATCCAGGGCGGTCATCTCGCCATGCTTCCACAGGATGGTGAGCAGCTCGTGCTCGAGGTCACCCAGGGGGGCCGCGGGGCGCTTCATTTTGTGACGTACCGTAACATGTGACGACTTGTAACACTTCGGCCGGAAACTTTCCACCACTCCGGGCATTCAAATAAGAGGTTCTCGATGAGGAGACACTGATGGACGACAAAGCGATTCATCGCCTGGATGAGCGGGCGCAGACACTGGCGGAGAAGCTTGGCGTCCATGCGAGCGTCACCTTCCAAGAGCCGGACAGCTCAGCGATCGAACCCACCGGGCCCCGGATCGTCCTGAGCGTTTATCACGATGCCACACATAAGCGCAGTACGGACTTCCGGCCGGATCAACCCAACATCATGGCGCGCATCGAACAGGCGATCCCGGTGCTCGCGCAGGAACTCGGCGGGCACTAGCCTTCAGTGCTCCAGGTCCACTCTGAATTGCCGGCCACCGATGGACAGGTCCTTCCATTGCGGCGTCACGACTGAATAGTGACCCTCGGCCAGCGCGCCTCGCACCTCCTCCCACGGGGTGCTGGCCGGGAACGAGCTGTGGACGTATTCAATGAATGCCCATTGCCCGCCCTGCTGTTGAAACGCCCAACCCGTGTTCACGGACAAAATCACAAACTCTTCGCTACCGTCACTGTTGAGGTCCACAAAAAAGCCAAAGCAGTCGCCCAACGAGCAAGCGTGCGTCAGTGCCCCGTTAGGTTGTCTTTTCTGTTGCGCCAGCAGCGCTTCGATGAGCTCCTGACTCAGGTTCCGGCCGGTAGGAAAGATCCGGGCTTTGGCGAAACTATCGCGTAATTCGACCGGTTCCGCCGGCGCGGCCGCGGGCTCGGTGGCGTATCGAGAGTCCCGTGCCAGGCTTTCGGCGGCCAGACGCCGGATGTCATTGGCACCCGGCGCACTCGGTGACAGCGCAGCGAGCTGCTTCAAGCGAGCCAACCCATAACTCCCGCTGTCAAACCTCAGATAAACAAACGGACTACCCGATGACGTATTCTTCTCAGCAGCCGACACGGTCTGGCCGATAATGCGAGCGAATTGACTGTTGGCAGCCAGACGTTGTGGAGCGAATGCCGGAGTCAGCGTCGCGGCAATGACAACCATCAGGGCAATGGCGACCGTTACATTCACCCGCGCCATGCCGCCCATCCAGGTGTTCCGATTGAAGGCGGCAATCGAATAGCCCAACGAGTAGAGAAACAAAGTTCCGGCAACGATCCACGCCCAACAGCGCTCGACGGTAATTCCGTAGTGCTGCGTACGTACGCCCAGGGAATAGACCGCCGTCGCGGAAATGACCACGGTCAGCGGCACCATCCCGCGCAGTGCCACACCGATCCAACGCGGATAGGGGCGATCGACCGACCCATCGCGAAATGCTGCATTCAGCAACAGGACAATGACCGCCACCAGCCACAGCAGCCATACTGCGCCGATGGCGTGCTCGCCAGTGAAGACCAGCCCTGGAAGCGAGAATGCCAACGCCACGGTGAATAGAGTCAGGAGGCAGCCGGCGACGATCGCCAGCCACTTGAGCACGTTCAGCAGCTGCTCCAACACAAC
>Ga0268264_10000129_pt1 | contig 182988 bp, 149 predicted proteins | sample KBSSwiS32_FD_190357 | JGI IMG/M metagenome (GOLD analysis project Ga0268264, IMG submission 190357) | Switchgrass rhizosphere microbial communities from Kellogg Biological Station, Michigan, USA - KBS Switchgrass S3-2 (SPAdes) (version 2) | ecosystem: Host-associated > Plants > Roots >... | reverse complement strand
TATCCTGAAAACGGTCGTGCTGGGGGTTATGGAGGTCTTGCACGCACGCGCGGAGATCAAGAATGAGTTCCGCTTGCCGCACACTCAAATCCGGACCGCGGAGAACAATCCGCTGAAGTTCTCCGTCAACGCCGAAGAAGCGGTGAACTCCCTGCTGGGGAGGCGTAGCCCTGCGTACCTCCCGCCGGTGGATGCGTTCGAGGATGCCTTCGACGATATCCGCTTCCACCAGATGGCGATGCTCGTCGGCATGCGAGCTGGATTCGAACACGCCACGAAGCGTTTCGATCCACAGCGGCTGCAGGAAGTGTTCGAGAAGCGGGGGACGCGGGGTGGTCTGCTCCAGATGGCCACGAAATCCCGCTACTGGGAGTTATATATCGAGGAGTTTCGCCAGCTGACCGGGGATCCTGACGATGCCTTCCGGCGCCTGTTTGGCGACGTGTTTGCCAGCGCCTACGAGCAGCAGCTGGAGCAATTGAAGCGCAGCCGCCGCAAACCGCCGCGCTGAACGACAAGCAGAGGGACAGACATGTTATTACGTCGCACTTTGGGCGCCTCGATCGCCTGCGTCGCGGTTGCGCTCGCGGGCTGCGCCGCGAAGCCGGCGAAGCCTGTGCAAACCAAGGCCGTGCTGTCGGCGGCTGCGGATGTCAATCCCGATTCCAGCGGCCGGCCGTCGCCGATTGTGGTGCGGATCTATCAGCTGCGCGGCGACACCGAATTCAACAATGCCGAGTTCTTCGCCCTGTATGAGAGGGACAAGGAGACGCTCGGGGCGAGTTTGATCGGACGCGACGAGAAGACGCTCTTTCCGGGCCAGCAGATCGAGATCGATCTGCCGCTGTCCGGTGAGGCACGTTTTGTCGGCGCGGTGGCGGCGTATCGCGAGATCGGGGCGAGCCGCTGGCGGGCGGAAATCGGGCGTCCGGAGAAATCGCTGCTGAAGGTCTTGGCGACGCAGCGCATCAACATCAGCGTCGGGAAGGACGCTATCACCTTGTCGACGAAGAACTGATCCCGTGGGCGGGCAGCAAAGAGGCACACTGACCGATGTCAGACGATAATCGCGTGGTCTGGTCCGAGGGGCTATTCCTGCGGCCGCAACACTTTCAGCAAATGGAACGGTATTTCGAGGCCTACATCGAAGGCCGTGCCGCGATCCTGCACCCGTACTCGTGGGGAGTCACGGAGCTCGAGATCGAGCGCGACCTGTTGGGCATCGGCAAGTTGGGGTTGCGCCGGGCACGCGGGATCTTTCCGGACGGGACACCGTTCGTGATGCCTGATGCCGATCCGTTGCCGGCCCCGCTGGAAATCAGTACGCAGTTGCGCGACCAGGTGGTGTATCTCGCCATCCCCTTGCGTAAATCCGGCGCCGCGCTCTCGACTCGCCGCGACGGCGTGACTGAGAGCACGCGCTATCGCAGCCGTGATCATCAGACTCGCGATGTCATGTCGGATCTCGCGTCCGTCACCGAGCTCGAAGTGGCTGCTTTGAGCGCGCGGTTGATGCCCCAGAGCGAGCCTGCCGAAGATTTCGCCCAGATACCGGTTGCGCATGTCATCGAGTGCCGCGCTGACAAACAGGTGGTGCTCGAAGATCGATTCATCCCGACGGTACTGAGCTGTGGGGCCGCGCCACGGCTGGCCACGTTCCTATCGGAGCTGCAGGGCATGCTCCATCAAAGAGGCGAGGCCCTCGCTGCGCGAGCTGTTGCGAGTGGTCGTGGCGGGGCAGCCGAGATCGCCGACTTCCTCGTGTTGCAAGCGGTGAATCGCTACGAGCCCATCGTTACTCACTATGCCGCCACCGCGCGGTGTCATCCGGAGAGTCTGTATAGGCTGGCACTGGAAATCGCCGGTGACCTCTCCACGCTCTTGACCACGTCCCGCCGCCCGACGCAGTTCCCAGGCTATCGTCACGATGCGCTGCGGGCGAGCTTCGAGCCGGTCATTCAGGCGTTGCGCGGGCTGCTGAGCACTCCGCTGCAGGAGAACGCGATCCCGATTCCGCTCGTGCAGAGAAAGTTCGGCATCAGCGTGGGGACGGTCCCTGACCGCACGCTCTTCGACACCGCCGGCTTCGTGTTGGCGGCGAGGGGCGACATGCCTACTGAAGAGTTGCGGCGGCGCTTTCCGCAGCAGCTCAAGATCGGACCGGTGGAGAAGATTCGTGATCTCGTCAACCTGCAGTTGCCCGGGATTGCGATTCAGGCAATGCCTGTGGCACCCCGGCAGATCCCGTATCACGCGGGCTTTGTCTATTTCGAGCTCGACCGCGCCGCGGAGCTGTGGCGTGAGTTGAAGTCCTCCGGCGGAATCGCGATCCATCAGTCCGGCGAGTTTCCCGGTCTGACGCTCGAGTTCTGGGCGATCAGGAGTTGATCGATGCCCACATCACCTCCTCCGCCCGATGATCCCTTCGCCCCGAACGACGCGACAATCTTGCGACCGAGGCCGGGACGTCGTCCGGGGACACCGCAATCAGGTCCGTCGCAACCGGGCCCGGGACAAGCGGGTGCAGGCGCACCGCCAGGTTCGCAGCCTTTGCCTTCTTCGCCATCGATGCGCTACGCGACTGCCGGCGGGCCGAGCGTAAGCGAGTTCATCTCTGCCGGTCGCAACCCGCTGGTACAGGCGGCCGTGCCTCTGTTGGTCCTGGCGGGACGCTTGCGCGGACAGATCGCCAACGCGGACGTGGAGAGCGTGCGACGTCAGTGTGTTCAGGAAGTCCGTGCGTTCGAGGATCGCCTGCGGGAAGGTAATGTACCGTCCGAGGACGCGTTGGCCGCGCGATATGCCTTGTGTACGGCAATCGATGAGGCCGTTCTCAACACGCCATGGGGAGCGCAGAGCGGCTGGGCGAGTCAATCGCTCCTGGTCACCTTTCATCGTGAGGCACAGGGCGGAGAGAAATTCTTCCAAATCCTCGACCGCTTGCTGACAGAGCCGCAGCGTTACTTGGGACTGCTGGAACTGTACTACGTGTGTCTTGCCGTCGGATTCGAGGGGCGGTATCGGCTCGACCAGGGTGGCGCACAACGGCTGGCGGATATACGTCGTGACCTGTACCAGCGAATCGAGAGGATTCGCGGTAGCGTCGAGCCCGAGCTATCACCGCACTGGAAGGGCGTGGAGGACCGGCGCAATGCGGTCATGCGGGTGGTACCGTTGTGGGTAGTGGCTGCTGCCTGCGCCGCGGTGTTGGTCGTTACCTACATCTGGTTCAACTCGCGACTCAACACCCGCGCCGCTCCGGTCAATGCGATGCTCGGCAATGTCGGCCTGGAACGGTTCCAGGCGCCACCGCAAGTGGGAGCGCCTGCGAGTGGGCTGGCACAATTTCTCGCTCCACAGATCAGTCGCGGCGTGGTCGCCGTGCAGGAGCAGGGAGACCGCACGCTGATCACCGTAACCGTTCCCGGCCTGTTCGCCTCGGGAAGCGCCCGAGTCGACACGCGTTATGGCGCGCTCGTCCACGAAATCGGGGCCGCGCTCAACAAAGTGCCGGGACGGATCATCGTGACCGGACACACGGACGATCAACCCGTCCGCTCGTTCCAATTCCAGGATAACTACGAGCTCTCTCGTGCTCGTGCCCAGTCGGTAGCGCAGCTTCTGAAGCAAGACGTTCAAGATGCCGGGCGGATCGACTCGGCCGGCAAGGGTGATTCCGACCCGCTCTACAAACCTGCCGATCTGCCCGAGAATCGCGCGCGCAACCGCCGCGTGGAAATCGTGCACCGCCGGGATCTGTGACAGCCATGTTGGCACTGTTAAAAAATCGTATCTTTCTGGTCGCCCTGGGCCTGGTCCTACTGGCGCTCATCATCTGGTTCGCGGGTCCGTACTTCGCGTTTGCCGACTACAAACCGCTCGAAAGTGTCGTGGCGCGTCTCGTCGCGATCATGGTTCTGGCGGTGGGCTACGCTGTGTATGTTCAGGTGCGATATTTGCGCAGCGCACGCGCGAGTCAGCGGCTCGCGAGTGAAGTCTCGAAGCAGGAAGAGGGGGCGAGTGGTGCCGCCGCCGGGGCGCCAGCCGGGGATGCCGCCCAGCTACGTAAGCGTTTCGACGAGGCCGTCGAGGCGCTCAAGAAATCCAAGCGCGGCGCAGTCAGCCTGTATCAACTTCCGTGGTACATCATCATCGGCCCGCCGGGTGCCGGAAAGACCACGGTGTTGGTCAACTCCGGACTGAACTTCCCCCTGGCACAGAAATTCGGCAAGGAGGCGCTGCGGGGTGTCGGTGGTACCCGCAACTGCGACTGGTGGTTTACGGATGAGGCCATCCTGTTGGATACGGCCGGCCGTTATACGACTCAGGATTCCAACGCCCGGGCGGATGCGACCGGTTGGGGCACCTTCCTCGAGCTGCTGCGTAAGTTTCGGGGTCGCCAACCCATCAACGGCGTGATCGTGGCCATCAGCGCGAGCGATCTCGTTGCGCTGGATGAGCGTGAGCGCGAGCACCATGTCGCGGCAATTCGTGAGCGGCTCGATGAGATCGGCCGCAACCTGCGGATCAAAGTTCCCGTGTATGTGCTCGTCACGAAGTGCGACCTCATTGCGGGCTTCGTCGAATTCTTCGAGGATCTTGGCCAGGAGGCGCGCTCGCAGGTCTGGGGCACCACGTTCCCGATCGAGGCGAGCGAATCCGGCGGCGCCACAGAGTCTTTCGAGGGAGAATTCGACAAACTCATCGAGCGCCTGCAGCAACGTGTCTTCACCCGTATGGAAAGCGAGCGGGACGCGCGCAGGCGCGTCGGAATCCTAGGCTTCCCACAGCAGATGGCCACTCTGAAACCCCTGCTCGGCGATCTGCTGAAGGGGGCCTTCACGGCCACCGGCTTCGATAGTCGCATTCTGCTCCGGGGTGTGTACTTCACCAGCGGAACGCAGGAAGGCACGCCGATCGACCGGATGCTGGGCGCCATTGGCCGCACATTCGGATTCACCAGCGCTGTCTCAGCGCCCCCGGCAGGCCGGGGCAAGGCGTACTTCATCGAGCGGCTGCTGAAGAACGTGATCTTCCAGGAGTCCGGTCTCGCAGGCGTGAATCGTCGCGTGCAGTTGCAGAAGATCGCGGTGCAGTCGGTGGCCTACATCGCCTGTATCGTCGTACTCCTGCTCGGGATGTTGTGGCTGATCGTCAGCTACAACGCGAATGCCTCCTACATCGACAGTGTAGCCGAGGCGAGCAAACCTCTTCCTCCGGCGCAGGCAGCGGCGGATGCTCCTGGTGCAACACTGGATGTGGCGTTACCCGAACTCGATCTACTGCACGACATAACCGCGGTGGCCGAGAAATATAAGGGCAATGTGCCCTGGCACATGCGGATGGGTTTGTATCGGGGCAGCGCGTTAGGGGAGGGGGCACGTGACGCGTATTCGCGCGAGCTCAATGCCACCATTGTTCCCGTTCTGCGCTCGCGCTTCGAGCAGGATCTGCAGGCAAACGTCGCAGCTCCGGATCGGCTCTATGAGTATTTGAAGGGATACCTGATGCTCGGCGATGCGAAACATCGGGATGCCGATTATCTGCGCTTCGTCGGTCAGAACGAATGGGCGCACGCGTTTGCGCGCGATCCGGCAGCGGTGCAGCGCCTCACGATGCATTTCGAGCAACTGTTACCGGATGATCGTCTGAAATCCGTGCCACTCAACGAGCAGGCGACCCAACAGGCGCGCGTCGCGCTGCGTAACGCGACCCTGCCGGTGTTGATGTACGACCGCTTGAAGGTGAATTACGTCGATGACTCGAAACGAGCGGTGCGGCTCGATGTTGTTGCTGGCGGTGGGGCGGACAGAGCGCTGGTGCGCCGCAGTGGCAAGCCGCTGTCGCAGCCCGTTCCGGCGCTGTATACGCGCGCGGTGTTCAACGAAATCAACACGACCGGAAAATACCAGCTCACGCAACAGTTCGTCGCGGACAACTGGGTTTTTGGCGATAACGCCTTCGACATGAGCCGGGGCGGCGCGTTGCTCTATGACGTGCTGAACCTCTACGAGGCCGACTACATCCGTGTCTGGGACGAGGTCGTGAAGGATGTTGGAATCAAGCGCTCCGCCGATACCCGCGAGTTCGCGGATGTGCTCGACATCATCTCGAGTCCCACGTCTCCCCTGAAGGGCTTCCTGACAGCGGTCGCGGCCAACACGGATCTGCTCGAGCCCGATACCTCGGTGGCGGGCCAGGCCAGCGGTGCGCTCGACAAGGCGCTCGATGCGAAGCTGGGTGGATTGAAGAAGATTCTGGGAGCACCGCCCGAGGGCGCGGCGCCACCGGGCACGAAGGTGACCGTCTACTTCGAGCCCATCCGGCGCCTGGTGGACGGACCGCCGGGGCAGGCGCCGATTGATCAGATGCTTGCCAGCCTGCAGCAGCAGTCGCGACGTTTGCAGACTACGGGCTCGGGCGTAGGTCAGCAGAGCGCGCTGGATCCCTCTGTCCAGGCGGCGGTGGGTGATGCGAAACGCTCGCTCGATCTGATGGCGAAGCAGATGCCGGCCCCGCTCGGGAATATCCTGGCGGAAGTCGCACAACGCAGCGAAGCCATCGTCAGTACACAAGCCCGTGGAGAGCTTGCACGCCGCTACGCGCAGCAGGTAGTGAGCGAGTGCCACGAGCGCGTCGAGGGGCTGTTTCCGATGAATCCCGCAAGTCCAACCGACACGAAGCTCGAGGATTTCACCCGCGTGTTTGGCCCCGGTGGTGTGTTTGATACGTTCTACCGTGAAAATCTGGCGCCGCTCGTTGATACCACCGGGTCGCAGTGGCGCTGGCGTGACGGTGCCGCGGCGGGTCCTGCCGCGATGCTGCAGCAGTTCCAGCGCGTGCAGCGCATCCGCGACCTTTACTTCGCCCCCGGAGCGAAGGGGCCGGAGGCCAGATTCAGCCTGCTGGCTGACTCGCTCGACGGCTCTGTCGCACGCTTCACTCTCAACGTTGACGGTCAGTCTTTCGAGTATCGCTACGAGTCCCCCCGTTCCCGGCCCATGACGTGGCCGGGTGGCGCGGGTGAAGCCGCGTTTGCCTTCGAGGACCGCGGCGGTCGCCCGATTCCCGGTACTTCGTTTCAGGGGCCTTGGGCGTGGTTCCGATTGCTCGCGCAGGCCCAGGTCGAGCGCAACTCCGACACCCGTTTCAAAGTCACTTTCGGCGCCGGCGGCAAAACGATGCGCGTGATCATGGACGCAGCCTCGGTGCGCAACCCGTTCGCGCGCAATGAGCTCGCCGGGTTTCACTGCGCAATGTAAGCGGCGGGTATGCAAACCGAATCCGCAGCAGGCTTCTATGGGAAGCTTCCCTGCAAAGGGGATTTTCTGCAGCGGCGCGTGTCGCAGGAGTTTGTCGATGGCTGGGATACTTGGCTCCAGCAATGCCTCTTCGTCAGCCGTGAACAGCTTCAGGATCGCTGGCTCGATGCTTACCTGACCAGCCCCGTCTGGCGCTTCGTGTTGGGCGAGGGCGTTTGTGGTAGTGGCGCGTACGCCGGTGTGATGTTGCCGAGCGTCGATCGGGTCGGGCGTTATTTCCCGCTTACCCTGATCGCGCAGCTCAACACTGATGATTGTCTGCTGGAAGTGGCTGGCGATGACGGTCGGCAGTGGTTCGATTCTGCCGAAGCGCTCGCGCTGGGAGCATTGCAGGCGCACGATCTGGACCTGGTTGCGTTCGATGAGCAGGTAGCGGCCCTTACAGGGCCTGTTGGTGGGCCACAGGCCGCCGAGTCGGCACAGCTGCGAGGGCTGATGGGAAGCAGTCAGTTCGCGCGCCGGCCTGGTCAATGGCAGGTTCCTCTCTCGACCGTACACTCGGTACAGCGGGCGGCTAACGTGTTTGCCTCTCGTGAGCTCGAGCGCACATTGCGCCCTTTGGCGCTGTGGTGGACAGCCGGGTCCGATGTCGTTGCGCCGTGTTGGTTGTGCAACCGGGGACTGCCGTCTCCGTCGAGTTTCGCGGCGCTGCTTGCGGGGGGGTGGGAAAGGTTTGGGTGGGAGAGCCTCGGGCTTGCCACTGCGGTGGGCCCAGGGCCGCCGCGTACGTCCGCTACGGCAGATCCTGCGCGGACGCCTGCTTCGGCAGCAGGGCCTACCTGGAGGCCTGCTCCAGCCGGGTCGGCGCGCTCGATCGGCCCCGCAGCGTCGGCGTTGGAACTCAACTCCCAGCCAGTTGCCATCACGGTGCGGCATGGCGCGATCACGCGTGGGCCCGGCTCTCCGCCGCGCATCTACTTTATCTCACGGCCGGATCAACGCCTGTGGGGCGTCTCGTGCAGCGCTGGACACGACCCCGGCGGCGCCTCGATCGCACAATCCATGGCCGATGTCCTGCACGATATTCCAACAGCGGGGTCGTTGAGCTCTCTGGTGGAAGAGGTGCGGCGAGCGCTCGAGGCTGTGCGGAATCAACCGCCGGGGCCGGCTTCCGGGACCACCGTTGCGGAGATTGGCGCGGTGGTGTTTCTAAGTCGCTCCAATGAGTGCGCCGTTGTTTGCGCAGGGCCAGCGCAGGCTGTTCGTCTGCGCGCGTCCGAGGTCACGGTGATTGAAGGCGAATTGCAATCAGTGCAAAGCGATGGTGATCCGCTCCAGCTGCCGCGCACGGCCGCCCGTGGCAGCCTCCTGGATCTGCTCACGGCGCCCGCGCCCGCTCCCAGCGCTGAGCCCGTCGTGGCTCATTACGATACATTGATGAGCGGCGATGTATGGTTACTCGCTGGTGCACGGTTGTTTGACGATCCGCAACTTGCAAGGCTGCCCGTACTGTTGGCACGCCGATTTGTCGACGATGCCCAGACCGGCGCCGATGCCGCACTGGCCGCGGTCCAACGTCTTAGCGGGGGAGATTCGGGCTTTAACGACCGCGAGCTTCCATTGATGTTGCTGGCCGCCGCGTCCAGCGCTGCAGATCTGCGGTAAGCGCTGCAATGTCCACGACGGCCGTGCGCGGGAACCCAACGACGGGATTTACCTGGCGCTCGGCATCTGCCACTTCGCAGGGCAACGTACGGTCACACAACGAAGATTCCGTACTCGAGCTTTCTGCGTCGGGATTGTGGGTCGTGGCCGACGGTATGGGGGGTCACAAAGGCGGCGACGTCGCCAGCCGCATGATTGTCGAGGCACTGTGTGTCATTCCGCGACCAAGGCGCCTGAGCGAGTTGCTCGATAGTGTCGAGGAACGCCTAAGGGCCGTGAACGAACGGCTCCATCGTTCGTCGCTCGAGATCGGGCTGATGACGGGGAGTACGGTTGCTGCGTTATTGGCGTTCGATGCTTACTGTCTGAGCATCTGGGCGGGGGACAGTCGGGTCTATCGCCTGCAGCAGGAATCGCTGACCCAAATCACGCGAGATCACACGGAGGTGCAGGCGCTGTTGGACGAGGGGAGCATCAACAAGGAAGCTGCCGCACAACATGAGGCTTCCAATGTCATTACCCGGGCGGTGGGCGGCTCGCAAGACCTCTACCTGGATCTCGAACTGCGAGAGCTGCGGCATGGGGATCGCTATCTGTTATGCAGTGATGGCCTTTACAAGGAGCTGAGCGAGGCGGATCTCGCCCAACTCCTCGCGCGCGGGGATGTGGACACGTCCTGTAAGGCGCTCATGAGTCAGGCTTTGGCCGGCGCTTGCAATGACAATGTGTCGGTCGTGGTTGTGGAGTTCAGCGCATGGTGAGCAATTGCACGGTGTGCTGGAGATATCACCTGTGAGTAAGGACGTTGGGGGCCGGCTTCGGTCCTTGGCGAAGGAATACGCCGAGGGTCGTTTGAGTCTCGAAGACTACCGGCGGCTGAGGACGTCGCTTCTGGATTCACTCACGGCCTATTGCGGGGATGATGCAGAGGAGGTCATGCAGCCGCGGTCGCTACCAGAGGCTGCTGCGTCGGATGGCGGCACAAGGCCGCCGCTTGCTGCCGGAGTTGGCAGGCCGATGCCGCCCGCCCTGGTGCGCGTGTGGACCCTGGCACGAGCCCGATGGATGGGCGTGTTGGTTCTCGCAGTGTTGGTCGCCGGCACGGCCGGGCTTTTCGTTCGAGAGCGCAGTAGCAGCCCGCCTGCGGGCGATGAGGCGGGCGCTCCTCCGGCCGAGGTCTCTGCCGGCTCCGACCGGATTTTTCTTCTGGTTGCACCATTGTTGAACAACCCTGACTGGGGTGACTCTCGTATCGCCGCGGTCAATGCCGCTCTGCTGGAAGAGGGATCGCGCCAGATTGCCGCCCGTCAGCGTACCGAATGGTTTCAACATTTCGCGGCGGAGGTACGCCGGCGGCTCGCGCAGCAGCGGGCTCTGGGGGCGGACCGACTGGTGCCCGAAAAGAGTTCCCTGGCGGCCCTGGCTGTTACGATCGGGCTCGATCCGCGTGTGCCCGATGAGCCCCTGCAGGCGCCTGCGCACGACGATTCGACCGCTCGTCATCGTGAGCGCGGTCACGAGAGACGCTGAGATCGCGACATTCGCTCGGCACCCGTCGATCTAATCCAACATATGATCGTGATGCGTCTCCGGAATGCGACGGATTGTATTGCGGCTACGTGAACATCGTTGCCAGTCGCGACCGGCAGCCGTTAGGATCGCAACCTGCTTGAATCAATGCGGCCGCAGATACACGCCGGCGACTAAGGACAAGCGATCGCGCGAGCGGTGACGAAACGCTCGACGCGAAATACGGACGAACAAGGACCAACGGATGATAGTTAATATGAGCCGGCGCGTCGCGTCGCGGCCACGCGCGCACGGCATTGTGTGTGATTGCTTCAACCCCTTCGTGCCTATCGGTGCCGCGGTTTTAGCGACACTCATCGCTTTGTTCATCACACCGGCGACCGCATGGGCTGCCGGGTTACCCACACTGACTGCGATAGCTACTGCAACCGGGAGCAACGTGTCCTGCCAAGCAGGCTCTTGCGGAATTTTCGACACCAATCATGCCGCGGGGGGCGAGTCCACCACTCTCGACGCTTCGGGTAGCACCCTTGCACTGGACGCGGCGCCGATTATTGAGTACTCGTGGAGCATCGACGGCGGGATGGAGACCGTCAGTATGCTCCCGACGAGCACTGTCACTCTCACCGATGGCAATCATGTTGCGACATTGGGCGTGATCGACTCAGCCGGTCGGACGAGCTCGACTACTCTCACGCTGGTGGTCTATGGCCCCAGTGTGGCTGTCGTCGCGGGTGGGAATCGAGGGATTTCCGACTCTGACAAGCTGGCTGGCGAGTCGGTGCTCATGAGCAGTTCCGGCAGCGTTTTTGGAGACTGTACGGGTCCCGTGGGAACTGCCTGTACCAACCTGACATATAAGTGGACAGTCAACGGTCAGGTTACGGGTGCCAATTCACCCAACCCGACGCTCCGGCTGAACGATGGCGCCAACACGATCAAGCTCGTAGTAAGTGACACTGGGCAGGCGAGCCTGGAGTCTGCACCGGTCACCATTACCGTCGCAGCGCCTCCTCCGACCGCCGCTATCGCGGGGGGTGATCGGACTGTCAATGACAGTGATGGCAAGACGGGTGAGTCCGTGACCTTCGACGGTCGCAGCAGCAGTGCTGCGAGCGGAGCGTCAATCACCACATATGCGTGGTCTGTAAACGGTATACAGATAACCAGTGTCACTGGACCGCAGCCCACGCTGGCTCTCAAGGATGGTAGTAATACGGTCGCATTGACTGTCACAGACAGCTTCGGACTGACTGGTACGACTTCGGTGACCATCACAGTGGGTGGTCCCAACGCCCCGACAGCGGCCATAGCAGGTGGTAACCGGAGTGTTGCCGACACGGACGGTAAGGCGGGGGAGTCTGTACTGTTCGACGGAAGCGGCAGTACTGCCGAAGCAGGCGCGACGATTGCCTCGTATTCCTGGTCCGTCAATGGCACTACCGTGGCGACTGCGACCGGGCCACGTCCGAAGTTGACACTCAACGATGGCTCCAGCACCGTGTCCTTGGTTGTCACCGACAGCCGCGGCCAACAGAGCGCGGCGACCTCTGTACGTATTGCGGTGGGTGCCATCCAGCCCACAACACCGACTATCTCAGGAGGTAACCGCACTGTAGCCGACGCCGACGGCTTGCCGGGCGAGCGCGTTACGCTGGTGGCTACAGTAACTGGCGGCACAGGGGCGGGAGGTATTCCGGAATCGGCTTATGCCTGGACCGCGGCCGCAATGGTTCACGGCCAGGCAGTGACGGTGGATTCGGTACAGGGCACGAGCAAGCCGACACTTAAACTTCGTGATGGCGTCAATACCGTGACGTTGACCGTGAGCGATCCAGCCAGTGAATCGGTGACCCGTAGCTCCGTCACGATCACGGTGGCAGGTTCCAACGTCGAGGGCGAGGAGACTCCGCTGTCCTCCATTCCCGGTCTGACCGCCAATCAGAGGTCGGTTGCTCGGGCACTCGAGCGCTCCTGCTCGGATCTGACTGCGCGCTACGAAGCCGGCGCAACACTTGGGGCCGGTCCGACCGATCTGCTGCAGCAATGCCGCGCGCTGATCAATGACTATGCCAATGCGGAGAATGTCTCTGGTCTGCAAGGTGCGCTCGATTCGCTCTCCGGACAGCAGATCACAAGCATGCAGCGTATGGGACTCAGTTTCTCGGACTCGCAATTCGAGAATCTGAGCGACCGACTGACGGATTTGCGTCGCGGCCATCGAGGTGTGAGTGCCTCGGGAGTTCACGTTCAGGGCGGCGATGTCGACATTCCGCTCGCGGATCTGGCGTCGATCCTGAGTGAGGTGATCGGTGGCGGCGGTGGCGATGCGGGCGACGGCGCACCGCTCAGTGAGTTGCTGCGCGACCGCATCGGAATTTTCGTGACGGCCAATCTACGAGTCGGTGATCGGCAGGCGAGCGACAGTGAATCGGCGGCCGATCTGCGTAGTCATGGATTCATGTTGGGGCTGGATTATCGGTTTACGGATTCACTCGTCGCCGGTGGTGCCATTGGGTATGCCCGTGCCAGGAGCGAGTTCGCCGCGCCCGAGGCGCGGGTGGACAGCAAGAACGTCACAGCATCGTTGTATGGATCGTGGTACGTCGGTGATGGCCATGTCGACTTCATGGCGAGCCACGGCAAGCTCGATTTCGACTCGAGTCGGCATATCCAGTTCGCGAGCAGCGTTGTCACAGCGGACGGACTCGTCGACCGGAGGGCCATCGGCTCTACTACTGGGCGCCAGGACGCAGTCAGTGCAAGTGCCGGCTACGACTGGCACTGGCGCGGCCTGACCGTGGGACCAGTAGTGAGCCCCACTTACGTTCGCGTCGACATCGGCGGCTTCGAGGAATCGGGCGCCGAAGGTCTCGACCTTTCGTTCGACCAGCAGCTCGGGGAGTCCTTCACCGTCAAAGCGGGCGGCCACGCTTCATACGCGCTCAACACGCGTTTCGGTGTATTCCTGCCGCATGTGCAGGCATTCAGCGTGCATGAGTTCGCCTCGACGGCCCGCTCCGTCACGGCTCGCTTCCAGGCAGATACCGCTTCAGCATTCGCGATCCTGACGGACGATCCCGATCGGGACTATTTCAACTGGTCGGCCGGCCTGTCGGCGCAGTTCCCCTTCGGAGTCGCCGCGTTTGCGGACTACCAGGCCATGGCAGGTCTGGCGCGCACATCGATGCACGACATTTCACTGGGTCTGCGCATGGCCACGCACTGGTGAGGCGGCCGAGGCCCGGACTTCCGCTGTCTCCGATCACCTGCGCCGTTGCATGAAGCGCCCGTGCAGCATGACAGGTCGGAGAGAAGTAGCGTCGGCTGGCTCGTACGGTGTGAGGCCTCGAGCGTCGAAGCTATTTTTGAAACACTTAGGGTCGGTCGGCATTGCTGCCCGTTAGTACAAGAAGATCACGGGGGTTCGCACCTCGATTCGAATTGGCGACATTCCTTCAACACTCGGTCGTCGGCCTAACTTCTAATATGGCGTCGATCACGTCATCAACATCAAGGGCAAATCCGCGAGCGATGTCAGCAAGGAGCTGAGCGAGGCCACCGGCCAGAGTGACCTCGATGCCATCATCGACTGCGCCGGCGCGCCGGAAATGATGCAACTGGCATTCAGTCTCCTCGCGATCAGCGGGCACTATGTCGATGTGGGACTGGTGGGTGATCGGGTGGACATCCCGCTGTTTCCGCGGGTATCGCGCGAGCAGACATTTCACGGCTCCTACTGGGGTAACAACACCGATCTGACTGAGGTCATGGCGTTGGCGGCTGAGGACAAGATCCGTCACACCATCGAGCTGTTCAGGTTCGATCAGATCAATGAACACATCGAGCTGCTGAGAGCGGGAGAAATCGTCGGCAGGGCAGTGATGAAATTTTAAGAGTTGAACGAAGCATGGCGTCTGACGTCACCAGTTGGTGCCGCGGATTCCTTCCGTCCAGACGCACCTTGAATGAGGGTGCGTCTGTGCATCTTCAATTGCCCGAAGAGGAGGTCAACGTCACGTCCGCGTGATTCCAGGCCTTCTCGAACAGCGAGTCTGTCTGTGCGGCTTCTGCTGTCTTGCCCTGCGCTCGCAGGGCCTGACTCAATCCAAACAGCGACCAGCCGTTGTCTGGATTGTGTCGCAGGTCCTCTCGATAGACCGCCTCAGCGTCCGCATAGCGTTTGACGCTGATCAATTTCGCTCCTAGAAGATGACGTACCGGGAAGAACCACGCTGAAGGCTCGTCGTACGCCAGGGCATCTTCCAGCTCAGCAGCGGCCGCGAGGGTCGTTATGGCCGCATCGTGCTCGCCGCCGCCGCTCTGAACGGTGGCCAGGGACACCGCATAGGCTAAATTCAACACGTCCGCCAGATTATTGTTGCCTGCCGGAGCCTCTTTGGGAACCGCGGCCCGTAGTGTTTGCAACTGTTCCAGAGTCTGGCGTGCCGCCGGCAGTTGGTTTGTCGAGACGAGCGCCAGCGTCCTGGCAAACAGATAGCCTCCAGTGAGTCCCTGCAGGGCGGGGTTGGGCGCAGGTTCCGCCAGGATCGGCTCCCAGGCTGCGAAACGCACCATGACCATGTAGGGCAGTGCGCCCGCCATCCAGTCGAAACCGGGCGTGGCCATCATGGCCGACTCCGGAAACTGCTGGCGCATCTGCCCGGAGGCCGTCAGCGCTTCCTGTTTGCGCCCCTCCATGGCTGCGGAATACGCCAGGAACTGCAGGTTGTGCAGCAGATACATGGGGTAGTAGTCCGGAGCCTGAGTGGCTTGCAGATACACCTGATCGGCGGCATAGCCCTTGCGATTGGCCTCCGCGGCCTCTTCATAACGTCCGACACGCTGCAGGATGTGTGAGGGCATGTGCTCCAGATGGCCGGCGGCCGGCATCATGCCTTTCAGCCGTTCTGCAGCGACCACGCCTTTCTCAGGGTGCTGTGATGCCTCGATGGCATGAATGTAGTAATGGTTCGCCCCGGGGTGCTGCGGATCGCGTTTCAGGACAGCCTCCAGGGTCGCGACGATCTCCTCGGTTTCAGTGTTGGGTTTGCCATCCGCGCTCCAGAGCTTCCATGCATTGATGTTCATCAGTGACTCCGCGAACAGGGTCTGGACGTCGGAATCTTCCGGGTAGCGATGCGCCACCGTGCGCATGGCTTTCGCATAAGCGCTGAGCACCGGTCCCGCATTACCGGGATCGAGCGCTTGGGGCTTCGGATACCGTGCCCGCAGTGCTTCGATCAAATCGCGCTCGACGGGTGTGAGGGACTTTTCGAGCCGCATCGCTTTGCGCAGAGCGGTTTGGGCTGCCCTGGCGCGCGCCTCGGCCATCATCGGCATGTTGTAGTTGGGTCCCACGGTCAGCGCAAAGCCCCACAGGCACATGGCGCAATGCGCATCCAGCAGGGCGCCACGCGCGAAAGAGCGCGACGCTTCATCGTGGTTGAAGGCCCACATGAAACGCATCCCTTGATCGAAATACTTCTGCGCTTCGCGTGAACGCGTTGAGATCTTACGGTGCGCGTCTCCCAAGCCGGAAAACAGCTTTGCCCCCTTTGCCCATTCAGTCAGGGTCGTCGGCGTCACGGGTGCTGTCGACATGGAATGGTCGTGTGAATCGGCTGCCTCGACAGGAAGCGCCAGCACCGTCGCTACGACGCTGCTGACCGACAGCAGCGCAAGACTGCTTTTGCGTACACCGGATCGATTTTTCATCTTCAGGGTCCCTTGGTCTCGGGTTAAATGCAGCGACGTGACTTACTGTGTAACTGACGTTCAGTGCTGCAGATTGTGACCCACCCCGGTCCATCTGTTGTTAAGAGTCGCTGCGTTCGCGGCCACTAAGCGGTTTTTCACGGCGGGGCCCGGGGATGCGGTCGGTGGCGCATGCGGGGTAGAACATGGATGCCGATTTTCAACACCAATGCAACGGCGAGCAGCAGCTGCCCCAGGGTAAAGCAGGGGCCCCTTTTCAGGACGAGCGCCAGTCACAAAATCGCGCTGATCAGGACACTCTAGCCGATCACTTCTATGCGCGCTTTGTGTCCATGCGAGCGGGCAAGTCTTGCGTCACAAGTGATCAACGGGGCATCCAGGATCTCGGCCAAGACAACATAGGCCGCATCGTATGCCGTGATTGAGTCACGCAACGTCCAGACTCGCTCCAGCAGGTCTTTGTGCTCTGCGCGTTTGATGTTGAGTGCAACGTGGTCTTCGAGCGCATGTTTGCCCCGAGCTGCGGTGATCTCTTTGAGGATCGCCAGGCGGCGAAGTGTTTGCGTAACCTCAATGTCAATTAGATGGGGTGCGTGGAGAGTCTCTCCCGAGTCCAACACCCGCTCCTGTACCTTGATGCCCTTGTCTGTACGCAGTAGAAGCTCGAGGACGGCTGAGGCATCAACTACGATCAACGCGAATCACGCTCGCCACGCAGGACATCGGTAGGGGAGAGCTTGCCCCGATAGGGGTCGCGCTGAGCCAACCGCTCCCGCATCTCTTCGGGAGTAGGATACTCAGCGATTTTCCGAACCTCACGGATCAGAAAGTCGGACAACGCCATGCCTGCCAGTGCGGCGCGGGCCTTCAATTGCCGATGTAGGGAATCGGGGACATTCCGCAGTTGAATCATTTTCGACATGCGAGCGATACTATTCGCATGTGACGCACATGTCAATGACACTTGTTGTTTTAGGTATACTTACTAAGTGAATGATCTGGATAGGAAAATATCGGTCGCTCCGATGATGGACTGGACCGACCGGCAAAGAAAAGATCGTCAGATCAGAGGCTTATGTACTATGCAGGCACGCTTGTCTCCCATACGTCTCCTCGAAATGAACTGACGTTCTCGATGGACGTGGCGTGTTCCATCATTCCACGCCCGGCGTACTCCGCGGTGCCCGGGAGAGGACTCGAACCTGACGCTTAAGTCCTTGTTCGGGCAGGCAATTTATCATGCCTCAGCTTCAGCTACCCGATTTCCTACCCACGATTTACTGGCAGACAAAAAACAGGGGTGGGGCAGCATCAATTGACGAGGTGGAACAAGCAGTGATACTGTGAAGCCGTGAAAAATATCACAGTATCACTGGATGACGACCTCTACCGCCGTGCTCGCATGATCGCTGCCGAGAGGGACACTTCTGTCTCCGCAATGGTGAAGGATTTTCTCAGTTCACTGGGCGCGGGTGAGAGTCAGGTAGAGCGCTTGAAGCGGGAAGAGCGGGAGATTCGGACCCGCATTACCGCGTTCCGTGCCTCAGACAAGATTTCGCGAGACGACCTCCACGACCGTCGGTTGTGAGCGCACGCCACTTCCTGGATACGAACATCCTGCTGTATTCCATCAGCAGCGCTGCCGAGGAAGCAGCCAAACGCGCGCGCGCGATTGAGCTACTGGATGACGACCGCGGCGGCTTATCCGTTCAAGTCCTGCAGGAGTTCTTCGTACAAGCCACGCGAGCGACTCGCCCTGATCGGTTAACCCAAGAAGTCGCCTCGGGTCTGATTCGGACGTGGCTTCGCTTTTCCGTCCAGGATATTACCGTCCCGGTCCTCATGGACGCTCTCGAGATAAAAGCCAAACACGGCTTCTCCTACTGGGACAGCGCGGTGGTTGCGGCAGCGCGGGCGCTGGGCTGCAAACAGTTATATTCGGAAGACATGGATCACGGCAGGGATATTGGCGGTGTTGTGATCGTTAATCCGTTCCGATAGCCGGCGGACCGATATTTGCCGGTCTGGCGCTGAGCTGATGCAGTCGATCGAGGCGGTTGGTTGAACGTGAAAAGTACTGCATCGCTCGACCGCGCTTGCCCCCCAATGAGGAACGCACTCAGTAGAAAGTGCGTCCCGTGCGAGCGGACTGTCGCATGCCTTCAGTCGCCGCATAGAGCGGACCGAGCGAGGCAAATTGGTCGGCCCGGGCGAGCAGGTGGTTCATTCCCAGCCAATCGGCATACTTCAGCGGTCCGCCCGTGTAGCGCGGGAAACCGAGACCGAGAATCAGGCTCAGGTCCACCTCGGCGGCCGATCCGACAATGCCTTCCTCCAGGCAGCGAATGGCTTCGATGATCATTGGCAACATCAGCCGTTCGCGCAGCTCTGCAGCGGTGAAGTTGCGGGGGCCATTGGGCTGGACCGAGGCGAGCAATGCCACGGTGTCAGGATCGACCGACTTGCGGGGACGGCCCTTCGGATCGGTCTCATAGCGGTAGAAACCAACACCGCTTTTCTGACCGAGGCGGCCTCGGTCGACAAACAATCGGACCGCGTGCGGAAAGTCGAGCTGCATACGTGGCGCAAAACCCGCGCTGATCGTATCGAGCACATGCAGGAGCGTGTCCATCCCTACTACGTCCTGTAGATACGCCGGTCCCATCGGCCAGCCGAACTCCTCCATGACACGATCGATCTCACGGTAGTCCGCCCCGGCGTGGATGGCCTGCAGGCAGCCGAGAAAATACGGAGTGAGAATCCGATTAACCAGGAATCCGGGGCACTCCTTTACAACAATCGGCGTCTTTCCGAGCGCGTGCGCGTAGGCCGCCGTAGTGGCCGCCGCCCGGTCGCTCGTTTTCTCGCCACGTACCACCTCGACGAGCGGCATCAGCGGCACCGGATTGAAGAAATGCATGCCGACGAAATTCTCGGGCCGCTGCAGCGCGCCGGCTATCTGCGAGATTGACAGGGACGAGGTGTTGGAAGCGAGGATCGTGTCCGGGCGTGCGCGCTTTTCCAGATCGGCGAGGACTGTCTGTTTTACGTTGAGGTTCTCGACCACCGCTTCGACGACAAGATCGACCGTGCCGAGATCCGTAGGCCCAAGGGTAGGTTGGATTGAAGTCCCGACCTGCGCGGCTGCAGACTGAGTCAAGCGGCCGCTGTCGACTTGTTTGGCGAGCAGCTTGCGCGCCTCCGCGAGCCCGACATCGAGCGCTTCCTGGCGGATGTCCTGCATCAACACCGGAATGCCTTTGACCGCCGAGGTGTAGGCAATACCCCCTCCCATGATTCCCGCGCCGACCACTGCGGCGCGCCGGACCTTCCCGGCGATGCGCTCGTACTCGCGGCTTTTCTTTTTCAGCCCCTGATCGTTGATGAACAGTTGCACGAGCGAGGCAGCCGCCTGAGTGCGGGCGATGCCGGCGAAGGCGCGGTGCTCGAGCTCGAGGGCCGCATCGCGCGACAGTCCGGCTGCGCGCTCCATCAGGTCGACAGCAGCCAGCGCGGCAGGTTGGTGCTGCGAGGTTTTGCCGAGTCGCTGCCTTGCCTCGGCGAACCAGGCACCCTCGGTTGCAAGAGGAGCCCGGCGTTGCGCACGGCGCCTCCGCCATTCGCCATTGGCCAACAGCGACTCGAGCAACGCCAACCCCTGGGTGCGGGCCGTCTCGGGTGTTGTGATCCGGTCGATGAGAGAAGTGGCCGCGGCGGCCTGCGCTGTCTGTGGTTTGCCGCTCGTGATCCAGTCGATTGCGACCGCCACGCCGGCGACCCGCGGTAGACGCACTGTGCCGCCGAACCCCGGAAACAAACCCAGTGACACTTCCGGTAATCCAACTTTGGCATGATCGGCCATTACTCGGCCGTCACACGTGAGGGCGACCTCCAGTCCGCCACCCAGGGCCAATCCGTTGATGACGGCACACGTGGGCAGATTGAGATCCTCGAAGGCTGTGAACACCGAGTTGCGTTGCGCTATGTCCGCTTCGATCTGGAGCTCGGACTGAGCGAACAGCGCGGAGAACTCGAAGATGTCCGCACCCACTATGAAGGCCTCCTTGCGGCTGGTCATGAGCACCCCGCGAGCACCTTCGATCGCACGAATGGCGGCCGTGGCCGCCCCGAGCTCCGCAATGCTCAGGCGGTCGAGCTTGTTGACAGGAGACCCGGCGCGATCGAAGCAGATCTCGACTATGCCGTCCTGCCCCAGGTGCGCGCCCAGGCAGGCGCCTTGAAAAATCATCGTCAGATACCTCCGAGGTTCGCCCTCGATTATGGACGAGCGTGGTTGGCTCTCAGCGGCTGAAGTCGGGCTTGCGCCTGGCTGCAAAGGCCGCGACGCCTTCCCGGCCGTGGGCGGTGTGGCTGGATTGTGCCAGGGCCTGGGATTCTGCTTCCAGATGCGACTCCAGGCTGGACTCGCTATTGCGCAACAGGAGATTACGCAACCGGCCGTACGCCTTGGTGGGGCCGGCGGCCAGCTCGCTCGCCAGGCGCAGCGACTCGTCCGCGAGACTCGAATCATCCACCATGCGAGTTAGCAGCCCGACAGCGACCGCCGCTTCGGCGCCGAGTGTTTGGTTGGTCAGGATCAGCTCTTGCGCGCGGCGCAGGCCGGCGAGTCGCGGCAACAGCCAGCTCAAGCCGCCATCCGATGACAACCCCAATCCGGAGTATGCGGAGGTGAACTGTGCGCTGCGCGCAGCGAGAGCGATGTCGCCCCACAATGCGAGGCTGAATCCCGCTCCAGCCGCCACGCCGTTGACGGCGGTGATCAAAGGTTTGTCCATCCGCGCGAACCGGGCGATCGCCATATGAAAGTAGGCGGTCATTTCCTTCAACAGGGAGCCGATATCGGCGCCCGCGCCGACGAAATCGCGGATGTCCCCGCCGGCACAGAAGAATCGGCCGGTGCCGGTCAACAACACGCAGCGAATGGAGTCGTCTTCGTCGCACCGGATAGCGGCCAACATCAGCGCGCGGGCCAATGTCATATCAATGGCATTGGCGGCCCTGGGCCGGTTGAGGGTCAGTCTGGCAACGGCCCCCTCTTGCTCAAACAGCAGGACGGGAGGTGCGCCGTGTTCGTCGCTGGTCATGGTCTCTTGATAGAGCAAAATCGCCGCCTATCCATCCTCCGGTTGGACTACCGGAAGCAGATTCTGTCTATGCCGAACGGACGATGACGGGGCGATATCTCGAGTGCCTGATTGGATCCGACGTCGAATCGGAGCACGAACGGATGGCTGGCCAGACACAACACACGGCGACTGGTGGTTACGAGGTGGTCCGCTTCCTGGTCGAGCGCGGTTACCGTCATGTCTTTGGCATTCCGGGCAGCTCGATGGTAGCGGCACTCTATGAGCTGCAGGGCAGCGGCGTGCAGTTCGTGCCTGCCATTCACGAGTCTGTGGTTGTTGCAATGGCTGATGGCTACGCCCGGGTGAACGGTTCCGCGGTTGCGATGCTCTACATGCTTCCGGGTTTGGCGAACGGGTTGTCAGGACTGTACAACGCTTGGCATGACGAGTCGCCGGTCATCGTCATTGCTTCACAACAGGCCACCAGCGAGCGTACTCCTCAGGGTACGACGGGTGAGGCTGACCTGGTGTCGGTTGCAAAGCCATTCACCCGGTTCGCGCACGAATTGAATGCTGGCGTGGCAATACGCCCCTGGCTCGAGCGAGCCCGGCGGGCGGCGCTCGGCTCTCCCGCGGGGCCTGCATTCCTTTCCATGACCGAGGATGCGTTTGAGTCACGCGGCCCGGTCAATCAGATCAGGGTGTCGCAGCGCGCGCAGCCGGTTGCCCCCGAGCTGCGGTGTGTTATTTCGGAGCTGCGCCAGGCCGAACAACCGCTGTTGGTGGTCGGCGGCCAGGTGCGCACCTCGGGGGGCAGCGAAGCGATCGAGCAGATGGCGGCCGCTTTTGAGATTCCAATCGTCTATGAGAACGGATTCTCATCGCGGCTGGGCGTTGCGCCGGGACACTCGCATGTGTTCGGGAATGTCGCTCTCGGCGGTGCCTCGTTGGAACAGACGGCCGATGTGGTCGTGATGTTGGGAACCCGGTCGGCATATGACGGACATCCCCGGCCCGTGTGGTATCCGCAGGCTCGCTTCGTGGCGCAGGTGAATGCCGATCCTGCGCGGTTGGAGGAAACCCACACGGTCGACTGGGCAGCCTGTGCGGATCCGGGTGCCGTGGGGATAGCTTTGCTGAGCGCTTTGGGAGAATGCGATGGAGTAGAGACTGCGTTGCTCGACCGCCGTCGCGAGCGACTCCGGAGCCTGCGGTCCACGAAGGTTGCCGGACGGTATGAGCAAATGATCGCGCCCGCCCGCGCGGCCGCCGCCCACCTTCATGACGCTCTGGAACATGGCTGGTTGGTCGATGAGTCTGTGACAGCCTCAGGCGCCCTGGTCGAAGGGTTGAAATCAACAGACGGGCGGCGTTATGTCGGGTGCTCCGGTGCCTCTCTGGGGTGGGGCACAGGTGCGGCCGTGGGCGTAGCGCTGGCATCCGGGGAGCCTGTGACCTGCGTGCTCGGCGATGGTGCATTGAGGTTCGGGTGCGCGGGACTCTGGTCGATCCAGGCCAATCGGCTGCCCGTGACCCTGGTGGTATTTGACAACGGTGGGTACGGATCCACGCGGTTCTTTGAGCGGCAATATGTGAACCGTCTCGGCCCGAATCGCCCGCATCCTGATCCGAGCTATTTCGGCAGCGACATGCGCATGCAAGGCGCGAGCGTCGGGCAGATCCTCGAGGGATTCGGAATTCCATGTCGGACGCTGTCCAGCGCAGAGGATGCCCGGAGTGCCATTGTCCAGGCCTGGGCAGAGTCGCATCGAGGACCGAATGCCGTGGTCATTCCGCTTCCGTTTGAGCTCGGAATGTAGTCCTGGCGGCCGAGGCGCCGGCGTCTGCGCCAGCACATGATTGCCTCAGCCGCAGGTTCACTAGGGGGACTGGAAGTGGATATGGGGGCACCATCGGTTGTACGCAGGAAGAAGATTGCCGTCTTCCTCGATGCCAACGCATCGGCTTTGAATCTGGCAACCCACGCAGCCAGTCTCGCCAGGCGCTGGGACGCAGATCTCGTCGCGATCTGTACCGTCGTCCGGCCCATACTTCCACCGCACCTGTCATACGCCCGCGGTAAGGCGGCCTGCCAGAATGTTGCGGAGATCGTGAGACGGGTGGACACGGCCACGAAGGCAACCGCACGGCAGCTTGCCGCGGATTTTGCCGACTTGTGCCGTCGGACGCAGATTGCCGGGCAATTCAAAGTGACTGACCACGGCGAGGCGGGCGCGCAGGCTCTGCTCCAAGCCGCGCACGCCGACCTCATCGTGGTCGGCTGTCGTGAAGTGCACGATGACACTGATTACTTCTGCGCCGGAAAAGCACTCTTGGCGAGCGGCGTGCCGATCCTGGTGGTGCCGCATGCGTGGCTGGGAGACTCGATCGGCGAGCGGATTGTCATCGGTTGGAATTCCACTTCCGAATCGCTTCGAGCGCTGTCGAATTCCATGAGCTTTCTAGCTCAGGCGCATTCGGTCACGATGTTGGTGACCGGCCCCGAATCGGAGACCGCGGCGGCCAGCGTGGCCAGCGATGAACTGGCCCGTCAGTTGAACGGCCATGGTGCGCGCATTGCCGTACATCGGCTCGCGTCATGGGGCTTTCGCCGCGCTGCACGGATTCTGGGGTATGCCGAGCAGCATGCCGCGGATCTGCTCGTCGTGAGCGGTTCGTGTCGTTTTCGCTTGACACAACGGATCTTTGCCCGGACCGCGCGTAAGCTGCTCGCGCAGACCTCTGTACCGACCCTGATCTCGACCTAGAAAATCCGGGCGGCTCGGAGTACATCGCCGTCAGTGGCGCTCACATCGACTGAACGGCGGACTATCCGGTATGTGTGGGCGTGCCGCCGTAGCACGTCCCGACGTTCGATTGTGAGTGAAGGTTGTTGTGCCAACGCGCCGCGGGCACCTGCCACCAGCACGTAACTCGTAACCGCGAACTCGCGGGCGTTATCGGCGGCTGAGACAATGACGTTGGTGATCAGCCGCCTGACCGGCTGCAGCGGCAAGTCTTCGACTGATGTATTGGGGCTCTGGAGGTAACGGAGCAGGAAGGCCCGGTCGTACTCCCGTTCCGCATCCTCGATCGTCTCCATGCCGCGCCCGGTGAAGGCTGCAAACAGGCGCTTGGAGCAGCGGTAGACCGAGTCCTGGGCGAGCAGGGCACTCCAGTCGGTGTATAGCTGGCGATCCAGCAGAAGGGCTTCCTGGGCGAGGAACTCATGGATCTCATAGCCTTTTTCGGCGCTGACCGGAACCCGATCCGGTGAGGGGTAACAACAAAAGGGACCGTAGGCGACTCGACCCGGGTTTGCGACTGTCATCTTTTCTCCCCCTCGAACAAACACGTCAATCCGCGGGCCGCGCGCAGCCCAGCTACTACATAGAGCAAACCATCGGCGGCTCCATCCTCCGAACGGACTAACCCGCTCCCGACCCGGCGCGGGGCAGGTCCGGGTAGCGACGGCACAGGAACAAGGCAGTGCCGGCGATGGCGAAAGCACCGGCCAGTGCCTGGATGGCGGCGTCGTAGTCGCCGCGGAGCGTGAACAGCATGCCGGTGAGCGGGGGCATGAGGATGGATCCCGCCGAGAAGCACGCGAAGAGTATCCCCGCCAGCACACCCAGGCGGCGCAGCCCGAAATAGCGCGCCGCCAGAAACGAGATCATGTTGAATTCGGCGCCCGTCGAGAGGCCGATCAGTACGGCGCCACACCCGGCGTATGTGTAGGTCGCGGGGGCGTTGAGCAGCAACAGGCAGGCCGGCACGGGCAACAGCATCGCGATGGCCGCCAGCCGCGTCGCAAATACTCGATCCATGAGAAAGCCACTCGCAACACGTCCGAGCACCGCTGCGATATTCATTCCACTGACGATGCTTGCGGCGAGCAGCGGTGCCATCCCGCGATCCGTCAGCATAGGTATCATGTGGACGACGAAGCTGGTGATGGCGCCGCCACCGAGCAGGAAAGCTGCGGCGAGGAGCCAGAACTCTCGCGAGCGCACGGCCGCGGCCGTCTCGAGCCCGGGCAGAGAATCGAGGGGCGCAGCGGCGGCACGCTCTGGTTGAATGCCCGCGTGGACCAGCTCCCGGCTGCCGTAAAAGACCCCGTAGGCGAGCGGAAAAATGCTCAGGAGCAGATACAGAGCCAGACCGACATAAGCGAGCCGCCACCCGGCCCGCCCGATGAGGGCGATAACCAACACCGGCGCGATGGCGCCGGCGATGTTGGATCCGCACAGCGCCACTGACATGGCCAGTCCGCGTTGCTGCGAAAAGCGCTCGACCACGGCTCGCAACCAGACCAGCGAGGAGGCCAATCCCACCCCCAGGGCGAGCACCCCCCAGGTCAGCAGATAGAGGGGATAACTGCCCTGTAGCCGGGAGAGCATGGCGAGCGCGAGGCTTGCGATGACGGTACCGCTGAGCGCCAGTCGGCGTGGGCCGTAGCGGTCGAGCAGCGCACCGACCGGGGGCGAAACGCCCGTCACCACCAGGGAGAAAATCGCCTGTGCCAATACGATTTGAGTTCGGTTCCAGCCGAAGGCCGCGTGCAATGGCTCGATGAACGCGCCGAGGGAGTAGATCGGAGCCGAAGACAGGCCCACTCCGAACAAGGCGGCGATGACCAGGTAGCGACCGTTGCGCCATTCGGCCCGGACAGTGGATTGCATCGATGACCCGTATCGGTTGGAGCCCGGGCGCCAGCGCTCGGGTGCCCCGAGGCGGCATCCTACGGACTGCTCAACGGGCGGGAAATCTCCAAACGGACGATGACATCGCGGCGGTGATCCCTTTTGATTTCGAACGCCGCTTCGACCAGGGCGCATGAGCCCTTGCGGGCACTGGACAGGTATGACCTCTACAAGCGAGCTGACCAACCCGTTCACCCAGGAGGGCGGCAGCGTCTTTCTGACCGGCATCGAGGCCCTGGTGCGCTTGCCGCTCGATCAGGTTCGCTTGGATCGGCGGCGCGGCCTGCGCACTGGACTGTTCATCTCGGGTTACCGCGGATCGCCCCTCGGGATGTTGGATCATAACCTGCAACGCCAGCAGAGCCTGCTGGACGAGCACGGCATCGTCTTTGTCGATGGCCTGAATGAGGAGCTGGCAGCAACGGCGGTCTGGGGAACGCAGATGTTGCATAGCGTCGGGCGCGCCAAATACGACGGCGTGCTCGGCATGTGGTACGGGAAGGCGCCCGGCGTCGATCGCAGCGGGGATGCCCTCAAGCACGCCAACTACACCGGCATCGGACCGAACGGCGGAGTGTTGGCTGTGTTCGGCGATGACCCGGGCTGCAAGTCCTCGTCCCTGCCGAGTCAGTCGGAATCGCTGTTCCAACACGTCGGCATTCCGTCCCTGTATCCGGCCGATGTGCAGGAGATACTCGATTTCGGACTGCATGGCTATAACCTCTCGCGCCTGTGCGGCCTGTGGGCAGGCCTGAAGATTGTGACCAACATCGCGGACGGACACGGCGCCGCGCGGGTCGATCCGGATCGGTTGCGATTCGTAGCGCCGGCGCTGGAGGTCGACGGCCGGCCATTTCAACCGCGGATGAGCCTGGGGATGAATGTGCGGCTCGAGGCGCTGGAGATGGAGCGAACGCTCTATGGCGCGCGGCTCGAGATGGCCAGGCAGTATGCGCGGGTGAATGGGCTGAACTCGGTTGCATTTGCCAATCCGGATGCCTGGCTCGGCATCGTGACCGCGGGGAAAAGTTACCGGGATCTGCGCCAGGCTCTGTTGGATATGGGACTCGATGAGGGCGCGCTGCGGCGCGCCGGCGTGCGAATTCTGAAGATCGGAATGTTGTTTCCCCTCGAGCCGCTGCTGGTTCGCGAGTTTGCGCGGGGACTCGACGAGATCCTGGTCATTGAGGAAAAGCGGCCGTTTCTCGAGCTGTTTATCAAGGAAGCACTGTACGGCCGCGCGAATGCGCCGCGCGTGCTCGGCAAGAGCAACGAGTCGGACGAGCCGCTTCTGCCGCAGCATGGTGAGTTCGAACCGGAGGGGATCGCTCGCGCGCTGGCCGGCCGGCTGGCAAGCAAGACCCGTATTGAGTCGGTGGAGGCATGGATCGGGCGACTCGATGAGTTGCAGGCGAGAGTGAGTGCCGCCACAGCGGTGCGTACACCCTGGTATTGCTCAGGCTGTCCGCACAATGCGTCCACCGTGGCTCCCGAGGGCAGCATAGTGTCTGCGGGCATCGGCTGTCACACGATGGCAATGTGGATGAATCGTAACATCGCCATGGGTACCCACATGGGCGCGGAAGGCGCGCAGTGGATCGGGATGGCGCCATTCACCGGGCAGCGCCACATTTTTCAGAACATGGGCGATGGCACTTACTTCCACTCGGGCAGTCTCGCCATCCGCTATGCGGCGGCCGCCGGAGTCAACATTACCTACAAGCTGCTGCACAATGGGCATGTCTCCATGACCGGCGGCCAGGAAGCAATGGGCCGCCACCCGGTGCGGGAGGTCGTCGCCGAGTTGTTGGCGATGGGCGTATCACGCGTCATTGTGACAACCGACCATCCGGAGCTTTACGCGAGCGTTCAGATGCCGGGGGAGACCCAGGTTTGGCACCGGGATCGAATCCAGGAAGCGCAGCGCGTGTTGGCGGAAACGCCTGGCACAACGGTAATGTTGCACGACCAGGAATGTGCTGCGGAGCTGCGTCGTCTGCGTTCCCGCGGCCAGCGGCCTCTACCGGCAACGCGAGTCTTGATCAACGAGCGAGTCTGTGAGGGGTGCGCGGACTGCGGTGTAAAGTCAAACTGCATGAGTGTCGAGCCGGTGGAAACGGAGTTCGGGCGAAAGACTCGTATCCATCAAACCTCGTGCAATCGCGATCTCTCCTGCCTGGAAGGATTTTGCCCCTCGTTTCTGACACTGACGACGACGGCAGCCGCCGATCCGCAACCCAACACCCGGCGCTACCCCGCGCTCGAACGACCCCTGCCGGATCCGGTCCGCACGGTCGGCGGGGATTTCAACATACTCATCATGGGAATCGGCGGTACGGGCACGGTGACCGTCGCGACCACCATCGCGCGTGCCGCGCGCCTGGATCGTAAGCATGCCGTCGTACTCGATCAGACGGGGCTAGCGCAGAAGGGCGGTGCTGTCGTCTCTCATGTCAAAATCACCAGCCAACCCTTCGATGGCGCGAACAAGATCAGCGATGGCTGCGCAGACCTGTATCTGGGCTTCGATATCCTCACGGCTACCGACCCGAAGAATCTGCTGAAGGCTCACCCGCAACGCACGGTGGCGGTGGTTTCAACGTCCCAATCACCCACCGGCCGGATGATCTCCGAGCGGCACGTGAAGTTTCCCGCGGAACGTGGCCTGGTGGACGCCGTCAACGGTGTATCCCGGTCGCGCGACAATGTATTTCTCGATGCGCAGAGATTGGCAGAGGGTCTGTTCGGCGACCACATGGCTACCAACATTTTCCTGGTGGGTGTTGCATACCAGGCCGGTGCGTTGCCGCTGTCCTGTGCTTCGATCGAGCAGGCTATCCGGGATGCGCGCGTCGCTGTCGAGATCGGGCTGCTGGCGTTCAAGTGGGGGCGCATGGCGTGCGTGGATCCAACGTTCGTGGCGGACCATATCGATCAAGATAGTCGTGGCGTCCCGCAGATTGAGGCACGGACCGTATCTCCCGCCGTGCAGGCCATTGTTGACAGCGTCGGAGCGGATACCGATGTATTGCGCCGACTGCTACAGGCTCGCGTAGAGGATCTCATCGGTTATCAGGACGCTCGGTACGCAGGACGCTATGCGGAGGGTGTGAAAGAAGTTCTGGACGCCGAACGCCGCGTTACACCGGGGAGCACTGCTCTTGCGGAAACGGTCGCGCGCTACTTGTACAAGCTCATGGCGTACAAGGACGAATATGAAGTCGCGCGGCTGCACGTGGATCCTGCTTTTCTTGCGCAATTGAGGCGGCAATGCCAGCCGGGCACCCGGGTGCGCTATCAACTCGCGCCCCCCTTGCTGGCCCGGCGCGATCCGACTACCGGCAGTCCTCGTAAGCGCTCTTACGGAGCCTGGGTTCTCACGATCTTTCGCTTGCTCGCGCGGCTCAAAGGCTTGCGCGGGGGACGGTTTGACCCCTTCGGCTGGACGGCGGAGCGCCGACTCGAGCGGCAATTGATCGAGGACTATCGGCGGCGACTCGCGCAGATCTGTGCGAGCCTGACGACGGCCAATCATGAGATTGCCGTGCGCGTGGCCGCGGTTCCAGATGAGATCCGCGGCTACGGGCACGTGAAGCAGCAGAGTATTCGCAGTGCTCGTGAGATCGAGGCGCGGCTGCTCGAGGAGTTTCGCGGCCGGGGCGGGGTGCGGGCCGCGGCCTGAGTCGTCGCGTTCAGAAGCGGTAGGTTAGATTGGCCCCGTACATCCGCGGCTCGCCGTAGACGTTGGTGGTGAAGCCCAGGCTGTAGTAATAATCGCCTTTGCCGATGATAAACAGCTTGTTGGTGAGGTTCGTGGCGAACAGGTTGAGATCGAGGCCAGTTCCCAGCATGGCGTCCCAGCCGGCGTGGAGATTGAGCAGGCCGTAGGCGGGGACATCGACATCCGGGTCGAGCACGTCGAGGTTGCGATAGCTGCTCTGGTAGGCGTACGTCGCGCCAACGCGCAGCGTGCCGCGTTCGTTGCGCAAACGGGTTTCATACTCTGCTGTCAGGCTCGCTTTGTGTGTCGGGGTGTACGGCAGGGCAAAGCCTGAGAAATCACCCTGCTCGGTGACGAAACTGCCGTACTCGGAGTCGAGGTACGAGTACGTGGCGGACAGAGAAAATCCGCTCGGCAGGCGCAGGCCGGCATCCAGCTCGACACCCTTGATGACGGCATCCGTCGCGTTGACGACATAAGTGGTGACGACGCCGCCGAAATTCTTCAGCAGGGGTCGTTGGATCTGCGTGTATTTGTCGCGAAACACGGCCAGGTTGAATCGCAGTCCGATGCTGCCCAGGTCGAAGCTCGACTTGAGACCGCCCTCGAAGTCCTTGACCCTCTCTGGCTCGAACGAGGCGAAGCCGGCGCTCGGGGGCGCGCCGAGGTTGAAGCCGCCGCTTTTGAACCCGCTGCGCGCCGTAACGTAGAGCATCACCTGCCGGCTGAGCTGGTATTCGAGCGTCGTGGTGTAGGTGCCGGCGGAGAAGCTACGCGAGTAATCGAGGCGGCAGTTCGGGTAGCTCCCCGTGGTCAGTGCGCAAGGTCCACCGGTGTCGAACGCATCGCCCACCTGTACGTAGGAATCAACATAGTCTTCGAGGCGATCATGGGTTTCGCGATACCCGAATGTCAGCCGCCAGTCCTCCAGGGATGAGGCGAGAGCGCCCAGCTGCAGAGTTCCCTGCGCGAAGGCCGCCACGCTGCGCAGGTCATCGCCCCGGTCTGTCAGGACCGTCGGTCCACCAAAGGCACGCAGGCTCTGCAGCGTGTGCAGCGGATGGTTGTTCTGAAAGTACCCGCCGAGCGTCCACTGCAGGGCTTTATGGAAGGACTCGCCCGACAACTGCAACTCTTCGGTCACCTGGTCGATGGCGGGCTGATTGTTGTCCTGCGGACCGCCCCAGCCGGGCGTGTATTCGAAGTACAGGATGGGCAGTGAGGTTCCGCTCACATCCGAGCGGACGTTGGAGCGGAACGAGGTAAAGCTGGCGATATTCTTCAGTGCCACAGTGTCAGATAGTTGCGCGCTCGTTGTGTTGACAACCTGGATCAGTCGCTGCCGGTCGGCAACGCCGGGCGTCTGGGCCGTGAAGCGGGGACCCCAGGCGGCCTGTTGTGTTGCGAGTGCGGGCAGGTCCGGAAACAACAGCGCTGCGAGGCCTGCGGGATTCACCTGGGACAGCAGAGTGCCGGTCCCGTGCTCATTGTTCTCGCTGAAATTGACGACGAGCAGGTTTTCCAGTCCTCCAAACGGTTTCACCAGCAGGGAGAGGCGGCCGGCGGTGGTCTCGATGTTGTCGTAGTCGCGTCCAGTGACGATGTCGTGCGTGAAGCCGTCGCGGCTGCGGTGGGAAATTCCGGCGCGCAGCAGGATCCGGTCGTCCTGGATGGGCACATTCAGAACCGCTTCTTCCTGCAGGTTGTTGTAATTGCCGTACCCCACCTCGGCGCGGCCTTCGAGCTGGTTGGTGGGGCGCGCGGGCGCGAACAGAATGGCGCCACCGACCGAGTTGCGCCCGAACAGGGTCCCCTGGGGGCCGTTCAATACCTGAACATTGCCGAGGTCGAAGAGCGCGGCGTTGCCGTTGCCACCACCCGGGATCGGCACTTCCGCGAAGTAGGCGACGACCGATGGTTGGGTACCATAGGTCGTGCCCTGGCCTCGCAGCGTGTAGTTGTTCGAGCTGCGTGCGGTGTTGGTGCTGACATTGAGCGAGGGAGTCAGATACTGGATATCCTGGATTCCCGTCAGATTCTGGCTGTTGATGGTGTCGGCGCTCACAACACTCACGGAGACGGGTACGCGCTCCAGGCTCTCTTCGCGTCGTCGCGCGGTAACCACAATCTCATCTGGAGATACCGATGAGTCGGCGGGGGATTCCGCGGCGAGGGCACTCGTCGCAATCTGGGAGGTGGTCAGGAGCAAGAGTAAGAGTCCCGCGAGGAGTAAGTGGGTGCTGGTGTCGAGCCTGCGCATTGTGATCCGCTCCAGAAATCCGCGTATTTTGTCGAATGATCCACCGTGTTGTGTATATGACACATCCACCATTCGGACTAACACGCAGCTATTGCAGTGTGTAAGCCAGCACGTAATCGCCCACCCGGGTGTTCAAACCACCGTGCCCCCCGGCGGCAATGACCACGAATTGCCGCCCGCTCGGCGCGGACAGGTAGGTGATCGGCGTGGCCTGGCCGCCGGCCGGCAATCGGACGCGCCAGAGCTCGCGGCCCGTGCGCGTTGCGAAGGCTCTCAGGTAGCGGTCTTGTGATGCGGCAATGAGAAAGACACCGGTGCCGAGGGACAGGGCGCCGCCCGCGCTGGCAACACCGACCGGCAATGGGAGGCCCGTCTCCCACCCGAACGGCCCGTTATCGATGCTGGTGCCGAACGGCTGCTTCCACAACAGTTTGCGCGAGCTCAGGTCGATGGCCGAGAGCTGGCCCCACGGCGGATTGAGGCAGGGAATGCCTGCCGGTGAAAGGAAGGGTAAGGCCCTGGCAGCGTAGGGCGTACCCACTTGAGGCATTCCGGCGCGCGCACCGACATTGCGCTCAGCCGTGCCGCGCGTGTTGTCGGCGGCGGAATCGGTGTTGGGTGCAGTGCTCAGCCCTTCAGCATCGGCTGTCTTGCGCGGAATCAGGGTGACTACGAAGGGTGAGTGCACAGTGTTGGCAATGAGAATTCCCCGCGCCTCGTCGATTGCAACACCGCCCCAACTGAAGATGCCGGCGCTGCCGGGGTAAACGAGGCTCCCCCGGACACTCGGCGGGGTGAACTGCCCCTCGTAGCGCAACTCCCGGAATCGCAGCCGGCACCACAGTTGGTCCAGAGGCGTCATGCCCCACATCCGCGCTTCATTCAAGTCGGCGCCGGCGAAACTCGGCATTCCGGTGGAGAAGGGTTGGGTGGCCGAGGTGTAGTCCCCCGCGGCGGCGCCCTGCGGTACCGGCTTTTCGTCGACCTGCGTGAGCGGTTGGCCGGTGCGCCGGTCCAGAACGAACAGCTCACCCCGCTTGGTCGGAAGGACGAGCGCGGGTGTCAGGCCGTTCGGGGTGGGCAATTCGATCAACGAGGGTTGCGCCGGCAGGTCATGGTCCCACAGGTCATGGTGATCGACCTGGAAATGCCAGCGCGGCCGCCCGGTCTGCACATCCAGGGCGACAATCGAGCTGCCGTACGTTTCGGCGGCCGCCGAGCGATGCCGCCCGAAGAAATCGGGAGTCGCGTTACCTAACGGGACATAGACCAACCCGAGGCGCTCATCGGCACTCAGCGGCGGCCACGCATTCGGCGTGCCCGGCGTGTATCGCTCGCCTTCGGCCGGCGCGCCTGTCCGGTCCGGCTGGCCCATATCCCAGGCCCAGGAGAGTTCCCCGGTGACGGCATCAAACGCACGAATGACCCCCGATGGGGCGCCCACCATCGTGCCGTCCATGACATAGCCGCCGACGATGATGTGGTCGTTTACGATGGCGGGAGGCGATGTCGGCAGGGCATATCCGGGCGGATACGATCCCAGGTGCTCGAGCAGGTTAATCTGACCGGTATGCCCAAACCCCGGGCACGGCCGACCGGTGTGTGAATCCAATGCGATCAATCGGCCATCGCCGATCGGCGCGATGATCCGTTCGGGACATTCGGAGAGGGGGTGTGGCGAGCGATAGAATGCAACACCTCTGCAGGCGCGCAACGGCACCCAGACAGCAGGTACTTTTGGATCGTAAAGCCAGCGTCGCTGTCCGGTCTCGGCATCGATCGCATGAACGATGGAGTGGGCAGTACATAGGAACACGGTGTCAGCGATCTTCAGCGGCGTCGCCTCGAAGGACCACGCGGTCTGCGCGTCCGCGGGGTGGGGCAGATCACCGGTCCGGTAAGTCCATGCCAGGGTCAAACGGTGGATGTTGTCGGGAGTGATCTGATCTAACTTCGAATAGCGAGTCCCATGCTCGGTCGCGCCAAACGCGCTCCAGTCGCTGGTGGATCCGGGGGCTAATTTGAGTGGCGAGCCGGCTCGTAGGCCGCCGGACAAAGGATGTGATGCGACAAAGAGGATGGCCGTCAGGCCTCCGAGGATTGCCGCGGCTGCGAAGATAAAAGGCCACCGCCTGTGGCTCGGATGGGCAGTGTGGCGCAAGATGCACGCGCGCAGCAGCCCGAGCCCCAACAGCAGGGGCATGCCCAGCCTGGCCAGCAAGCCCCACGGCTCCAGGCCGACTTCATACAAGGACCAACAGAGCGTTCCGAACACGAAGAGCGCATAGAGGAGGGGGGCGAATCGATGGCGGCGCAATAACAACACGGTAATCGCCACCAGCGTGGCACCGGCGATGAGGTAGTAGGACGAGCCGCCCAGCAAAAGCAACTGCAGGCCGCCGACGGTCAGGGTCATTCCGGTCACGCCCAGGAGGGTAGCGCTAATTACATGACGAGACCGTGAGTTTGCTTCTGCCACGCTGCTGCCCCCCCTTGCTGACCGAGCAGCGAATTGTCACCGGGAGCGTGCAGAATCCATCGTCCTTGCGGACGCAGATGCCGCTGGGTCCCTATGCAGGTTTACGCCCGACCATCGTCCAACGGGACGATGACAGAGCCTCAATTATCCGAGTGCGGGCTGTGGCCAGAGTCGGCAGCGTGCGTTGGAGTCCAACGGAGCAGCCGGCTCGCGGTTGACGTAAACTGTAGTCCAGTCGCCATGGTCGTGAAACGCAGAACCCGGTCTGCGACATCCCCATGCGCTGAGTCGGAGGATAGGATCCCTGCACAGGTGTGTGCCGAGGTGTGAACGATGCGCAAGTCAGAGGGCGATGTTGAGTTGGACTCGTCCAGTCGCCGCGCGCATGGGCGGCCGACCCGAGCACGCGCGGGTGAGATTCAAAGCGCGCTGCTGGCTGCGGCGATGGTCGAGTTTACCGAGCGCGGCTTTCACGGCGGCAGTATTGCGGGGATTGCCGCGCGAGCGAATGTCACGAGGGCAACGGTTTATAAACATTTCAACAGCAAGGAGGCGATCCTCGAGCGGCTCTGGGGACATACGTCGGGGCGGCTACGGTCGGCGATCGAAGAAGCGGTCAACTCGCAGCGTCCGGTGTGGGAAGTGCTGCAGGAGGTGGCCCTGTGTTTTTATCGCGACGGCCTGTCGGCGGATGCGAAAGCCATCTCGAGAATTCTCGTGATGGAATCGACCCGCTCGCCGGAACTGGTGAAGAAAGGCTATGAGCGGCGCTGGTATGCGCTCGAGCCGCTGGCCGGCTATTTCGAGATGTTGTCCATGAACGGCCAGATGGCCCTCGATGATGCGCCGCGCGCGGCGCAGCAGTTCATGCACCTCGTGACCAGCTCCATCGATTACCTGTTTGTCGAGGATGCGATGTCGGCAAAACAGCAGGAGCGCTGGATCGCATCGGCGGTGCGCATTTTCCTTCACGGCGCATTGCGGAAACCTTGAGATGCGGACAGTCGTCCGCGCGGACGAGGTGCGGTGCAGGCGCGGAACCTACACTCCGCCGGAACTCCTGCTGCAATCGACACTGAATCGGAGATCCGATGAGCACCAACCGCGGCGTCGTCTACCGGGGACCCAACCAGGTACAGGTTCAGTCCATTGATGAGCCGAAGATGCAGGCGCCCTCGGGCAAGAAGATCGATCACGGGGTGATCCTGCGCGTCGTCTCCACCAACATCTGCGGCTCCGACCAGCACATGGTCCGCGGCCGTACGACCGCGCCTGTCGGTCTCGTGCTCGGCCACGAGATTACCGGTGAGGTCATTGAAGCGGGCAGCGGGGTGGAGTTTCTGAAAAAGGGGGACATCGTCTCGGTCCCATTCAACGTGGCCTGCGGGCGCTGCCGCAATTGCAAGGAAACCGCGACCGGGGTGTGTCTCAACACGAATCCGGCCCGCGCGGGAGCCGCCTACGGTTATGTCGATATGGGCGGTTGGGTGGGTGGCCAGGCGAACTACGTCATGGTCCCGTATGCCGATTTCAACCTGTTGAAATTCCCGGACCGGGACCAGGCGCTCGCCAAGATCCGCGATCTCACCTGCTTGTCGGACATCCTGCCGACGGGATTTCATGGGGCTGTCAGCGCCGGTGTCGGTCCAGGCTCCACGGTGTACGTGGCGGGTGCCGGTCCGGTGGGTATGGCAGCCGCGGCGTCGTGTCAACTCCTGGGCGCCGCCTGTACCATCGTGGGCGACATGAACGGCGAACGGCTGAAGCATGCCCGTGCCATGGGCTTCGAGACCGTGGACCTGTCCAAACACGACGATCTGGGCGCGCAGATCGCCGAGATCCTGGGGACACCCGAGGTGGATTGCGCGATCGACGCTGTTGGATTCGAGGCTCGCGGACACGGCGCGCATTCCGGCGAAGAAGCCCCGGCAACGGTGTTGAACGCCTTGATGCAGGTGACGCGGGCCGCAGGACGCATAGGCATTCCGGGGTTGTATGTGACGGAGGATCCCGGCGCCGTCGATGAGAAAGCGAAGGTCGGCAGCCTGTCCATCCGCCTCGGCCTGGGTTGGGCGAAGAGCCATGCCTTCTTCACCGGCCAAACGCCCGTAGTGAAATACAACCGCCAGTTGATGCAGGCGATCCTGTTTGACCGCCTGCCGATCGGAAAAATGGTGAATGTGCAGGTCATTTCCCTGGATGAGGCCCCGAAGGGCTACGCCAGCTTTGATCGCGGCGCGGCCACCAAGTTTGTCATCGATCCCAACGGGATGATTCCGAAGGCCGCCTGACCCGCGGTCCTCCAGGACTGCCAACGTAGAGACCGCTGATGGATCCACAGCAGACCAGGAGTGTCATTGAGCGCTATCTCAACGCGTTCAATGCACGGGATTTCGACACACTCGTTGGGTTGTATGCCGCCGATGCGACGGTCGAGGATCCGGTCGGCAGTGCGCCGCACCGTGGCCTGAAAGACATACGCGCATTCTACGAGCAGTTCAGGACCCAGAAGTCCAGCCTGCACCGGGTCGGAGAGGTGCGTGCGGCGGGGTCGGCCGCGGCCTTTTCATTCATCGTCGTGATGGGCGAGTCTGCCAACAGTCAGATTGTTGAAGTGACTGACACGTTTGCATTCGACGCTGTCGGAAAGATCGAGGAGATGCGCGCGTTCTGGGGACCTGGCAACGTGCACGACGTCAATTCGATGTCCCGCGAATTGCGGCGCTGCCTGCCTCTGCCGATGGTCGGGCGGGTGGCTCTGGTGACGGGCGGCGGCTCCGGGATGGGCCAGGCGACCGCAGTGGAGTTTGCTCGGAAAGGAGCGCGTGTCGTAGTCGCGGGGCGCCGTGAGGCAGCATGCCGCGAGACGGTGCAAAAGGTTCGAGAGATCGGGGGGCAGTGCATTGCCGTGCCCACGGATGTCACTATCGAAACGCAGGTCGAGGGGCTCGTGGCTGCGACGCTCGAGGAGTATGGCCGCCTGGACTTTGTTTCCAACACCGCGGGTTGGGCGCACGAGCCGATGTTCCTGATTGATACGTCACTCGAGCAGTATGAGGCGGTATTGGCGACGAACGCGCGCGCGATCTTCCTGTGCATGAAATATCAGATACGCGCGATGCTCGAGTCGGGCCGAGGCGGTGCGATCGTCAACGTGACATCGGACGCCGCTTTCGGTGGCTTGTCCCTCTACTCCGACTACTCGGCGGCCAAGCATGCGGCGGCCGGGCTCACTCGTTCCGCGGCGTTGGAATACGCAGGAGACGGTATTCGTATCAACAGTCTGGCGCCTGGACCGATTTTGACGCCGATGCTCAACTCGGCAGATGCGGATGCGCTTGGACCGATGGTGCCAGCCGGCCGGGTGGGTACGCCGCAGGAGATTGCGAATGCCGTCGTCTGGCTATGCTCGGACGAAGCTTCATTTACGTATGGCCAGACCCTTCAGGTGGATGGAGGATTGGGTGGCGTTTCATGTGTGGCCCAGGGGATTCCGGTTCCACTCAGAACGAGGCGGGCGCAGCAATGCTGAGAAGCCAACTGATCGCGCTGGCTGGCGCGAATGCGGATGCTGACGGAATTCGCGGCGTGGTTACGGCTTATCTGGGCAGCCTGGCCAGTCAGGACATCGAGGCGCGTGCAGCCCTGTTTGCGCCCGATGCGATCTTCGAAGATCCCGTGGGCTCCAAACCCGTTGTCGGTTTGGAGGCGTTGCGGAGTGTGTGGACGGCATCGCGAGGTTTGAAAGTGACCGCATCGCTGAAGCGGCTCATTGTGTGCGGCCGTGAAGCCTGTTACGAGTTCGTCGCGGACCTCGACGCCGGCGACGGCGACCGCGCGAGCATCAACTGCATTGAGACTCTGAAGCTCGACGCGAAGGGGCGAATCGTGGAAATGCGGGCGTACTTCGATCGGTCCTGCATCGGTGGTTTTATCCCATGAGGACTGGTGCTGCCACATCGTCTTCCCGGACCAAGCGAGTCCAGATCAACCGGACTAGTGTCAGGGGGTGAAACTCGAGCAGGGTGGATCATGGCGAGTGTGGTTACGAATGCGTTGCCTGACAATGTATCGCCCGAGCGGGTCGTCGACTACGACTTCTACAGCGCCGCGGGCGATCGCGACCTGCAGTTGGAGACTTCGAAGACGCTACACGCGGGCGCGGACATTGTCTGGACCCCCCGCAACGGCGGGCACTGGATTTTTACTCGCGCTGAAGACATCGAGTACGCGCAGCGTGAGTCAACACTGTTTTCGATGCGGGAAGTCACACTTCCGGCGGGCTTCACGCCGACACCGGTGCTGCCACTCGAAAGCGACGAGCCCGAGCATGCGCAGTATCGGGCCGCCCTGGCGCCGGCATTCGATCCGAAAGCCATCGTTGCATTGGAGCCCGGTGTCCGCGAGTTGGCGGCCGAGCTGATCGAAGGGTTTGAGCCGAAGGGCCGCTGTGAGTTCGTGTCCGAGTTCGGGGCCCACCTGCCGATTGTGATCTTCATGCGCATGGCGAACCTGCCGAAAGAGGATCGGGCGATGCTGGTGCGTTGGACCAACAACGCCGTGCGGCCGCACGAGCCCGCTGACCGGATCGAGAGCTATCGGAAAACGAGCGAATACATCACTCGCCTGATGGACGAGCGTCGGGGGAGCACGGCCGAGGATATCGTGTCGCGTGTCATGCGGGGTCGCATGGCCGCGCGCGACATGAGCGACTCCGAGAAGCATTCGATGATTCTCAACGCACTGTTCGGTGGCCTGGATACCGTGACCTCGGCCCTGTCGTTCATGGCACGGTTTCTGGCCATGAATCCGCCGCATCGCCGGCAACTCGCGGAGAATCCGGCGCTGATCAGTCGCGCCATCGAAGAGCTGTTGCGCCGCCACGGAGTGACCAACACCGCGCGGGTCATTACGCGTGACCTGAATTACAAGGGAATTCACTTCAAGGCGGGCGACCGCGTGCTGGTGCAGTCGCTGCTGCATGGCCTGGATGCCCGCCGCTTTCCCGAGCCGGCAAGCGTGGACTTCGCACGCAAGGGTACCCGCCATGCGGTGTTCGGCAACGGCACTCACCGTTGCATCGGTGCGTTGTTGGCGCGAACGGAGATGAAGGTATTTCTCAGTGAGTGGCTGGCGCGCATCCCGGACTTTTCGTTGGATCCCGCCGACCCGCCGCGGGTCGAGAGCGGTATGGTCAACAGTGTGGTCCACCTGCCGCTGCGCTGGGCGCCCAGGTCGGTGGGCCACTGATAAGAAGGGACTGCAATGCCGAAGGTTCTCTACAAGCTGGCCGACGGGCAGACGCGTGAAGTCGAAGTACCCGTGGGCTGTAGTGTCATGTTCGGTGCAACGACCCAGGATGTGCCGGGTATCGCAGCCGATTGCGGCGGGTCACTTTCGTGCGCGACGTGTCATGTCTACGTCGATGCAGCCTGGGCACAACGCCTGGCTCCGCCGCAGGCCATGGAGAATGACCTGCTGGAAAACACGGCGGCCGAACGGCGATCCAACAGCCGCTTGTCCTGCCAGATTGTGATGACTCCCGAAATCGATGGGATCGTGGTTGAAATTCCGGAGCGCCAGTTCTGAGAACGCGCCATCCGTGCGCCCGGCCGTGTGAGGAGAGAGGATGATGTCCCAGTCGACACCGCAAGCGAGCTCGTGTCCCCACCTCACATTTACCGACCCCGAGGTCCTGTCCTGTCCGTTTCCCACCTACGCGAAACTGCAGGAAGAGGCACCCGTGTACCTCGATCCGGTGACCGGCATGTATGTGGTCACCCGATATGCCGACATCCGCGCGATTGCGGCCGATCCGCAGACCTTTGCCAACGACACCGGGCAACTGCAGGGACGCCAGACTGCCGCTACTGCTCGAATCAACGCCATGATGGAGGAAGCGGGCGTCGCCGAAGTGAATACGCTGGTTACGAACGATCCGCCCGATCACCGTCGCTACCGATCGCTCGTTGACAAGGCGTTTGGCGTGAAGCGGATGATGTCCGTCCGTCCCCGTATCGATGAGATTACCCGCGACCTGATCGACCGGTTTCCGCGTGAGCCCTTCGATTTCGTGCAGGCGTTTGCCATCTGGCTGCCGATGCGGATGATCGCCGAGCAGCTCGGCGTGCCGCCGGAGATGGGGGATACGTTCAAACAGTGGTCCGATGCGACCATGGAATGCACCGACCCCCGCATCGATCCCGAGCGACACATCGAATGCAGCCGCCGCAAGATCGAAATGAACCTGTTTCTGGCGGCACGCGGAGAGGAACTGCGCAGCGCGCCCAACGATACGCTGATCAGCGACCTCGCCAATTCAACCATCGACGGCCGACAGCTCACGCGCGGAGAGTTCTGCAGTCTGCTCGTGCAGTTGCTGGTCGGTGGCAATGAGACAACGACCAGTGCGCTCGCCTCGGGCGCCTATCATCTGGCCTCCAACCCGCAGTTGCAGGCGCAACTGCGCGCGGCGCCGCAGAAGATCAAGACCTTCTGCGAAGAGGTGCTGCGGCTCGAGTCCCCCTTGCAGGGTCTGTTTCGCAAGGCGTTGACAGCCACGGTGCTGGGCGGTGTCAGTATCCCGCAAGGGGCCATCCTGAATATCCGTTGGGCAGCGGGTAACCGCGATCCGCGGATGTTTGCCGAGCCGCAGGCACTGGATATCGACCGGCTCAATGCGACTCAGCATCTGACCTTTGGACATGGGATTCACTACTGCATCGGCAATCAGTTGGCCCGGGCCGAAATGCAACAGGCATTCACGGCGCTGCTCGGCCGGTCACGCAACATCAGCCTGGTGCCGGCCGAGGGCGCTGTGCAGCGGCTGGTTCATTTCCTGGCTCACGGTCCGACACGGCTCATGATCTCGTTTGAGCCGGCGTAGGCGCCCGGCCGGCTATCAGGTCCGCGGCTTTCTCGCCGATCATGATGCAGGCGGCATTGGTATTCCCCGAGACGAGCCGGGGCATGATGGACGCATCGGCAATTCGCAGTCCGGCGATTCCGCGAACCCGCAGTTGCGGGTCGACGACGGCCGATTCATCGACTCCCATGGCGCAGGTTCCCGCGCCATGCCACAGGCATTGACCCAGGCCCAGCTCCCCTTCGGCAGCCGCGTCCGTGTTGGAACCGGCGGAGCGTCCGAGGCGCTCTGCGATCAGTTCCCGCAGCGCGGGTTGTTCTGCAATCCCATCCAGGAGCCGCAAACCTGCCGTGAGAACCCGGCGATCATCCGGATGCTCCAGGCAGTTGAGCAGGATGCGCGGCGGAGCCGTTGGATCGGGACTGTTGACATGCACGGTCCCACGGCTCTGCGGTCGCAGGGGGCACGGCGCCAGCGTCAATCCCGGAAAGGGGTCGATCTGTCCCGTGTCCGGATCGGCGGAGGCGGCAATGGCATGGAACTGCAGATCGGGTGTGGCCAGACTGTTGCTGGAGCGTACGAATCCAACCACATCGCTCGGCGGGCCGGCCAACAGACCCCGGCGCACGAACAGATATCGGAGCGCTTGCATCGCGAGGCGCATACCGCGCGCCGCTGTGTTGAGTGATGGCACTCCGGGACGCAGTCGAAACCGCCGCAACACCGCGTAGTGATCCTGAAAACCCGCCCCCACACCCGGCAGCGCATGTTGGAGGGGAATGCCCGCGGCGTGCAGGACTTCCGGGTCGCCGATGCCGGATAGCTCGAGCAACTGCGGCGAATTGATGGCGCCTGCACACAGTATGATCTCTCCCCGGCAGCCGATATCGAGCTCACTGTCCGCGGTCCGTACGCGGATTCCCGTGGCGCGCCCCTGTTCGAGGAGCAGCCTGACCGCCTGGGTGTTGGTTTGCACGCGCAGATTCTGTCGGCCCATGACCGGATGCAGGTAGGCAGTCGCTGTCGATTGGCGTTTGCCCCGGCGCATGGTGACCTGAACGCGAGCAAAACCTTCCTGATTACCGCGGTTGATGTCCGACACGACCGCAAGGCCCGCCTGTGTCGCCGCGCTCAGAACCGCGTCTGCGACCGGGTGTCGCTCTACATCGCTCACGGACAGAGGGCCGCCCACCCCGTGGACTTCATCCGCGCCGCGACATTGGTTCTCCGATCGCATGAATAGCGGCAGCACCTCGCGCCAACTCCATCCGGTGCAGCCCAGTTCGCTCCAGCCGTCGTAGTCGGCACTTTGTCCCCTGACATAGAGCATGCCATTGATGGAGGAAGTGCCACCCAGAACACGGCCTCGATAGTAGGGCAGAGTGCTGGAGTGATTCCCGCGAGTGAGGTTGGTTGTGTAACCCCAGCTCACGCGGGGGTCGCTGAGCGAGTGCCGGTAGCCGGCGGGTATGTGAATCGCCAGGTTGGAGAGCCACTGGCCCGGATTGTGAAACGGCCGGTCGTCACCGCCCGCTTCGAGCAGCAGTACCCGCTTGCGGGGCAACTCGCTCAGACGGTTGGCCAGCACGCAGCCGGCCGAGCCGGCGCCGACCACGATGTAGTCGAATTCCAACGCATGCCCTGTGTGCATCACGAAGACTAAGCAATTCCGACAGTCACGGTGTCGCGTCCGGAACGTAACAGTCGACCCGGAAGCGCGCCCATAAACTCGCCTCCGCGCCAGATTGGCGCGCCGTTCACGATCACGTGATCGATGCCTGCGGCATCCGTGTAAAGCCGCTCATAGTCACCGGGCAGATCGCGGCGGCTGTAGATCGGGCCGGCGGCAATCGTGTGCGGATCGAAGACCACCAGGTCCGCGCAGCCGCCGGTCCGTATCAGCCCACGATCCTTCAGACCGAACAGGGCCGCGGGCCTGCCTGTTAGCTCGTGAACCGCCTGCTCGAGCGATAGGATGTGGCGCTCGCGCACGCCTTCGGAGAGCAGGTGTGAAGAGAGGGCGAACGTGTCGATCATGTCCAGGTGGGCGCCGGCATCGGAACCACCCACCAGTGCGCGCGGATCGCGCCAGGCTCGCGCGCGCATTCGCCAACTCTCATCATCCGTGCCATTCAACACCGGCATGAATCGAGTCTGCAGGTCCTCGGCGACGGCGAGATCGAGCAATGCGTCGAGCGGGCTGCGATTGAGTCGCGCGGCCAGTGTGCCGATCAGCAGGCCGTTTAGCGACCGATTTTCCGGGAGTGTCGTCTCGACGATCCGCCAGCGACTCCAGTCACTCAGGGTGCCGTACGCTCCTGCTTGCGGCGAGTGCATGGCCTGGTTCATGCGCTCGCGGTTGTTGGGATCGATGAGGGCCTTTTTACGCTCCGCATGCGGCAATGCCATCACGGTCTGCCAGCCGGGGAAGGAGTCCAGCACCATGCCGCTGGCGAAGCTCAGGACGAGCGAAATGGGACGGACCGCGGCCAGGGCCAGGACTTTGCCGCCGCGCGCCGCGGCGTAGTCGCTGGCCGCGAGTTGCTGCTCGAACAGCTCCGGCAAGCGGGAGTCCGGAGACAGCAAATTCCAGTTGAGGGTCCGTCCGGCGGCGCGCGACATGCCGGCCATGCGCTCCAACACGCCCTCAGTGAATGGCCGGGCGGCGTCCGCGACCATCTCCAGGAAGGTGCCTTCGCTGCGACCTACAACTTCCGCGAGGGCAATGAATTCGTCCGTGTCGGCGTGACGAGAGGGGACCGGTGCGCCGTTGGCATCGTTGTGGGTAGGCGACAAGGTGGTCGAAAATCCCAACCCGCCTTCACTGATGGATTTCGCGAGAAGCGCCTGCATCGTCCGCAACTCTTCGCCGCTAGGCCGTCCTCCGACGGCGCGCTCACCCATCACCGTGCGTCGCAAAGCCGAGTGGCCGACCAGAAATCCGGCATTGATGGCCAACTTGCCCTCGATACGGTCCAGGTATTCACCAAAGGACGTCCAGTCCCACGGAGCGCCTGCCTGCAGGCTGCCGAGCGGCATGCCTTCAACCCGCGACAACATGGCTTGCAGATAAGCCGCATCCTCGGGCCGCCCGCTCAGCGGCGCGATGCTGAACCCGCAATTGCCCCCGATGATGGTGGTCACTCCGTGATTGCTCGACGGGGTGAGCTTCGGGTCCCAGAAAACCTGGGCATCGTAGTGGGTGTGCACGTCGATGAAGCCGGGAGCAACCACCCGACCCGCGGCATCGATCTGTGTTGCGGCCCGGCCGGAGACCTTGCCGACATCGACAATTCGGCCGTCGGTAATGGCGACATCCGCTGCAAATCCCGCTTTGCCGGTGCCGTCGACGACGGTGCCATTTCGCACGATGAGGTCAAACATGTTGCGCCCCCTTGCTGCCCGCGACGCCGATGTCGGGTTCCGCAGCAACGCACAATCTGCGACCGCGCGCGGCAATGTGCCTCGTCCGGTCGGACGCTATCGGGGCGGCCGATGGATGCCAAAATGGAGCATGTTGAAGCTCATGGCCTTCCTGCGCTCACAGCCGCAACTGCCACGCGTCGAGGTGATCGCACACTATGAGCTTCGCCACGTGCCCCTGATTCTGTCGATCATGCCCGGCATCCTGGATTATCGACGCAATTTTCTCGATGTCGCCATTGGCGATTTCGACATCGTCACGGAGCTGTGGTTTGCCGACCGTGCGAGTTTTGACCTGGCCATGAGCGCGGCTACACAGCCCGAGGCAGCAGCACGTATCGCGGCTGATGAGGCACTGTTTCTGGACCGATCGGCGACCCGGTTCGTGACTGTGGAGGAACGGCGCTCCTGGCCGGGCGCGTCGTCCTGTTAGACGACGCGCGTTGTCGAGCCAGCTCCTATAAGTCCGCGGAGCCCTGGGAATTGGAGAACTCCGGTGGATGCACGGGCCGAGCTTTTGAGCCTACGAGACGCCCCCGACCCTTTTGTACGCTCCCCGACGGAGCTGACGGAGCTTCGGCTGGAGGCCGTTCGCGAGACCTTCCGCGAGCGCCGGGCACAAGTGCCCCTGTTGGATCGACTCGCACGCGAGAATGATGTCAGCGAGATACGGCAACTCTCCGATGCGGTACCGGTGTTGCTGTCGCACACCAGTTATAAGTCATATCCGCACGCGTTCCTGAAGAACAAGCAATGGAGCCGGCTGCAGCAGTGGCTCGCGTTGGTCTCCGTGCGCTCGCCCAAGGATCTCGATGTCAGTGGCGTCAACGATGTGGACGACTGGCTCGATCGGCTGTGGTCGGCGGGTCACCTCGTCGCCACTACCAGCTCAACCTCAGGCAAGGTCTCCCTGTTGCCTCGAAACGCCGAAGATCATGTGTTCAGCTGCCAGTACGCGCTGCGCATGCCGGGGTGGCCTGACCCGATCACGCCGGACCAGAGCCGGCACTTCTTCCTTTTTGGACCCAACGGCGGCTCGTATGTGGCGAGCTTCGTTGGCCAGATCATCGCGGAGGGGTTCGCGCGGCCGGACTCGCGTCATTACCTTTCCAACCAGCGTCTCAAGGTGGCCGAGGTCTCGCGCATGGCGGAGTTGCGGGGCCGGATCGCGGACGGCAGTGCCACGCCGAGTGAAATTGCGCTCATGAAGGAGCGCTCGGCCGCTCAGTCGGCCGCCACGGCGGCACGCCTGGATGAGATGTTGGATGTCATCATCGCCAAGCGTCACGAGCCCATGTACATCCTCGGCCTGTGGGGGCAACTGTGGACGCTGATGGAACGCGCCCGGGAGCGCGGCATCGCCAATGGCCAGTTTCACCCCGGCACGATTGTTTCCACCGGCGGAGGCATGAAGGGAGCCAAGCTGCCTGCCGATTACCAGGAGCAGATCCTGGCCTTTCTCGGACCGGTTAACACCGTACAGGCCTACGGGATGTCGGAGATGTCGTGGTTCCAACCTCGCTGCCTCGCCGGCCGCTATCACCAGGTTCCCTGGGTGGTGCCGCTGTTGCTCGATGAGTCGGGTACGCGGCTGTTGGAAGCATCCGGCGGCGTCGTGCAAGGCCGTTTCGGCTTCATTGATGTCTCGTTTGCAGACCGTTGGGGCGGCCTGATCTCCGGCGACCGGGTCGAAATGGATTTCTCGCCCGTGTGCCCCTGCGGGCGTTCCGGTCCAACGATCCTGCCCACGGTCACGCGCTACAGCGATGTTGGAGATGACCGGCTCACCTGCGCGGGAACAATCGATGCGTACGTTCAAGGGGCACTGAACTCATGAATGCCGTAGAAGAAACGGTCGCCGCGCAATGTGTCAACGTTCCGCACGTGATCAAGGGCGAGACCGTAAAGGGTGCCGCGGTGACCCACCGGTCCGCAGGCCTGAACTTTGCGACGCCCGCTCTGGAAATCGACACGTTGGTGTGGTCGCGCACCGAGCCGGGGCCGGCCTTCAACACGCCGCTGCACGAGATCATCGAGCTGCTCGTGGCAACCGGCAAGGCGCTCAGCCGCGATCATGGCGGCCTGGTGAGCGAGGCGCTCGCGCAGATGCGGCGCGTGAGTCCCCTGGATGGAGGGGTGCTCGAGCGCTGTTATGAAGACCTGGGCAGCCTCTTCAACGGTGCCGAGTTGAACGCGCAGGTCAACAATGAGCTCGGCGGAGCCGAAGTTCTCGATGGCTGGCGCGAGACTGCGACTCCATGGGGGCAAGCACGCGTGCGCGCCTTCCCGCCGCGGCTGATCCATGTGTTGGCTGGAAACGCCCCGGGTGTGGCGGCTCAGTCGGTCATTCGCGGAGCACTGGTCAAGGGGGTCAATCTGCTGAAACTGCCCTCCAACGACCTGTTCACGGCCACCGCCATTTTGCGAACACTGGCGCACGTGGCTCCGAATCATCCTGTCGTCAAATCCTTCTCGGCGGTCTACTGGCGGGGTGGCGATGCGTCGATCGAGGGCAACCTGTTCCGGCCGCAGTATTTCGACAAACTGGTCGCGTGGGGCGGGGAGGGCGCGATCCGCAGTGCCAAGAACTACGCGGCGCCGGGTTTTGAGTTGGTCAGCTTCGATCCGAAGACTTCGATTTCCCTGATCGGCCGCGAGGCGTTTGCGGACGATGCCACGCTCGCGCGGGTGGCAAAGTTGGCTGGACTCGACACCACGCCCTTCAATCAGGCTGCGTGTGTGTGTAGCCGTATCCAGTTCGTGGAGGGCGATGCGCAGCAGGTGGATCGTTACTGCGAGCGGTTGCAGGCCGAGCTGTCGGTGGAAAGCAGGACTTCATCTGTGCTCGGGCCGCCGGTTCCCAGCGCGCTGCGCGAGGAGATCGAAATACTGCGCGGCCTGGCACCCCTCTACGGTGTGTGGGGTGGATACGAGGGACGGGGGCTGGTCATTCGCTCCGATGAGCCGGTTGACTTCTATCCGGACGGGAAGATTGTCAACGTCGTGCCCGTACCGAGTCTCGCTGATGCCGTGCGGTTTGCGAATGTCGCGACTCAAACTGTGGGAGTCTATCCGCCTGAGCGTAAAGCCTCGCTGCGCGATGCTCTCGCATCATCCGGGGTGCAGCGCGTAGTGAGCCTCGGCGGGGCGCTCGGCCCGGCTCCCGGGCTGCCGCACGATGGGTTCTATCCCCTGCATCGCTTCGTTCGCTGGGTCAACGATGAGGGCTGAACACGAGGTATCTTCTGTTGGATAAGACGATTCCGGTTCGAAATCTCATCAACGCCTGGGTGAAACTCGACCTCGAGTCGCTGCTGGCGCAGTTGGCCGAGGATGCGGTGTTCGAGAACATTCCCATGGAACCCATCGTGGGAAAGCCGGCGATTCGCCGGGCTCTCGCGGCGTTCGTCGTGAGCTGCACGGCCTCACCCTGGGAGCTCAAGAATATTGCGGTCTCTGCCCGAGGCACCGTCCTCACCGAGCGGAATGACATTTTTGTGCTGCGGGATGGCCGCCGGGTGAATTGTCCGGTGATGGGCGCTTTCGATGTCAATGAGCAGGGTCTGATCACGCACTGGCGCGACTACTTCGATCTCGGCGACTGGAACCGGATGATGAAAATGGATCCGGATTTCGGGCGCCGCAGATCATCATAGACCCAGGCACACGTACTTCATTTCCAGGTAATCATCCATTCCATGGCGGGAGCCTTCGCGGCCCAGTCCCGAGGCCTTGACACCGCCGAAGGGGGCCACCTCGGTTGAAATCAACCCGGTGTTGACGCCGACGATGCCGGCCTCGATCCGCTCGGCGACGCGCCACACCCGGCCCAGGTCGCGCGCGTAGAAATAGGCCGCGAGCCCGAATTGCGTGGAGTTGGCCTGTGCGATGGCGTCGTTCTCGTCGCTGAACCTGAATACTGGTGCCACGGGTCCGAAGGTTTCCTCCCGGCTGACCAACATTGCGGGCGTGACATCGGCCAACACAGTGGGAGTGAAGAAACGGCCCCCGCGAGCATGCGCCGACCCCCCAGTCAGAACCCGGGCGCCGCGGCCGGTTGCATCCTCGATGTGCTCCCGGACCTTCGCCACGGCTTTCAGATCGATGAGCGGTCCGATCTCCGCGCCCGCCTGGTTCCCGGGCGCCACCTGCAGTTTCGCGGTCGCGGCAGCGAGTCGGGTCGCGAACGCCTCGTAGATGCCTGCCTGCGCATAGATCCGATTCGCGCAGACACAGGTCTGGCCGGCGTTGCGGAACTTGGATTGCATTGCGCCCGCCACGGCGGCCTCAACATCGGCATCATCAAACACAATGAACGGCGCATTGCCGCCGAGCTCCAGGCTCAATTTCTTGATGGTCGGCGCACACTGCGAGTAGAGCTTCGCGCCAATCTCGGTGGATCCGGTGAAGGAGAGCTTGCGCACGAGATCGCTGGCTGTCAGCGCGCCGCCTATTTCGGTGGAGCTGCCGGTCACGATATTGAGCAGACCGGCGGGCAAGCCCGCTTCCATCGCGAGCACACCGAGCGCCAGAGCCGAAAAAGGTGTTTGACTCGCCGGTTTGACGACGACACCGCAACCAGCCGCGAGGGCGGGCCCGATCTTGCGTGTGATCATCGCAGCCGGGAAATTCCAAGGAGTGATGGCCGCAACCACGCCGATCGGCTGCTTCAATACAACAATGCGCTTGTCGGGCGCGTGGCTGGGAATGACATCCCCGTAAACGCGTTTGGCTTCCTCGGAGAACCACTCGATGAAGCTGGCGGCGTATGCGATTTCTCCCTTCGCTTCCGCCAGCGGTTTGCCCTGCTCCTGGGTCAGCAGCGCCGCCAACTCGTCCTGATGCGCCATGATCGCGTCGTAGAATCGCCGCAGAATTCGTGCGCGGTCCTTGCCCGTTAGACGCGCCCACGGATCCATTGCCCTGGCGGCCGCGGCAATGGCACGGTCGGTCTCTACCTTTCCGAGGTTGGGTACGCGCCCGACGATTTCCCCGGTTGCGGGATCGTCCACTTCGATCCACCGCTCGGCTTTGACCCACTCGCCGTCAATGAGACAGGCTTCCCGTTTGAGACCCGTCATTGGCCAACACTCCCTCGACGCGGCGCATCGGCCGAAGGTGTCGCCTCGACAGGCGCTATGATGGCGGCCAGGCGGCCCCGAATAATCTGAGTCGCTTCACGCACGATACGTTCCATCAACTGCGCTACGGTCGGAATGTCGTGAATCAGACCCTGGACCTGCCCGGCCCAGATCAGGCCGGCATCGAGGTCGCCGCTCTCCAGTGCCGCGCGTCCCTGGATGCCACGCACCAGGTGCGCCACGTCCTCAAACCGGGCGTCGGGCCGTTTCAGGATCTCGACGACCTGGTCTGAAACACGGTTCTTCGCGACACGGCCGGTATTTTTCAGTGTGCGAAAGATGAGGTTGGTACCCCGCTCGTCGTTCTGTACCAACAGTTGCTTGACGTGATCGTGAATCGGCGCTTCCACGGTCGCGCAGAAACGCGTGCCCATGTTGATGCCGTCCGCGCCGAGCGCGAGCGCGGCAACCAGCCCGCGACCGTCGCCGAATCCTCCGGAGGCAATCATCGGAATCCTGATTTTGTCGGCCGCCGCGGGAATCAACACGAGGCCGGGCACATCGTCTTCTCCCGGATGGCCGGCGCATTCAAAACCGTCGATGGAGATCGCATCGACACCGAGTCGCTCTGCCGACAGTGCGTGGCGCACGGCTGTGCATTTGTGAATTACAGTGATGCCGTGCTCTTTGAAGTGCCCGATGTGCTCGCGCGGATTGTGCCCTGCCGTCTCGACGATCCGGATACCACTTTCGATGATCGCGCGGCGATACTCCGCGTACGGCGGCGGTTTGACCGATGGGAGAATCGTGAGATTGACGCCGAACGGCTTGTCAGTGAGCCGGCGGCAGCGGTCGATTTCGTGCCGCAGGTCCTCCGGTGTCGGTTGTGTGAGCGCGGTCAGTATCCCGAGGCCGCCGGCGTTCGATACGGCGGCTGCCAGCTCGGCGCGGCCGACCCACATCATGCCGCCCTGGACGATGGGATAGTCGATGCCGACCAACTCGGTAAAGCGGGTTTGCAGTTGCATGGACCGGCGCGACTCAGACAAAGCACACCTTGCACTGGCCGATGCCGTGCAAGGTCATCTCGAAGCTGTCCTGCGCGCGGGCGGGGGCCAGGGGAACGAGGGATCCGGACAGGATCACATCACCCGCATTCAAACTGACACCGTAGGCGCCCAGCGTGTTGGCGAGCCAGGCGACCGCGTTCAGGGGGGACCCCTGCACAGCCCGGCCCAACCCCTCACTCAGGAACTGGCCGTTTTTGGTGACGGTGACGCGCAAAGATTCCAGATCGTGGGCGCGAGGGTCGGCACGCGTGGCTCCAATGGCAAATACACCGCAGGAGGCATTGTCGGCGACCGTATCGACGATGCCGATTTTCCAATCCCGGATCCGACTGTCGACGATCTCAAAACACGGCGCGATACTCTCCGTGGCCGCCAGCACCTGCTTGGGCGTGACGCCCGGACCATTCAGGTCCTTGCTGAGAAAGAACGCGATCTCTGCTTCGGCGCGCGGCTGTATGAGCCCATGAGCGGCGATGTCGATGTGCTCGCCCACCCGCATGCGGTCGGTGAGAAAGCCGAAGTCCGGCTGGTGCACGCCCAACATGTCCTGGACGGCCTTGGAGGTGACGCCGATCTTCTTGCCGACGACCCGCTCGCCGTCGCGCAGCCGGCGCTCCAGGAATTGCAGTGAGATGGCATAGGCATCGTCGATCGCGAGGCCGGGCTCGCGTGCACTCAGGGGCTCGACGGTGCGGCCGGAGCGAAAGGCCTGGTAGAGCTCATCCGCCAGTGCGGTGCGGAGCGCGCTCGGGTCTGGAGTTACATTCATGATGCCTTTCTAGATAGACGAAGTCTCGCGCTACTCCATCCCCTGAACAGACTATCCGGCCCGCGCCCTGGCCCGTTGCGCGCGCAGCGCTTCGTGAAAGAAGATCGGGCCGGGCTCGTTGCGCCCGAAGGTAACGTGTGACTGCGCGCCACTGCGCAAGCCCGCAAAGATGTCCAGGCTGGCCCGGTAGTCCTCGCTCTCGACCAGGGAGGTTACGAAATTCAGTCGCTCGTTGGCCGCGACCCCATCTGCACGGCACGCATAGGCGAGCCGACTCTGCGATCGTCCGGTCTCGATGCCGGGGGTGATGCTTTGGGACAGCACGCCACCCTCAAACAGTGTCAGGGTCGTGCCGGGGAACAACAGGTACTGCGGATTGATCAACTCGTCGCGGAGCGGCTGCCACTGGGATTGCGGCCGGTCGCGCAACGACAGGATGTTTTTATTGCAGAAGGTGATCAGCAGGTGGGGTCCGAAGCGGTCCACGGTGGCGCAATTGTTCACCATGAAGGGCGCGATGGTCTTCGCATGCAGGGTGGCGAAATGGTAGGACTCGAGGTGACCTTCCAGCACGAGTTTCCAGTTCGCGGCATCGACCTGCCGGGATCCTGTAAAAGTGAGCCCCGCGGCATGGTCACTGATCTGTCGGTCTACGCCGGCCAGATACTCGTCGATATCAATGTGAGTGTGGGGTGTGAGGATGACGAAGACGAGGCCGGCGCGCTCATCGGCCTGAAGGCGTGTCAGCCCGGCGGCGGTGCGGTCGAGCTCGCCGAAATGCTCGGCGCAGGCCACACCCAACAGCCGCCCGCGATTGTCGTAGGTCCAGCCGTGATAGCTGCAGGAGAACCGTTTGGCGGTTCCTCCGCAAGCGGTTGGCGGCGCCACTCGGCCGCCGCGGTGTCGGCAGACATTCAGGAAGGCATTGACCGTGCCGGTATCGTCGCGCGTCAGGAGGATCGGCACTCCCAACAACGAATGCGCGAGGAACGAGCCGGCGCGCGGCAGCTCACTGGAGAGGCAGGCTACGATCGGCAGCCGTTTGTATAGCTGTTCCACTTCTTCGTGCCACAGAGGCACGTCGAGGTACTCGGTGACAGGAACCTGCATTTGTGACGTGGCCAGGTCGGTGGTGCCAGCCTCAACATGGGCCAGCAGGCGTTGGGCCAGGTGTATCTGTAGATCACGATGCATTGCTGACGGGAAATTCCGACGGTTGGCGGGATCGACAGTTCACTGCGGAATGAGGTCTGTCTCGCCGTCCGTTCGGACGATTCCTCGAAAGCGGCTGACTTCTACATTTGCGCAGGGGTCATCTGCCCATTAACAACCTCTGGATTGAATACCCGTATGGAGATATGTGAGCTGGGCTATGCGCTGGTGACAGCGCCCGAAGTGGAGGAATGGCGCTGCTTCGCTACCGGCGTAGTTGGCGCTATGGCCCTGGACGGGCCCGATGGCGTGTTGTACATCAAAACCGATCTTCGTGCCTTTCGCATCGCGGTGATTCCGGGCAGCGACAATGGGCTGTTGGCCAGCGGCTGGTTGGTTTCGGGGCCGGGTGCATTTGCGCAGGCGCGCGCCGCCCTGGCTGCAGATGGAGTTGCAATCGAGGAGGGAGATGCCTCCGGTGCGAGGCTGCGATGTGTGCAGGCATTCTTCAGGTTCCGTGATCCGGCCGGCCATCGGCACGAGATTGCGTGGGGTCCGATCTCGGACCATGCGCCGTTTATTTCACCCGCCGGGGTAAGTGGATTCGTCACGGAAGATCTGGGGCTCGGACACGTGGTGTTGAGCGCCGTCGGCGGAGCCTTCGATGAGGCCATCGAATTCTGGACGCGACCGGGACGATTCGCTCTGTCCGACATCCTGCACTTGCCCGTGCCAGGCACCGCCCCCTTGCGGGTGAATTTCATGCACTGCTCCAACCCGCGCCAACACAGTCTGGCGCTTGCTGAAGTCCCCGTGCCGGGCGGCTGCATCCACATGATGTTGGAAGCAAAGTCGCTCGATGACGTGGGCCGGTGCCTGGACCGAGCGATCAAACACAATGTGAAGATCGTGGCGACGCTCGGACGGCACGTCAACGATGAGATGGTGTCTTTTTACATGAACACGCCGGGCGGGTTTGCTTTGGAGTTCGGCTGCGGTGGAAAGCAGGTCAACTGGCGCGAGCACGTGGCGTTTGAAACGACCCGTGGAAGTGATTGGGGTCACGTCTGGACTCCGCCAGGCTGATACCGCGCTCAGTCGGGTCCGGCCATTGCGCGGGCTACCAACTCAATCCGGATCGGGGTCGCGTTGAACGAGGCTCCACCGCTTGGGGCATCGCAAGCCGCATCATCGCTCAACACGTTGACGTTCGCTGTACCGCGACTGTGTGCGAGGCGCAGCCGGGTCCGCGCGTCGGGCTCGCTCCAGCCGTGCGGTACACTGACAGTTCCAGGCCCCACTTCGTCCGAAATCTCCGCGCGGATCGTAATCTCACCGACGCGTGAGATGACTTTGATCATGTCTCCTGTTTGTATCTGCAATTGCCCGGCGTCCGCCGGGTTGAGCAGGGCCGTGCACCGCGGGCGCCCTTTTGTGAGGCTGTGGAGGTTGTGCATCCACGAGTTGTTCGAGCGGATGTGGCGGCGGTTGATGAGCAACAGTTGTCCGTCCCCGAAGGCGCCGCCAGCGATCGCACCTTCCAGCCTGTTCAGATCGTTCAGGAAGATCGGCGCGGCCAGGGGAATGCAACCGTCGGGTGTATGGATCTCGCCTGGAAACGTTCCGGCCTGAATGGGGCCCTTGCTGACCCCGGAGCCGGATTCCTTCAGACGCTCGAGCGTCAGGCCGTCCGGGAAGGTTCCGAATCCATCGCCGAATTGCCCACCTCGCAGCAGCACGTCGTAGATCTTCTCGGCAATGGTGGCGCCGCTCGCGCTCGCGAACGCGGCGTCGGTCGACAACAAATCTGGAATACGGGGCAAACTGGAACGCAGCGCGTCCAGATAGCCGAGGGCTTGGCGGAGTTGGAACGCGTCGGGCGGCTCGCCGGCCAGGCGCGCCGCCAGTCCCATTACGATGTCCCAGTCATCTCGGTCCGTGGCTTCACGAGCAAAAACGGCCGGCGAGTAGCAGACGGTGTTCTCGACCGTCCAGTTGCCGAACACCATGGTGAACTCGCTGCGCTTCAGGTGCTCCATGGGTGGCAGGATGACATCGGCGTAGCGGCTCGTTTCGTTCAGGTAGATGTCAACCGACACCATGAAGTCCAGGCGCTCGAGAGCGCTGCCGACCCGCCGTGCGTTCGCGTTGGACAGAACTGGATTACCGGCGATGACGACCAGCCCGTGCAGTTGGCCGGGCCCGGGCGTTTCGATTTCCTCCCACAGCACCTGGGTAGGCAGGGTCCCGCCCAACTCCGGCGTGTTGGAAACGCGCGAGTGCCACCGTCCGTGCGCAGGTTGCGAACCCTCGTACGGATTGTGCATGAAGCGGGGCAGGATGCCGGCGGGAAACAGCGCACCGCCCGGCTCGTCCAGGTTGCCGGTCAGCAGGTTGAGACAATCGATGGCCCAGATCGCCAGGGATCCGAATGACTGGCAATTCGCGCCGACGCGGCCATAGGCGACCGCGGATTCGGCGCCCGCAAAATCCCGGGCCAGCTTGCGGATGCGATCCGCCGGTATTCTCACCAGGGGGGCGACGCGCTCCGCGCTGTAACGCATGGCAGCAGCGCGCAGCTCCGCTATGCCGGTGACAGCGGACTCGAGTTTTCCCAGCCGCACGAGGTTTTCCGTGAAGAGAGTGTCGATCAGGGCCAGTGCCAGGAGCGCATCCGATCCGGGACGCACTGCAAAATGCTCGTCCGCGACCCGCGCCGTCTCGGATCTGCGCGGGTCCACGACCACGAGCTTCCCGCCGCGGGCCCGCAGCCGCTCGAGGCGGGCCGGCATGTTGGAAGCACCCAGCATGCTGCCGTTGGACACCACCGGGTTGCCGCCGAAGATCAGGAAGAACGCGGTCCTCTCTATGTCGGGAACCGGCACGTGCCCGAGGTTGCCATACAGGTAAGTGTCCACCAGAAACCGCGGGTAGCAGTCGATGGAGCCGGAGTTGACAAACACGGCGGGCGCGGCGGCGGACAACAGGGCACCGAGGCCCATCTGCAGACCGGCCACGTGCGCTGTCGGGTTGCCGCTGTAGATGCCGAGACTGCGGGGCCCGTGCTGCCCGAGCACGTGCTTCAGACCGGTCGCGGCCCGGTCCAGGGCTTCCGGCCAGTCGATCTCCCGAAACTCCCGGCCCACCCGCAGCAGTGGGCGCCGCAGGCGATCCGGGTCCGAGCGCAAACCCACCAGCCCCTGGGATTTCGCGCATAGAAAACCGCGACTGCCGGGATGCTGGGGATCGCCGGAGACCCGCAACAGCTTGCCGGCCGCAACATCCGCTTCGACCAGCAACCCGCAACTCGCTTCACAGAAGGGACATACTCGCGGAAACTTCGCTGTGGGCATGCAAGTTGACTCCTGGGTCCGCAGGTTTCACGGCACTTGTTGGTCGCGATCGCGCGGATCCTGGGTCCTGAATTCAGTCCAGGTGAGCGCGCTGGTCATGCCGCCGTCGACCAGCAGATCCGTCCCCGTGATGTAACTGGCGGCCGGGCTCGCGAGCCACTCCACCGCGGCTGCAATGTCATCGGGCACACCGATGCGCCCGGCCGGGGTGTTGGCTACCGCATGATCGATCGGCGAGCCGGCCTTGCGCTCGAAGTCGACCATGGCCGTTGATATCAGTCCGGGACTGACGGTGACGATCCGCGCTCCCCGCCGACCCCAGATCGGGGCCTGGGCCTGGACACGAAGCTGGTTGGAGCGTTTCGCGAGCCAGTAAGCGCCGAGACCCGTGTCCGATCCGGTCACGCCGCGTACGCATGCCAACAGTTTTTCGGGTGCCGCCACAGCCAGGTCGTGCTCTACCTCCCTGGGGACGGGCGCCATGTAGGCTGCACTGCTTGCGATGATGACGGCAACGGTGCCTGCCTCTGCCAGTGGCAGAAATGCGTCCATGACCTCGATCGTTCCCAGCATGTTGACCGCTAGAATTCGTTCGGCCGGGGCCATGTGCGGCGAAAGGCCCGCGGTCAGAACCAACATCTTCAATCGGCCGATCGGGGCCACTTGCGCAGCGAAAGCTCGAACCGAGTCGCGATCGCTGACGTCGATGGGACAACTCGTGACGTCGTACCCTTCTTGCCTCAACATGCCGGATGTCGTTTCCAGGATCTGAGGACTGACGTCGCCGAGCAGCAGTCGGCGACCGCAGCCCAGACGGCGCGCGCAGGGCAGGCCGAATCCTCTCGTTCCGATGATCGCAACGACTTCGCTCACACTCAGCTCCCGGTACTGCCGCGGTCCATGCTTATACGCAGAAATTGCAACGCACGTGTAATGCGATGGGACGATGTGGCAGCCCGCATTTGCCCTGACCATGACTGGCCGCGGGCGTCACTCGCGATTTTGGGAGTGCACGGTGGAAACGGTCAGACACGTTGTGATTTCCGGAGCGGCGGGTGCCCTGGGCGCCGCGGTGGCGGAGGCGTTCGCGGCCATGGGCGCCCAGGTGGCGCTCCTCGATCGAGCCCCGGATGCGAAAGGCCTGGATGCGCGATTGGGTGCCCCGCATTTTTTTCTCGGCCAGGTCGACTTGACCGACTTCGGCCAGGCGCAGCGGGCGTTGGCAGCCGTCGCCTCGCAGATGGGCCGGATCGATGTGTTGGTCAACATTGCCGGTGGCTTTCGCTGGGAGACATTGGCTGCCGGCTCGCCGGACACCTGGGATTTTCTCTATGACATCAATCTGCGCACGGCAGTCTGCGCCAGCAAGGCCGCGTTGCCTCACTTGACGCCCCGGCGGGGTCGGATCATCAATGTTGCCGCCGCGGCCGTGACCAAAGCAGGCATGGGAATGGGGGCGTACGCGGCCTCGAAGGCCGGTGTCGTGAAGTTGACCGAAGCGTTGGCCGAAGAGTTGAAGGACCAGGCGATCAATGTCAACGCAGTGATGCCGAGCATCATCGACACGCCGACGAATCGTGCCGAGATGCCGGATGCCGATTTTTCCCGCTGGGTTGCTCCATCGGCACTCGCTGATGTGATTGTGTTCCTGGCTTCCGCGGCCGCCCGTGCCATCACCGGCGCGTCCATCCCTGTCGTGGGTCGCGTTTAGCAACCCCGTCAACACCCGAGTTTGAGGAATTCCGAAATGGCTCAGGCCTACATCGTCGATGCGGTTCGAGTGGCGGGCGGCCGCCGCAAAGGCCGATTGTCGGGCGTGCATCCGGTGGATCTGGGCGCGAAGAGTCTCGATGCCCTCGTAGAGCGCGGGGACTTCGATCCGGGCGCGATCGAAGATGTGATCTTCGGCTGTGTGAGCCAGGGGGGTGAGCAGAGTTGGCACGTGGGACGCAATTGTGTGTTGGCTTCCAGGATTCCGCAGAGTGTTCCGGCGGTCAGCATCGATCGCCAGTGTGGATCCTCGCAACAGGCGCTGCATTTCGCTGCCCAGGCGGTGATGGCGGGAGTGCAGGATCTGGTCGTTGCCGGCGGGGTGGAAAGCATGACACGGGTGCCGATGGGATCGCCCGCCATGGGGGCGCAGCCCTGGCCGGCCTCCGTGTTGGAACGGTACCAGGTCAGCTCGTTCAGTCAGTTCCAGGGCGCCGAGATGATTGCAAAGAAGTGGGGATTCGACCGCGAGGCGTTGGATCGCTACGCGCTGGAGAGTCACAGGCGAGCCAGCGCGGCGATCGAGACCAACGCTTTCGCCCAGGAAATCGTGCCTGTGCGTGTCACGTTGCCGGACGGAACCGAGATACTTCATGAGCGGGATGAGGGCGTACGCAGGGATGCCACGTTTGCAGCGCTCACCAAACTGGAGCCGATTTCGCCCAACGGGATCATTACGGCCGGTAATGCGAGCCAGGTGTGCGATGGGAGTGCGGCACTTCTGATTGCCAGCGAGCGCGCGGTCAAGACCCACGGCTTCGAGCCACTGGCGCGGGTGGTGAATCTCACCGTCACTGCGGGCGATCCGGTCATCATGCTGGAAGAGCCATTGTATGCAACGGGAAAGGCTCTCGAGCGCGCCGGACTGAAGCTGCATGACATCGACCTGTTCGAGGTGAATGAGGCGTTCGCTCCGGTAGCGCTGGCGTGGCTCAAACACACGGGCGCGGACCCGGCGAAACTCAACGTGAATGGCGGTGCGATTGCGCTCGGGCATCCGCTCGGCGCCTCCGGCGCCAAATTGATGACGACCCTGGTACATGCCTTGCGAGCGCGTAGAGGAAAGCTTGGGTTACAGACCATGTGCGAAGGCGGCGGCATGGCGAATGTGACCATCGTCGAGACCTTGTAGCCGAGGCCCTGGTGAGGGCTGAAGGGACAGTCCGACCGGACGATGGCTCGAAACGAAGCGCACCCTAGAGTTCAGCCGTGAGCCCCGAGTTCCGGATGGATGCGCATGGTTAATGACACCGACGAGTTCAATTTTGACCCGCAGGCTTTGCAGCGCAGATACGATGCGGAACGCGACAAGCGCATGCGTCTGCGCCCTCAGGGCAACGCCCAGTATGTAAAGCCGGAAGGGAAGTTCTCGTACTACCTGGAGGATCCCTACACCGAGCGCCAGGAACGGGCACCGATCAAACAGGACATCGAGGTCGGCATCCTGGGGGGCGGATTCGGGGGCCTGCTCACGGCGGCCCGCCTGCGCCAGGCCGGCGTCGATGACCTGCGCGTTTTCGAGAAAGGCGGCGATTTCGGCGGCACCTGGTACTGGAACCGCTATCCCGGCGCCGGTTGCGATACGGAGTCGTATATTTATCTGCCGCTGCTCGAGGAGCTCGGCTACATTCCCACCGAACGCTACTCGCACGGCCCGGAGAATTTCGAGCACGCGCGCCGCATCGGGCGGCACTTCGACTTGTATTCGCGCGCGCTGTTCCAGACCGAGATCAAGGAGCTTCGCTGGGACGAGAGCGTGCGGCGCTGGATTGTCCGAACCGACCGGGGAGATGTGATCCGCGCCCGCTACTTCGTGGTCGCCTCGGGGCCGCTGCAGGAGCCCAAGCTGCCCGGCATTCCAGGCGTGGACAGTTTCAAAGGACACAGCTTCCATACCAGCCGCTGGGACTACGGCTATACCGGCGGTAATCCGACAGGTGGGCTCACCAAGTTGCAGGACAAGGTCGTCGGAGTCATTGGTACGGGGGCGACGGCGATCCAGTGCGTGCCGCACTTGGGTCGTTGGGCAAAACATCTCTATGTCTTTCAGCGCACTCCCTCCTCGGTGGACCAGCGCAACAATCGTCCGACCGATCCGGACTGGGTGAAAACGCTGAAGCCCGGCTGGCAGAAAGAGCGAATCAACAATTTCACCGCGGTCATCAGCGGCCTGCCGGTGCCTGAAGACCTCGTCAACGACAGTTGGACGAAGTTCATTCACAAGATGATGCGCCGGGCAACCAGGGACATGACACCCCAACAACTCGGCGAGCTGGCGATGACCGCGGACTATGCCGCCATGGAGGAAGTGCGCTCGCGCGTGGAGGAAACGGTCTCCGACCCTGCGACTGCGGAAGGTCTGAAGCCCTGGTATAACCGCCTGTGCAAGCGTCCATGTATTCATGATGATTATCTGCCTACCTTCAATCGACCGAATGTGACGTTGGTCAACACGGACGGTCTGGGCGTGGAGCGCATCTCCGAGCACTCGGTCTTCGCGGCCGGTAAGGAGTATCCGCTCGATTGCCTGATCTATGCGACGGGTTTCGAGCTGGCCGCGTTTACCAATCGGGCGGTGATGCCGATCGTGGGACGGGGTGGGATCACGCTCACCGAGAAGTGGAAAGACGGCGCGACGACCCTGCACGGCTTCTATGTCAACCAGTTCCCGAACCTGATGGTGTTGAGCACGACGCAGAGTCCCTGGGGCGCGAACTTTCTGCACATGATCGGGGAGCAGGCGGTTCACATCGGGCACGTGCTCGGCGAAATGCACCGGCGCAAGGTGGCGGAGTTCGAGGTGACCGAGGCAGCCGAACGCGACTGGGTCAAGTACCATGAAGACAACGCCGAGGCGATCCTGCGTATCTGGCGCAACTGCACACCGGGATATTTCAACAACGAAGGCGTCGCGTCGCCGTCGCTCAAGCGAGATACCGGATTCGGGCCCGGTGTGTTGCCGTTCGTCGAGATGTTGGAGGCTTGGCGAGCCAAGGGTGACTTGCAGGGACTGAGGTTGCAGACGCAGGCCGACAAGCAATGAAACCGGGTTTGCTGCACGCCGCGGCTGCCGGTCTGGCGCGCAGCGGTGCCTGCACTCTCGATCCATGAGCGGGCTCGTTATTGTCGGCGGCTCCTATGCCGGGTTGAATGTGGCGCTCGCTGCGCGTCACCACGGTTATGCGCAGCGGATCCGGATTCTCACCAACGAATCCGTGCTGCCCTACCATCGCCCGCCGCTGTCGAAGGGCTACCTGCTCGGCACCACCGATCCGCAGACCTTGCCGTTGCGGGGCGAGGCGTGCTACTTGGAAAATGACATCGAGGTCCAACTTCACACTCACGTGAAGGCGGTGAGCCCCGGCCGCGTTGAAACCAGCGACGGTCACGTCAGGTTCGAGAAGCTGGCTCTGGCGACGGGTGCGCGGGCCCGTTTGATCAATCTGCAGGGCGCTGCTCTCGAGGGCGTCGTCACATTGCGTTCGCTTGCGGATACCGAGGCGATTCGAGAGCGGCTCGGCTCGGTGTCGAGCGTGGTGATCATTGGGGCCGGGTTCATCGGTCTGGAGCTGGCAGCCACGTTGCGCAAGCTGGGCAAGTCGGTAACCGTGCTCGAAGGTCAATCGCGTGTGCTGGCGCGTGCGATGCCGCCGCGCATGTCGGAATTCATTGCTGCTGAACACAGGCGACACGGTGTCGATCTGCGTTGCAATGTCTCTATCGCGTACATATCTGGCGAGCACGGACGCGCGAAGTCGGTGACACTCGCCGATGGCACCGAGTGCCCGGCGGAGTTGGTTGTGCTGGCCGTGGGGGCAACGCCGAATAGTGAGCTCGCTGCGCCGCTCGGTCTGTTGTCGCAGGGTGCCGTCGAAGTTGACGCGGTTGGTCGCACCCGACTCGAAAATGTCTACGCCGCCGGCGACTGCACAATTCATCCCAACGCGTTCGCAGGTTCGGTGCTGCGCCTGGAATCGGTGCAGAACGCAACCGACCAGGGCAAGAGCGTGGGCGCAGCGATCGCCGGGGTGCATTTGCCCTACGACAGCGTCCCGTGGTTCTGGTCGGATCAATATGACCTGAAGCTGCAGATGGTCGGGCTGTCCCAGGGTGCCGACCTGGAAATCCTGCGCGGCTCGCTGGAGAGCCGGAAATTTTCAGTCTTCTACTTCCGCGACCAACGCCTCATCGGCATCGATTCCGTCAATGCGGCCGCGGATCACATGCTCGGGCGGCGGTTGCTGGCCCAGCGAATCGCCTGTCCCGCGGCAGCCGTTCGGGATCCGCAGTTTGAGCTGAAGACATTGCTCGCGGCCCCGCGGTAGCCTGCGCTTGCACCGCCAGCGCCGCAGTCACTGATCGCAAGCCGCCCGCCCGATGCTCGATTACAACACTGTGCGGAACTGGGACTTCGGCGAGGTGTTGCAGAGTCGCGCTGTGCGGGACACGCTGTTGTACGCCTGCAGTATTGGCTTTGGCGCGGACCCGGTACACCCGGGTGAGCTGCGATTCGCTTACGAGGAGAGCCTGCAAACGATCCCGACCATGGCGTGTGTGTTAGGTTCTCCCGGGTTCTGGTGGCAGGATCCCCGGACGGGTGTTGACTCGCTCAAGGTCGTGCACGCTGCGGAGGACGTTCGACTGTTCAACTCCCTGCCGGCATCGGGGGTGGTACGGGTGCACAACCGCGTGCTCTCGATCACGGATCGGGGGCCGCAGAACGGGGCCATGGCGGTCATTTTACGCGAGTTGTTCGAGCACAATTCCGGCGAGCGACTCGCGGAAGTGCGTACGCTGAGTTGTCTACGCGGGGATGGCGGCTTCAGCTTGCAGTCGGGAGTCAGTGATCCGCTTCCGGAGCGGCTGCCGGCGGTGCCGCAACGGGCGGCGGATGTCGAAGTGGAGCTACAATCAACTGCGCAGCAGGCGCTCCTGTACCGGCTGAATGGTGACTACAACGCCCTGCATGCGGATCCGGACGTGGCGCGCGCAGCCGGCTTCCCAAGGCCCATACTGCACGGGTTGTGCACGTTTGGAATGGCTGCACATGCAGTGTTGAAGGGGATCGTGGACTATGACGCCGCGCGCATCCGTCGCGTCGCGGCTCGGTTCACCGCTCCTGTGTTTCCAGGAGATCGCTTGCGGTTTCAGTTGTGGCGCCAGCCGCAAGGTGTCGTGCACCTTTGTGCGAGGGTGGATGGACGCGACGCAGTTGTGTTGGATAACGGCGTCGTCGAATTGAGTTGACCTATTCCGCCTGGCCCGGAGCCTGTTTGCCAAGAGGAATAGGGCGGATACACAGGCGTGTCAGGCGGGTTGAGTGGATGTGCCACCGGCCTTCGATTTTTGTATACGCGTCGAAGTAATGGCCGTAGCCGCGGAAGCCGGCCACCGGGGCCCCTTGCCCGTACAGAATGAGGTCTTCCATGGCCCAGATGCCGGTCGCTGTCCGCGGGGAGAGAATTTCGAGCTCAGGCATGTGGCCGTGGTGCACGCTCGTTATATTCGCGAGTGCGGTGGACACGGCCGAGCGGATTTCCGCAGCCCCGTGCCAGGTGAGCTCGATGTTGGGCGGTAACTCGAAGCCCAGGGACCGCAGGCTCGCCGATTCTCCTGTCATGTCCATCGTCGCGTCCGGCGCGAATACGTGTTCCCACTGTACCCAATCCTTGGTGTCCATCAGGCGGAAGTAACGGGCCTTGAGCGCTCGTATCGCCTCGATAGCCGCCAGCCGCTCGGTAACAGATAGGGTCTCGTTGTGGGTATCGGTCATCCTAGCGTCCAATCGCGACCCGCGCAGGTTCGTGCTCTGTCGCCGTCGCGATGCTGCGAGCCGCGCGCCGTCCTGACCATACGCCGTCAGCCAGTGACAATCCGCTGACGTAGTTGGCAGAAGGGATGCCCACAGCCGATCTGCCAGCAGCATACAACCCCGGAATGGGCTGCTTGTTTGAATCGACAACCGCACCGGTAGTTTCATCGACCTGCAAGCCCCCGGTGCTCAATGCAGTAATCGGGCTCGTAGGCATTTTGTGCCGGAGGTCGATCGCATAATAGGGCCCCGCCGTAAATGGCGCGCGACACTCGTCGCTCTTGCCCATCGGATCCGGCATATGCTGTCTGGCAGCCAAGGAGTATGCATCGATATCAGCCCGCATCGTCGCAGGCGACACATACATTTTGTCCGCCAACTGTTCAAGGGTGTCGGCCCGCAGCGCGCTCTTTTGCGCCTGTTTGACAGGAAATTGTTGAAAGCCGAACAGGTTTCCCGTTCGGGCCGCCTCCAACGAGCGTTCCCACAAGGCGTGGTCGAGTACCAGCCACGCTCGCCCGTCCGATTCCTCGTAAATTGCCCGCGTAATATGGGCGCCGTACTGTTCCTCGTTGGTAATGCGCCGTCCATCGCAGCCGATGATGACCCCTTTGACCCAGTCGTAAGGCGGGTTGATGAAGCGCCAAGCTGAGATGCGGTCGAGATGGTCCGTTGCGCCGCCTGCGGAGGCGCCTAGTCTGAGGCCCGCTCCGTCGTCCCCGAAACTTCCGATCGGAAACGTGTTGAGATACGCGGACGCGTAACGCTCCATGATCGCGCGATTGCGGATGTAGCCGCCGGCCGCGAGAATCACTCCCTGCCTGGCACGAATGGCCTGCGTCCGTGAGAACGCACTCTCGAGGCCATTCATCAAGCGTTGGAACGGGCGGGACAGACCCAGCAACTGCCAGGTCAGGCTTTTAGCTCGATCCTCGGCCCAGCGATGTAAGGCGGCCGCGGGACCTCCCGGAGTCAACCTCTTCACGACCGATCCCACGATCCGGCCATCCGCGTCGCGAATGAGACCGGAGGCGCGCGTCTGCAACAGCACGCGAATGTTAGGTCGTTGCGCGACAGCCTGTTTCACTGCTGCCATCAGGTACCAACCCATATCCGCTCCCTCGGAGAACCCTCCATGGGGTTTCGTGCCTGGCGGAATGGGTGCGCCCGGGACGAGCGAGGGATTCTTTGTACGATGTCCACGTTCGGCCGGCGCATGGCGGCCTCGGTAGGCCGGAACTGTTGCGTTGTCGGAGAAGTAGAGGTAGTACTCAGAAGTCGGATGCGATGTTTTTTTCGGCGCGCGTGGACCGCTGAACTGAACGCCGGCTCGACTCAGAAAAGCCAGAGTCTCGATACTGTCCTCGCAGAAGCGCCGTACGGTTTCGCGTGACACGGTTCCGGCGACTTCCCTCTCGAGGTAGTCTGCCATGGCTTCTGCGCTGTCCTGTACACCACATTCTCGCTGCACGGGCGTGCCGCCTCCCGCGTAGACGATTCCGCCGCTGAGCTGGCTCGCTCCGCCGCCCCGATAGCGGTCGATCAGAATGACGTTGAGCCCCCGGTCGGCGGCTTCGATTGCGGCGCATGCGCCGGAAATGCCGTAACCGATGACCAACACATCGCAGTCCTGGTGCCATGTGCCGATGCTCGTTGCGGACACCGGCTCATCGATGCGGCTGCTGTTCGGGTCGCGCAGGCCCGTCAGTGCTGATTCGCTCATCAGCCAGTCTCCCGCAGAGCCGCTGTGTCCGTCATCTCTTGAGCCCGCCGCGCGATGTCCTGCGCCGCGATATAGCCGAAGGTCATTGCCGGCCCGAGTGTCGCGCCAGCGCCGGGATAGGAGTCGAAGGTCACCGCGCCCGAGACGTTTCCGGTTGCGTACAGGCCGGGGATGGGCTGTCCGTTTTGACCGAGCACACGGGCATCGGCGTCGGTCTTCAAGCCCCCCTTAGTGCCGATGTCGCCGATGTCGAGCCGAATCGCATAAAACGGCGGTGTTGCAATCGCGCCCAGGTTGCAGTTGGGTTGATTGCGTGGGTCGCCGAAAAACCGGTCATAAGCGGTGGCGCCGCGCGCGAAGTCCGAGTCGGTGCCGCTGTACGCAAAGCCATTGAAGCGGCTGATCGTGGCCTGCAGCACGTTGGCATCCAACTCGATCTTGCCCGCGAGCGCCGCCAGTGTGTCGGCGCGATAAATGACATTGTCGAGCCACTCGCGGGGCAGGCGCCAGTCAGGCCAGAAAACCGACGGCAGCAGCGCGCCGATCGGATAACGGCGCCGTGCGGTGGCATCGAAGATGAGCCAACAGGGTGCGTTCGCGCCGGTGCGCCGGTCATCCTCGATCATGGCGACACCGAAGTCGTTATACGATATGGCTTCGTTCACGAATCGCTGGCCCCGCCGGTTGACACACACCGTGTGCGGATAGGCTCGCTCCATGAACAGGGCCGCTCGCAGGTCCGCATTGTTGAATCCGGGGGCCGGTACCCGCATGGTCGGCACCCACCAGGCCTGGTCCAGAAATTCCGCATCCGCGCCAATGGCGAGTGCCGCCTCGAGACTCTCACCGGCATTGTTCAATCCCGGTGTGAGGCTGTAGTCGGTGGGGGTTGGCTTGGGTAGATGGCGGTCGCGCAGGGCCTGGTTCTTCTCAAAGCCACCGCTGGCGAGAATCACGCCGTGCCGCGTTTCGACCCGATATTCAGTGTCGTGACGCCGGAGGATGGCGGCACAGACTCGCCCGCGCTTCACTTCGAGGCGCGCGAGGCTCGTATGCAAGTGCAGGGGAATGTGACGATCCAACATAGCCTTGCGCAGGGCCCCGATCATCGCGTTACCGGTCGTCAAGCGGCGATCGCGGGAGCTGCTCAGGCGAAACGGCAGGTCCAGCCAGTATCGCAAGGCCATGCGCGCGGCTACGCGCCACCAACCCGGCGTACGCCGGATCAAGGGGCCCATTTCGACGAGGTCGATCTGCATCCGATTGAACACTTTGTGCGTGGGATGGGGCTCACGCTGGCGAAATATTTCATCTCCGAGCGAGCGCCCATCGAATGGGAGTGGCATCAGTGTGCGCCCACCCGAGGCGAGCGCGCCGGGCAGCGCGGGACAATAGTCCGAATAACCGGGAATCGAGAAGTAGTGAACGCCGACGGAGCCGAGGTAATGAAGGAGCTGGGGCGCCTTGTCCACGTACGCCTGTAGCTTCTCGTCGCTGACCCTTCCTTTGGTGCAGGCACGCAGATACGCCATCGCCTGCTCGGGTGAGTCCACATCCTTGATGGCATCGTTGTTGGGAATCCAGATGCCGCCACCGGACACCGCGCTGGTGCCACCGTATCGGTCCGCTTTCTCCACGAGGAGCGTTTCAAAACCCAGGTCGCGCGCCCGCAATGCGCTCAGCATTCCTCCCGCCCCGGAGCCGACTACCAGCACGTCGCAAGCCGAAGGTATCGACACTGCCATTTTTCCCCTTTGCCGTGGCGCATCCGCCCACAACAGCCTAATCAGTTGACATGTCGGTAACTTCGTCCATGCGGACGATGAACAGAATGATATTTGTGGCGAGTCGAGCGCAGTCATAGTCCGCACGGACGGTCAACGTGAGCCCAACTGCGTGCACGCTCGCCGCTGATTCGCTCTACCGGGGGCCGACCGGCAGAAGCTCGGTGTCGCTGAGATTTGTTCAGGGGTATTCTCGAAGCGAAAAGGGGGGCATGAATGAAGCTGAGATTCGGGTATTTGTGTGGTGTTTTGGCGGTAATGCTGCCGCTGCAGCCGAGCAACGCGATTGCGGGGGAGGCCGATGCACCCGCCGTCGCTGATGCCGGCAAAGCGGCGCAGGATGACTCGCAGGGGCTCGAGGTCGTCACGGTCACGGCGCGGCGGATTGAGGAAAACCAACAACATGTACCGGTAGCGGTCACCACCCTGTCGGGGGCGGCCCTCGAGCGTAGGAACATCGATACGGTCAGGGATCTTCAATTCGATGTGCCCAATCTGCAGGTGAAGCAGAGCCAGACCTACGCAACCGTGCCGGAATTCATCATCCGCGGCCAGCGGCAGGCGCTCACCACGGATGAGAATGTCGTGACCTATGTCGATGGTGTTCCACAGGGGACGCGCGGGCTGACGCTGTATGACTTGAAAAGCGTGCAGGTACTGAAGGGTCCGCAAGGCACTCTGTTCGGCAAGAATTCCAACGGCGGAGCCATGGTGTTCACCACCAATCCCCCGGTGTTCAACAACGAAGGCATGGTCGAGCTCGAGTACGGCAACTACGACCGGAAGAATGTCACAGCCATGATCAACGTGCCGCTCATCAATGGTGTGGTCGCCTTGCGGGCTGCCGGCAACGTCGAGCGACGCGATGGCGTTTACGAGAACCGTTACCCGGGCGGCCGCGACCTGGATGACCGCCACAACGAGAGCGGGCGAATCTCGCTGCTGGTGCAACCCAGCGATAGACTCAACAACCTGACCACGTTCGACTATCTGCATCGCCGGGAGATCCCGGCTCCCGCGGTGCTGCAGGCGGCTCCGTTGGATGCGCCCGGCTTCGGCGGGCTCGTGTCACTCCTGACTCAGCAGGCGGTGACGCAACAAAGCGCGCTGAGTGGCGCAACTCCGATCATCGTGGGCGGGACCCTGCTGCAGCGGGCCGGCAATCCCTTTGTGTTGAGCGCTCCCACTGGACTCGGTACCACCACCCCGTCGTTCGGCAACGCGGTGACGCCGCTGAATACGTTCGGCGATTACGTGAAGACTTATGGTGTGGCGAACACCACATCGTTCATGTTGAACGACAAGTTGACAATACGCAACATCCTGGGCGCGCGCTATGAGCGCGCCGACGAGCAACAGGATCCCTCGGGTGCAGCCGGGTATGTGGTGAACATCTCGCCCTTTCTGACCGGCCTGGGAGCGAGCGGCTTGCCGAGCTACATACCCGGCCAGGTCGCCAACAACAATACCAACTACCAGAACGAGACGCGCGCCTATACCGAGGAGTTGCAGTTGATCGGCGAGTTCTCCCACCTGCGGGTGATCGGCGGGGCGTTCGCCAGCCGCACGGAGCTGGACTACAAGGTGCTGTCATTTTTCACGGTCGGGCCGGTCTCGCTCTATCCGTATCAGTCGCACCACCGCTACCAGGAGCTCGACTCCGATTCGCGCGCGCTGTTCGCGCAGGGCACTTACGATTTCGGCAGCTTTGGCCTCGATAAGCTGCGCTTCACGTTGGGCCTGCGTTACAACTGGGACAAGCGCTCGAACCTGGAGCACGATTTCTACTCGGACAGCATCCAGTTCTCGGACAACTACACGGGCGTGAACCAGCTTTGTGCCGTCAACAGCGGGACCGGAGGTGTCTCCACGGGAGTCAACACCGCAACCGAGTGCAGGGATTTCGGCACTGACCACTGGCGCGCCTTGACCTGGACGGATTCGATTGAATACCAGTTCACCCCCGACACCCTGGCGTATTTTACCAATCGCCGCGGCTATAAATCCGGCAGCGCCAATCCCAACAGCCTGAACCTGAACTACATCTTCTACAATCCGGAGCACCTGACCGATTTCGAGCTCGGCCTGAAGCAGCAGGGGCTGCTGGCCGACATGCCGTACCGGCTGAACATCGCGGGGTTCATCGGCAAGTACAAGGATATTCAGACCCAGGACATCATTTCCTTCTGCACCGTGGACTGCAGCCAGGCGAATCCCGCGACCTACACCGACCTGATCATCTTCAACGTGGGTAACGCGACCATCAAGGGTATCGAGATCGAAGGCACGCTCAAGCCGCTGCGCCAGTTGCAGATCGATGTTGGATATTCGTACCAGGTCGGACGCTATGGCGCAGGCTCGGTGATTCCGCAGCCGTTGAATTCCGGTCCAGTCGGACCCGGCAATCCGATTGACTTCACCGGGGGGCAGAACCTGAGCGGAGTCGAGTTCCCCGGAGTACCCCGCCAACAGGCGAACGTAGCGGTATCGTACGAGATTCCGTATGTGCCGGCCACCTTCGCCAAGACCGTGCTCAGTATGAACTACGCGTACCGCACCAGCTCGAGAGGATTGACGGCGCTCGGTATCTACCCCTGGGCTGGTTTCGGCGTGGCGAATGGAAGGCTGACGTTCAACGAGTTGTTCCGGTCGCCGGTTTCGGTCTCGTTGTGGACGCAGAATCTGACGGATAAGCACTACAACAACTTCTGCGCGGACAACCTCAACAGCATCGGCTATGCGGCCTGCCAGTGGGGTGAGCCGCGGACCTACGGGATGGCGTTGTCGGCGCATTTTTGAAGATGACAACACCGGCCGGTGGGTGTCCCGCCGGCCGCTCCGCTATGGAGGCGAGCATGCAAGAGCGACTGCAGATGTTGTTGGATCACTTCGATATCCGCGAAGTGATCGAAGCCTATGTGCACGCCTGCGACCGCGGCGACCGCGACGCCGTCGCCGATGTCTATCACCCTGACAGTTGGGACGATCATGGTCCCCTGAAGAGCAGTGGCCCCGAGTTCGCCACCAACGTGGTTGATTCGCTGCGTCAGTACTGGAAAAGCTGCAATCACCTGCTGGGACAGTCGCGGATCCGGGTGACCGGCGATACGGCCGGCGCGGAGACGCTGTTCTTTGCAACACTGACCCGCGATGAGAACGGCATCACCATGCTCGACCAGCAGATCGGGCGGTATGTGGATCGCTTCGAGCGACGTGACGGGACGTGGCGAATCAAGGAGCGCCTGTGTATCCAGGAATGGGCCTGCAGCGCGCCGCTCGGGGCGAGCTATGTCGACCGGGAGTCGTTCCTGAAGGGCCTGCGCTCGGACGAGGATGCCTCGTACGCCGCGCTCGGCCTGCGCAAGGGCTGCTCCCGGATCGGGCGCTGAGCCGGCTTCCCGGCCTCTCGCGGCCGCACCCCTGAGGCAGTCAGGCGCCTAGTCTGCCCGGACGTCGCCGCAGCCAAGTGATGCGCCGACCATGGCGCTCACTGCGCGCACCCTTAGAGGAGTTTGAGTTGAATCACCCGGAAACCAAGCTCGGCCCAGAGGACCTGGAGCGCTGTGCCCGCGATTTCGATCACCATGGCTCCGCCTATCGCGACCATGCGGTGGAGATCCTCTCGCACATGCAGTCGAAGTGCCCGTTTGTGCACAGCTCGCACTACGGCGGATTCTGGGTGGCCACCAAGGCGGACACCGTGCTGGCAATAGCGAAGAACGTGGACGCGTTCTCGAGCTCGCCGGCCGAAGTCATCCCGCCGCTCGAGCAGACGGTGATGATTCCGTTGAATACGGATCCGCCGGACCTATACGACTATCGCGCCGTCCTCAATCCGCTGTTCTCGCCGCAGAAAATGAATGCGCTGGCGACCCAGGTGCGGGCCGAAGCGCACGCGCTGATCGACAAGATCGTGGCGCGCGGGGAAGGGGATATCGTCAACGAGTTTGCGCTGCCGCTCACCGGGGCGACGACACTCGGGCTCCTGGGAATCAACCGCGAAGACTGGCCTCATTACGCCCATCCGCTCCATGACATCGTGTACAGCACGCAACCGATTGAAGAGCGCCGTGCCAGCATGGCGGTCATGGTTACGCGCATGCGAGAGGAGATTCGACGCCAGAAGTCGGCTCCTCGACCCGGCAGCATCATCGAGCACCTGCACAACGTGGAGATGGCCGGTCGCAAGCTGCGGCTCGATGAGATCGACAGCATCGTCCTCATCATCCTGGGCGGCGGACTGGATACCGCGCAGGCGCTCGTGGGCATGATCACTGTGTATCTGGGGCGCAATCCGGACCGGCGCACCGAGTTGATCGAGCATCCGGAGGTGATGGAAGGCGCCATCGAGGAGTTCCTGCGGGTTTTCCCACCGACACAAGGCAACTCGCGCCGCGCCACCAAGGACGTTCAGATCGGCGATCAACTGGTAAAGGCCGAGGAGCACGTTTTCATGTCGTGGGCCGCCGCCAATCGCGATCCGGATGAATTCGACAATCCTCACGAGGTGAACTTCCGGCGCGAGAACAACCGGCACTACTCCTTCGGTGTTGGACCCCATCGGTGTCTGGGCTCGCATCTCGCCCGGCTGGAAGTCAAAGCGTGCGTCGAGGCCTTGTTGCAGAAGGCCCCCAATTACAGATTGGTCGAGAGCGGCGTCGAGAAGGCGAAGGATATCGGCACGGTCGCCGGCTACAACCGGATCATGGTGAGAGTTTAGGCCCTGCGAACTACACAGCGGAGAAGTTGAGAATGGCGACGGCGGCTGAGTACGGATTGGGGACCTACACTTTCCCGCGCGGCTGGTTCATGGTGGCTGATGCAGAGGCCGTGACGCAGAAGCCGTTGAGCGTGCGTTTCTTCGGCAAGGACATGGTCATCTACCGCGGGGCGAGCGGCAAGGTATACATGGTGGGCGCGTACTGCGCCCATATGAGAACTCATATGGGCCGGAATACCACTTCAAACATCGTGCAGCAGGGACGGCACGTCGAGGGGGAGTCCATCCGGTGTCCCTATCATGCGTGGCGGTACGGACCCGACGGCAAGTGCGACCACATTCCCTACGCCAAACTCATCCCGGCGGCTGCGAAAATCGACGCCTATCCGGTGGTCGAACGCTACAACGGCATCTTTTACTGGCACGATCCGGAGGGCGGTCCGCCGGAATACGACTTGCCCCTCATCAGGGAGTGGGACGACCCGCAGTGGGTACGTTGGCATTTCGATGAGTTGGGATCGATGAACCTGCATCCCATCGAGGTGGTTGACAATATCTGCGACATCCACCACCTGCTGCCCATCCACGCCACGACACCCGCGTATTTCGAGAGCGAGATCCGGGGGCCGCGTGTCTGGCAACGGCTCGGAGGTCGCCACGACTATCTGGCGGTGGGTCACGAGATCGCTGATTTCAACACGTTCTACACCGGGCCGGGGATTCTGATCTCGCGGTTCGAGGGTGACAAACCCGGCATGATGTTTATTACTCACACTCCGGTGGATGACGGGGTCGTGCGGGTCTGGCACGGTGTGTTGAGCAAAGCTCCAACCACGGTGCCGACCGAGGCGGATGTGGCCGCCGCCCGCGAGTACCAGGGAATCAGCCGGATGGCGTTTGCCCAGGACTTCGAGATCTGGTCCAACAAGGAGCCGTGCTTCAACCCGATGCAGTTACCCGGTGACGGCAATTTCGCGAAGGTGCGGCTGTGGTACAAGCAGTTCTACAACCCGCGCGAGCAGGCGAAAAAGTATCTCGAGCGCAGTGAAGGCGTGTACGCAATTCCGGGCCTGCCGTCCGCTCCGCAAGATGCGCAGCGACAGCGTGTCCTGCAGATGCCGCACTGACAGCGTGCGCAGCCCGGCCTTTCATCCTGACAACGGAATATCCAGTGGCTTACCAGATTCGCATCGATAAAAAGGCCTGTCAGGGCCACGCCCGCTGTGCCAACCGCGCGGCCGACCTGTTTGTGTTGGACTCCAACGGCTATATCGCGGGCGCAGGGTTCGAGGTCCCGCCCGGGCGCGAGATGGATGCTCTCAATGGTGCCGTGAGCTGTCCGGAGCGGGTGATCACGCTCGTCGATCCGGGTGGCCAACCGGTCAGCAACCGCAATGTGCTGCGATCTCAACTCGAGAAGGGCGGCAAATAGGTTCGTGAAGCTGCGGCAGGAGGGCCTCACGCCACGGGCGGCGCAGTTGCCCATCCAGGGCCTATTCGAGCCTTTCCGGGTCAACGGCCTGCTGCTGCCCAATCGACTGGTGATGCCGCCCATGGGCCGGCACTTCGTACAGGACGGGGTGCCGAGCGAGTGTTATATCGATTACTTCCGGCAGCGTGCCCAGTCCGGAATGGGCTTGTTGATTACGGAGGTCAGCGCTATCGATCATCCGGTTGCCCAGGCACATCCCGGCTACGCGCGCATGCACGGAGCGGACGCATTGTCAGTTTATGCACGGATCGTGGAGTCGGTCCACGCGGTGGGTGGGCGCATCATCCCGCAACTCGTGCATTGTGGAACGGTGCGGGAACGGGGCGCGGGTCCAAACACACACCTGAGCCCTCTGGGGCCTTCCGGGCTGTACCTGGGTTTCGGCGGCGTGACACCGGAGCCGGTCGCGGTCGCAGCGCCCGCCACGCCGGCCGAGATCGATGCCGTTATCGAGGGGTTTGCCAGAAGTGCCGCGCAGGCGGCCCGGGCGGGATTCGATGGGATCGAGATTCACGGTGCGCACGGCTACCTGATCGATCAGTTCTTCTGGAAAAAGCTGAACCGGCGCAGCGATCGGTTCGGCGGGGACATGAGCGGCCGCGGCTACCTGGCGGTGCAGATCGTCCGTGCCTGTCGCGATGCGGTCGGCGCACAATTGCCGATCTTCTTTCGCTGGTCGCAGTGGAAGCAGCAGGACTACGCTGCCCGGCTGTGTCATACCCCGCAGGAACTGGCGCGGTTTCTCGAGCCCCTGGCGGCGAGCAGCATCGATGTGTTTGATTGCTCGACGCGTCGCGTGTGGGAGCCCGAATTCCCTGGCAGTGCGCTCAACGCAGCGGGGTGGACTCGCAAGCTCACCGGCAAGCCCACCGTCACCGTGGGATCCATCATCCTCGATTACGACCCGCTGCCGAGCAGTGTGGGGGATGAGAGCCGCGCGGGCGCGTTCGATCCCAAAGCCAGGCCGCGCAGTATCGATCACGTGCTCGGCATGTTGGATCGGGGTGAATGCGACCTGGTGGCGATCGGCCGCGGCTCGATCGCGAATCCGCGCTGCGCGACGCATATCCGCAATGAAGCGTGGGATGAGCTCGGCCGCTACACGCCGCGGCTGTTGGAGACGTTGTGTTGAGAGGCGAGCGGCGTGCAACCTGAATTTCCGGAGGACCGATGCTGCTGCAAAGCAACCTGTACCACTTCGGCATCATTACGACCGATTTCGACGGGACCGTCAGCCGCCTGACACGGGAAGTCGGGCTCACCTGGTCGCCGTTGATCGAGGTCACGGTTGGAATCTGGACGCGGGATTTCGATACGCGTGAAATGAGCCCCCGCGCAATCTACTCCCGCGAGCAACCCTGCTTCGAAGTTGTCCAGGCGGTGCCCGGAACGCCCCTGGTGCCGATAGCGGGCCGGCCCATCCATCACCTGGGATACTGGACAGATGACCTGTTGGGGGAGTCTGAAGCGCTGCTTGCGCGCGGCTGTCCCCGGATCATGTGTGCCGTCGACCGGGGCAACCTGTTTGGAATGGCCTACCACGAGCTCGCTGACGGGCTGATCGTAGAGCTGGTCGACCGGCGGGCGTTTGCCGACTGGCCCGCCTTCCTGGCCGGCAGGATGCAACACGAGGTGCTGCCTCCCGCTTGAGCAGGTTCATCGGCCGCGCTGCGTAGCCTCGTCCCGCGCTTTGCGCATGTCCAGGGCGACATCGACGATCATATCTTCCTGTCCGCCCACCATCTTGCGCCGTCCGAGCTCGACGAGAATGGATCGCACATCGAGTCCGAAGTCGGCGGCCGCCTTTTCGGCGTGTCGCAGGAAACTGGAATAGACGCCGGCATAGCCCAACGAGAGCGTCTCTCTATCGACCCGGACCGGGCGATCCTGAAGCGGACGTACCAGGTCTTCGGCGGCATCCATCAGCGCCATGACATCACAGCCGTGATTCCAACCTTTGCGGTCGACGGCGGCAGCAAACACCTCCAATGGTGCGTTACCCGCGCCAGCCCCCATTCCCGCCAGGCTGGCATCGATGCGGACTGCTCCTTCCTGCGCGGCGATGATCGAGTTGGCCACGCCGAGAGACAGATTGTGATGGGCATGCATCCCCCGCTGCGTCTCGGGTTTCAGGACTCGGTCATAAGCACGAAACCGCTCCCTGACTCCATCCATATCCAAGGCGCCGCCCGAATCGGTCACATACACGCAATGTGCGCCGTAGCTCTCCATGAGCTTCGCCTGGCGCGCCAGTGCTTCAGCGTCGATCATGTGCGCCATCATCAGGAACCCGGAGACATCCATTCCCAGGTCCCGGGCCATGCCGATGTGTTGCTTGGAGACGTCGGCTTCAGTGCAGTGTGTGGCCACTCGCACTGAACGAACACCGATCTCACGCGCACGGCGCAGGTCCTCGACCGTGCCCACTCCGGGCAGGATCAGCGTTGTGAGCACCGCGCGTTTGAGTACTTCGGCGACGGCTTCCAGCCATTCCCAGTCCGTGTGGGCGCCGAAGCCGTAATTGAAACTCGCACCGGACAGGCCGTCTCCGTGGGCCACTTCAATGGCATCGACACCTGCCGCATCGAGCACGCGGGCGATGTCGCGAACGTGCTCGAGTTTGTACATGTGGCGAATTGCATGCATGCCATCCCGTAAGGTGACGTCCTGCACGTACAGCTTGTCGCGACTGGGATCGAAATTCATGCGCCTGCCCCGGTAACCAAACGTTGTGCGATCAGCTCGCCGGTGGCTTTGGCGGCGGCCGTCATGATGTCGAGATTGCCCGAATAGGACGGCAGGTAATCGCCCGCCCCCTGGACCTCGAGAAACACGGAAGTGCGCATGCCGGTGAACTGGCCCTGGCCGGGAATCCGCAGCGGCGCGCCCTTGCCGAAGTGCTCGAACAGCACCCGTTGCTTCAGGCGATAGCCGGGGACATAGGCTTGGACCGTTTTCACCATGTTTTCCACGGAGGCACTGATGGCCGTTTCGTCGGCTTCCTCGGACAGCGTGAAGATCGTGTCCCGCATGATCATCGGAGGCTCGGCCGGGTTGAGAATGATGATGGCCTTGCCCCTGGTGGCGCCGCCGACCTGTTCGATGCCCCGCGCGGTCGTGCGGGTAAATTCATCGATGTTGGCCCGGGTGCCCGGACCGGCGGAGCGAGAGGACACCGAGGCTACGATTTCCGCATAATGAACCTTGGCCACTCTCGAGACCGCGGCAACGATGGGAATCGTGGCCTGGCCTCCGCAGGTGACCATGTTGACATTGGGAGCATCCAACAAGGCGTTCGTGTTGACAGGCGGAACGACGAACGGACCGAGCGCGGCCGGCGTCAGATCAACCACACGCTTGCCGTCGGCGCGCAACGCCTGATCGTGCGCGTTATGTGCATACGCCGAAGTTGCATCGAACACAATGCCGATGTCTGCATAGTCTGACATCCGCTTGAGGCCCTTGATGCCTTCGTGCGTGACGGCGACACCGCGTCGCTTCGCCAGAGCGAGTCCCTCCGACTCCGGGTCGATGCCCACCAACGCCGCCAGCTCCATGTGCTGCGGGTATTTGAGCATTTTCATCATCAGGTCGGTGCCGATGTTGCCGGAACCGATGATGGCCGCCTTCATCCGTCGCATGGAATGATTCCTGTGTGCATCGTCTGCTTTAGATAGCCCAAAGCTCCCGGACCTCCATCCCCTGAATGGACTAAGCGAGCCGCGGATAGCGCATTGCCCGTCCGTTCGGACGAGTCGCATGACCTTGGTGAGACGCGACAATCGCGCCCATTACGAGGGGCCGCCGTGGAAATTCGCGCAGCGACCGGGCCATCACTCGAGCAGCGACTGGGGCAAAGCCACACCTGGACAATAACGGATCTCTCTATGACAAACGATCGACCGATCCCGGAAGGGAAGTACCTGAAGACCCGCAGCGGGCAGACCATTCATTATCAGGAGGCGGGCACCCGCCGCGCCGGCCAGCCCAGCGTCCTGTTCCTGCATGGCAGCGGTCCGGGCGCCAGCGGTTACAGCAACTTCAAACACAACTATCCGGTGTTTGCCGCCGCCGGCCACCATTGCCTGGCCATCGACTACCCGGGCTACGGCTATTCATCGATGCCCACGGACCGCGATTACTCGACTGAATTCTATGTGCAGCAGTTCGATGAGCTGCTGACGGGACTCGGCATCGAGCAGGTGGTGCCAGTCGGCAATTCGCTCGGCGGCCTGCTGGCGACGGAGTACACGCTGGCCTTTCCCCGCAAGGTCCCCAAGCTGATTGTCATGGCGCCCGGCGGGCTGGCGGAAGGCAGCACCTTCGTGCCGTACCAGGTGGGCCTGCATGCCATGTTTGCCTGGGTCGCCCAACGACCGACCGACGAGGGCTCGTTCCGCGCCGTGTTGGCTCACCTGGTTCATGATCCGTCCTCGCTCGATGAGTCCGCCGTGCGCGAGCGCTTCCCGATAGCCCTGCGGCAACCGAGCGAGGTGTGGACCCGGATGCGGGTCGGTCACTACACCGAGCGGCTGAGTGAGCTCGCGTGCCCGATCCTGGCGTTCTGGGGTGCCAAGGACAAATTCCTGCCGGTAGCCCAGGGGCTGGTGTTGGTCCAGCGGGCCCGGAATGTCCGGCTCGTCGTCTCGAGCCGCGCCGGACATTGGTACATGATTGAAGAGCGGGAGGATTTCAACCGGCAATGCCTGGCGTTCCTGGCCGAGGGCGGTGCGTCTTGAGCGAGTCGCAGGGCAAGGTCGCCATCATTACGGGCGCGGGGACGGGGATCGGCCTGTCGACGGCGCGCCTGTTGGCGGCGCGCGGTGTTGCAATTGTTGCCATCGGTCGCCGCATCGAACCGCTGGAAGCGCTGGCCGCCGAAGTGCGTGGCCAGGCCGAAGTGCTTACGCTGTCGATGGACGTCACCGCGAAGGACTCGGCTCAGACGGCTGTCTCGCGCGCTCTCGGCCGATTCGGGCGTCTCGATTATCTGGTGAACAATGCCGGCCTCGGCAAGCCTGCGCCCGTGCATGAGACGACCGATGAGATATTGGATCTGTTCCTGGACATCCATCTGCGTACGCCGTTCCGCTTTTGCCGCGAAGCACTGCCGGCGATGAAATCCGGCGCGTCGATTGTGAATCTGTCCTCCACATTCGGGATCCTGGGAGGTTTGCGCGGCGGGGCCTACTCGGCCGCCAAGGCTGGTGTCATCGGGCTGACCAAACACATGGCCGCGCAATACGGCGCGCAGGGGATTCGTACCAACGTGGTTGCTCCCGGAGTCACGGAGACCCCGATGACGGCCTATAACTGGAACAACGAGCGGTTCCGCCGCATGCACTTCGAGATGACCCCCATGAACCGGACCTGCAAGCCGGAGGATGTCGGCGAAGCCATCGTGTTCCTGTTGTCCGATGCCGCCGGGTTCATCAATGGCCAGGTGATTGCGGTCGACGGCGGTTGGACGACCACCAAGTACATCGCCGAGGAGGCGCTGTCCGCCGAGCGGGTCAAGTGAGTGGCGGCGCGAATGCACAGTACGCGGACTGAGATCAACGGTTGGTCGGTACGAGTGAACGCCGGACAAGCTGAGCGCGCGCGCGCTCAGGGGAAGTGGCTCGATACGACGCTGGCCGAGGCGGCCGCGACACTCTACGGTTCCGAGCCGCATCGTGTTGTAGTCATCGATGGTGCAAAACATCTCACAGTCGGGGAGTTGTATTCACAGGCGTTGTTGTTGGCGGATTCGATGCGGCAGCACGGCCTGCGGCCGGGCGATGTGATCTCGTTCATGCTGCCGAACTGGCACGAGGCCTGCGTCATCTACCTGGCCGCCTCGATTGCCGGGCTCGTGGCGAATCCGCTGGTGACGGCTTATCGCGAGTCGGAGCTCACTTTCATGCTCGCCGACTGCCGCAGCCGGATGATCTTCATTCCCGCAACCTATCGCCGCCACGACTACGCGGCGATGTTGAGGGCGGTGTGCCGGGAACTGCCGGCGCCTCCCGAGGTAGTCGTGGTCCGGGGCGAGCCGGGTCCTTTCCTGGCCTATGAGGCACTCCTCGCCAGCGGCCGGCCGGGAAGTTCGTTCGAGCGGGTCGATCCGGACAGCGTGCGAATGATTCTGTATACCTCCGGCTCGACCGGGCGTCCGAAGGGGGTCCTGCACACACACAACACGCTCAATGCCGTCATTCTGCAGATTCATGAGTGTTGGAATTGCGGTCAGGACGCACGCTTCTTCATTCCTTCGCCGATCAGTCACATCGGCGGTTCCCTGTATGCATTTGAGCTGCCCCTGTTCTTCCGGACGACCGCCGTGCTGCTGGACAACTGGGATGCGGAAGTCTCCGTTGCATTGATCGATCGCGAGCGGTGCACCCATACGGCGGGCGCGACGCCTTTCCTGCAGCAGATCCTGGCCGCCGCCAAGGCGCGCGGGACAAAGCTGCCGAGCCTGCGTGTGTTTGTTTGTGGAGGCGCCTCGGTACCTCCTTCATTAGTTCGCGAGGCCACGGAGTGGCTTTCGAATTGCGTGGTCACGCGTGTCTACGGCTCCACCGAGGTGCCGACAATTACCGTGGGCTCCATGCAGCCGGGCGATATTGCTCACGCAGCCGCCACCGACGGGGCGATCGGTTATGCGGAGCTGACAATCGCGGCAGGAGCCGACGGGGAGGGCGAAATCTGGGTGCGGGGCCCTCAGATGCTCGTGGGATATCTGCACGCCGCGGATGAAGCCGAGGCGTTTACGGCAGACGGTTACTTCCGGACCGGGGACCTCGGCAGGATCGTCGACGAGCGCTTTGTCGTCATTTCAGGCCGGAAGAAGGATCTCATCATTCGCCATGGCGAGAACATCAGCCCCAAGGAGATTGAGGACCTGCTCGCACCCCATCCGGACATCGCCGAAATCTCGATTGTCGGGATTCCCAGCGAGCGGACCGGGGAGACGGCCTGTGCCTTCATAGTGCCGCGCGGCGCCCCCCAACTCACCGTCGAGTCCTTGGGCCAGTATCTTTCCAGTCAGGGTGTGGCGCGCTACAAGTTTCCCGAACGAGTCGAATTGCGCGATTCGATGCCCCGCAATGCAACCGGCAAGATCCTGAAGCACGTGTTGCGCGCGGAGTTGATGGAGCGCGACCGCACTTAGCCGCGGTCGCGCCCGCGCAGTCAGCAGGCTGGTGCCGTCTGCTCGTCCGTTCGGAGTATGTTGCTGGGTCCGCAACGAGCTAGCGTACTCCACGACGCCTTCGTCTGGCGCGACCCTGGTAACCAACTCATGCCTGAAGCACTCGCAACCTCTCCAAGCAAAACGGTTTCGCAGACTCCTACTCACGAAGAGCTGGTCGCGCGTGCGCGTGCGCTGGTTCCGCTGCTCCAGGAGCGTGCCGACCAGGATGAGAGCAATCGCTCTATCAATCCGGATACCATCCAACGCATGAAGGATGCCGGGCTGTTCCGCGTCCTGCAGGCAAAACGCTGGGGCGGCTACGAGCTGGGGCAAAGAACTTTTGCCGAGATTCAGATGACGCTGGCGGAAGGCGACATGTCGGTGGCCTGGGTGTACGGAGTGATCGGGGTTCACACCTATCACCTGTGTCTGTTGGATGATCGGGCCGCGCAGGATGTCTGGGGCCAGGACAGCTCGGTGCTGATCGCTTCGCCCTACATGCCGGGTGGTATTGCCAAGCCGGTGCCCGGAGGCTATGAACTCAGCGGCCGGTGGGCCTACTCGAGCGGGTCGGATCATTGCCCCTGGACCTTCCTCGGCGGCATGGTGGAGGGGCACACGACATTGGCGGATCACCGGGTGTTCCTGCTGCCGCGAGCGGATGCCAAGTTGGCCGATACCTGGTACACGACGGGTCTGGCCGCAACGGGCAGCCACGATGTCGTGGTCGAAAAGGCGTTCGTGCCCGAATACCGCACGCACAAGATGTTGGATGGGTTTCATGGGGCCAATCCGGGGTTGGCCTGGAATGATGGACCGTTGTTCCGGATGCCGTTCATGCTCGTGTTCATGCGCTGTATCACCAATGCGCAGATCGGGGCATTGCAGTCCTTCCTGGATCTCTTCAAGACCTACGCCAAGGACAAGATGTTCATGGGCAGCCGGACTTCGAAGGACCCGGACGCGCAGGTAGCCGTCGCGGAGGCGACCGCCAGCATCGATGAGATGAAGAAGAGCATGTTCGCCAACTTTGCCGTGATGGAGGATTACGCCTCCCGGCACGAAATGCCACCGCTAGCGCTACGGCACCAGTTCCGCTTCCAGAGCTCGCGTGTGGCCGAGCGCTGCATCCGGTTGGCCGAGCCGCTCTTTCAGGTGTCAGCCGGCGGTGGCGTCTACAATCGCTCGAAGATGGGCCGGATCTATCGCAACATGCTCACCGCACGTCAGCATGCGGCGGCGCAGTTCCGAATGTACGGGCGGTCGTTTGGTGACCTGTTGATGGGCGGTGAGGTCGAGGACTATTTCCTGTAGGCAGCTCCCAGCAGGTTGGCCCGATAGATCGGACCGCCGCGCCAGCGGGGAAATCCGCAGGCGGCGATGGCCAGGATATCCAGATCACTGCCGCGAAGCACCCTCCTTTCGAGCAAGAGGGCTGTGCACTCTCGTTCCAGTGCGTGGACACCCCGATGGGCTAGCTGCTCGTTGAGCTCGGTGTTGTAACCAACACCGCCCATTTCCAGACCGGTGAAGGGGCTCGAGGTCATTCCGAAATCACTCAACGCCTGTTCCACGGATTCAATGGAGGCTCCCTCCGTCAGTAGCTGCGTTGCGGCTGCGGAATAGGCGGCGCGTAGCCGGGCACTCGCACTGCAGCCGACGGTATTCACGAGCACGGGCACGACACGAGCCTTGTGAGCGAGACTGAGAGCGGTCGCTAAAACGTCGGGCGCGCTTTCGGGACCGTGCACAATTTCCCACACTCGCATATCACCCTGTGCGAAGGCATTCAGGCCGAAGAACTCTGTGGGGCGGTGGGTTGCGGCAGCAACGGTCGAGAAGCAGGCAGAGGCGATGTGGCTGGCCAGCAGGGCGTCAGGGTGCCTGATCTCATCGAGGGTGCGCATTGCATCGCAGGCCTGAGAAGTTGATAGCGACCGTGCGTCGATGACCAGCGCTGCTGCGCGAATCGCGCCGATGTCAGTGCTTGCCTGCATCAGGTCCAGGCAACTCGTCATTTGCAGTGCCGTGAGGTCGCCTTCGCAAACCCGGGCGTAGTAGAGGTCGGTAATGCGCTCGATCGCCCGGCTCGAGAGGGTTGCATCAGCCTCGATGAGTACGACTTCGATTTGCGCATCGAGCAGCGAAACCACGAGAGCGTCATCCTCCAATCCCGAGCCCACGATGGCTACGGCATCGATCAGGCGCGCTGTGCCCGCGAGACCATCGGGTGCCTTCCGGCAATGACGTTCTGCAAAGAAAGCGTATCTGAGCGCATGGGATTGTGGGTTGGTCAGGCACTCATCGCAGAGAGCTTTTTCGCGCGCGAGCGCGGCCTCGAATGGGAGGCAGAGCGCCGCCTCGATTGCCTCGATGATCCTGGGGGGAGCCACGAGTTGCGGGTGCTGGCGAGCGCGGGCCGCCGCGAGACACCGCGGGTCTGCCGGGACGATGCGATCGGAGCGGCGGCTCACAGGTAGGACCGGGTCTGACTGAATCGAACGGGCGAATCGGATCGCGCTGCTCAGCAGATCGCCGCTGATGAAGTCATCAATCACGCCGAGCTCGCGGGCTTTTGTGGCCGTGAAGATCTTTCCCGCGAGGATCATCTCGAGCGCCTGCTCCGGCCCGATGAGGCGCGTCAGTCGTTGGGTCCCACCGCCGCCCGGCAGGATGCCGAGCTTGGCTTCCGGCAGGCCGAAGCGGCTGTCCACGGTGGCGATGCGATAGGAGCAACCGAGCGCAAGCTCCAGTCCTCCTCCGAGGGCGACGCCGTGTATGACTGCGATCACCGGTTTCGCCGTTGACTCGCAAAGCTCAATGACCCGATTGAGGTGCGGCTCGCGCAGTGGACTATCGAATTCCCTGATGTCCCCGCCAGCGCAGAACGTGGGTCCCTCGCCCATCAGCAGCACCGCGGTTACAGGGAGGGTCAGAGCCTCGGAAAGCGTCTTCACCAATCCGGCCCTGACACTGCGGCCGAGCGCATTCACGGGCGGATGGTTGATCCGCACGATCGCAATATCCGCGGCGGCGATCTCCAGCGTAACGATATCCAACAGCGCGGCCTCCTGTTGCAGGGATACACTTAGCGGCGACGCGCTGATTCTGAGTCGTCCGTTCGGAGTACGTGGTCGAACGCGTGAGGCGGTACCATCGACTCACTATGAGTGCTCAGCCCACGCTCGATCCTCAATTTGTACCCTTTCTGCAAGCGCTTGCCAGCCTGCCTCCCCTGTGGAGTCAGAGCGTGCAGGACGTCCGCAAGATGTGGGATTTGTCCGTCTACGGGCGGCCGGAAGAAGTGGGCGCGGTTCGCGAGCTCACCATTCCCGTGGCGGACGGAACCATCGCCGCCCGCCTGTACACCCCGAAGATCGCACCTACGGCCCTGTTGGTGTTTTATCACGGTGGCGGATGGGTGGTGGGCAGCCTCGAGACCCATGATCTGCCGTTGCGGGCACTCACCAACCTCGCCGGCGTAGCCATTTTATCGGTCGACTACCGCCTGGCGCCCGAGCATCCGTTTCCGACCGGCCTGCAGGACTGCTATGCGGCGCTCGAGTGGGCCGATGAGCAGCAGGCCGATCTGGTGGGCGGGCGCCGGCCTTTGTTGGTCGGCGGGGACAGTGCCGGCGGTAATCTCGCCGCGGTCGTCGCCTTGATGGCACGCGATCGGGCCGGCCCGAAGATCGACTGCCAGGTGTTGATTTATCCGGCGACCGACGGAAGTTGCACCACGCCTTCCTACACCGAACGGGCGGCCGGGGGCCTGATGACCAGCCGGGATATGAGTTGGTTCTGGAATCACTACATTGCGGATGAACGTCGGCGGATGGACCCCCTGGCCTCGCCGAGCAAGGCAGCGAGCCATCGCGACCTGCCTGCGGCCGTAGTCGTCATTGCGGAGTTCGATCCGTTGCGCGACGAGGGGCTCCAATATGCGCAGCAACTGCGGACCGCGGGCAATGCCGTTACGGTCCTGAGGTACGACACTCTGCCTCACGGGTTCCTCAGTTCCGTTTATATCGTCGGCGCTGCCGGTGCGGCCGTTCGGCAGATCGCCCTGCAAATCCGCGAGGAGATCGCAAAAGTGGGGACGAAGGTATGAAACAGGCCATTATTACGGGCGGCGCCAGTCCGGATGGCATCGGCTGGGCCGCGGCGCTCGCCCTGGCGGAGGACGATTTTCAGGTAATCGTTACGGGCGTTAGCCAAGCCGAGGTTGCGAAGTCCCCGCAGCACCCCTCCATCCGCAGCGTCGTGCTCGACGTGTGCAGCGACGCTGCGATTGATGCCTTGTTTGCGCCTTTGGAGCGTCTGGATGTGCTGGTGAACTGTGCCGGGACCGCCGATCCGGGCACCGAGTTCAGCGCGAGTGGTTTCTCGCGCACGGTGGAAATCAACCTGACCGGGACGTTGCGCTGTTGTGTTGCGGCACGGCCTCTGTTGGCGGAATCGCGGGGCGCGATTGTCAACACGGCGTCCATGTATGCGTTTTTCGGAAGTCCCATCGCGCCGGGGTACGCAGCGAGCAAGGGCGGCGTGGTCCAGCTCACAAAGTCACTGGCAGTGGCATGGGCGCCTGACATCCGCGTCAACGCGGTTGCGCCCGGTTGGATCAAGACCGGCATGACCCGCGGTGTGTTTGCCGACCCGGTGTGGGGACCGGCCATTCAGTCCCGTACCCCGATGGCCCGTTTCGGGGAACCCGCCGAGTTGGCAGGTCCCATACGCTTTTTGTGTTCGAGCGCCGCCCGCTTTGTGACAGGTGTTACGCTGCCGGTGGACGGCGGCTATTGCTGCGCCGGGTAGGAGTCCTTGGGCTCGGGTACGTGAGGGGACAGCAGATGGGTTGGCTGACCAGGGATGTTGCATTGATCACGGGCGGCGGCTCGGGCCTCGGCAGAGCCCTGGTGGCCCGTTTTATCCGCGAGGGTTGCAAGGTCGCCGTATTGGAGGCCTCCAAGGACAAGGCGGCGGCTCTGACCCGCGATTTTGGCTCGGACGTGGTCACATTCGTCGGCGACGTGCGTTCGCTGCAGGACAATCAGTCGGCCGTGGCGCTCGCTGTCGAGCGCTTCGGCAAACTGGATGTACTGGTCGGCAACGCCGGAATCATGGACCATCCGACTTTACTCACCCAACTCCCGCCGGACAGGTTGGATGCGGCGTTTGATGAGGTGATGGGAGTCAACGTCAAGGGTTACATCCTGGCTGCCTTCGCGGCTGCGCCTCACTTGGTCAAGACGCGCGGTTGCATTGTGTTTACCGCATCCTCGGCATCGTTTATCCCGGGTGGCGGCGGCATCTTCTATACCGCCTCCAAACATGCGGTTGTGGGTGTTGTCAGAGAGCTTGCCTATCAGTTCGCGCCGGACATCCGCGTCAATGCGGTTGGACCCGGCCCCATGCGGACCGACCTGCGAGGCAGCCAGGCCCTGGGCATGCACAACACGGTCTTCTCTCCGGAAGACTCGCAGATCGCCAACGCCGTGCAGGCTGCATTCCCTCTACCCTGCATGGAACCGGAGGATTACACGGGTTTGTTTGTTGCTCTGGCCTCGCGGGCCAATGCCGCAACGACCACGGGCGAAGTGATCAACGCCGCCGATGGGTTGGGAATACGCGGCACCATGGCCTTGACGGGCCGGGCTTCGATTCCAGGCGCGCGTTGACATCCACGCGCGCGGCAAAATCAGGAAACCTCATGTCAACCGCTTCCGATACCCGCTTACCGCTCTACGCCTCGTTGGCGCTGGCGCGAACCGGCCGACTGCTCACCATTACGCTCAATCGACCCGATACGCTCAATGCGGTCGACTCGGACATGCACGAGGAACTGGCCTCGGTTTTTCATTTCGCCGCCACGGATGCCCATTCCGACGTCGTGGTGTTAACCGGTGCCGGCCGCGCGTTTTCCGCTGGTGGCGATCTGCAGAAAATCGCCCACAACGCTGCCCATCCCGACCTGTTTGATAATGATGTGCGGCACGCAAAGCGCATCGTGTTTGCGATGCTCGATCTCGACAAGCCGCTCATTTGCCGGATGAACGGGCACGCCGTGGGCCTGGGCGCCACGCTCGCCCTGTTCTGCGATGTCATCTTTGCCGCGGATACCGCGAAAATCGGTGATCCCCACGTGGCACTGGGGCTCGTGGCCGGCGATGGCGGCGCGGCGATCTGGCCGCAGCGCATCGGCTTCGGACGAGCCAAAGAGTACCTGATGACCGGCGAGCTGCTGACGGCCCGGAAAGCGCAGGACATCGGCTTGATCAACCATTGCGTGCCCGCTGGCGAGCTGGATGCCGCAGTCGGTTCGTTCTGTGACCGTCTGTTGCAGGGGGCGACCCGGGCAATTCGCTGGACGAAAGTGGTCGTCAATCTGGAGCTCAAGCGGGTTGCGGCCTCCGTGATGGATGCGGGCATCGCCTACGAGGCAGTATCCGCGCGCACCGCCGAGCATCGGGAAGGGGTGCAGGCGCTGATCGAGAAACGCAAACCCAACTTTGGCCGTTGACCCCTATGAAAAGCTATCACGTCGGCGAATTTACCGGCACCGCCGGGCTGGTGCTGCGGGAAGAAGCCGTGCCGCGCGCGGGCGCGCACGAAGTGTTGATTCGCATCCGGGCCTCGTCACTGAATTTCCGCGACGGTATGCTCCTGAACGGGGCCTTTGGGCCGCTCGTGCAGCCGGGCGTGGTGCCGCTGTCGGACGGGGCCGGTGAGGTCGTGGAGGTGGGAGCCGGCGTCACCCGGTTCAAACAGGGTGACCGGGTGATGCCGATCTTCAATCCTCACTGGATCGGCGGACAGCGCCCGACCGAGATGTCGAAGGTGTTGGGGCTCGGCGCAGGGCAGGACGGGACCCTGCGCGAGTACATGGTCGTCAACGAGGAAGCCGCCGTTGCCATTCCCGCGTATCTGAGTTTTGAGGAGGCGGCCAGTCTGCCGTGCGCCGCCGTGACTGCCTGGTGCGCCCTGGTCGGCGGTGGCATCCCGCTGTATCCGGGAGAGACGGTCCTGACACTCGGGACCGGCGGCGTTTCGATCTTCGCGCTGCAGTTTGCGAAGTTGTTTGGCGCGCGGGTGATCAGCACGACCAGCAGTGATGCCAAGGCCGAGCGACTGAAGTCACTCGGCGCGGATCATACGATCAACTACCGGGCCACGCCGGATTGGGAGAACGAGGTCAGGCGGTTGACGGGTGGGTTGGGCGCGGACCTGGTGGTCGAGGTGGGGGGCGCCGGCACGCTGGCGCGTTCGTTCCGCAGCGTTAATGCCAACAGCCGGATTGCCATTGTCGGCCTGTTGGCCGGTGCGAACGGCGGTGAAGGGTTCGATTTCATGAGTTGGATTGCCACGACCTATCGGACTGCCACCGGCAGCCGGCAGCATTTCGAGCAGATGACGAAGGCCATGGCATACCACGAGTTACATCCGGTCCTCGATCGCAGTTTTGCCCTCGAGGAGGCGCCGGCGGCGTTTGCGCATTTCCTGGCCCAGAAGCATGTCGGCAAAGTGGTCATCCGCCACAATTGAGCGCCGCTACAGCCACGTCAGATCCATGTCCGGCGGAGTGGTCTCGATGGACTCGGGGACCGGGACGATCCGGTGATAGCGGCCTTCCGCGTAGATCAACGGCCGGCACCGACCATTCAGTCGAACCTCCGCGACCCGTCCGATGAAGATCGTGTGAGTGCCGTATTCAAACAGGGCGTCCACCGTGCAGAACACGTTCGCCTGAGCGTCGCTCAGAGCGGGTGGATGAGCGGGCGACAGGAGCCACTCGCCGAGTGAGAAGCGCTCCTGCGCCGACAGCCGGCCGCCGAAGGCGCTGGAGAGGCTGGCCTGTTCGTTGGATAGGATATTGAGGCAAAAAGCGCTTCCACGTTGCATCTGCGCGTGCAGGCGGGCAGCGCGGTTGACACACACCAGGACGGACGGCGGGTCGATCGAAACCGAGGAGACCGCCGTCGCGGTCATACCGGACGGGGTTTGCCCTTCAGACACCGTGACAATGGAGACTGAGACCGCGAAGCGGCGCATCGCCGCTTTGAAGGCTGGAATCACGTCGCCCTCTTGGGGTGGGGAAGGTGTCGTGACAGCAGCGCCCATGAGGTGAGTCTCCAGCCAATCGAATGTTGTGGCGCCACGTTAGCCGTTCCGGCTGCCACCTGAATCGTCCGTCAGGAGGAGCACGTCCGGACGAGCCGGCCGATCCGGTCGTCCGTGTGGACGACGCTGCCTCGGCAGCTCGGGCTCTATACTGCACAAACTTGGGTCAAGAGTACGACCGTGGCACGCATCCGTTACAGATACCCCGATGGCACCTCACGCGAGGTGGAAGTTCCCGCCGGCCGCAGCGTCATGTTGGGCGCGACTACGAACGGGCTGCCCGGGATCGAGGCGGATTGCGGGGGCGCATTGGCCTGTGCGACCTGTCATGTGTATGTGGATCCGGCATGGGTCGATAAGGTCCCGGCCGCCCAGCCCGAAGAGACGGATATGTTGCAGGGGGCCGCCGCCGAGCTGCGCCCGAACAGCCGGCTGTCCTGTCAGATCGCCATCACGGCGGCCTTGGATGGCCTCACGGTCGACGTGCCGGACCGGCAGTTATGAGATCGCCGCGACAGTCATGAAGGCGGCGGTGTTTGATCGGGCGGGGCGTCCGCTGCAGATCGAATCGGTTGCGGATCCAACACCGGGGGCGCGGGAAGTGGTGGTCCGCGTGGATCGGTGCGGCATCTGCGGCAGCGATCTCCATATAACCGATGGCCACGGATACACCGTCCCCGCCGGAACGGTGCTGGGGCACGAATTTGCGGGTGAAATTGTCGCAATCGGACCGAATGTGCACCATCTCAGTGTCGGAGAGCGAGTTGCCGCGATGCCCATCATCGGCTGTGGGAGCTGCCGATATTGTCTGTCCGGAACCCCGGCGTGGTGTACGTCTATCGGCTATACCTTTGGCGGCTACGCCGAATACGCGATTGCCAGCTCCGTTACGGCAATCCCGTTGCCTGCTACGTTGAGCTCCCCAGATGCGGCGCTTGCGGAACCTTTGGCTGTCGCCCTTCACGGCGTGGCGGCCGCCGGGCTCAGACCGGGCGCGCATGTTTTGATCCAAGGCGCCGGCCCGATTGGTCTGTCCGCGCTGTTCTGGGCGAAGTCGCTCGGCGCAGGGCGAGTGGATGTCGTGGAAGGCGTGACAGCACGAGCGAAAATTGCCTTGGAGATGGGCGCCGACAGCGTTGCCGCGCCGAATGAGCACGTGCCGGACTCGCCCACGGCCGCTGACAATCCGGGCGCGGAGGTGGTTGTCGAGTGTGTCGGGCGGCCCGGCCTGTTGGCCCAGGCCCTGCAACTTGTCGGGACCGGAGGGACCGTGATTTCGCTCGGCTACTGCCTGCAACCGGATGCATTGATTCCGGCGCTGGCCTGCAACAAGGAGGCGCGGGTGTTGTTTCCGAAGCTGTATTCGCGGCGCGAGTTTGAATTCGCGATCGACGTGCTGGACCGGGGCGCCGTGGCGCCGCGCGCGATGGTCACCTCGACCATCGGTCTGCAGCAGTTGCCGCAGAAATTCGAGAGCCTGCGGCGCGCGCCCGCGGACTGCAAAGTATTGATCGATCCGCGCCCCGCTTGCGCATCGCCCCTTCCCAACGGAGCCGGGTCTCGATGAAGTATGTTCCTGTGTCCGGGCTGCAGCCCCTGTTGGATGCGTTTCATCGCAACCACGGCGCGCGACACCCTCTTCACCGCCACCGGCGGCGAGCCAAGTTCTACGCCTGATGTATGTGGTGCGGTTGCCAGCGCGGCGGTGGCAGTTAGTTCGGGAAGACGATGCCGGGAGGCCGCGTTCGTGCGGAACTACCCATCACAGACAGTCCCCCCGAGCGGCGGATAAATAGTCATTACCGCCTATTTGCGTTCACGGACGCGCGCAGAGCGGTCGATAGTTCTGCGAGGAAGCGAGTTCGGTGGCGGGCTCTCCCGAATTTCCACAAAACGTTGAATCCGATGCCACAGACCGCGCCAACGGGCGGCCGACGCGGGTCCGCTCAGAGCGCATTCAAAGCGCGATCCTGGCCGCGGCCATGGTGGAATTCGCCGACCGGGGTCTGCACGGGGGAAGGATCGCGCGGATTGCCCAACGGGCCAACGTCACGCGTGCCACGGTCTACAAGCATTTTGACAGCAAGGAGGCCATTCTCGAGAAGCTCTCCGCCACCTGCGCGCAGCGCGTCCGCTCGACCCTCGCCCAGGCGATCGACAGGGAGCAGGCGCCAGCCGCAGTGCTGCGAGCGGTGGCTTTGTGCCTGTACCGGTGCTCGATTCTGGCAGATTCAAAGGCGATTTCCCGGATCGAGGTTGCGGAATCCGAGCGGCTCCCGGCCGTCGCTCGCCGCAGCCGCGAGCGCCGCAGCCTGGCCCTCGAGCCGCTGTCCGAATACTTCGAAAAGCTCTCCATGAACGGCCAGTTGACGCTGGAGGATCCGCCGCGTGCGGCGATGCAGTTCGCGCACCTGGTCACGAGCGCCCTCGAGCCGCTGTTCGGGGATGAGCTGACCGCGGAGCAGGGGCCGGAAACCTGGATCAACTCCGCCGTCGATGTCTTTCTGCGCGGGGCGCTGTGCCCGGGAGCAGCCGGGCACGACGATATGTCATCCCGTTGAGGCTGCGATTGCGCTGTCGAGCTGCGGGAGTGGGAAAGTTGACAAAACTATCCATAGGCGTATAGATATCTGCAGTGCAGTGCGGTGCCCTTTCACCACCTCTTCATAATAGAGGGGATGCAAGGGGGTTTGACCATCTGTGTATGCGGCCGCGCGTAAACGGCCGCCGTCGAGGGGGCAAGATGAGCAACGTTCGCCAGTTTCCGGACGCTTTGATCGATGCTATCTACAGCGGACTGATCGAGGAGAGTCCCTGGATCAAGGCTCTGGAGTTACTGCGGGTGGCATCGGAATCCAACGTGGCCTGCCTGCGGATCTCGGTCAAAGGAGCTCACCCGCGCGAGTATCTGTTCGCGGCCGGACCCAAGGCCAGCAAGGAATCAATCAGTGAATGGGAGACCCGCAGCTCACGCGAGATGATGCCCGTGGCGCTCGCCGTGGGAGAGCCTCAGGCATTTGACTGGTCTGTCTACACGTCGTTTTCTTCCATACCGGATCTCCTGCAGCGCTACGAGATCCGCTATTCGGAGGCCATGCTGGTCGGCATCGATAGTGGCATCGAGTACATCCTGCACCTCAGTCGTGGCAGTGCTGCTCGCGCCTATGATGCGCACGACCTCGAATTCCTGCGCTCGGTCGGCGGACATTTCGGCCATGCGCTGAAGTTGCGGCGGGAGTTTCTGCGGGCGCGGATCGTCAACGAGTTTCAGTCGGACACCCTGGATCGCCTCGGAATTGCCGCCATCCTCGTCGGCGCCAAGGGTGAGATTACCGTCCTGAACAATACGGCGCAGCGCATGTTGACCAACTCGGAATGGCTGCGGATACGCAGCGGCAGGCTGCACGCGGCGGACGAGCGCGACGACCGGGCGTTCCAGACGATATTGAAGGAGGCTCTCGCCGCAAACGTGGGCGACCGCTCGCGTGCCATGTTGGTTCAACACGGCGGCAGCGGCAGGGAGCTCAACCTGTTGGTCAGCGGCCGCAGGTCGGTATCACTGATTTCCGGGCGCGATGAGAGCTGCGTGCTGGTGTTTGTCGGGCGCTCGAGCGTAGCCGACGATGCCGACCTCAAGGTGCTGCAGGAGCTGTTTTCCTTTACCCCCGCGGAGGCGAAGCTCGCCCTGGGGCTCGCCAAGGGCCTGCCGCTGGGCGATGTCGAATCGGAGTTGAAGATCCGGCACAACACCGCCCGGGCGCACCTGCGCTCGATGTTCCTGAAGGCCGATGTCAGCCGCCAGTCGGAGTTGGTGCACCTGCTCGCCAATAGCCTCGCGCCGCTCGGCCGGCCGCTGGCGCAGGTGGTCGCCGCCGCCGGCGCGCACGCGGTGAATTGATAGAAGCTGATCGCAGGTTGCCGCGGCAGGACCGCGGCAACGTCGTCCGTCAGGACGAAGCCGCGGCGGCGGCTGAATCGTAGGATCTCCAGACTCTTTCCCGCGGCGGGATTGCAATCCGCCCGCCGGAAGGGACGAACAACTCATCGTGGAGATCCCCTGTGTCAACAGCTCCTGTTGGATCCGGCCTGATCCGGGGTGCCCGGATCGTGGACGGTACCGGCGCCGCGGCGTATCGCGGCGACATTCGCATCGCGGCCGGACGAATCGCCGAAGTCGGCTCTGATCTGAGCTCGCGCGGTGAGCCCACATTCGATGCTGCGGGCTGCTACGTGTCTCCCGGCTTCATCGACACACACACTCACTACGATGCGTCATTGTTTTGGGACCCCGCCTGCGACCCGATCTCGCATCATGGCGTGACGACGGTCCTGATTGGCAACTGCGCTCTGGGCCTGGCGCCCATCCGCAAGTCAGAGATCGGGGATCTGAGCACGCTCTTCAGCTACATCGAGGACCTGCCGCGCGCGGTGTTTGAAACAGAGATTCCGTGGAGCTGGGAGACCTTCCCGCAATACGCAGCGGTCATGCGCGAGCGCTCCTATGGAGTCAACGTCGCCTCGCTCGTGAGCCATTCGCTCCTGCGACTGTACGAGATCGGCGCGGAGGCGTGGCAACGGCCGGCCAACGTCGAGGAGCGCAACCGTATTGCGGCGGCGACGGTCGATGCCATGGCAGCCGGCGCATTTGGCGTGTCGACGTCCCGATTCGATCGCAGCCCGGCCGGGGCACTGGTGCCGAGTTATTTCGCCGATGACGCAGAGCTCGAGGATCTGTTCCGCGGCGTGTCGCGGCATCATGGTCTCGTGCAGGTGATTCCCGACATGGGGGATATCGCGGCACAGCAGGCGGATCTGCGGCGGTTGGGCTCCTTTGCGCGCCGGCATCGCACGCCGCTGATCTCCAACCAGATCTACCAGCGGCCCGACCAGCCCGCTTATGCCGCGACGCTGCTCGAGGTGGCAAGGCAGATACGGGCCGATGGGGCGCCATTCAAGTTCCTGGCATCGCCGCGCTCGATCGAGCTGCTGGTGAATTTCCACCAGGGCATGATGTTCATGTACATGCCCTCCTGGAATGCCATCGTTCAACCTGACATGACCGAGCAGGCCAAGCGTGCGCGTTTGAGTGATCCGCAGTGGCGTGCGCAGGCGCGGGCGGAATGGGATGCAGTGAAGGAGGGATTTCCCAGTGGCGGTGCCGCGCGCAAGTTCCGGATCGTGAAAGTCGGCGCGCCGCAGTTCGAGCCCCTGCTCGGCCGCTCGTTCGACCAGGTGCTCGATTCGCGTGGCGGCCACCCGTCCGATGTCATCGCCGCCTGGGCGCTGGAAAACAACTTTGAGGCCGAGTTTGTCTTTCCGTTTACCAACACCGACTGGAACGAGGTGGGCAAGCTGCTCCAGGCCGAGGAGAGCCTCATCAGTGCGAGCGATGCGGGCGCGCACATCGGGATGTTTGATGGCGCCGGCGATACCACTCTGGTCCTCACCCGACACGTGCGCGAACGCGGTGACCTGTCGCTCGAGACTGCAGTGAAGCGCATGACCGCGGATCAGGCCGCATTGCTCGGCCTCCCCGGCCGCGGCGTGATCAAACCCGGGGCGATTGCCGACCTCGCGGTCTTCGACCTGGAGGCGTTGCATTGGGATATCGAGAAAAAGGTCACCGATGTTCCCGGTGGCAAGCCCCGCTTCCGGCGGCCGCCCGGCGGCTTTCGCTACACGTTTGTCAACGGCGTGGCGGTGCAGGAAGAGGGCCGGGCGACGGGTGCGCTGCCCGCGCGGTTCCTGGGTGCCGAGGATCGAGTCACCAGGCCGCACTGAGAGGTCGAGCGCATGGAGTTTGGTTGGGGTGAGGCGCAGTTGCGCTACCGGCGGCGGGTCAGTGATCTGATCAAAGCTGCGCTGCCGGAGAATTGGGACGACATCGCGGTTCACGGCCCGGGCTCGGACCCGCAGACGGCCTTCTCGAAGCAGTTCTGTGCCTTCCTGGCGCAGGAAGGACTGTTGATTCCGCACTGGCCGAGCGAGTTCGGCGGGGCCGATGGAGCCGCCTGGGACCATTTCATTCTCGGTGAGGAACTGTGGGCGGCCGGCGAGCCGCGCGGGCCGCAGTACATGAACGTCAACTGGATCGGGCCGGTGCTGATGCGCTATGGCAGTCCGGAGCAGCAGAAGCGCTTTTTGCCCCCGATCGTCTCCGGATCGGTTATCTGGTGTCAGGGCTTCTCGGAGCCTTCCGCGGGCTCCGACCTCGCATCGCTGCGCACGCGCGCGGAGCGGGTTGAAGGCGGTTACCGGGTGAGTGGGTCCAAGGTCTGGACCTCCTATGCGCGCCTGGCGGATTACTGCTTTCTGCTGGCGCGCACGGCTGAGAAGGGCAAGGCAGGCATCGTCATCCTGCTCACGCCGATGTCGAGCCCGGGCGTGCGGGTCAAGCAGATTTCCGCGTTGATCGGCGAGGGTGACATTCACGAAGTGTTTTTCACGGACGTGTTTGTTCCGGAGGAAAACCGCCTGGGCGCCGAGGGCCAGGCCTGGGACATCATCACGTATGCCTTGCAGAATGAGCGGATCGGCATTCCCCGCTACGCCTTCTCACGCCGCATGTTGGATCGGGCTGTTGCGAAGCTGCAACGTGAAGGTCGCTTTGCGGATCCCGTGCTCCAGGACCGCGCGGGCCGTGCGCTGGCGCAATGCGAGGCGGCGCGGTTGATGGTCTATCAGGTCGTCGATGAACGGGCGCGCGGGCGGCCCGCCAGTGCTTTCGGCAATCTCGCGCGCTGGGCGGTGGTTCAGGCCGATCATGCCGTCAATGACTTCCTCACCGAGTATCTGCCGGAAGGGCTGCTCGGCGCGGATCCAATGCAACAGGCACATCATCAACGTGCGATCGCCGCGGGAATCGCTTCCGGCGCCGCGGAGATCCAACTCAACCTGGCAGCCCGGCGATTCCTCGAGCTGCCCAGCGAGAGCGCGCGTGGAGTTTGAGCCTGACGAGGATCAACGGGCGGTCCTGGATGGACTCGAGCAGTTGCTCGCGGGCGCTGATACGGAGCCGCCCAAAGAGGGTGTATTCACAGCCTTCAACGCTACCCTCGACAGCCAACTTGCCGAAAGTGGTTTTCTGCAGATCGCCCGTGAACAGGGATTCTCGCTGCTGGAAGCAGCGCTGGTGGTTGAACGGATTGCGCATTTACCGGTCTCGGTGGAGGCAGCGGCGTCGGCCTTGATCGTTCCGTTGCTGCCGGAGGATTGTCCCAGACCCGTCGCTTTGGCTAACCAACTTCGAGCACCGGCTCGATTCCTGCCGCAGGCCGCGACACTGCTCAGTGATGAAGGGGACACCCTCTCGCTCATTCGCGTGAACGCGGACAATGTCGAGCCGATTGAAACGTTGTTTGCCTATCCGTACGGACGGCTCATTCATACCCAGGGAGTCGAGCTGAGACCCCTCGGGTCCACTCTGGTGGCTGCGTTTCGACGCCGCTGGAGGCTGGCTATCGCAGTGGAGGGAGCCGGCCTGCTTCAGGCCGCCCTCGATGAGGTGGTGGAGCATGTTAAGGCCCGACATCAGTTCGGGAGGCCGCTGGGCTCGTTCCAGGCCGTGCAACATCGTCTCGCCATGGCGGCCTCGACCGCCGCGGCGGTACGGGCTCTCGCACTGCGCGCGGCATGGTCCGATGATGAGGCGGACTGTGCGGTGGCCGCTACCTACCTACAGGATGCGATTCCACGCGTCACCTACGATCTTCATCAATTCTGTGGCGCGATGGGTCTGACCCTCGAGTTCAAATTGCACCACTGGACCTATAGGCTCAAGGCGCTGTTGGGTGAGTTGGGCGGCAGCAGCGCTCAGGCAAGAGGGGCTGCAATCCATGCGTGGCCGGGGAAGAACTGATGGCCGGTGAGGCGCTGTCCGCTGGTGAGTCTGATGATCTCGATGGGTTTCGCAGGGAAGCGCGCCGCTGGCTGTTGGCCAACGTACCCGATGAGTGGGCACCGAGCGACGGGCCCGCGGCCAGGGATTTCGTACTTCGCTGGCAGCAACGACAACACCAGGGCGGCTGGGCGGGTCTCACGTGGCCGAAGGAATACGGTGGCCGTGCGCTATCGCCCATCCAACAGATCATCTGGTTCGAGGAATACGCCGCCGCTGCTGCCCCCAGTACCCATAACGCCTCATTCGTAGGCGTCAATCACGCAGGCCCAACCTTGATTGCCTGCGGAACACCTGCCCAAAGAGAGTTCCATCTCCCGAAGATTCTGCGCGGTGAAGTGCTCTGGTGCCAGGGGTTCTCGGAACCGGGCAGCGGCTCGGATCTGGCCAGCCTGCGCACCAGTGGCCGGGTCGAGGGCGATCAGATCATTGTGTCCGGCCAGAAGATCTGGAGCAGCTACGCGGATGTGGCCGACTACCAGGAGTTGCTGATCAGGACCGATCCGACCTCGGCGCGGCATCAGGGCTTGAGTTGGGTGATCTGTCCGATGGATGCGCCAGGCATTACGGTGCGTCCCATCGAGACGATGGCCGGACCGCGCAAGTTCTGCGAAGTCTTCTACGACGACGTCCGGCTACCGCTCGACAGCGTCGTGGGCGGTCTCAACAAGGGTTGGCAGACGGCCATGTCAACATTGGGGTTCGAGCGCGGAACGGCCTCACTCGCCCTCCAGATCAGCCTCGTCTACAAGGTGGAAGAGTTGATAGAGCGATGTCAGGAACCGGTATTGCTGGCGCGACTCGCGGACCTGCGGGCGGAGGCAGCGGCACTGCGCGCGATGACCTACCGGTTTGCCTTGTCGAACGAGCACGGCACGCCCGGCTCGGAAGGTTCGATCATCCGGCTGTATTTCGCCGAGTTGGCGCAACGGGTCGCGACCGCCGCGCTCGAGGTCTTCGGCATCGGCGCGCCGCAGGTGCTCGGGGAGCACGGCTGGGGCTTCGAGTATCTGGATGGTTTCTCGGAGACGATTGCCGGCGGCACGGCCGAGATCCAACGCAACATCATCGGTGAGCGGGTGTTGGGTTTGCCGCGGGGCGCGCGGTGACTGCCTTCATTGTCACCGCCGAGCAGCGGGAGCTGGTCGAGAGTATTCTCAGTCCGTTGGATGACATGTTCCCGGTGAGCCGTCTGCAGGAAGGGCCGGCGGACGATGGGGCAAAGTGGGCCGCCGTGTCTGAGCTGGGTTGGCTCGGTGCCGCCGTGTCCGAAGATCTCGGCGGCGCGGGGCTCGGGCCGGTGGAGTGTGCCCTGATGGCCGAGCGCTTCGGCCGCTCTCTGGTATCACCCAGCTACGTGGCAACCGTCGTGGCTGCGCGACTCCTGGAGTCGGCGTCGCCGGAGCTCTCGGCGACACTGGTGTCGGGTAGCGCGCGCGCCGCTTTTGGCTTCTTCAACGAAGCCAGTCGACTGTTGATCGTCGATGGCTGCGGTGCTGCCCTGTTGTTGGTACTCGGGTCTGACACCTTGTCGATTCATGAGATCGAGGCGGGTGGCACAGTCCTGGAGGGAGCGCGCACGCTGTGGTCGACGCGCCTCGAAGCGGCACCCGTTGGCAGGGAGATTCTTGTTTCGGGGGATGCAGCCGTTACCGGCTTTGTGCAACTGCTGCTGGCTGCACGAGCCTCCGGCATAGCGGCTGCGACGCGTGATGCGTCTGTCGAGTATGCAAAGCTACGTAAACAGTTCGGTCAACCGATCGGTGCGTTCCAGGCCGTCAAGCACCGCTGCGCCGACATGGCGTTGCAGGCACTGGCCGCGACCGACCTCGTGTCGTTTGCCTCTATTGCGCTGGCTGCAGGCAGGAACGACGCTTCCCTGTTATGCGCGACATCCGTGAGCATCGCACTGCAGGCGGCGCTCTTGAACTGCGCTGCCAACATCCAGATTCACGGGGGCATGGGATTTAGCGCCGAGTGCGTTGCCCATCATTACCTGAAGCACGCACGGGTACTCGAGGCGATCTGCGGGCTACGCAGTGCCGTGCGCGGCCGGGTGTTGGCATCTCAGCCGAGCCTGCGGCGGGTCGCCGCGTCCACCTGACACGAAAAGCTGCGGAGCCGGTTGATGCATGAGTTTCTGATCGATGCCTGAGTATCTGATCGCCAGTATCCCGGGCGACGGGATCGGCAAGGAAGTATTGCCGGAAGGTGTGCGGGTAGTGAATGCGGCGGCGGCCATTTGCGGTTTCTCGGTAGCCTGGAAGCCGTTCGACTGGAGTTGCGAGACCTACGCGGCAACCGGCTCCATGATGCCTGATGACGGCATCCAACGCCTGTCACAGCACGATGCTCTGTTTCTGGGTGCGGTGGGTTTTCCAGGAGTTCCCGACCATATTTCCTTGTGGGGGCTGTTGATTCCCATCCGGCGCGAGTTTGATCAATATGTCAATCTGCGGCCGGTGCGGCTGTTGCCGGGCGTGCGTTGTCCATTGCGGGACAAACAGCCGGGCGACATCGATTTCTGGGTGGTGCGGGAAAACACGGAAGGGGAGTATTCCCGGATCGGGGGACGCCTGGGATCGGGCGCGGATGAGATGGCCCTGCAGACGGCTGTGTTTACGCGCAAAGGTACGGATCGAATCATTCGCTATGCATTCGATCTGGCTCGCCGGCTCGGGCGCCATCGCGTCTCCTCGGCGACCAAGTCCAATGGCCTGTACTACTCGATGCCGTTCTGGGACGAACGCTTCGCGGCCATCGCCACGGAATTTCCGGACATCGCAGCGGACCTGCAGCACATCGACATCATGGCAGCCCGGTTTGTGATGCAGCCCGGGCAGTTCGACGTGGTGGTCGGATCGAATCTGTTTGGCGATATCCTCTCGGACCTGGGCCCGGGATGTACGGGTACGATTGCGGTGGCCCCTTCCGCCAACATCAATCCCGAGCGCCGCTTTCCCTCGATGTTCGAGCCCGTACACGGCTCCGCCCCCGATATCGCGGGACAGGGTGTGGCCAATCCCATCGGCCAGATCTGGGCCGGTGCCATGATGTTGGAGCACCTGGGTGAGAGCGAGGCGGCTGGCCTCATCCTGCGGGCGATACAGGCAGTACTCACCCGTGCGGACGTACTGACACCCGATCTGGGAGGGACCGCACGGACCGTGGATCTCGGCCGGGCCATCTGTGAGGCGGTTCGACAGAGTCTTTAGCAATACCGCTGACAACCTGAGAGGTCCTATGCGAGCAGAGCCCTTTACGATTGCGATTCCCCAGCCCGATCTGGATGACCTGCGCAGGCGGCTCGCCGCTACGCGCTGGGCAGATGATTTCGGCAACGCGGACTGGCGTTATGGCGTCGAGCGTGACTGGCTCGCGGAGATGGTGGCTTACTGGCGCGACCGGTTCGACTGGCGCGCGCAGGAAGCGGCCATGAATCAATACCCCCACTTCCGTGTTGAGATCCAGGGTATTCCGATCCATTTCCTGCACGTGCCCGGCCAGGGCCCCCAGCCGAAACCGCTGCTTCTGACCCACGGCTGGCCCTGGACTTTCTGGGACTTCAAGGATCTGATCGGTCCGTTGACGAACCCGGCTGCGTACGGCGGGAGTCCGGACGACGCGTTCGACCTGGTCATTCCCTCGCTGCCGGGATTCGGATTTTCAACACCGCTGCGCACGACCGGCATTGACGCCACACGGATTGCCGATCTGTGGGTGGAGCTGATGCGCGATGTGTTAGGTTACTCTCGATTCGCCGCAGCCGGTGGCGATTGGGGAGCGCTCATCACAGGTTGGCTCGGACATGCGCACGCCGAACACCTGATCGGTATCTACCTGACCATGGCCATGGTGCCGGGATTGGACCTGCGCACGCTGACTCCCGGCGACTTCGGTCCGGATGAACAGTGGATGCCCGTGCGGGATGCGGCGGCGTATTCCAGCATAATCAGTCATGTCACTGTTCACAGTACCGATCCGCAAACACTGGCCTACGCGCTCGCCGATTCCCCGGTGGGGACGGCCGCTTGGTTGTGGGAGCGGCGGCGTGCCTGGAGTGATTGCCAGGGTGATCTGCTGTCAGTTCACAATCGTGACTTTCTATGCACGCTGGCGTCTGTGTACTGGCTGACCGGCTCGATCGGCACGTCCCTGCGTTTGTACTTCGAGCATTTCGGCAAGACGGGTTGGGTGTTGCCCAAGGCCCACGACCGACTGCCCGCGATTGAGGCTCCGGTCGGTTACGCGATATTCCCGCAAGACGTCATGCACCTGCCGCGTGCACTGGTGGAAGCGCGTACCAATTTGCGACGCTGGACCGTCATGCCGGGGGGTGGCCATTTTGGGCCGGCGGAAAAGCCGCATTGGGTGACCCACGAGCTGCAGGAGTTCTTCCGGGGCTTGCGGTGATTGCCGGCGGCAGCCCGGCCGCTGTTTGCGGCTCATAGTCTGGCCGGACGACGAGCAGAGCCGCCTCCACTGGCTATGGTGACCCTCCGTAAATGTTCGGATGGGGGCGGCCATGACGGATGCGGCAATCAAGGGGCGAACCGGGCAGGCGGCGCCCGCGGCAGGTCCGGCAAAGACCGCGACCAACTCAACACGCGAGCCGCTGTCGTCCATCTTCATTGTCATGACCGAGCCCAATGACGGCCAGGAAGACGAATTCAACGACTGGTATACCAACATTCATTGCCACGACATCATGCGACTGCAGGGCAGCGTGGCGGTGCAGCGTTGGAAGCTGTCCCGCCACCAGCTTCGATACAACTCGGCGTTCGTGGGGCCCCGGCAGCGCTTTCTGTGCATTTACGAGCTGAACGATACGCAGCAGAACATAGATGATCACGTTGCCCGGTGTTTCAGCGATGCCATGCCGATTTCCGCCGCGATCCGCATGGATACGGCCGAGGACTTCTATTACGTCCCGGTCGAGCCGGGCAGGCAGGCGGTGTCGCTGTATGCCTCGCGGGGCGGCGATGTCCTGACTATCCGTATGAATGTCAACCCCGGACAGGAGGCGGAGTTCATCCGGTGGTATCGCGATACCTGGCGGCCACGGACACTCGGACTCGCCGGATTCGTAGCCGGCGAGCTGTACCGGGCCGCCGACATCCAGCTCGTCGATGCGGTGCCCACTTTTCAATTCACGGCCGTCTATCACGTTGCGGACGCCATGATTGCCGTGGAGTCCCTGGACAGCCACCTGGCAGAGCCGGGGACCATTCTGGACTGTCCGTGGGTGAAACCGGCAGGCGTGCGCATTGCCTGTTATAGCGCCATCACGAACCGCTTCACCGCCGAGCAGGCCCACAATCTGCCGCCCGCGCAGCGTGCCGTCGAAGATCACATCCGTGCCAACATGGGTAATCGGCGGGTCATGCATGAGGCGCCCAACGGCTTGCAGATCAAGCGCAAGTGAGGTGGGCGGGGCTGCGCTGTGCGATTCGATCAAAAAGTGGCGCTGATTACCGGAGGTGCTTCGGGGATGGGGCGCGCCACCGTGTCAGGTTGGGTCAGTGGTGGCGGCAGGGCGGTGATTCTCGACTCGAACGGTGAGCAGGTCGAGGCGCTTGCGGCGGAACTGGTCGGACGTGGCGGCGAGGCCGTCGCGCTGGTCGCAGATATCACTGACGCCGATGCTGCGCGTCTTGCCGTGCAAGACACGCTCGCGCGTTATGGGCGTTTGGACTTCCTGCACAACAACGCGTTCGCGCCCTGGCGAGGCAACGATACAGCAGCACTCCTGGGCGATCTGAGCGACCGTCATTGGGACCACGTCCTGGATGTAGGACTGCGCTCGACGTTTCGATTTACGCGTGCCGTCCTGCCGGTCATGCAGCGGCAGGGTGGAGGGGCCATCGTCAACATGTCCTCCACGGCCGGCTATCACGCAGAGCCTTACATAGGTGCCTACGCCGCGGCAAAAGCCGGTGTCATTCAACTTACCAAGGCGACTGCGGTGGAATACGGTCGGCATGGAATTCGGTGCAACGCCGTCTGTCCCGGGGTCATTCGCACTCCGTTGATTGAAGGGGCGCCTCTCGATGAGAACTTCATCAGAGGCATTCCACTGGGCCGTCTGGGACAGCCGGACGAGATAGCCCACACGATTCTGTTTCTGGCGTCCGATCTGGCCAGCTACGTCACCGGTGCCATCCTGGTTGCCGATGGTGGCAGAACCCTATGATCAATCAGCGCGCGTTTTCTCTGGAGCCGCTCACCCTGCCGGACGTGCATGCCGTCGAATTGATCAACATTGCAGCGCTCACTGGTTATTCATCGATCGGGTTGGTGTTGCACTCGCCCGCTCCGTCGTTGCCGGTCGATCCTGTTGTAACTGACGCACAGGCACGAGCCTCCGCGCTCGACGCACTGCGCCGCACGGGCGTGCGGCTGTTGAATATCGAGTGTTTCAACCTGACACCCGATTTGACGCCGGCTGCCTGCGAGGCGGCCCTGGTTTGCGGGCATGCACTGGGCGCCGGTGCCGCATCGGCAATCGTGTGGGAGAACGGTGATCGCGCCGATGTCCTCGGGAAATTGCGGCGCCTGTGCGACATGGCGCGCGAGCTCGGCATCCGTGTGAACCTCGAGTTCATGGCTTTGAGCCGCACGCTCAGCTCACTGCAGGCGGCTGCAGAGCTTGCGCGGGACTGTGACCGCGAGAATATTGGAATCATGGTCGACCTGCTCCATCTGATGCGCACCTGCGGGACGCTGGCCGACCTGCGGGCTCTCGATGGGGAACTCCTGGGCGGCGCGCAGATTTGCGACGGCCCACTGCAGGTGGATTCCGAGGCGATGCTCGCCGAGGCCGGCGGTAATCGCGCGACCCCGGGCACGGCCGCTTTCCCGATTGCCGGGTTTATCGACTTGCTGCCGGCTCACCTGACTATCGGAGTCGAGGTGCCCCAGGTCGCGTTGATAGGGCGGGTATCCCCATTGGAGCGCGCACGTAGTCTGATGGAGGCTACCCGCAGGGTAATCGATTCCACGAGTCGGGCGGATGTGAAGTGAGGATGTCATGACAAAACCCATCCAGGCCGTCGTCGTGGGAACCAACATCGGGTGCACCTTGCACGTGCGTGCCCTGAAGGCCGCGGGCTTTGAGATTACCGCGTTGGTGGGGCGAAACGCGGAGCAGACTGCCCAACGTGCAGCACACTTCGGTATTCCTCGCAGCCTCACCTCCATGGAAGCTGCGCTCGACAGCGATGTCGATGCCGTGGTCATTGCCACGCCTCCCGCGACGCACCATGCATTCGTCATGCAAGCGCTGCGCGCCGGCAAACATGTATTGTGCGAGAAGCCATTCGCACTTGATGCAGGACAGGCCCGACAGATGCGCGACGGGGCTAAGCAGGTCGGCGTTGCGAATATGGTGACGCATGAGTTCCGTTGGTTTGAGCACAATGCGCTGCTGCGCCATCTCGTTGGCAGTGGCCGGCTCGGGACGCCAATTCAGATGACGGCGATGTTTGATCACAGTCTGTGCGCGCCACCGGTCATCGATGTGCCGGATTGGTGGAAGGAGCCTGCAGGCGGCGGCTGGCTGCGCAACTACAACGCTCACGGCATCGATCTAGTTCGCTACATCGCGGGCAACTTCGCTGCCGTGAGCGGCGCGCTGCACGTGGGCGGCGATCGCGGTATGCGCTCGGATGACAGCTACGCATTCGCGTTCCAGCTCACCTCGGGCGTACAGGGTGTCATGGGCGGCTCCTGCCGGGCCTGGGACTTCCATGCCTCGACCCGGATTGTAGGATCTGAAGCAACAGCCGATCAGAGCCTGGCGGGCGTGGCGGTGTTTGATGCCGGCGGGCGGCATACAGTGGAGTTGCCCGCCGCCCAGCGCGAGCAGTTGAGAGGCGGCGGACCCGCCGTGACCGCGCCGACCGAGACTCTGCCCGCAATGGGTGAGAGCGTCTACGTTAAAACTCACAGCTCGGATGCGGGTTACGCCGAGCAGGTGGGCCTGTGCTGCGCGTTCGCGTCCTGGATCCGCGATCCGGGCTATCGAAATCCGGCAATAGCGGATTTCAATGATGGACTGGCGCATGTTGAAGTCATTGCCGCCGTGGAACGCTCGCAGGCCGAGCGACGCTGGATCGAGGTGACCTAGACCATGCCCGCACACCCACCGGGCGGCGAACCGCCGCAGCCGGATGCCGGGCAACTCGCGGCCGTTGCAGCGATCGAGGCGCTCAAGGCCCGGTATTTCCGCTACCTGGATACGCGCGATTGGACGGCGATGTACTCTGTCTTCAGCGTCGATGCCGTCATGGACATGCGTGATGAGTTGGCTTCGCTCGTGGCGGCCGGTCTGCCGGTCGCAGGCGATGGCTTGTTGGTTGGGCGGGATGTCATCGTGGCGGCGATGGCGAGCGGCGTGGCCGGTACGGTGTCAGCTCATCATGGCCACATGCCTGAAATCCAGTTCCACGGCCCCGACCGCGCGAGCGGGTTGTGGGCAATGGAGGATGTCTTGCTGCTGCCGCGCGGCGCGCCTGCGAGCTGCTTTCAAGCCTGCGGCCATTATCATGAAACCTATGTCCGGGAGCCGGATCGGGGGTGGCGGATTGCCGAGCTCCGACTCACCCGCCTGGTACGCCTGAGCGCGCTGATATCGCTGCCGTGATGCGGCCGGCGTCGCGCCGGCCGCATCACGCATGTGCCGTCACGGCACCGTGTAAACAACTTTCACGGAAGAGTCCACTGCCGACTTGTCAACATAACCGATGGCATTCGGATCGGAAGCCACGGCCTTTACGACCTCGGCGCTGGATGCCAGCTCCTTGGGGGCGGTCGCCTTGCCCGTGAACACCAGTTTCGACCAGATCGCCTTGACCTGGGCTTCATCCTTGCCGGCGACCTTGCTGTAGAACTGGCTTCGAATCGGCGATCCGGAGGTTTCCATGGGTTTCATGGCCTTGGACTTGCCGAGGTAGATCTGTGAGATCTCCTCCGCGGTCATGGTGGTCGTCGTGCTCTTGGCGCTGACGACCACGACGACATCCGCATGGGCCACATTGAGGGCACCGGCCAGCACGGCCGCGACTCCTGCGAGCTTCAGTTTCTGAATACGTATCATAAATTCCATCCTCAAAATACGAAGTCAACGGCCAGGCCGGCCACATTCACCGGACTGCTGAATCCCGGCTGCACATTGGCAAACATCCCCGGTCCCTGGAAGGACACGTGGTCGACCTGCAGCTTCACGTCCATGGAGTCACGGAAGTCCCAGCGGATGCCGGCCGAGAGCGAGTGCTGGTCATATTTGGCGAGGATTGCATTCACTCCTGCAGCCAGCGGTGCCAGAGCGCCTGCGGCGGGAATGGTGCTGTCACGCGTAGGGGTCAGGATCTTGCGGGCTGAATACATGACATACGGTGTGAACTTGCGTATCCGGTAGCCCAACAAGGCGTATTGACCGCGAGTGCTGCCCTGAAAGCCGTTGGCGACGGCGTCCGTCGTTTCCGCCTGTACCAACAGGTTGTGCCAGTCGAGACTTGCGCCGAAGCCGGTGAAGGAGGTCGCCCGGTCCTTCGCGGAGAGCTCCCGGGCCAGATCGGTGAAGCCGGCCGCTGCGACTGCGTCGATCACCTGATCAGCGGGGCTGTTGATGGTGAGCCGGTTGATGAATCGACCATAGCGCAGAGTCAACGGGCCGTAGGTCAGGCTGAGGTTGCCGCCGAGCGCCCGCTTGAAAGTCAGCGAGACATCGTCGGGCAGGGTGAGGTCACCCGTTCCATAGAAGAGCTGTGCGTTGACATCGATGCCACCAAAGGAATGAGTGTAGAGCGCGTCGATACCCTGCAGCGTGTACAGTGGGGCGGCGCCGTAGACTTCCTGCGGCGGTCGGAGGAACGTGTTCGCGAATCCCACCTCGCGATAGTCCGAGATCATGAACAGAGGCAGGGGCAGCCGGCCCGCGCGCACAGCGACGTCCTGCGTGAGCTGATCCTTCACGAAGGCGACCGGCACATCGAGCGAGAAGTCCTCGGTAGTTGTGCGGCGCAACATGAGCTGCACGCTGGCGGAGAGCTCCTGGGTGAAGTGCGCCGTGCTTTGCACGCCGGCCAACGAGTCCACGTTGAAGCTGAAGTTCTTGTCCGCGCCCGTGGGCTGCTTGTCGCGGACAAACTCACCGTGAGTGGTGTCGGCGTAAGTCGCGGCCGCCGTGCCAAAGCCACTCACATCAAATGTCAGTGGATCGGCGCTGGCGGCCGCCGCGCTCACGGCCATTACGAGCAACGCGCCCGTGTGTTTGCATGAAATACCCATACAGTCTCCAGTAGATTGAGATCGAACCACTCGGCGCGCGCCGGGGCGTGTTCAGTTCAAACAATCGGCCGCGGCACTGCGCGGCGCTGTCACGTGACGGATTCTGACTAGGCGTGCCGCCGCTGCGCGTGATCGAGTCGATGGTTACAACATCAAACAGGTATCAAACACGGTGCCGATGTCTCGAAGTTGTGCTGGACGTCTCAACGCCGTGGCGTAACCAACACAGAGCCGATTCGGGTCGTGCGGCCGCGGCGAGTGGCCGAAAACCAGACATTTTGCGCGCTGCCGGGGCGGCAGTCCCGGCATGGGCGGGCGAAATAACCAGACAGTTTTCTGCGCAAAACGCCTGTGGCGCTCCTGCAGGCAGGGAGTAACTATACATTTTTAAAAACAGCAGCGTGGCGTTGACGGAATGGCACGCCGGCGCGTCCATGTTGATCAGGAGTTGGTTATCGGAAGCGGTCACAAGTTTGGCGGCGGGAGTGATCCGTCGTGCGGACAACTGCCAACCAACTCACAGCACTGCCAAATATTATGGTGATACATACTCCCTGCGCGCCGAGTGGTCGGCGCATCGACCCTCAACGACGGACGAGCACGATGAGCATCACCGCCCTGCATGCAAACCCGGATCCCTCCCTGGGATTTCCGGCGCCCACCCGCGGCACGCCAACGGCACAGACACAGCCGCCCGCGCAGCAAGCTTCGATGCGCAAGGTCGTGCTGCTCGTAGGCGTGGCCATTGTGATCTTCATGGCGTTCACCGCTTACAGCGTGCATGAGGAGATCCAGGGCGGAGTGAAGCTCGCGGCCATCAAAGAGTTGTATTTCCCGGTTCTGCAGCGCCTCGATGCCAACGTCGTGCGCGTCGACAAGCTGGAGTCAACCTTCATTGAGGTGGCGGTGACCGGCGACCGTGATCTGTTTGACAAGGCCAGGGACGTTGCCCAGGAAGCGGATGCCACTTACGCGGAGGTCGCAAAGCTCGATCCGCCGGCGGCCGCCGACATCGCGCAATTGCGCAAGGACCTGGAGAGCTATGGTCACCTGGCGGAAACAGCGTCGCTGGCCTTTCTGAAGACATCCGGTGCAGACACTGCGCCCATGCAGGCCATGAACGACGCGCTGGCGGCGACGCGCAAGAACCTGACCGGTTTGCGCCAATCGGTCTACGACAGCTTTGTCCAGACTCTGGCCGAATCCCAGCATGGGGCCCGCGTGCGCCTGATCATGGGCCTGTCGCTGGGCCTGATGAATCTGTGTTTCATGGCGGTACTGGTCTACTTCATCCGCAACAACATACGGATGATGGCGGTGATTGCGAGCCAGAATGCCACCCTCGAGCAGCGGGTGGCCGAGCGCACCGCCCAGTTGAGTCAGAAAACTTCCGACATCAACGCCATGTTGCAGAACATGGAGCTCGGGGTGTGCACCGTGGTGCCGGGCAACCGGATTCATCCGGAATATTCAAAGTTCCTGGAGACGATCTTTGCCCGCGACCGGCTGGCCGACCAGGAGCTGCTGGCCAGTCTGTTTGAGAAGTCCAATCTCGGGGTCGACGCGCGGGACCAGATCGCCGTCGCGCTCGGCTCGATTCTCAACGAGGATCCGTTGCAGTTCGCCATGAACGGCCACCTGCTCGCCCGCGAGATGCAGATTGCCGATGCCGCGGGTGGACACAAGAGCGTGCAGATGGACTGGAGCCCGATCACCAACGCCGCGACGGGCAACGTCGACAAGGTGCTGCTGATCACCCAGGACGTTACGCAATTGCGCGAGCTGCAGAAGAGCGCGGCGAGCCAGCAGGAGGAGCTGGACATCATCGCGAAGATCCTGCGGATCTCGATCGGCAAATTCAATGATTTCATCGCCTCCGCGCAGGGCTACCTCGCGGCCAATCGCAAGCTCCTGGAGGAGACGACCCAGCGCGATCCGCAGGCGATTGCGGCCCTGTTCCGCAACATGCATACGATCAAGGGTAACGCCCGAACTTTCGAGTTCACGCACATCACCAATGCCGCGCATGCGGCCGAGCAGAGCTATGACGTACTACGAAAAGACGCGAAGGCTGTCTGGGACGCGGCCGCATTACGCGTGGAGCTGGATGCGGTACAGAGCGCCGTCGAGCACTACCTGCACATCAATGAGGAGAAGCTCGGGCGCAAGGGGCGCGCATCCGATCTCCTGACGACCCGCGGCGTGTTCGTTGGAAACGACACGCTGGCCGAGTTGCGCTCCATGGCCGGTAACCTGGAGCAGCCGTTGGCGCCGGAGCAGGCCGCGAAACTGCGCCAGGCGATCGATCAGCTCGGACTCATTCCGTTGCAGCGGATCGTCTCCGGGGCGGTGGATTCGATCAGCTCGCTGGCGACGGAGCTTCAGAAACCCACGCCCGCCGTCGACCTTCAGGATGATGACATTGCATTCAACTCCGCGTTTGCGGAGGCATTGAAGGGATGCCTGGTGCACATGGTCAGAAACTCTCTGGATCACGGCATCGAGTCGCCTGCAGATCGCCTGAGCGCGGGTAAACCCGAGCAGGGGCGGCTGAGTATTCGGTGCAAACGCCAGGCAGAGCAGGTGGAATTGCGCATCAGCGACGACGGGCGCGGTCTCGCTCTGCACAAGTTGCATGCCAAAGGCGTGTCGGCGGGGGTGTTCGCACAATCGGAGCGGCCGACGCACCAGGCGATCGCGGATCTCATTTTCCTGGCCGGTCTCTCCACCTCGAACCAGGTGACGCAGGTGTCCGGCCGCGGCGTCGGTATGGACGCGGTCCGGACCTTCCTGCAGGAGCAGGGCGCCCGTGTGAGCATCGCCCTGAAGTCCGCGCCGGAGCCGCTCGGCTTCGTGCCGTTTGAGTTTGTCATCGAAGTGCCGCGTGCGGCCTGTTTGCACTCTTGAAGCATTCACACGGAGACGAGTCGAGAATGGCATCCAGCACCAGTGCTCTGACGCGCGCGCGGTTGTTGCGCCCAACTCAGGCAACCTCCGCCGAAGCGGTCGAGGTTCCGCGCATCGAGTTGCAAACCAAGGCGGATCTCGTGCGGCAGACCAACACGCTGTCCGAAGAGGCTGCGCAGTTGAAAAACATCGCACACGCGTTCGAGCGCTGGCACCAGGACATGATCTCACTCACCCAACAGAACCGCGAGATGCATCACAAAGGCGATGATCTCGTGCTCATTGTGCGCCAGTTGATCATGTTGTCTTTGAACGCGGCAATCGAAGCTGCGCGGGCTGGAGATTCCGCCCGGGGGTTCGTGGTCGTGGCAGCCGAGGTTCGCAGCCTCGCGCAACGCGCGCAGTTGCTGTCACAGGAGCTCAGCAAGTCCCTGCACAAGAATGACATGGTGACCACGGCCACTTTCCAGGACATCCAGGCCGGCGGCAAGATGATGATGGCGGCCATCAGCGGCCTCGAGTCGATGCTCGGGCAGTTGCGCAACCGGATCGATTAGAGACAGGCTGTGGTTTCCGCTCAGAGCATTCACAACCTGACGAGCGTGTTCGAGCGTGTCGCCCGCGCTGCAATTCTGCGCTCGCCCGATGATTCGTGGGAGCTCGTCGCAGCCGCGCCGCCCGCGGGCAAGGGTGAGCAATTGCTGGTCATTACGACTTCGTCGTTCGGCTTCCGCCTGTTGACGATCTTCCAGGTGCCCGATACCGAGGCGAACCGGGCGTATTTCCTGCCGCCGGGCGCGCAGGGTCCGTTACTGGATGGCTTTGCGGAGATCGTCAATCTATGTTGCGGGGCGTTGAACCGGGAGTTCGGCGCGGCGTTTCCGCAGCTCGCGATGTCGGTTCCGTGCAGCCTGAGCGCGGAGTGTCTCGAATACCTGGGGCACCTCGCACCCGCTCACATACAGCGCCTGAGCGTCTCGATCAACAACACGGTGAGCGTGTCCGTCACGCTGTGCATCTGTTGCTCCGCGCCCATCGAAATCCCGCTGCCGGCCGCCGCCGTGGAGCAGGCGAACGGCGAGCTGGAAATGTTTTGAATCCATAGGCTGGAAACCGACCATGAACGATCAACCCGTGAGCAAGGTGCTGGTACTGGACAACAGTCCGGAGTTGTCGCCCCTGATCAAGAGCTTTTGCGAGGGCCACAATCTGTGTCCCCTGAAGGTGCGCAAGGACGCCCTGGCCTCGGTGTTGCGAACCAACGTCGACCTCGGGGGCATCCTGTACTCGGAGAACTACGGCAACAGCAGCGCCGAGGCGGCCGAGATTGCTCTGGATATCCATCGTACCCGCCCGGAGCTGCCGATCATCCTGCGGCGCGAGAGGCAGGCTACCCTGGAGGGCTTGCCTGACTCCATCCGGCGCATCTTCTGCGCGGCCTACGTTGCCACGGACATGGAGGCGCTGCGCAAGGTGGTCGAGGAATACATCTTCTGCCTGGTCTATCCCAACTCGCTGCTGCGGGGAATCGCGCAGATCTCCACCGAGGTGCTGGGAAATCTGTTCAAGGGCGTGCAACCCTCGTTCGACACCCCCTATATCGTCCATGACCGAATCATCTTTGGCGAGGTCTTCAGCCTTCATCCAGTTGGAGAGCACCTGGTGCCGCGGCTACATGATGCTGCAGGCGGATGAAGAGCCGTTTATCGGGCTGGCCGCGCGCGTCTGCGGCGAGCCGGTGGCGACGGAGAACTTCCGCCGCGTGAACGACCTGTTGAGCGAGATCACCAACATGATCTGGGGCGGTTTCAAGAACCGCTACATCGGGGATACTACGGCAGCGGCCGGTGCGACCCAGGTGCAAGTGCCGGTCATCGTCAACCACAAGCACAACTACATCTCCTTCGGCACCTCCAATCCGCAGTTGTGCTTCCGGCTGAACCTGGACGATGCGGCCGGCGTGCGGCTGACGAGCCTGCAGGCGCGCTTCGTTTTCAATCTCAACTGGTCGCCGGAGTACTTCCGGGAAATTACGCCCGATGCGGGCACCCTGGTCGAATCCGGCGAACTGGAACTGTTCTGACACTCTGCTGGGAATACTGTTATGGCAAAAATACTCGTTGTAGATGACTCGAGCACGGTCCGCGATGAAGTGTCCACCTTCCTGCGCGGCAGCGGGCTCGATGTGGTCACGGCCGTTGACGGCAAGGACGGCCTGGTGAAACTCGCGGCCGATCCGGGCATCAGGCTGGTGGTGGCGGATGTCAACATGCCGAACATGGACGGGCTCACCATGGTGGAGAAGATCCGCGGCGAGCTGAAGAACAGCGCGGTCAACCTCATCATGCTGACGACTGAGAACAGCCCGAACATGAAAGAGCGCGGCAAGGCGGCGGGCGTCAAGGGTTGGATCGTCAAGCCCTTCAAGGGCGCAGCGGTCCTCGATACGTTCAAGAAGCTCTGTGCGTGATTGCCCTGCCGGCAAACGCCAACGAGTGAAGAGCCTATCGAGGAGCGATCCTCGACGGGGTTGGGTGCAGGCATCGATCATTCATGGCGTACGCGTTGTAGACGGATGCGTGTCCTCCAGTTCTGCCCGGTAGGCCCGGAACATCCGCGGCTCTTTTGCCCGGCGGGGGGTGTAAAAGGGTGAGAATGCCGCGAGCAGGCGCGGTACTGACAAGCGTGCAATCCTGCGGCCTACCGTCCGCTCGCGGCGCGAGGACGCCTTCCGCTCGACAGCGCTCATCTGCTCGCGGTCACGCGCGAGCAGGTATTTGCGCACGCGCCTGGAAAAACCTGTCAGATGCACCAGTTGATAGAGGAAGCCGTAGATGCGCAGGAAGTAACCGCCGTGAATGGCTCGGAACACATCGTGACACACGGTGCGATGTTCATACTCCTCGAGCAGATGCCACTTCCAGAGGCGCACGACCTCGGGATGCGCCCCGGCGAGCAAATCCCCAATCTCCTCATCCAGCCAGATCAGAGCGAAAGGCGGACCCATCGTCTCAAACCCCTCGCAATACGCGCAGAGAAACGCCAGCGACTTGGTTGTAAACAGCCGTTCAAACTCGCGCTCGAAATGCCGTTCGAAATGCTCTATCTCGTAGCCGTCGCGTGACAGGATGGAATTGAAGGAGGCATGCAGGGTGTAGTGATTCGCTTCCTGGCGGATAAATGTCCGGATGTCGGCGCGCAAGCTGGTGGAGTCGCCCGGAGAGCCTTTCAGTTCGCCGGCTGCCTTGGCCATGACGCGATTCAGGAAGCGCTCGAGGTGGGGAATCCACAGCGAGCTGGCATTCTGCAGCTGCGCGAATTCGGGGCTGGCCGCCCAACGGGCGGGTGTTGCCGAGAAGTCGAATGAGGGTCTGCGGACCTGCATGCAACGGGACGATAGGGTGTAAAGGATTTCACTATCCACACGACACCTCGGCGTGCGCATCGTCCAGCAGGACTACCGTTTCCGCGCTTCCCTTCGGCGCTGTACATAGTCCGATTGGACGGTCTCCGCAGATAACATTCGCTGCAATCTAACACTCAGGGTGCACCGCCGTAGGGGGCCAGGTCTGCATCCTCTAGGGGGAGCGATGTCGATGACAAGAATGTCAACATCCGCGGCGTTCGCGATGTTGTCGTGTTGTGTCGGATCTGAGTCGTGGGCGGATGATGCGCCTGCGGCGCCTGACAGCTCCGCGGACGGCGCCGGGCTGCAGGAAATAGTGGTCACCGCGCGGCGTGTCGCAGAAAATCAACAGCGCGTGCCGGTCGCGATCACCAGTTTGTCCGGTGAGGCCATCACGCAGCGCAATGTGGCACAGGTCTCGGACCTGCAGTTCAGTGTGCCGAATCTGCAGATCAAACCGAGCAATCTGTACCCGTCAGTGCCTGAATTCATCGTGCGTGGCCAGCGCCAGTCGCTGTACACGGATGAAAATGTGGTTACCTACGTGAACGGGGTGCCGCAAGGGACTCGGGCCCTGACGCTGTATGATGTAGCCAGCGTGCAGGTCCTCAAGGGACCGCAAGGCACGCTGTTCGGAAAGAATTCCAACGGCGGCGCGGTCATCTTCACGACTCAGAAGCCGCAGGACCAGTTCGATGCGCGGCTGGATGTGGATCTGGGCAACTATGACCTGAAGAAGATAACCGCCATGGTCAACCTGCCCATTGCCGGCGATACGGTGGCATTGCGCGTGGCTGGCCAAGTCGAGCGGCGTCATGGAGTGTTCGAGAACAGCTATCCCGGCGCGCAGGATATGGACGACCGCCACAATGACAGCGGCCGGGTGACTCTCCTGCTCAAACCGTTCGAGCATCTGGAAAGCCAGACGACCATTGACGGCATGCATCGTATCGAGATCCCGACGCCAGCGGTCATTCAGGCCGCTCCGACCAACAACACGGGCTTCGGCGCGCTGGTGGCCATTCTCACCCAGCAGGCCGTGGCTCAGCAGAGCGTGCTCGGGGGCGCCGCTGCAGGGATGGATGGTACGGATCTGGTGCGGCAGGGCGATCCGTTCCACGTCAGGGTCCCCACGGGCATCGACACGACCATTCCGGGCGGCCACTACAACCCGATCGCCACCGACGCAACCCGTCTCGATGCCTATGGAGTCGCAAATACAACATCGTATGATCTGAACGATCAGTTGACGGCGCGCAACATCGTGAGCTACCGCTACGAGCGGGCGCTCGATCAGCAGGAGCCATCCGGCATTTCGGGCTTTTCGCTCAACATTTCACCCTTCCTGGGCGCACTGGGGGTGCCGGGCCTGCCGAGCGTGTTTCCCGCCCAGGCCACGGATAACAACACCAACCTGCTGAATCAGTCCAAGACCTTCACCGAGGAGCTGCAACTGATCGGCAATCTGCCGCACACCAAGTTCCTCGCCGGCGGATTCTTCAGCCACGTCGTGCCTTTCTACAGTGTCACTTCCAACTTCACCGTGGGGCCTGCGGATCTATATGTAGTAGGGCCTCGCTATGGCGAGGACCGGATCGACACGAAGTCGCGTGCCGTGTTCGGCCAGGTGACCCAGGACTTCAGCGCCCTCGGGCTCGAGGCGCTGAGCCTGACCGGTGGTGTGCGCTACACCTGGGATGAGAAGAACTACCGCGCCAGCAACTTCTATTCGGGTGGCGTCGAGTCGAACAACATCGCCTTCACCGGTGTCAACCAGGTCTGTAACGAGATCAACGGCACCGGCCTCAACGGCACGGGAGTCAATTCGCCGACCCAGTGTTATATGACCGGCGGCAGGACCTACAAGGCACCCACCTGGACTGTCTCACTCGACTACCAGTTCAGCCCGGATACCCTGGCCTATGTGACCGCGCGGCGTGGGTTCAAGGCGGGGTCCGCCAATCCCACTACGGTCAACCACGATTTCGCCATGTTCGGGCTGGAGCGGCTGACGGATGTCGAGGTGGGTTTCAAGAACCAGGCGCACCTGGGATCGATGCCGTACCGTTTGAATGTGGATGCCTTCCTGGGGCAGTACAAGGATATCCAGACGCAGGACATCCTGACTTTCTGCGCCACCAGTGCCTGCACTGCCACGTACACCGACCTGATCATCTTCAACGTGGGTAAAGCGACCATCAAGGGCGTGGAGCTCGATTCGGCCCTGAAGCCGGTAGACGCGCTGGAGCTGGACCTCGGATATTCGTACCAACAGGCCCGCTATGGCTCCGGCTCGGTCATCCCGCAGCCACAGACACCGGGTCCGGTCGGCCCATCCAACCCCATCAACTACCAGGGCGGCCTGAACCTGAGCGGCCTCGATTTCCCCGGCGTGCCGCAACACAACCTGACATTGGGCGCGACGTTGCAGGCGCTCTTCATTCCCAGCTCCTTTGCCAATACTACATTGAGCGCGAACTATGCCTACCGTTCCCGGACTGTCGGAGTCGCCGCCCTGGGCGTGTACAAGACACCGTCCTTCGGTGTCGCCAATGCCCGGCTCACCTTTGAGAACCTGTTCGGGTCGCACTTCTCCCTGGCCTTCTGGGGCTCCAACCTGACCGACCGGCAGTTTGCGCTGGCCTGTTCCGACAATCGCGGCAGCATCGGCTATGCCACCTGCAAATGGGGTGAGCCGCGTACCTTCGGCGCTACGATTTCGGCAGCCCTGCGCTGACGTTAGAATCGGTTTCATGAGCAAGGACAGATCGGCGCCGACGACAGGCCGATCCCCATGCCGGCGGCGAGCACCGTCGTGGCGGCAGTAACATCACTTGCTGCCAGCCAGGGAAAGAATCGAGCACCATCCCCGACTCGAACGTCAACACCAGCGAGATCGCTCGAACCGCCGCCATGGGCATCACTCCAACTTCGATGCGCTCAAACGGCGAGTTCATCCGGCAGCCCTTTGACGCTGATGCGATAGTTTTCACGTCGTTCGCCGGGCGCGTCGCTGTACGAAATCGGCGTGGCGCGATGCATGACGCTCAAGTTGTCCCAGATGAGCACATCGCCCGGCAGCAGTTTGTAGCGGCTGCAGAACTTCGCTTGCGTTGCGTGGCGCCGCAGGGTCAGCAGCAATTCCGACCCTTGTTCCGGTGGCATGCCTTCGATGCCATAAGCGGAGCCGCCGAGCCCGTAAAGCGCTTTGCGTCCATTGCACGGATGGCGTTGCACCAACGGATGTTGCACCGGCGGCAGTAGCGTGATGCTGCCGCGATACGCTTCGGGCACATCCTGCGGCTTGACGATGGTCTCGTCTGGAAGCGGGGTAGCGGCGCTGGTTGCATGCCACACGAGATAGTCATCCAATTCGCTGCGCTGTCGAGCAGGCAGCGATTCATAAGCCGCCACCATGTCGGCGAACAGCGTCTCACCGTCTCGATCCGGCGCTTGCACGCCATACAACATCGTGACGTTCGCGACACGCTCCTCGTACGAACTGTCGCAGTGCCAATGGTTGGCGGTGTTCCGCAGCGCCGGCAGTGTCGCAGCCGCATTGGTTTGTTTGATTATTTCCGGATGCGAGTCGGTGCGATTCTGCGCCGAAATCAGCAAGACGGGCTGTCCCCAACGGCGCCCGAATGCAAGGTACGCATCGTGATCGAGCGCTTGACCCGGAAGGACGACGAAGCGGTGTGCCATCAGCGCTTCGAATATGTCTTTGAATAGCTGCGCATGAATCGGTTCGCGCAGATCCACCCCAACCAGCTTTACACCGAAGGGCCCGGGCAGTCGCTCGACTTTCATGGCGAGGCTCTCGTGCTGAGCAGCTCTTTCGCTGCGCCGGCCGATTTCAACGAGCCACGTTCGCGCGCCATCGTCAGTTCGCCCCGGCGCTGTGCCTCGTCGATGTCCTCTTCGATGGGAGGGGGAGGCTCGTAAAGGTCGTAGTCGATGACAAGCGCGTCCGGCACATGATCGGGCTTTGGGGAAAGCTTGGGTGCGGCGGCAAGAGTGGCTTTCATGGAACTTCTCCAAAGAACGATTTCGCCGATTTCAACTGCATACGATAGCGTCCGGAGAGCATGCGTCCTCGTCCGCGCGGACGGTTCGGGAACCCTCCCGTACTGTCTTACTCCGAAGCTACGAACATGAGCGCCAGAAGGCGTGAACAGGCCGGTCGCAATTCTGTAGCGGAGGAATGATGGAAACCGTCAGGAAAGTCGAACTCGCTGGACCTGCCTCTTTCGTCGGCACGCCAAGTGAATTCGTGACCGTTCGCACCCAAGAGCTGATGCGGAGCGATGCTCAATTCCGGGCGGCGGCCTCATTGCCGCAGATCAACGAAGCGAAACAACGTGCCGAGTTGGGATTGGCACAGATTGCTGCGTTGGTGATGGATGCTTATGCCGATCGGCCGGCACTGGGTGTTCGCGCAATGGATCAGGTCACTGACTCGGCCACAGGCCGTACCAGACGGCGACTGCTCGATCATTATCAGACGATAAGTTATCGCGAACTTTGGGCCCGGGCCCGCGCGCTGGCCACGCTGTGGCATCACGATGAGGCTCGTCCGCTTCGGGCCAACGATCTGATGTGCATCGTTGCCTTCGCCGGCATGGATTTCGCGACAGTCGATCTGGCTGCGATTCACAATGGCGCAGTGTTCGTCCCGATGCAGACCAACGCGCCCATGTCTCATTTGCTCGGCATCATCAAGGAAGTGGAGCCGCGCTGGCTCGCCACGAGCATCGAGTGCCTCGATACGTCCGTAGAGTTGGTGTTGAACGGACATCGTCCGGGTGGAGTGTTGGTGATCGACTATCAACCCGAGGTCGATGACGAGCGCGAAATATTCGAGCGAGGGAGACAAAAGCTCGCCGCAGCTGGGCTTCCCGATCTGCTCGTCACGCTACAAACCGCCTGCGCCAAGGGAGAGTCTCTGCCGGCCGCACCGTTGTTCGCTGAGCCGAGTACCGATAAACGCCTGTGCACGATTTATTACACCTCGGGCAGCACGGGACTGCCGAAAGGTGCCATGTATCCGGAATTGATGTTGAAGCCCGTGTGGCGTTTCGTGTCATCGATCCCATTCCTCTACATGCATTACATGCCGATGAATCACGCGTTCGGACGTAGTGGTGTGTTCACGACGCTCGGCTGCGGCGGCACTTGCTATTTCACGGCCAAAAGCGATCTCTCCGAGTTCTTCCAAGACATCAAGCGCGTGCGCCCCACCTTCATGGGCATCGTGCCGCGCATTTGCGAAATGGTTTATCAGCAGTATCAGGTTGAACTCGAGCGAGGTTCGCGGGGAGTCGCGGATGTTGAGGCGCTCGAGCACAAATTGATTCTCGAGACGCGCAATCGAGTGCTCGGCGGTCGCATGCTGTCCGGCACTTTCGGTTCCGCGCCACTTGCCCCTGACCTGCGCGAGTTCATGGAAGCGGTGTTCGGCTTCAAGATGGACGACAACTATGGCGCGACGGAAATGTCCGGCGTCACGCGCAATGGGTACATGACTCGTCCGCCCGTCATCGACTACAAGCTCGATGATGTGCCGGAGCTCGGCTACTTCAAGACGGACAAGCCCTATCCGCGCGGCGAGCTATGGGTAAAGACGAGTAGCGTGATGCTCGGGTACTACAAGCGGCCAGAGGTCACCGCAGCGGTGTTCTCGGAAGACGGTTACTACAAGACCGGCGACATCATGGCCGAGATCGCGCCCGATCAGCTCGTGTACGTGGATCGGCGCAATAATGTGCTCAAGCTTGCTCAGGGAGAATTCGTCGCCATTTCCCGGCTCGAAACGCTTTACACGAACGGCCATGCGCTCGTGCGACAAGCTTATCTCTATGGCACCAGCGAACGCTCGTATCTGCTCGGTGTGCTGGTGCCGAATGAAGACACACTAAAGCAGATGGGCATCGCGCTGGATGACGAACATGCAATCAAAGCAGCCTTGCGTGAGGTCATCAAACGAGTTGCGCGCGACGAACAACTGAACCCTTACGAGGTGCCACGCGACTTTATCATTGAGCGTGTGCCGTTCTCTGTAGAGAACGGTTTGCTCGCGGGCATAGGTAAGTACCAGCGCCCCAGGTTCAAGGAGCGTTACAGCGCACGGCTCGAGCAACTGTATCAGGACATCGCTGCCAGTCAGGCCAATGAGCTGGCCGCGCTCCGCAGTGAAGGCCGCAATGCGCCGGTCTTGAAAACCGTCGCCCGTGCAGTGCAAGCGACTTTGGGCATCGAGACTATCGATGTGACCCGTGCTATCAGTTTCAAGGAGTTGGGCGGCGATTCGCTGTCTGCGCTCTCATGCTCGTTGTTGCTCGAAGAGATTTACGAGATCGAAGTTCCGGCGGGCGTCATCAACAACCCCGCTGGCAGCCTGCAAAAATTGGCTCGCTACATCGAGCGAGCACGCGACAGCGACTTCAAGCGTCCGACGTTTGCGTCTGTTCACGGTCGCGGCGCAACGGAGATTCACGCCAGCGATCTGACGCTCGAGAAGTTCATCGACGCCAACGCCCTGCAGGCTGGACACAAAGCTGCCCCGGTGAATAGAGACATTCGCACCGTACTCGTCACCGGAGCGAACGGCTACCTGGGACGCTTTCTGTGTTTGGAATGGCTCGAGCGTATGGCGAAAGTTGGCGGCCGCGTCGTCTGTATCGCTCGCGGTCAGGATGCCGAGTCTGCGCGTGTTCGAATTGCCGAAGTCTTCGACAGCGGCGATCCGGATTTGAAGCGTCACTTCGAAGCGCTGGCGAGCTCGCACTTGGAGGTTCTTGCCGGCGACTTGTCTGAGCCGGATCTAGGACTTGCCTTCGCGGACTGGCAACGATTGACTGAGACTGTCGATCTCATCGTCCATCCCGCGGCCTTCGTCAATCATGTGCTGCCGTACGCGCAGCTGTTCGGCGCGAATGTGATTGGCACAGCGGAGCTGATTCGGCTTGCAGTGACACAGCGATTGAAACCGACTGTGAACGTTTCCACGGTAGCCGCCGCAATGCTGCCCGGCGGTGGAGTAATGGATGAAGATGCGGATGTGCGCGCCGCAACGCCGGTTCGTCGCCTCAATAGTCAACACTACGCGGACGGCTATGCCCACAGTAAATGGGCAGGTGAGGTGCTGCTGCGAGAGGCGCACCATCGCTATGGCTTGCCCGTCGCTGTCTTCCGCTCAGACATGATCCTGGCGCACAGCAAATATCAAGGTCAGATCAACGTACCGGATATGTTCACGCGCTGGCTTTTCAGCATTCTGGTGACGGGACTTGCGCCGCGCTCGTTCTACTCAGGCGATGTCAAGCGCGCTCACTACGATGGTCTGCCTGTCGACTTCACCGCGGAATCGATTTGCACGCTCGGTGCAAACAGTCTGCGTGGATACCGCACTTACCATGTCGTCAATCCACACGACGATGGATTTTCCATGGACACCTTCGTCGATTGGGCAATTGAAGCAGGGCACAGGATTCAACGCATCGACGACTATGCGGATTGGTTGGCGCGTTTCGAAACTGCGTTACGTGGTTTGCCCGAAAAGCAGCGACACCAGTCGTCGTTGCCGCTCATTCATCAGCTGCGAGCGCCCATGCCGGCGATGGCGGGGGCGCACGCATCGGCGCGACGCTTTAGAGAGGACGTACGCAAGTATGAAGTTGGAACGTCGAAGGACATCCCGCTTCTTTCCGCGCCGTTCATCCGCAAGTATTTGGAGGATTTGCGGAGGCGTGGAATCATGTGATGGAAACAGTGGAGTCCATTCAGTATCAGGAGAAGGGTCTTGAATATCCGTTTCGACAATCAGGTGGTAGTGATCACTGGCGCGGCGGGCAGCCTTGGGCGGGCCTATGCACTGGATGTGGCGCGGCGTGGAGGTGCGGTAGTGGCCAATGATCTGGGTGGGGATTATCACGGGCGCGGCAGTTCTCGTGCGGTTGACAAAGTGGTCGATGAAATTCGCGCCGCGGGCGGCACGGCGATTGCCAATCATGATTCGGTGGCCGAGGAATCGGGAGGTGAAGCCCTGTGCCAGGCGGCGCTCAATGCTTTCGGCAAGGTGGATGCGTTGATCAACAATGCGGGCAACCTGCGCATTGCGCCATTTGAAGAGGTCACGGCCGATGATGTGAATTCCCTGCTGTCGGTGCATGTGGCCGGCGCATTCAATGTCACGCGGCCGATTTACCGGCACATGAAGGCGCGTGGTTATGGCCGCATCCTGTTCACCACATCGGGCGCCGCATTTGGCAATCCCGCGCAGGCTGCTTATGGCGCCGCGAAGGGCGGCATCATCGGTTTGATGCATGCCGTGGCGGCAGAGGGTGTGGCACATGGCATATTGAGCAATGGCATCCTGCCTGCTGCCGCCACGCGGATGGTCGAGGCGTTGCTGCCTGCGCAATTGGCCGAGGTTGGCGCAAACACAGTGCCATTCCAGGCAGAGTTGCAGCCAGAAAATGTGGCGCCGCTTGCGACCTATCTCATCAGCAAGCAATGCCAGTCGAATCACTGCATGTATTCGGCGGTCGGCAATCGTTTTGCACGTGTGTTTCTGGGTGTCTCGCAAGGTTGGCTGGCGGGGCGGGGGGTCGTGCCAACGGCGGAAGACATTGCTGCACGATTTGAGTGCATCTGCGATACCCGGCAGTTTGACGTTCCTGCCAACATGGTTGACGAATACAAGCTCATCAGTGCGGCCATCGCCAGGGAGTAGCGGTACGGCATTTTCCTGCTTTCATGACAGCAGAATCAGCAAGCTCGTGCGCTGTTCAATCGTCCGCTCAGACGAGGAGGCTGCGTCGACTTGCATCTATAAAGGGTGCGAGCGAGAGAACACTGGATGCCCGCTCGAACGAAGACTTCGACGCACTGATCGGCGCCGCGGCCATGCCTGGGGGCCTGCCCACAAGCGCGTCACGAAGTCGAGGGACCTCGGAAGTCCAGCTAACACAATGTTGAAAAGAGCTATCCCTTGAACGAACTTCAAAACCACGGGCGTGACACGACTGCCCTCGACGTCATTGTCGTCGGTGCTGGGTTTGCGGGCTTATATCAGTTGCATCGGCTGCGAGAGCTTGGCTTTTCGGTCAGGCTGTTCGAAGCGGGCGCGCAGGCGGGAGGCGTGTGGTACTGGAATCGCTATCCGGGCGCGCGCGTCGATCTCAGTCCCCCGCAGTATGAGTTTTCGCTCGAAGCGGTATGGCGAGACTGGTATTGGCGCGAAAAATTCCCGAGTCGCGATGAGCTGGCCGCCTACTTCGAACATGTGGTGAACCAGCTCGATCTTCGCGCGGATATTCAATTCAGCTCTCGTGTCACGTCGGCCGCATTCGATGAGGCGACAAACCGCTGGAAGGTTGTCGTCAATGGCGAGCAACGCTGTGAAGCCAGGTTTCTGGTTCTCTGCACCGGTTACGCGAGCAAGCCTTACATTCCTCACTTCGACAACATCGATCGCTTCGAGGGCGAGTGTTATCACTCGGGTCTGTGCCCTGAGTCACTCAAATTCGACAACAAACGCGTTGCCATTATTGGAACTGGCGCGAGCGGAATCCAGCTGGTTCAAGAGGGTGCGCATCACGCCGCGCATCTGACGGTTTTTCAGCGCACGCCGATCTATGGGATTCCCATGCGGCAGGAGCCGCTGAGCAAGCAACTTCAAGAGCAGTGGAAGCAGACGTATCCGCAACAATTTCGTGAGCGCGCGAGTATAGGCACCCTGATTCGCAATACCGGGAAGTCGGCGCTCGTAGTGACAGAGAGTGAACGCCTGGAAGCGCTCGAACGAACCTGGGCTCACGGCGGTTTCGAGTTCCTGGCGACTTTTATCGATGTTTATACGAACCAGCAAGCGGCTCGCCTGGTGTATGACTTTTGGCGCGACAAAGTCCGTCAACGCATCATTGATCCGGTGCTTCAGGAGAAGCTCGCGCCCACTGTGCCGCCGTATCCCTTCGGTGTGAAGCGGCCCAGTCTCGAGATGGATTACTACGAAGCCTTCAATCAATCCAACGTCGAGCTCGTCGATATGAATGAGGCCGGCATCGAGACGTTCACGCAAACCGGTATCAAGACGACAGACGGTAGAGTCTTCGAGTTCGACATTATTGTTCTGGCCACCGGTTATGACGCAGTGACGGGAGGGCTGACCCAAATCGATATTCGGGGAGCCGACGGACAGAATCTCGCGGCCGTTTGGCAAGATGGCGTCAGAACGCAATTGGGGATGACGGCCAAAGGCTTTCCGAACATGTGGTTCATCTATGGACCGCAAAGCCCCAACGGCGCCTGCATCGGACCGTTATGCGCCGAAGTCCAAGGCGAGTGGGTCATCTCATGTCTCAACCACCTGCGGACGACCGGCGTGCGTCGATTCGAAGCAACGCAAAAGGGACAAGAGGCGTGGAATCAGGTGATGGAAACCGTGGAGTCCATTTTTCTGATTGCAAAGGGCAATAACTGGCAAACCGGCTCCAACATTCCGGGCAAAAAACGCCAGCTCCTGACCCACATGGATTATCTCGGCTACATGAATGCCTGCAAGGAATCCGAGCGCAATGGCTACGCGGATTTTGCGTTGTCTCGCTGAATCGCCGTTCACCAGCGGGAGCAATCGACTAGCCAGACAATAACTCATCCCGCAGCAGAAGTTGCGTGGCGATGGTGTTGGTTTCGACGCGAAGATTCTTGCGATACATCACTGGGTGAAGGTAAGCCGCCGCTGCAGAGCGCCGCCGGCCCCGATGCATGGTCACTTGTGCGCGGGTAAAGCCTTCCTGGTTGCCACGATTGACGTCGGCGACGACTGGAAAGCCGGCCTGCGCGGCTGCTGCGAGCACAGCGTCTGAAAGGCCATTGCGATCGACGTCGGAAATCGTCGAAGCGGAAGCTATCGGTAATTTGGATGATCATCGGGTCGTCGTTCGAACCGAGATAGCGACGTAGCCACCGGATCCTCGAGCGTGGCGTCGGCGGCATAGATCGACATGAGGGCGTCGAAATCCCGCGCATTGAAAGCCTTGATATATCCCCGGACGAGTTGCTCGACTTGATCAACAGTTCGCGTCATTCCCGCTTTCCCTCAGCGTTCAAGGGGGACATCGAACGCCTTCAGATAATCGCCCGTCATGCGATCGATTTCCGCTTCGGTGAGGCCGACGTCAGCGAGCGAATAACTATGATGCTTGCGCGAAGAACGTTCGGCGCCGTCTTTCGCGAGCCAGTCAGCCATGGCCCCACGCTGTTCGGGTGACATCTTTATGCCGAGCGTGGTGTAGATGCGTTCGACGGTTCCGAGTGGATCGGCTCGGAAGTCGAGAAATTTCACGTCCACGAACCGTTCACGCATACCCGGGCGCTGGCGAAATGCGAGGGCGTCTGCCCAGGTGCCATCGTAGTCGTTCACGATCGCACGGGCGCCCGGGGGCTTGTCCGTGTATTTGCTGTAGAGCACCGCCGCCATGTTCGCGATCGACGGATAGATCTTGGCCGTATCCCGGTGGCAATGCACGAACCGTGCATCGGGGAACACATCCAGCACTTCCTTCAGGAAGCGCACATGAATGGGTGTCTTGAGGATCCAGTGTCGCTTGCCCTCCTTGTGCTGAAGGTATTGCAGGAAAGCACACTCTTCTCGGTACAAAGGCGTGAAATCGCGGTCGTAGAGATACTTCTGATAATTCGGTACATCGGCGTTCGCCGGATAGACCACTGACAGCAGCGACAGCTCCCAGAAGAAGACGCATTCTTCCGCTCGCTCTGCACCCATCGGATGGACCGCGAGCCAATCGTCATCGAGCAGCCCCTGATACGCGAGTGTCTCGCGGCAGCGCTGTTCACGCAGCACAGCCGCCAACGGTGCGGGATTCTTTGGAGCGGGGCACATCAACTCGTATAGACGAGGCGCCCTGTTGGCCGGATCGGAACCCAGCAGGTTGTGCAAGAACGTCGTCCCCGAGCGGGGCAGGCCGAGAATGAATACGGGTGCCACGATCTCTTCGTCGCGGAGTTCGGGATAGCGCTTGCGGTCAGCGATGTAGTTCAGCCGGGCACAGAGTGTTTCGTGAATGCGCCGGTACATCCTGCGCGCTCCTGACACGCTCAGGCCGGCCTGATTCAGATCCCCAACCAGAATGTCCAGCGCCTCGAAAGGCGTGCCGGTGAACTCCATGCTCCAATCGGAATGCCCTGTTTCCAATTCGGCGCCGCGAATCAGATCCTTCATGCTGGGTAGCCGCACGTTCTGCTTCTCTTCGTATCTCAAATCAGAGCGCATAGAGCCGCTTTATGCCTGCCCGCCGGCGGGCGATGACGGCTTGCCGCTGCTCAGCCGAAACCGCGGGGGTTCCGCGATGAAGATGCTGTCGCACATCCGACAAGTTGGTTTTCTTGACCGTCGAATGCGGTACAGGGTCCGTCCCCACCCAACGCCAGGCCGCGATGCCTCGCTTGACACCTGCTGTGTCGAGCCAGTTAGGAATGCCCGGATCGGCGAGCGAGAGCACAAAGCGTGCTTTGCCGTCCGAATCGACCTGGGTTTGGAACGCATTGAGCGATGACTGGTGATTGAGATGGTCGAGCGTCTGCTGGCACAGGTCTGCGAGCTGTATTCCCCAGAATTTTGCTTTCTCGGGGATATCGACTTCAATCACCAGCGCCTCGTCGCGTTCGATGGAGAAGACCATGAAGTGATAGCCGGCATGCTGAATGCCGCCCAGATTTGCTTCGCGTCCTTCCCAGAAACGATTGAAACCGACGGCGGCGACGATCTCTTTTGCGCGGGCAACCCAATGCTTTGCTGAGGTCAGGATGAACGTGCTGGCCTTATCGATCCGCCGGTAAAGCTCCGCCTCGCCGATATAGCCGATATCCAGCGGCTCATCGGACAAGGCCTCGATGCTCAGGGCCGTAGGCTCGTCCTTTTCCCAGTCATAGATGACGTCGCGGACGACGACCATGTAGTTGGACTTGCCGGGATCCAACTCGATCCAATTGCCTTCGTGCCGTGTTGCCGACATGATGATGTCGAACGAACCGTCTGGCGCTGTCTCGAAATTCGCAAGATCCCACGCGCCGAGCTGGACGTAGTCCGGATCGCCCCAGAAGCCGGCCATGAGGTGAAACTCGCTCCAATGCCCCGCGCCGCGGCGACCGTGTATCCGATAGCTGCGAGCACCGTCGACAAAGGCATGGCGGTAGTGGAAATCAGGGCAGCAGAGTCCCCAGCTGTACGCGATGGGATGATGGAAAGGATGCTTGTCGAAAAAAGGAAAGTTCTGCCGAGGGGAGATGCCGATATTGAACGCCGAATGGAGCGCGGTCAGGACCTGAAAGCTCGTCCGTGCACGCTCCTGCTCATCCATCGCCCACGGAGATTCGAGCCAGATTCGACGTGTTTCGTCCAAGGCGGCGAGATGACGCTTCCAGATCGCATCGCATTCAAGGGATTTCTCGGGACTGTCAGTAGCCATCGGTGTATACACTTGCAGTCCGACTGAATGTCCCGCAATCATGTGATGCGAGCGTCGTCTCCACGGACTATTTGAAGTCTGGCATCTCACGCTTCTCGCGGAAGTCGTTGGAGTGCTTCAGCGGGCGCGGCCGAACGTTTCCACCATGTCGCCGGTATAAGTCTGATGCGCTGAGAGGCCACCGTCTGCCGGGATCACCGCACCGGTGATGAACGCCGCCTCGTCCGAGGCGAGGAAGAGCGCCAAGTACGCGATGTGTTCTGGCTCGCCGAGATAGGGCGTCAATGTCTGCTTCTCGAAGATCCGCAGCGCCTCAGGCGTGACATCGCGTTTCGCCTTGGACGAAAGGACCAGCCCCGGCGTGATTGCGTTGCAGCGGATGCGCTGCTTGCCATATTGAGTGGCGATGTATTGCGTGAGCGTGTTGATAGCGGCCTTCGATGGGCCATAGGAAACACGCGTGCTGTCCCCCGCGAGGCCCGAGCCTGACGAGACGTTGACGATGGACCCGCTGCCGCGTTTCAACATGTGCGGCACCGCGAACTTCGAGGCGAGGAATACCCCACGCGGGTTGACTGCCATGATGCGATCCCAGACCTCGATGGGCGTGTCGAGCAGCGTCGTGTCCTCCGGCAGCACCGCAACCGCATTGTTGACGAGGATGTCGAGACCCCCAAAGCGCTCGACCGCCAGATCCACCATCGCACGGATGGACACCTCATCGCCCTGATCGAGCCCGCAGACCTCCACTCGACCGCCCTCGTTATGGATGCTTTCGGCAAGCGCGCTCGCGTCGGGCACCGTGCGTGTCCCGACGAGTACGCTCGCACCCTCGCGCGCCAGCAGCTGTGCGATTGCCCCACCGATGTTGAGACCGCGCTCGTTCAGACCCGCGCCGGTCACGATCGCCACCTTACCTGCCACTCTGCCATGGTTCGCCATCGTGCTTTCCTCAAAGCGCCGCATTCGCTGCGCATTGTTCCCGCTGTGCCGATCGCTTGCGTGGTCCATTCGAACGATGGTGCAAGCCCGTTAGGTGGATACCGTGGGTATGAGGGGGGAGGCAGGTGCCACGCAGGTCGCTGGGAAGATCGGGACCGGCCTGAAAATCTCTAACTCAGTCAGGCGTGGCCTGACCCATCCCGACTTAGTCTGGCTTCACATCAAACGTATCGACGGAATCCGGAGTCAGGGGGCCGCCTTTCATATTTTCGCGAAACCTGTCCTCCAGCTGCTGTTGCGCGAGGGGCAGGTTGCGCACCTGTTCGGCCGTCAGACGGTTGGTGATGGGGCTGTAGCAGGCAATGCCGATGCTGCCCGGTTCGACATGATGGCAATCGAGAATGGTTTTGCTTTGCGCCAGATGGCCGTCCAGGCTTTCCACGGCAACCATAGGATCGTCGACATGGTAGACGGCGGAAAATTCATAGGTCGGCGAGATTTTGCTGGGAATCGTTCAGTTCATAGATGCACAGCCAGGGCTGCCTGGGGCCGACATATTTCCGGTTATAGCGTATGCCGCGGGCGGCGGGTTTAGGAGACAATCGCAAGCTTCTGCTCCAGACAGACGAATCGGTACAGGTCAAGGATCGTCAAAGAGAGTGGGTTCTTTGCTCGTTACCGGTCCGAAGTCGCGCGTCATGTTCCCGGGGGTAATCCGAGCTTAGTTATCGAGCGCGAGTTTTCCCTGGCGCAACTTACGACGGAGTGTTGGTGTCGGGACTTCACGTAAATGTGCGGATTGAGCTGGATGACTACATCTTCCTCCAAGCGTTTTTCGAATCGTTTTGCCAACAGCCGCTTGCGTTCAAAAAGGGGAGTCGCGCCGACCTGTGCTGTTGGATCGAAAGGGCGGGAAGGAACTGCTGTCAGGGAACGAAGACCGAATGCACCCTATCCGTGAGAGGCCTGTTCCGCCGAGCGCAAGATTTCCTCTGGGGCATTGATCTACTGGCACGCCTCGCGAACCAGTGTGCGCAGCCACCGATTGCGCTGATCGTGATGGTACTTCCGATGCCAGAACCGTTTGATGGTGATGCGGCGGGATCAAATGTTGGAGGAGCGACAATATCCGCACCAACACGCTCGAGCACTGCACGGGCAGATATGACGAGGTTTCCGCGCGCGGCGTCGGCTGCATGCGGTTAGCCGAGCGGATGAAAAGTGGCTCGCCGAAGAACTCGCGCAACTTGCCCAGCTCGACGCTGATGCGCGGCTGACTCTTTTGCAGCTTTCGGGCCGCACCACTGACGCTTCGCTGCTCGTGCAATGCGACGAGTACGTACAGAACGTTCAAATCCAGATCGCGCTCAGTTCGCCTTGGACGACAGCGGCGGCTTCGATGCGGCCGAGAGGTGAGGTCCCTCGGCGTCCTGAGCATCGTGCTATCGCTTAACGGATCTGATTCGCTCGCGCAACTGTTGCAAGGCCAGCCGTGCCTTCGGGGTGTCGGCAATGCGGCCGGGACACGCGCGGTTGCGGCCCTGCGTTTTCGCCAGGTACAACGCTTTGTCTGCAGCAGCGACGAGATCCTCCATGCGACTACCGGCCTGCGGCACCTGCGTAGCGTATCCAATCGACACTGTCACGCAGGCAGAGCCCGCCGAGGTGTTGTCCGCCCCCCCCGGGTGGCTGATCGCCAACTCGGCCACCGCAGCGCGAATGTCTTGCGCAATGCGAGCAGTATCCTCGATAGAGGTTTCCGGTAGTAACACGGAGAACTCCTCGCCCCCGAAGCGTGCGACCAGGTCGGTGGGCCTGCGCACTCGAGATCCGAGCGCTTTGGCAATCGCCCGCAGGCACTCGTCTCCTGCCGGATGTCCCAAAGCATCGTTGTACTTCTTGAAATGATCTACATCGATCATCAACACGCCCAACGGGCTCCGTTTGCGCACTGCGAGTTGCCATTGCTCCTGCAGGCGACCATCGAACGTACGTCTGTTTGCGAGACCGGTCAGACCGTCGATCGCAGCGAGACTCGTGGCACGGCTGAGCGCTGTTTGCAGCTCTCGCATCAGGCGGCGGCGCTCCATCGACATGATCGTGACAGGGAGAAAACAAACCTGGTGGAAAGCAAGAAAGAGCTCAACCCACAGTTTGCTGGAGTCTCCGGGTCCGAAGGCGTGAACGAAGGGACCGTAGCCTTGCTGAGTAAAGGCGGCGGCGAGGATGCAGGCAACCGCCAGCGCTATCGAGGATCCGAACAGACCCAGCAGGCTCTCCACCCACATCAAGAACGGATACAACATGAAGAGGAGGGGGTAACGACCACCGATGAACATGACAGTCATGACCAGGGCGGTGGCACCGAGCATTCCCAACACCTGGGCCCACCACCGGGGTTGACGCAATACCTGTGCTGGCAGCGCTCGTATGGACAGCAGCAGTGGAACCATGACGGCCACGCCCAGCACCTCGCTGGGAGCCATCTGCAAAATCCAGACAGTTGATTCTACGTGCATTACGGCGAAGGCCACCGCATTGGTCAAGGGCCCGATCAGGACCGCCAGGGAGAACCTCGGATATAGCCGCGGCGCCCGCAACCAGCTTTCCAGATCCTCGAACGGAGGCAGAATTAAGGCTGCCAGCACCACCTCCAGTGCGCAGGCCGCAGCGGGCAACGGCAGCTCGGCAGGCGCAGATCCACACAGGTAGTCCGCGAATGCAGTAGCCAGCTGCGTCGTGAGGACGATGGACAACCATTCCCGCCGGGGCCGCATCAGCAGAAGGCCAATACTGATCCCATTCAGGGGCCAGAACACCTCCCAAGCCTCGGCGCGCAGGACGAGCCTGTTGAGCACCAGGTCCAAAAGAAAGTATGTGGCTGCAATGAGACACAGCCGTCGCACGTTGTCCTTCGATACTTCGACCGACAGGATTTGAATGGTGGACACCGGAGGTGGCCTGTTTAGAGTTCCCGAACGCCTGCCGACGCTAACAGACCGGCGGCGGCGACCACGTGACCTGGCTCGGAAATGCCCGGAAACGCCGCACGCCCGAGCACCCGTCCGAGAACCAACCCACAGATTTGGCCACCTGCGCTGCAGCACAGCCGACCGATCTACCCGAAGATCAGATCGCCGCTGACAGAAGCACCGATGTGTGTCCGCGCAGGCTCCAGGAGCGGCGCACCAAGGGCGCCATCAACATCCCGAATTCATCGATAAAAACAATGGTTGCGCTCAGCCGCGCGGCGTTTTTTTTTACCCGGGGCCAGTCTTGTGCGATCCAGGCCCGGATGCGCTCCTCGTCGCGCTCGAGCGCACGTCGGGTAGGCTTCTGTGGAGAGAAGCCCAATCCGTGTAGGACCCGGCTGACATGTGCAGGGTCATACTCAATCCCGAACTGGCGCTGAATCAGCCACGCCACCCTCCGACACGTCCACAGGTCTGTCGGCAATCGGCTGCCAACGCACCCCTCACACGGCGCACGCTGCGCCGATCCACGGCTATCGCTGCGCGCTGCATCCGGACGACCCAATGGTGCTCTTCATGCTTCGCGCGCCGTGTGCTCCGGGGCTGCCTCGGAAAGATCAGCATCGCGCTGGCCGCGCCGAGCTGCTGGCAACACCGTTTGAGACAATCGAGAGCAACATCCGGGCCCAACTATCTCGAATGTTGGGACCCGCAGGATTTGACGGTAACCAGGACATCGCCGCAATCACCGTCAACCGGTGGGCCCATGGCTACACGTATGAATACGACTCGCTCACGGACCCCGAGTGGCCCAGGGGCCTGGCGCCGCACGAAGTTGAGAGGCGACCCTTCGGCCCAATCGTCATAGCGAATTCGGATTCGGCGGCAGCGGCTTACACGGACGCTGCCATCGATATGGCACATCGTGCTGTGAAAGAGTTGCCACAGGCGAAGATTTGATCAGTCCGCTACCGTATGCCGCGGGCGGCGGGTTCACACGACAATCGCAAGCTCCTGCTCCAGACATACGAATCGGTACAGATCGAGGATCGTCGAAAAGAGTTGAGTTCTTTGCTCGTTACAGGTCCGAAGTCGCGGCGTTCTGCTCACGTGACTGTGAACGGCGACGAACCTGTCAGCTTAGCCGGGCTCGCGCCTCTTGAAAATAGCTCGTCACCAGCCCGCAGATTCGAGAACCGCCTTGAGAGAGAGCAGATCGGCGCGCAGAGCCCGGCGTTGTGTCAGCAGGAGCGGCACGATCAGGAAGAAGAAATGAGGACGCAGGCGGAAGTTGATGCGGCAGGTAATGCGAGTACCGAGCGGCACCGGATCGAGCTGCATGTGCCACACCGCGCGCCTGAAAATAGGTGAGCTCGTGAGCTCGATGTGGGTACTGCGATCAGGCTCATGCGCGATGATCCGGTAGGACATGCGCATGCCGGACGGCGCGATCGTATCGAACGTGAATCCGACGATGCCGGGCTCGGCAGACGTTGGAATGACCTGAGCGACGCTTTTGTCCCAGCGGACCAGATTAGTAGGCTCGGCGAAAAAACGCACCACCTCCTGCAGCGTCTTCGCGGCGACGATCTCCGATTCGAATTGCATATCGCGGCAGCATACGTGCGTCCTGGTAAAGAACAAGCGATTCCGCACTTGGACCGGGCTGTCCCATGGATGAAACCAGTCGCGCCGGGAGTCCTGTGCGAGAATCCCAAGGGCACGGGCACAGCAATGCGGAAACAACATGTCATCACGATATGACACGGCTCTTTCGTTATACATTGATGGCGAGCGTCTGGGGGCAGTTGGGCGATCAACGCATACGGTGATCAATCCGGCCACGGGCGGTAGCCTGTCTGAATTGCCACTCGCGACCGCCGCCGACCTGGACCGCGCTTTGGAGGCCGCCGCCAGGGGCTTCAGAATCTGGCGAGCGACCAAACCGGACGAGCGCAGCGGTGTTCTGGCCAGAGCAGCCGCACTGTTGCGTGAGCGCTCCGAACGGATCGCCGCGGTCGCGACCCTGGAGGAAGGGAAGACCCTGGCTGAAGCGAAGCTCGAAACGCAGATGGCGGCCAACCTTTTTGACTTCTATGCAGGGGAGGTGAAGCGGATATACGGCCGCGTTCTCGTGCGCCCCACAGGAATGCTCTCGCGGGTGATGAAAGAGCCCGTGGGGCCGGTCGCCGCCTTCTGTGCGTGGAATTTTCCTATTGCCAATCCCGCGCGCAAGCTGGGCGCGGCGATCGGTGCGGGTTGCTCGGTTATCCTCAAGCCTGCGGAGGAAGCGCCTGCCTCCGCTCTGGAGGTGTTGAATTGTCTGTTGGATGCCGGGTTGCCGAAGGAGGTGGCGAGTTGTGTCTTCGGCATTCCGGATGCCGTCTCGCGGCATCTGATTGCCTCACCGGTCATTCGCAAAATCAGCTTTACCGGATCGGTTGCGGTGGGCAAGCACCTGATGAAGCTGGCGGCGGAGGGCGCGAAACGGACTACCCTCGAGCTCGGAGGCCATGCACCGGTTTTGATATTTGATGATGCGGATCTGCCCCGTACCTTGGATATGCTGTTGGGCTCCAAGTTTCGTAACGCCGGTCAGGTGTGTATTGCGCCCACACGGTTCTACGTTCAGTCGGGCATTTACGAGCGTTTTGTAGAGGAGTTTGCCGGTCGCGCCGCAAAATTGCGCGTTGGAAACGGGCTCGAGGCGAGCGTACAGATGGGGCCATTGGCCAATGCAAGGCGGGTTGCGGGCGTGCAGGCTCTGATTTCCGATGCCGTTTCGGCCGGCGCCCGTATCAGGACCGGTGGCGAGCGCATTCGCGCCGCCGAAGGTTTTTTCCTTGCACCGACCGTATTGGCGGACGTCCCTGAAAGTGCGCGAGCCATGCATGAGGAACCGTTTGGCCCGTTGGCGCTGATGTCGCCGTTTGACACCTTCGATGAGGCCATCGCGCAGGCCAACCGGCTGCCTTTCGGCCTGGCAGCGTACTGTTTTACCGAAAACGGCCGCCGGGCCCTGTGGCTCGGCGAGGCTCTGGAAAGTGGTATGGTGGGTATCAACACGACGGTGGTCGCGGGCGCGGATTCACCCTTCGGGGGTGTCAAGGAATCGGGCCATGGTTCGGAGGATGGCCCGGAAGGCCTCGATGCCTGCCTCGTCACCAAGGCTATACACCAGGCGTAGCACGGCTTGCGTCTGTGCTGGAGCTCCTGCGTGGCCAAAGCCTATCCACCGGGGGATGCACGGCGCGTGTCGGTGTTGAATTCGGCGGCGATGGTATCGAGAAGCGCTCGAATGCCCAATGGAACATAGCGCCGCTCCAGATAAGTGGCGGAGGCGATCAGCGGCGGGATAGGCCAACTCTCTGCCAACACCCGGACCAGATTTCCCTCCTCGAGGTCGCGGGCACAGAGTGCGGTGGGCAGGATCGCAAGGCCCACGCCGGCAACGGCCAGCTCATGCGCAATCAGTATGTCACTGACACGTGCTCGCGCCCGGATGGCGATTTCCGTGCGCCCGTCACTCTCGTTCGCACGCCAGAGTCCGTCATCGAGCTGTTGTGGCAGAACTATACAGGCGTGGCTCGCAATGTCCGCACAAATATTCAGTGGAGGGCGGTCGCGCAGATACTGCGGGCTCGCATACAGACCGCGCTCCAAATGGGCCAGTCTGCGCACCGGAATGCGTTCGTTGTGAATTCGTCCGAGGTGTATGACTATGTCGTATGGTTCTTCGCCGACATCGATCCATCGGTGGGTTTCCTCCACAATCAACTCAACTCGAGGATGGCGAAGCGCAAAGCTCGCCAGTGCGCGGTTGACCCACGACCTCAGTCCGGTTGCGGTGGCCAGGCGTAAGGGCCCGGATAGTTCCGACTGACGATCGGCCACCGCCGCTCGCGCCTGTTGGGCGGCGGTGAGCAGGGTCTGGCAATGCAGGTATAAGGTCTCCCCGCTGCCGGTCAACGACAGCTTTTGTACTCCGCGTTTGAGGAGGACCGCACCTACGTGTTGCTCGAGGGATCGCAACCGGCGGCTGATGGTGGCTTTCGGGATGCCGAGTTGGGCCGCGGCTCGATTGATACCTCCGATGGTGATGACCTCGTGGAACAGCAACATCGAGTTGACATCAATGGGCGGGTTGGTCGGCTTTGAGCGGCGGCGTGACTCCGGTCCGGTGCCAGGATTTCTCATGGGGGGGCTCGTGTGGCAGGTAACAGCAGTGGAACACCTGGTTTCAGGCAATGCCCTATGACAAGCGTGTGTGGGCTCATACAATCCGAAAATGACGACCAACAGTGTGCCGAGCCCAGCAGCCTTTAGACGCATCGCGGTCGAAGAGGCGTTCCTGCCGCCGGATCTCGTGAAGATCTACTTGCGGATGATCGCCGAGGGAACCGCCGATGACCCGGGGTTCCTGAGCCTGTGGGGCTTCTACGGAGGCGAGGAAGGTGCCCGCAGAACCGGCGTGCTGCAGCGAATCCAGGATCTGGGCGCGGGTCGCATTCGCGACATGGATGCCACCGGCATCGATCTGCAGATTCTGTCGCTGAGCTGCCCGGGTGTGCAGATTTTCGACGCACCCACCGCCACGGCACTGGCGCGCTCGAGCAACGACCAGCTTGCGGAGGCGATTCGCCGCTACCCCACACGCTTCGCCGGGCTCGCCGCCATCGCCCCCCAGGACCCGGCTGCCGCCGCGGCTGAATTGTCCCGCGGTGTCACACAGCTCGGCCTCAAAGGCGCCATCATCAATTCTCACACGCACGGCGAGTATCTGGATCAGCCGAAGTTCTGGGAGATCTTCGCCGCGGCGGAGAGCCTCGGCGTGCCGCTGTATCTGCATCCGAATACGCCCTCGCGCCAGATGATCCAACCTTTCCTCGAAGCGGGGCTCGACGGCGCGATCTTTGGTTTTGCCGCGGAGACCGGCCTGCACCTGTTGAGAATCATTACCGCCGGGGTGTTCGATCGCTTCCCGCGCCTGCAGATCGTAGTGGGGCACCTCGGCGAGGCGCTGCCATTCTGGTTGTTCCGGATCGACTTCATGCACCGGCGCGCCGTGGCTGCGAATCGCTACGCCGCGCTGCGCAAGCTGAACCGGGCACCGAGCGATTATCTGCGCGAGAATGTTTATGTCACCACGAGCGGCATGGCCTGGGCACCGGCGATCGAATTTGTGCTGTCGGTGCTGGGGGCCGACCGGGTGATGTATGCAATGGACTACCCGTACCAATTCGTTCCGGAGGAAGTTGCGGTCACCGATGGTCTGAAGATCGGCGCCGCGGACCTTCGCAAGTTGTATCAAACCAACGCCGAGCGGGTATTCAAGCTCTGACGGCCGTTGCGCCGGTGGAAGGATCCTGAAAGGACGCGTGCCGCAAACAGTCGCCTTTCGGCTGGGACCCGGGTAATGTTGGCTCGGGGGTTTCCGACAGAGGGTGTTCATGCTCCAGCTCGATGCGCAGTCGCCGGCCGCTACCCGGCGGCAGACCGGCCTCGAAGGGTTTGCGGCTGAGACCATGCGGTTCCTGAGCGAGCTGTCGCCAGTGAGCTGGGTCACCATGCACCTCTTTGACGAGGGGGCCCGGCGGGTATGGCTGGGATCCCGCGGTGTACCGGTAGCATTTCGCACGACGTACTACGAAGAACACCTTTGGCGCATCGATCCGTTGGCCACGACGCGCTTCCGCGGATGCGAGCGGTCGTTGACCGGATTGCAGACGCAGGAGAGCCGTTGCCGGCCGGAGCACGTCCAATCCTATCGGGCTTTTCTACGATCATTTGGCGTGACCGATGCGGCCGAGATGGTCTTTTTGCATGACGGCGATCCGATCGGGGGCATGAGTCTGCTGTGGACCGGCGTGACCGGAGGCTCTTTGTTGCATGACCGCGAACGGCTCACCAACCTGCACCGCTACATTCAATTGAGCTTCGACACGACGCTGCGCAGTCACTCGATCGGCTGGCGCAAGAGCCTCGTACGGGAATTCGGCTTGACCTCGCGGGAAGTCGAGGTCGTTGAAGGCGTCTGCGCCGGACACAGCAATCACGAAGTTGCCGAGACGTTGAATATCTCGTTGGCAACGGTGAAGACCCATCTGCTGCATGTGTTTGCCAAACTGCAGGTGCCCAATCGCGCAGCGCTCGTGCGCCGGGCCCTGCAATGAGGGCTCAGGTAACGACGAAGTAGTGGATGCGATTGGCGCCGGGGAGTTTCTCGGCGGTGCCGATGAAGACGTGCCGACCTAACCACTCATGAGGTCCCTCAGGGGCGTCGAATTTGGGAACCACCCTCATGTAATACTCGTGAGACGCGACAGCCTCGTTGCGTCGCAGCCGCTCCATCACCGATTCGCTGCCCCAGCGATACCCTCGGTTCTGCATGTAGATGATCGCGCCATCATCCGTCTCCAACAGATAGCGCGCATCGAAGTCAATGACGCCGTCAGGCCGCACCAGCGGGAAATCGCCCCCGGACATGGGCACCACCTTTCCTGAAAGGCGGGGGCCTGCAATCGTGCCGGAGGCGACGTAAACGGCGCCTCGCTTGGCACCCATCGGGCTCGGAGTGACCCATCGCAATCCGGTCAGCTCCAGCGAGATCGTAAAGGCATGCTCCAGGGTGGGAGCGGCTGGATTTATCATGCGTGGCAGTACCTCGAGCTACGGAGCGATGCAGCGATCATCAGGATGATCACCTTATCGAACTCGCTTCAGACCGCGATCAACCGTTCGGCTGATGTCACGCGAGTCTGCCCCGGACATCATCGCGGCGTCGATCCGACAAATTAGGCAAAAGGCGCGTGTTTTGGCCAGATCGCCGTTGACGGTGGCGGACCTGATCGAGGATTCGCCGGTGGGCGGTTTGCAGTACCGCGTGTTTGTACTCGCCGCACTATCGCTGGTGGTCGATGGATTCGACACGCAGGCGGTTGCTTATGTTGCGCCGGTGATATCGAAAGACTGGTCACTGGCCACCGGCGCGTTCGGGCCGGTGTTCGCCGCCGGCTTGATCGGTTCCGCGCTCGGCAGCATTGCGCTCGCGCCGTGGGCAGATCGGTTCGGTCGCAAGCGCCTCCTGGTGGCGTCCGCCGCGGTTGTCGGATTGCTCACATTACTTTGCAGCACGGCGCACTCGCTGTCGCAATTGGAAGCGCTGCGCTTCGTCACAGGGGTTGGTCTCGGCGCCGCGCTTCCCAATGCGCTTGCCCTCATCTCGGAATATGCGCCCGAGAGAAAGAGAACGAGCATCGTAACGATCACCTTCTGCGGCCTTGCCCTGGGCGCCGCGCTCGGGGGTGTAGTCGCCTCGCTGTTGGTTCCGCACTTTGGATGGCAATCGGTGTTCGCCGCCGGCGGGACGGCCACGTTGCTACTCGTCCCCGTGTTGCAATGGAAGTTGCCGGAATCGCTGCGCTTCCTCGTACTGCGGGACCCGTCCGGGTTGCAGACTCTTCAGACGTTGCGCCGATTCCTCGGCACGCGCTCGAGTGAGCACATCGAGTTGATCGCTGAAGAGCAGACCGAGCAGGTACGGGGTTGGGCTCCCCTATTCAGGGGTGGACGGATGGTCGCCACGGTGACGTACGGTTGCCTGGCGTTCCTCACGCTACTGACGCTGTACGTGTTGAATAACTGGCTGCCTACGCTGATTCACGCGATGGGTTTCGACATCAGACAGGCGTCGTGGTCCACTGCCGGGTTCCAACTTGGAGGCATTCTCGGGGCGATTGCTCTGGGACTGCTGTCAGATCGTCTCGGCGCGATCCGGGTCGTAGTCGTCGCATATGCAGCCGCTGCAACCATCATTGCCGCACTCGGCGCCATTCACGGGCCGTGGCTGATCGCCCTGGCAGCGTTCGGAGCAGGATTTACGATTGTAGGGGCACAAAGCTGCAACAACGCAATGGTCGCGGGCCTATATCCGACGGCTGCCAGGGGCAAGGCGCTGGGCCTGAATCTCACCATCGGCCGACTGGGCTCGATCGTCGGACCCACCGTAACCGGTTGGCTGCTGCTGCGCCACGTTCCACCCGAGCGCGTGTTGTTGTGGGCCGGCGTGCCCCTGGCGTTCGCTGCGTTGGTGCTGTTGGCAGCCACCAACTCAATCAAAAGACTGCAGGAACGCGAGCGGCGTCCCCAGCGTTATCAGACTTTTGGTTGATGCGCCTGCACCCCGATTGATTGGACGATCATCCGGGGGCGAAACTCTTGGGGGTATACGTGAGCGTTGGGAATGTTTGCAGACTGTTGAGTGGGGCAATTCTGACACTGCCGTGCGTGGTGCTGGCAGAGGGTGGATCGGAGTCGCCGCAGAAGAATACCGGACTCGAAGAGGTGGTCGTTACCGCGACCAAGCAGGCGGAATCGATCGACAAGGTGCCCATCAGTCTCACGGCGCTGACGCAGGCGCAAATGGATACCAAGGGGATCCGCACGGTCGATGATGTTGTGCGCCAGACGCCCGGGATTGATTTCAGCCGCAGCCCGTTCGGTGGCGGCACGGGCAGCAATATCGCCATCCGCGGCATTCTTTCCACCACCGGTGCCTCGACCACCGGCGTCTATATTGATGACATTCCCATTCAATCCAGGGCCAACCAGGAAAACTTCGCCGGCGCGGCCTTTCCGCAAGTGTTCGATCTGGAGCGGGTGGAGGTGTTGCGAGGACCCCAGGGCACGCTCTGGGGGGCGGGGGCGGAGGGCGGCGCCATCCGTTTCATCACACCCGATCCCGGGCTCAGCCACTACAATGGGTATGCGCGATCCGAAGTTGCGGTAACCCGGCACGGCGATCCGAGCTACGAAGCCGGCGCCGCTGTGGGTGGACCGATTGTGCAGGATCAACTGGGATTCCGAGTGAGCGCATGGTATCGCCGCGACGGCGGCTATGTGGATCGGGTCAACCAGGAGACGAATGAGGCTTACAACAATGCCAACTATCAGGATTCCTATGTCCTGAGGGCGGCACTGGCCTGGAAGCCGCAGACAACCTGCAACTGACGCCCTCCGTCTTCTTCCAGAACCTGCGGGTGAATGATACGGGGTCCATCTGGGAGTCGTTGTCGGATGTTGATCGCGGCATATTCCGAAACGGACACGTGCTGCAGGAACCGACGCGCGACCAGTTCTACCTGCCGGCGCTCAAGGCACGGTGGGAGCTGGGCGCGGTCGATCTGACCAGTGTGTCGTCCTACTACTCCCGGCACCAGAGTCAACTCGCGGACGACACCAACTTTGAGTCCGCGATCTGGACCGGCCTGCCTTTTCCGATCTTCCCCGGACAGAATGCGCCTGCATTCGTGGGGACTTCACAGGACATCTTCTCCCAGGAGATTCGAGCGCAATCGCACGACCCGGAGGCGGCACTGGTATGGACCGTGGGCGCGTTTTATTCGGACGCCCACGAGCGCGACTACAACCTCGTACAGGACCTGTACTTCGATGCGCTCATCCAGAACGCCACCGGACTCACATCGGAACAGCTCTTCGGAATTCCTCTGGCCGACGGCAAATACACGTTTGTAGGGACCACGGTCTCGCATGACAGGCAGACGGCGGCCTTCGGACAGGTCGACTATCACCTCTTCAAAGGCTTCACCCTGACAGCTGGACTGCGGGTGGCACACACACGCTTTGATTTCGTGCAGGGCTTTGCCGGGCCGGTCAACTATAGTGGCAGCGGGCCTGACTCCCGCACGTTGCTCGGTGGTCAAAACGAAAACCCGGTGACACCGAAATTCGGGATGTCCTATCAGTTGACGGACCGGAACATGGTTTATTTCTCAGCGGGCGAAGGCTACCGGATCGGCGGGGCCAACTCGCCGGTGCCGTTGAATCCGGCGTGCCGCCTCGACCTCGCCAAGCTCGGCTTGACCGCCTCGCCCCTCGAGTATCAGTCGGATAAGACCTGGAGTTATGAGGTGGGGTTCAAGGGGCGCGGTCTGAACGACCGCCTTGAGGTTCAGGCGAGTGCCTTCCACATCGACTGGAAGAACATACAACAGTACGTTGGCTTGCCGGACTGCGGCGGCATTGGATTTACCGCAAATCTAGGCACGGCGGTGAGCAACGGCTTCGATCTGCAGGTGAGCGGCAGACCGTTGTCGGGGCTATTGCTGTCCGGGTCGGTCGGTTACACGAATGCGAAGTATTCAAAGACGCTGGGATCCAACGGCACGACCATCGTGAACAAGGGCGATACCGTAGGTAGCCCGCCAGCGGGAACGACTCCATGGGTCCTCGATGCATCCGCGGAATATGACTTCGGGATCGCCGGGCGCGATTTCTATATTCGCCTGGACGATACCTATCGCAGCCATCAGTCAGGGCAGGCCGCCAACCTCGATGACCCGACTTCACTGGGATACGATCCCAACATTCCGTTCGATCCGGCGACCAACCTGCTGAATCTGCGCTTGGGGACCGCGCTCGGCGGCGCCGACCTATCCATTTTTGTCAACAACGTGTTGAACAGCCAGCCACTGTTACAACGCACGCACGATACTCCGAAATCACCGCTCTACTACGATCAGACATTCCGGCCATTGACGGCCGGGGCGACCGTGAGTTATCGGTTTTGAGGTAACTGTGTTCAATCGACGCACGATGTTGGCCCACGCTGCAGCAGCGGCGCTGATTATTCCTCGGGCACGCGGTGCTGCCGACGCGAGAGCGCTCGAACCGCCTGTCGCGTCGACAAACTCGGGTAGGGTGGTCGGGCGCCGGGTCGACGGAATCTGCATGTTCAAGGGGATCCCGTATGGCGCTTCCACCGCCGGCAGCGGTCGTTTCAAGCCGCCCCGGGCACCTGAGGCCTGGAGCGGCGTGCTGAAGACTGTGGACGATCCGCCCCAGGCGCCGCAGCACGATCCCGGAAAACCTCGCAGGCCCCGCAGCGACTCGCCTTATGAGGGAATCGAGCCCGATTGGACTCAGGTCCCGGAAAGCGAGGACTGCCTGAAGTTGAATGTCTGGACCCCGGGGCTGGAGGGCGGAAAGCGTCCGGTCATGGTTTGGTTCCACGGGGGTGGATTTGCAGTCGGGTCGGCCGCGGGGCAGTGGCAGGACGGAGGGCGCCTGTGTCGTCGGGGTGATGTGGTGGTGGTCAGTGTCAACCACCGGCTCAACGTGCTCGGGTATCTGTATGTAGATCCGCTGAATGCGGCTTTTTCCGGAGGCGGCAACGCCGGATTGCTCGATCTGGTCCTGGCCTTGAAGTGGGTTCAGGAGAATATCGCGCAATTTGGCGGTGATCCGCAGAATGTCACCATTTTCGGGCAGTCCGGGGGCGGGCAGAAGGTCTCGATGCTGCTGGCCATGCCGGCTGCCGCGGGTTTGTTTCAGAAGGCGATCGTGCAAAGTGGCCCTGCGCCCAGGGCGCTCGAGCCACAGTACGCCGCGGACATGGCGCGGCGGCTGCTGGCGAAGCTCGAAATAGGGACCGGCGAGGTCGAAAGGCTGCAGCAGGTTGCGCTCGATCGGATCATGAGTGCGTACTATTCGGTGTTTCGCGAGACAGGCGGCTACGGTGTGTTGGGGATCCTGCAAGGATTTGCCCCGGTGGTGGACGGAAAATGGCTCCCCCAACATCCGTTTGATCCTGAGGCGCCGGTAGTTTCCGCGGACGTGCCGTTGATGATTGGCACGACTCGCACCGAGATGACGCTCGGCGCGCTTCTCGAGGATCCGGCCGCGGATCTGATGAGCGAGAGTTCACTGAGGGATCGGCTGGCGGGTCTGTTCGGTAACGACACGCAGCGTGTGCTCGATGCCTATCGAGCCTCACATCCCGGATTTTCGCCTTGGGAGCTGTATGCCGTGATTACCAGCGACTGGCCGACTCGCTTGTATTCAATCTGGATTGCAGAACGCAAAGCGCGGCTGCGGCGCGCTCCTGTCTTCATGTACCGGACCGATTGGTGCACGCCGGTGGCCGAGGGCAAGCTCATGGCGCCGCATGCAATCGATATTGGTTTCGTTTTGGATGACACGCCCTACACGCGCAGCTTCGACGGGGGCGGACGGGGGGCTGCCCAGATGACCCGGAGCATGAGTGGTGCCTGGCTGGAATTTGCACGCCACGGCAATCCCAACAACGGCTCGCTGCCCCGCTGGCCGGCTTACGAGCCGGAACGACGCAGTACGTTGCTGTTTGATACGCCGTGCCGCGTGGTCGATGACCCGGATGGAGCTGACCGCCGGATACTCGATAATCTGCTGGCGAAGAGATAATCGGAGAACGAGGATGCGTTGGATCAATTTGCTGTCGGCCGCATTGGGTGCAGCTACGCTGTGCGTCGCGGCGCAGGCCGAGGAGCCATCCGAGACTGTTAAGCAATACCGGTTGCATATGTTTGATGAGCCGGTGCGCAGTCTGGCCAACCGTTCGATGGAGCTGATGTTCAATACGGCCCGGGTGGAGGCGGGTCGCGGTGCTGTGACCCCGTTGCCTGAAGCGCCGGTTACGCTCGACTTCACGTATGAATTCGGCGGTGTGCGGCACCCGGCCCTGGATATTCTCGAAGATACCAACACCGACGCACTGTTGATTCTCAAGGACGGAAGGATTGTATTCGAGAGGTATCTCAACCGCTCGAATGCACAAACGCATTTCAATTCGTACTCCATGGCGAAGTCCATCAACTCCGTCCTGGTGGGCCTCGCGCTGGCGGATGGTAAGATCGCTTCGGTCACGGAACCGGTGCTGAAGTATGTTCCCGAGTTGAAAGGATCCGGTTACGACGGCACGACCATCGAGAACCTGCTTCAGATGCGTTCCGGCGTCGATTGGGATGATAACTTCTTCTCAGAGAAGACAGCTTCGCACGCCGCGCATGTGGCCTCATGGGTGGAAGAGAAGCATCGGTACGCCGATGCAGCGGTCGCCACTCACAGAGCCCACCCTCCGGGGAGTGTATACAACTACAACACCATGGACGCCGGCGTAATTGGCCTCGTTGTTGAACGTGCGGTGGGTATGCCGATCAGCCGGTACTTGAGTGAACGTCTGTGGAAGCCGGGTGGCATGGAGACTTACGGGTTCTACATTATTGATGGGCCCCCGGGGGTCGGACGGGAATTCTCCGGCGGAGGATTCGATGCAGTGCTGCGCGACTACGGACGGTTGGGACTTCTCATGCAGAACGGTGGCAGACTCAATGGCCAGCAGGTCCTGCCGCGTGAATATGTCGCGATGTCCACAAAGGCGAGCACTACGAGCGATTCCGAGACCGAGTTGAAGGGTCTGGGGTATGCCTGTTTCTGGTGGCCGGTGTTGCACACTGAGGCATTTACAGCTCTGGGAGGAGAGGGGCAGTTCATTTACGTGGATCCGCAGACGAAGACGGTCATCGTGAAGATGAGTCACACTCCTGTTGGGCCCACGGCTGTTGCCAAAGAGGAGGAAGCGTTGGCATTTCTGGCAGCGGCCTCACGCTGGTCGCCGGGTACGGCGGGGCGGCATTGAAGCTCGCGCTTCCGCGACCTGGAGGACTCCGTCAGGATGCGCAATGCACGGTCGTCAATCGCGGAATACCACTGTCTTGTTCCCATTCAACAGGACGCGAGATTGCAAGTGGTAGGCGACGGCGCGCGCTAAGACGCGCTGCTCGATGTTTCGCCCCTTTCGTACGAGGTCCTCTGGTGTGTCGGCGTGCGAGATGTGCTCGATATCCTGTGAGATGATGGGACCTTCATCGAGATCTGCGGTCACGTAGTGCGCGGTCGCCCCTATGATCTTCACGCCACGAGCATGTGCCTGATGATAGGGCTTGGCCCCTTTGAAGCTCGGCAAGAACGCATGGTGGATATTGATGCAGCGTCCTGATAAATAGCCGGACATCTCATCGGAAAGGATCTGCATGTAGCGAGCCAGTATGACCAGCTCCGTACCGCTTTCCTCAATGATCTCCCGTACACGCATTTCCTGTTGCGGCTTGGTGCCTTTCACGACCGGCAGGTAGTGAAACGGAATATCGCCTATGACCGAGATTTTCATGACCTCGCGCGGATGATTCGACACGATGCCGACCACCTTCATGTTCAACTCGCCGATGCGCGTTCGGTACAACAGGTCGCCGAGACAGTGGTCAAACTGGGAGACCATCATCAACACCCTGTGGGGTTGATCGTAAGGGCGCAGGCGGCATCTCATGCCGTGCGTCTCGCTCAGGGACTGCAGCGCCAGCGTGAGGTCGGCTTGCGGGGTCGTCGTTTCAAATTGAACCCGCATGAAGAATTCGCCGCTCGCCTGGTCGTTGAACTGGGCGGCATCGGTGATGCTCGCACCCTGCTCCAGCAGCGTGTTCGCCACCGCTGCGACCAGTCCGGGCCGGTCCTTGCACGTCATGGTCAGTACGAAACTGCGTGTGGAGGAGGAGGGGGCAGATGGTGTCATTTTTGATTCAGGCCTTCGCGTGCGCAAGGCTGTAGTCGTGGATCCACGATAGCGTTCGTTCGAGACCGCCGAATGGATAGAAGTGAAGTCGTACGGCGCCGTGTTGCGGTTGTAGTCCGGCCGCCAATGCGTCGACGAGCTTGTCGGGACCTGCCGTACCGATGAGCCTGGTCAGCCCTATCCCATACTTACTCAACACTGCGGACGACGCGGCAACACCGCAGCGCGCAGCAAAGCGCAGGAGTGTGGTGATGGAAGCCGGGCCGGGCACGCCCAGGCGCACCGGACAATCGACTCCGCGAGCTCGCAATTCCTGCAGCCAGTCCAGGAGTGCGTGTGCGTCAAATCCAAACTGGGTCACGATCAGAGGCGCCATTCCCCGGCTTTCGATGAGGTCGACCTTTTTTTCGAGGACAGCCCATCTCTCGCGCCGGTCCATGACAGGATGACCTTCAGGGTGCCCCCCGATGCCGATCGCTTTGATGCCGGCGTTCTCGAAAGCACCTGTTTTCAGCAGATCGGCGCTGTCGTTGAACGGGCCGGACGCTGCTGGCGGGTCTCCGGCGACCACAAAGCAACGCGTGACTGCTGCTTCCAACACGACGCGGTCCAGGTACTGCGTGAAGTCTGAATAGGAGCCCAGGCGCCGCGCGGAAAAGTGGGGCATGGGTTCAAAGCCAAGTTCGCGCACGGCGCGGGCGGCGGCGATACGCCCCTCGGGTTCTTCGCCCGGCAGATAGGTGATTGCGATCGGAGTCCTGGTTGGCATCCGGGGCGCCGCCTTGCGCAAAGCCTCGATGTCCCTGGCCGTCATCTCCAGCGAAAAGCCATCGGTCATTCCCTCGGGAGGGCGCGCCCAATTCGGATGGATTACCGGAACTTCTCGCCGTCGCACCCCGGTCATGCGGAACGTCTCAGTGACTAACGGGATCCAATAATACAACTCTGAAGCTGAATCATGCGGTTTAAAGGACGATAATCGAATGGTTTGGATACAAACATCGAACGGCCAACGCAGTTCCGAAAGAGGTCTAGGACTGATGCAGATAGTCGCGGTAGTCCGCCCGCAATCGCGCTTTCAAGACTTTGCCCGTGGCCGTTTGGGGTAACTCACGCACAAAGATCACCGCATCCGGGAGCCACCATTTCGGCATCCGGGGACGGAGGAATTCGAGCAACTCTTCGGGTGTGGGTGGCGGGTCTTCCGTCGGAACGACAATCAGCACCGGCCGCTCGTCCCACTTCGGGTGATATACGCCCACCGCGGCGGCAAAGCGCACACGGGGATGTAACATCGCCGCGTTCTCGATATCGATCGAGCTGATCCATTCACCTCCGGATTTGATGACGTCCTTGGTACGGTCCGTGATCTTCACGAAGCCGTGGGCGTCCCGTGTGGCAACGTCGCCGGTCGGAAACCAGCCGTCCGCATCCAACAGGGTTTCGTCCTCGTGTTTGAAGTAGCTGCTCGCAACCCAGGGGCCCCTGGCCCAAAGGAGCCCGGAGGCGTTGGATCCCATCGGGATGATGTTGCCATCGTGATCGGTGACCTTGAGCTCCATGCCCCACGACGGACGACCTTGACTCAGCAGTTTGGCGGTGCGCACCTCCGTCGGAAGCTCCTCGAGAAGTCCCGTAGTCGAGGCGACCGTGCCGATCGGGCTGATCTCGGTCATGCCCCAGGCGTGGATCGGTCTCACCCCATAGGTTTGCTCCAACGTGGCATGCATGCCGGGAGGTAAGGCGGATCCCCCGATCAGGGCACGCTCGAGCGTCGGTACCCGCTCGCCCGTGTCGTTCAGGTGGTTGATGATCTTGGACCAGACGGTGGGTACGCCAAGTGCGAAAGTCACCCGCTCGCTTTGAATGAGCTCAACGAGACTGGGCGCATCCAGGTGGTTGCCCGGTAAGACCAGCTTCGCGCCCGACATGGCGCAACCGTAGGGTGTCGACCAGGCATTGACATGGAACATCGGGACGACCGGGAGAACGACGTCCACCGAACGCAACCCGAAGGAGTCAGGCTGTAGAGTCGCCAGTGCGTGCAGGAGTGTCGAGCGGTGGCTGTATAACACTCCCTTCGGCTCGCCCGTCGTCCCGGAGGTGTAGCACAAGGATGAAGCGGCTCGCTCGTCCAGGAGCGGCCATTGAAAGTGATCGGAGGCGGTCTCGAGTAACTCCTCGTAACACTGCCAGGCAGGGCTGCAGGCAGGCATCGAGGCACGATCGGCGAGGACGATCAGCGTTTCGATGGCCGTGAGCTGTGATGCAATCTTCTCGATCAAGGGGGCAAAAACAGGATCGAATAACAACACGCGGCTTTGCGCGTGGTTCAGGATATAGACGATCTGATCCTCGAACAGCCGCGGATTGACCGTGTGCAGGACAGCGCCCATTCCGGAGATGCCGTAGAAGCACTCGAGGTGGCGGAAGCTGTTCATCGCAAGCGTCGCGACGCGATCCCCACGGCCAATGCCCAGTTGCAACAGCGCTGCTGCCAGGCGCCTCGATCGCGATTCAACCCCGCGATAATGGGTCCGATGCAGCGACCCATCCGCTTGATGCGAGACTATCTCGCGTTCGCCGTGATTCTCGGCCGCATGGCGGATGATGGATGAGATGAGTAGACCGTGCTCCTGCATCAACCCCTGCATGGCTCGTTCCCCCGAGTACCCGGCCCGAAGACCGGTCAGATCTCGAACAGCAGGCCCGGGGACTTCGCCGTGTCAGCCGCGGCGCGCTGCTCGGGTTTGCTTTTGTTTGTTTGCCTTGGCACGCGCCTCTTGTGCCTGCGCATATTGTTTGCGCAAGTCGAGCATGTAGTCCGTGAGAGCCCGACAGGCGCTGTCCGCGTCCCGCTTTTCCAACGCCAGGTGCAGTCGCTCGTGTTGATCCGCGACCTTGGCACGGTCGCGAAATCTGAAGATCACCAGGTTGATTGCCGGCTGCAGGGAATCCAGCACGCCCGCAGCCGCATACTCGAGCGCCGGATTGCCCGCGGCTTCCACAATTGTGTGGTGAAAGCTCACATCGGAGGCGCAAAAGTCCTCATCCGAAAGACCTTTCGAGCGTTGCCTGTCTATTTCCGCCGCCAGCGTCGCCAGATGAGCGTTGCTGCGGCGTTGCGCGGCCAGCCGGCAGCAAACCAACTCGAGCTCGGTGCGGGCCTCCGCGATGTCCTGGAGCGAGAACTCCCCAAGGGACACCAGTAGTGACGCGGCAGTGGCCGCAGCGACTCGTGCCTCCTGGCCGCTCGGCTGATTTACGAAAGTGCCGCCCGTGGGGCCGCGCCGTGAGCGGATCAGGTTTTGCGCGGCCAGGCGCTTGAGCGCTTCGCGGATGGTGGGCCGCGACACACCGAAGCGGCTCGCCAGTTCGTCCTCCGTTGGAAGACGCTCATCAACCTTCAGTCGCCCTTCCAGAATGGCTTCGCGGATCTTGTCCGAGATCTGCGCAGCCAGTCCGTGGGCGACGATGCCCTGGTAGTCAATCGCCATGAGTCATGCAGCGGGAGCTGGCCTTTGAGTACGAGGACGTCATTGTCTCAAACCGCAATTCGTCTGGCAAATAGGGGTATCGACGCACGGAAACGGCTATGCCTTGGGAGCCCAGTCAATCTGCATGATCTCCGCGCTGCGTCCGCTCAGGTCCCAGACACGCCCGAAGTCCTTCAGCTTGCTCTTGACCCCTCGGGCGACAGTGACCTCGGAGCCGATCCAATACTCCGTGTTACTGATGACGACGTCCGCATCCGGGCTTTTTCCCTGGATCGGCTCAACCGTACCGTCGATGATGTTGGGGATTACAAAGCGCCGCGTCTTCTCGTGGCGCGTGAAATGAACCGGCACCTGCCGGGTGCCCAGGAAAGTGCTGACCAGGTACTTGAGGACCCCCGGGGGCCCGCCTGCCTGGCCCGAAAAGATGTTGGTGATGCCGGTAACCGCCTCCGCCGTGGCGCGCTCATCCACATAGAGCGCAGCAGTCCAGTTGCCGTTGCCGAGTCGCCCGGGGATATCGAGCAGCAAGCCCACATTGAGCCCCGTGAGGTCGGCGTTTCCGTAGAACCCTTTGCGGATTTCAACACCCGCCCAGCCGTGACAATAGCCCTGGGTCGGAGGAGCCTTCCCCAGAGCAATCACGCAAGGACAGAATACGTCGCAATTACAATTCAGGATGAGCTCGCCCTGGATGTTCCACGCGGTTGTCATAAAGGATTCCCCCGGAAAAAAGTGAAGGCCATGAGTCCGCCTCCACAAAGGATGAGTGCGAAGCCGACCACGCGGGCGAGGACTCGTCCCCCGGGAGCCAGTTTCTCGAGAAGCATGATGAAGGTGAGGACCGCCGTGCTCACCAGGCTCATCGAGCCTGCCAACAGCATGAGTGCCATCAACGCCCAACAGCAGCCGACACAGTGCATACCGTGACGCAGTCCCAGGTAGGAGGCGCCCTTGAGGCCCTCGCGCCAGTGCGCCAGGAAAAACATCATGGGGCTGCGGCACTGAGTGAGGCAGAGATCCTTCAGTGTTGAAAACTGGTACAGGCCCGCCGCGGCGAGCAATCCGCCGTAGAGCAGGGGGCGCGCCGAGTCGATCGCCGGGATTTGGGCTGCGGCGCTGGCGAGTCCCCACTGGGCCACGGTGGCCGCCAACCCAAAGCCCCACCATGCAAACAGGTATCCCAGAACGAATATCCCCACACGCGCGGCGGCCGGCAGCTCTTTTTGGCCTGCGCGCGCGAGATCAGCGAAGGAGAGAATGGCGGGCGCAGCTGTGGGTAGCATCATGGCGACCGCCATCAGGAGCCACATCAGGAATGCTATGAGAAACTCGTGCCATCCCCACGCCTGCGACGATGTATGGAAATGGTGGGCGTGGGCGAGTGGCACTGCTGCATCAGACGAGCCTGAAATGGCCGCCCCCTCGCTGCCGAACAACTGATACCACGCCAGCAGGATCAGGAGAATCAGGGATGCCCAGATGACGCGTATCGGACGCGACAACAAGCCTTCGAGCAGGGCGCGTGACGGGGGAGCCATGCCGCTCATCATTCCGAGACTCCGAGAATCACCGATACGGAACAGTGATAGTTGGAGTCTGCGTTGGCCATACACCAGTTCAAATCGTTGTTCCTGGAGGCTCGATACATCGGCTTCTCGCGCTCGTTGCGGTTGCATTCGCAGTGGCCACAGCTGGTTTTGCCGCAGCAATCATTGTAGGACACAATGTAATCGCGGTTGTCGGCCGGATTGTGACAAGTCCCAATCCATGTGATGGGCGAGGGAACCGTACCCGGCGGGCAGGTGTTTGAGCTACCGCCGCAACACGAGCAAAGGAATCCGTCCACCGCGCAGTATTTCCAGTATTCGCAGCTCAGTGGGTCGTCTGTGGCCGCCTTTACGGGCGTTGTGTGCTGGTGAGAGTCGAGCTTGTCCGAACCCGCCGGTGCAGGTCCGTTCTTCTGTGTCGCCGCGCTGGACTCCGCCGCACGGGCGCTGCTGCGATCTATTGGAAGCAGGGGTACCAAAGCGGCACCGGTCAGAATTGTTCCGATGCGCGCGATCAGGCTGCGTCGCGACGTCTGTCGCGCAAGCAGTCGCGCGGAATGCTCAAACAGGTTATCGAGGGAGCGCATCGAGTGGGGCCCTTCAGTGCGGTTGGCTCAATGATTGAAAATGAACCATGGAGTCTGGCCGAGGTGCTGCTCGACATGTTTCAGCTGCGCGGTGCGGGCGTCGAAGACAGCCAGCTCGGCGGCAGTGGTGGCGGCGAACAGCACCGGCGCCGGATCCTGCGAAACCTGGATGGCGATGACAGGAGCCAGTTTGTAGGCCTGCAGTGGCCAGCGCTCGAGGCGCGCATGTGTTTTCAAATCGAACACCCAGATCTCAGTCCCGCCCTCCTTGTGAGAGCCTTCTCCGCCCTGGTGCATCGGTACGAAGAGTCGATCCTGGGTGCGGTGAATGGCGGCGACCTGTACCCCTCCCGGCCGCCAGGTTCCCCGCTCGGCGGCGCTGACGAGACTCCAGGTGGGACGAAAGACAGGTTGAAGACCGGAGAGATCAACCTCATGAACCTCGCCGAGGAAAGACAGGAACGCGTACCCTTTTGCTGTGGGGACCCCCTGCACGAATACAGGGTCGGTATCCGCATTGAAGAAAGGATCGGATGATGCGCGCGAGGCCTCTTTACCTTGCGGGTTGAGTGTAACGGTGAGCAGGCGTCCACTTTCGCACAGTGAAGACACTCGATTCGGGCCGGAGGGGATTACCAATACACAGCCTGCGGTATCGATCTCATTCAACACTGTTTTTCGGCGGGGGTCGAGTACGCCGAAAGAGGCCGCTGGCGTGATGTAGGCGACATACAAGAAATGACTGTCAGCGCTATAGGCGACATTGAAATAACTCGGCAGCGTCTGCGCACGCTTGGCAGGAAGAACGATCTCGTGTGTGACAGCAAGCGTATTGTTATCAGTGAACTCAACGAGGTCGGTACGCGTGCCGCGGCTACCCCGTGAGAAATACGTTGTCGCTACGACCGTCGTTTTGCCATCAGGCGACAGATTGATCCCTGGAGTATAACCGGCATCGATCTGACCCAAGCGGCGGAAGGTGTCCCCATCGAACACGTGCACACGGGCGTCGGTTTCGTTATTGAAGGCTTCATCGTATACGTATGCCCAGTGCGGTTTGGTTACGCCAATCTCGGCGACCGTGAGATGCTCAGCCGGCAGAGGTGGAGTTGCAGCGATCACTGCGGTGCACAATGCCAGGTAGGCGAGCGCTGACCGCAGGAGGTGTGTTTGTAGCGCTATGTTCATACGCTATTACAAGGAGGGCAGATTGGAAGCGGAGCGACCTGGAGGCCTGGAAGCCTCGCCAGCGTTGGCCGACGCAGTGCGCCGTCCTCGTGTGAAAAGATACGCCAACATCACCACCCCCAGGGTGAGCAGACTCCCGTACAGATCGCGGATGTGCTCGGCACTGAACGCCATTGCAACCAGCACCGCCAGCATCCCCGCCACTGCCGCGTAGCTCGCCCACGGAAATAGCCACATCTGAATGGCAGGCTTCGGTGCGCCCTCGCGCTCGCGGGTGCGTCGCAGGCGAATCTGGGCGATGGCAATCATCATGTATACAAACAGGCCGAGCGCGCCGGAAGCATTCACCAGAAACGCGAACACGGTACTCGGAGCCCAGATGGCGGCAAACACGCCCAGGACGCCTGCTGCGGCGGCTGTGAGTACGGACCGTGTTGGCACCCGGCGGTTGCTGAGTCGGACGAGTGATGCCGGCGCATCGCCCTGCGCTGCCAGGACGAAGAGCACTCGGGCACACACATAGAACGCCGTATTCAGGCAGGACAGAACAGCGGTAAGGATAATCATGCTCATCACCGTGCCGGCCCAGGAATAGTTCATTTCAAACAAAGCCAGTGTAAAGGGGGACTCGCCCACCCGCACCTGGTTCCAGGGCACGACGCAGAGGATGAGGAAAATCGATCCGACATAGAAAGTCAGGATGCGCAGAATGATCGAACCGGTCAGCTTCGCGATGGCTCGTGCCGGCTCTTGGGATTCGGCGGCTGCGATGGTCGTCACCTCCGCTCCGGTCATCGAGAAGAACACGGTGACCGACCCCGCCAGAACGGCTACGAGTCCTTTTGGCGCAAAGCCTCCGTGCTGGGTCAGGTTGAAGAGTGTGGGGACGTGGTGCGGATTCCAGCCGAACGCGTAACTTGCTGCCAGTGCGACAAAAACCAGGATCGCGGATACCTTGATCGAGGCGAACCAGAACTCGAATTCAGCATAGGAGCGGGCCGACAGAAGGTTGACCGCGGTCATGGTCGCCATCAGCGCCAGGCCGATCCCCCAAGCCGGAAGCGGCAGCCAGCCGTGCAGGATGTTGGCTCCGGCTATGGCCTCCACCGGCACCACGATGATCCAGAAGTACCAGTAAAGCCAGCCCGCGACAAACCCGCCCCAACGTCCCAGACCCGCCCGGGCGTACTCGGTAAAGGATGGTACCTCGGGTTGCGCAACCGCCATTTCCCCCAGCATTCGCATCACGAGCAACAGAATCAGGCCGGCCAGCAGGTAGCTCAGCACGATAGCGGGACCTGCACCGGCGATTGCCGCGCTGCTCCCCACGAACAAGCCCGCACCGATCATCCCACCGACGGTGATCATCATCACGTGTCGCGGCTGTAGCGAGCGGCTGAGTTGGGTCTGCACGATATTCACACTCACCCGGGTGGAGTCTCATTGCGCCGCACGAAGTTGCTGCCCAGTGCTCGGCCGCTGAGTGTTCCCCCAATCGGATCAGTCTGACAAACTTTTATTCGTCTGGCAAATTAGCAATAATGACCGACAGCGGGTATCGTCAATGCATCATCAGGCGCGGGGGAGGCGGTATGTTCAGGGCATTGCTCCTTGAAGAATCGGGCGCAGGAATCACCGCACATATTCGACAGTTGGAGGACTCAGCGCTGCCGGCGGGGAATGTCACGGTCAGCGTCGAATACTCCACCATCAACTACAAGGACGGCCTCGTGATCAATGGAGGGGGCGGGTTGGTCAAGCGCTGGCCGCATATTCCCGGCATTGATCTGGCGGGCACTGTGCTCAAGAGCGAGCACGCCTCCTACCGTCCGGCAGACAAGGTCGTTCTCACGGGTTGGCGAGTCGGTGAGCTCCATTGGGGTGGACTGGCTCAGAAAGCATCGGTCAACGGTGATTATCTGGTGCCGTTGCCCGCCGGCTTCACGACGCGGCAGGCCATGGCTGTCGGAACAGCCGGATTCACCGCGATGCTGGCGGTAATGGCCCTCGAATCTCATGGACTCACTCCGGAGGCGGGCGAAGTGTTGGTCACGGGCGCAGCAGGCGGCGTGGGCTCCGTCGCGACGGCCATCCTGGCGCGGCGCGGCTACCAGGTTGTTGCGTCAACCGGCCGCGAAGAGACTCACGATTATCTCAAAATGCTGGGAGCTACCACTGTAATCGACCGCTCCTCGTTTGCGGAACCCGCCAAGCGCCCACTCGAGACGGAGCGCTGGTCAGCCTGTGTGGACTCAGTAGGGGGCAATACCCTCGCGCGTGTGTTGGCGCAGACGAAATACGGCGGAGCGGTTGCCGCGGTCGGACTGGCTGGCGGCAACAAGCTCGAGCACACCGTGATCCCGTTTCTGCTGCGTGGAGTGAGTCTCCTCGGCATTGATTCGGTTATGTGCCCGCGGCCCAGGCGTATCGCTGCCTGGGCACGACTCGCAACGGACCTGCCCATGGATCGCCTGGATACGATCACTCAGACGGCGCTGCTCAGCGACGCGCCGCGACTGGCGGCAGAGATTCTCAAAGGACAGCTTCGAGGTCGCACGGTCATCGATGTCAACGCGTGAGCCGAGTCATGAAATTCACCATCACTCCTTCCGCCCGGTTGCGTCCATCTCCCTACTTCGAGGCCACGGTCGAGGCGGGAGTGGAGGCCTTTACAACCTACAATCACATGCTGATGCCGACCAGCTACGGTCGCCCGGAAGAAGAGTATTGGCGCCTGATTCGCGGGGTGTCTCAGTGGGACGTCGCCTGTGAGCGTCAGGTAGAGCTCACAGGCAAGGATGCCGGTCGGCTCGCCCAGATTCTGACAGTCAGAGACATCAGCCGGGCGGCTGTCGGTCAGGGCAAATATGTACCCATGTGCAACCATGCCGGTACGTTGATCAACGACCCTGTGATGTTGAAGTTGGCCGACGATCGCTATTGGTTCTCCATCGCCGACTCCAACATCTGGTTTTGGGCGCGTGCCATCGCCGCCGAGCGCGGGCTGCAGGTCGAGGTGAGCGAGCCCGATGTGTCACCGTTGGCCATTCAGGGGCCCAAGGCGGAGGATGTCGTCGCCTCGATGTTTGGCGATTGGGTGCGGGGCTTGAAGTACTTCTGGTTTCGGGAGACGACGCTTGCGGGGATCCCCCTGGTCGTCGCGCGCTCGGGCTGGTCCAAGCAAGGAGGTTTCGAGCTCTACTTGATGGATGGCACACAGGGCACGCAGCTGTGGCAGCGGGTTCGCGAGGCCGGCAAGCCATGGGATATCGCACCCGGAAATCCCAATCTCTGCGAGCGAATCGAAAGCGGCCTGCTTTCGTATGGTGGCGATACGGACGAGCGCACCAACCCTTTCGAAGTGCGCATGAGCAAGTACGTGGACCTCAACTTGCCCGAGGAGATCATCGGAATCGAGTCACTGCGGGCGATTGCAGCCGCAGGTCCGCAGCGGCGCCAGCTCGGGGTGCTGCTCGAGGGCACTGAGCCGACACAACCCCATTTCCGCTGGTCGCCGATCTGTGTCGATCAACACAAGGTCGGCGATCTCACCAACTGCACCTGGTCGTATCGGCTGCAGAAGAATATCGGCTTCGGCCTGGTATCGGTCCAATGCAGGCCGGGGGACCCGGTCGAGGTCGTGAAGGATGGCCGGTGGATTCGCGCGACACTGACCGAATTGCCGTTCGTCTGAAGCTGAAGTTTACAACTAACAACACAGTGTTTGACCGCACTCAGCAAAAGCGGCAAGGGAGACACCAGCATGATGAACTCGAGTGGGACTGGTGCCACGCCACCACGGGTGTGGTCATCTGATTATCGATTTGCGATGGCCGCAATGTTGCTTGCGGTGGTGCTGGCAAGTCCCGGCGTGCAGGCCGCGCCGTCTACCGGGGCAAGCTCCGGTGCGGGCGCTGCGGATTTCGTGCTCAACAAAGGAACAATCTACACGGCCGACGGCGCGCATCACATGGTGCAGGCCCTCGCTGTGCGCGACGGCAAGATTATCTTCGCCGGATCGGACGCAGAGGCAGCCAAATACATCGGGCCCCGTACCAAGGTTCAGAATGCGGGCGGCAAGCTCGTCCTGCCGGGGCTGATCGACGTCCATATGCATCCCATCGGCATTGTCGATTTCGGCGGTTGCAATCTGCAGGCGAAGCCCAAAACCCTGGCTGAAATCGCCTCGTTCGTACGCCAATGCATCGAGAAGCAGCATGTGCCGCCGGGACACTGGCTCGAAGTGTCGCAGTGGGAGTACGCCGCCGGAAACCAAACCGACCCTCAACATCTGACGTTGCGTGCCGCGCTGGATGCAGCCTCCACCCAGAACCCGATTGTCATGACGGGATGGGATGGCCACCATGTGGTGTTCAACAGCGCGGCGTTGGCAATGGCTAAGAATGCCAAGGGCGAAGTGGTCGGTTACTCGAAGCAGACTCTGGCGACGGACTTCGCGAAATACAAGGCGGTCGTCGGCGTGGACGCGAATGGTGAGCCGAGCGGTGATATCCAGGATGATGGCAGAGACCCGATCGATACGAGTGAAGCATCCCTCGAGGAATTCTCAAAGCTGCTGCACGCGCCTGAACGCCTCGCCCAGCGTCTCAACAGTGACGGGATCACCGCCATACAGGATGCAGCGACGGCAACCGACGGCACCCCGCTGGGGCGCGGCAGCATCTACGAGGTATACGATGCGTTGATTGCCAAAAATCAGCTCACGTTTCGAGTGAATATGGCGCAGCTCTGGGAACCGGAGGACTTCCGGGACGCCCAGACGTGGAGGATCGATTGGGACAAGCTGTTCGCGGAGGCTGATCGCGTGCGTCAGAAGTATGCGGCCAATCCGCTGACGCACGCCGATGTAGTCAAGATTTTCGCCGACGGCGACCTGGAAGCGAACCCTAACAACGTGCCGCCGACGTTCGGTGCCTCGCCCCGACCGGTGCCTTATCTGCAACCCATATTTGAGAAGGATGCGCATGGCGATCTTTCGGTAAAAGGTTACGTGGACGTTTCCTCGCCGGAGTGCGTCTATGTTCGCGCCAGGCCGATGGAGTACTCCACACCCGCGCAGATCGCGGACTACATCAAGACGTATGGTTATCATCCCGGGCAGTGCGCAATCTCGTACGGCACGCCCCAGCACGCGCCCGCCGTCTTCAAGGAGTATGTGAAGCGGGCTCATCTGGCAGGCTACACCATTCATGTCCACACGATCAGCGACACAGCCGTGCACATGACGCTGGAAGCGATCGAGGCGGCGCGCCAGGCCGACGGCGTCTACACGCGGCCGGACACCTTGGCACACATTCAGTGCGCGACCCCGGAGGATATTGTCCGGATGGGGAAGGACAAACTGTATGCCGCCTTCACTTACAGTTGGATGTACGCGGAGCCCAAAGGCTACGATCTGAGCACCGTCCCATTTTTCAACAAGGTCTCAGGCAACAGCTACGAGGCACTGCACGTGCCTGACAGCTATTTTGAGCAGTGCACGTATCCAGCCAAGACGGCCAAAGACGCGGGCGTCATTCTCGCGGCGGGCTCGGATGCCCCCGTGCTGACGAAGGATCCGCAGCCGTTCGTCAACATGGAGCTCGGGGTCACGCGTGCCAGGCACGGCCTGCCGCCCCTCAGCCCGTGGCAAAGGCTGGGAGTGCGAGACGTGCTGGATGCCTACACGATCAATGGTGCAAGGACCATGGGCCGCGCCGATGAGATCGGATCTCTCGAAGCCGGTAAATCGGCTGACTTCATCATTGTCGACCAGAACATCCTGGCTTTGGCGGACCAGGGCCATCCGGACAAGATCGGCGCGACGAAGGTGCTCGAGAGCTGGTTCATGGGCAAGAAAGTTTACTCAGGGGCCCGATAAAACGGGCCCGACCACGAGTTGGGAGTTGACGCCTCTCAGTCGTTTGTTGTATTTGTCTTTCAATTAAATCGTCTGGCAAATTATAAATAGCAGGCGAGACTGCTCGAGGGGAAGCGGCAGAGGAATTCCAACGGCCACCATTGCGCCTAAGGGGAGACCTATGACTCAGCAATCCAACAGATTGTTCGCAACACGCGGCGGGTGGGGCCTTGCCGTAGTTTTGACCCCACTCGTCATGCCGGTAAACGCTCAGACAACGGCAGACACGTCCGGAGCTACAACCCTGCAGGAGGTGGTCGTGACGGCCACCCGTCGCGAGGAATCCATTCAGAAAGTGCCCATCAGTGTCCAGGCATTCAGCCAGGAGCAGATGGATGCCCAAGGCGTCAAGCAGGTGGATGATCTGGTGCGCCTGACACCCGGCCTCAGCCTCTCACGCGCCAGCAACGGCGCCAACCAGATCGCCATTCGCGGAATCTCCTCCGCCGCCGGCTCGGGCACGACCGGCCTCTATATCGACGACACGCCGATTCAGGTCCGCAACCTCGGCTACGGCGCGGGTTCAGCCTTTCCGGGCATGTTCGATATTGAGCGCGTCGAAGTCTTGCGCGGTCCACAGGGAACCCTGTTCGGTGCCGGGTCCGAGGGCGGCACCGTGCGCTTCATCCAGGCTGAGCCGAATGTGAAGCAATTCCAGACCTACGATCGGGCTGAGATTGCCAACACGGAAAACGGCGCCCCCAGTTATGAGATCGGGGCCGCTTTCGGTGGCCCCATCGTCCAGGATCGCATCGGTTTCCGCGTGAGTGCCTACTACCGTTATAACGGAGGTTTTATCGATGCCGTGAACGGTACGTATGCAGTCCTCGACCCGACCGGCGCTGCCTACGGAAAGTCGGTGGCTTTCACACCTACGAGTACGTTCGAGAAGAACATCAACTGGGATCAGGCCATCGGCGCGCGTGCTGCGTTGAAATTCGTCGTGAGCGACTCCTTAGTCATCACGCCCTCGGTCTTCTACCAAAAGCGACACGTGAACGATAACCCCGGCACGACGTTCTGGGCGTCGCAGTCCAATCCCGGGGCACAGCAGTACTCCCGGCCTTTTTACATCGCTGGCAATCCCGCCACCGACCCCACGCTGTCGCCGATGGATGTTCCGAACAATGCGTGGGGGAGTGATTCGTTCACGTTGTCTGCCCTGCGATTGGACTGGGATCTCGGACCGGTGCAGATGGTTGCGAACTCTTCGTACTTCGACCGCAACGCCACGCAGTGGTGGGACTACACCAAGGGTTATGTCGAGTTGTACGAATATTCCCAGCTTCCGAACGGCGGCTATCCACCACCGGGTTGGAAGGGTATGTCCGATTATCTGAACGGCCAGCGCAACTTCGTCCAGGAGATCCGCTTCCAATCGAACCAGCCGGATGCGCGCATCAATTGGGTCGCCGGGTTATTTTACTCCCACAACAAGCAGACCGCCGGGCAGCCGATCAGCGTCAACTTTCTGCAGAATGCGCCTTTCGTGGGTTTCAGCCCGGACTTTGCGGGCTTCACGGACGGACCGCCATACGGCCCCGGCGCCTCGGCCTACGAGAACTTTCTGGGGCAACACATGTTGCCCAACTCCGTTACGTTCAATGATTCCTTCAACACCATCGACAAGCAGATCGCCTTTTTCGCCCAGGCCGACGTCAACCTGACTGAGCGGCTCAAGCTGACCGGTGGCCTGCGTTTCTCGCACATGACCTTGGACTACAGCGCGCGCTATTTCGGTGGTGACAACAACGCGAATGCCCCCTTTGGCCTGCCGTGTGTTCCAAATACCTATTGTGCGGATCCGGCGGATGTCGTCCCGGTCGGCGCGTACGCCGTCGGTGCCGGGCCATTTGTTCCGGTGTACGCGAACTCGACCGCACATTCGTCCAACAATGCAACGACACCGAAGATCGGTTTGTCGTATCAGATCGACGACAACAACATGGTGTACACGACGGCCGCCAAGGGATTTCGTCCGGCGGGCGCCAATCTCGCGGTGCCTTCGATCTGCAATTCCAATCTCGCCACGTTCGGCTATGCCGATGCGTCGGGTCAGTCAACGGAGCCGAATACGTATAGACCGGATACGGTGTGGAGCTACGAGGTTGGGGCGAAAGACCGATTGCTCGACGGCCGCCTGATACTCGACGGAAGTGCCTATCTCATCAAGTGGAAGAACATTCAGACGGATGTGTTCCTGCCGGACTGCCAGTATGACTTCGTGGACAATCTCGCCGACGCCACCGCCAAGGGGTTTGATCTGGGCTTCCAGGCAAAGCCACTGCGCGCCTTGACCCTGAGCGGTACCCTCGGCTACACCAAGGCAACCTTCGATCGCGCCGCGCTGTCGCCATCGGGGCGCGTCGTATTTGTCAGCGGCTCTGCAGTGCCGAACTCCGGTCCTCCATGGACGATCTATCTATCGGGCGAATATGACTTCGACCTGTTCTCGGCCAAGGACTTCTACGCACGCGTGGATTACACGCACACCAGTACGGAACGTCGAACCGGCGCGGCGCTGTACGGAGCTCCACAGTATGATCCATTGCTCTTTCCCAACCCGGCATATTCGATCACAAACGCGCGTCTGGGCTGGCGGGTGGGGGGCGCGGACATTTCAGTGTTCGTGAATAACCTGGCCAATGCCCATCCGCTGTTGAGTGCCATGTTCGAGCACAGCACGGTGTTTGATTCGCAGGACTGGACCTTCTCGGCGCTGCGGCCCAGAACCTATGGATTGACGGTGACGTATCGCGACTGAACGGGGAAATATTCATAAAATGCAATCGCGCCCCGCGTGGGGGCTGGTGTGTTGGATGGTCTGTAGCGGTGCTTTCACCAGTACAGCGGCTCAGGAGCATAGGTTCGACGCCGTCAGAGGCGATCGAACCAGCGGCTGGTTACCGCAGACGCGGTCTGAAGTCATCGCCCGCAACGGTGCGGTGGCCACCAGTCAACCGCTGGCCGCCGCCGCCGGTCTCGAAATTCTGCAGAAGGGCGGGAACGCCTTTGATGCCGCAGTGGCCACGGCAGCGGTGCTCAACCTCGTCGAGCCGGGCAGCGCGGGCATCGGCGGTGATACTTTTGCGATCGCGTGGATTGCCAAAGAGAAGAAGCTGGTTGCCTTGAATTCGAGTGGTCGGGCCCCGAGCGGCGCGACCGTCGAGCACCTCGCTGAGCGGGGCTTCAAAGCGACAATGCCGCTGCATGGAATCGACTCGGCGACCGTGCCTGGAGCGGTGAATGGCTGGGATGCACTGTTGAAGAGGGCGGGAACGCTGACCTTCCGGGAAACTCTGGAGCCGGCGGTGCGTCTGGCCGAGCAGGGTTTCGGCGTCACCGAGCGCATCCGGAATGATTGGATCTATGGGGCGACGGTGCTGGAGAAGGATCCAGACTCCGTCAAGACCTATCTGCCGGGCGGCAAACTCCCTGATACCTACTCGGTGTTCCGCAATCGGGACCTGGCGCGCGCGTTTCGGCTGCTGCAGAAAGAGGGTCGCGATGCTTTCTACAAGGGGGATATTGCCAAGGCGATCGTCGCCAAATCGAAAGCGCTCGGCGGCACCCTGACCCTGGAGGATCTCGCCCGTGAGCAGCCTACCTGGGAAACCCCCATCACCACTCGATACCACGGCTTTGATGTGTATGAGATGCCGCCCAACACACAGGGCTTCGCAGTCCTGGAAATGCTCAACATACTCGAGGTGTGTGGACCCAGGCTCGGCGTGAATCTGGCGGCGCTCGGGCCACGCTCGCCCGCCTACTGGCACCTGTTGGTGGAGGCGAAGAAGCTCGCTTACACCGACTTGTACGAATTCAATGGCGATCCGGCATTCGTGAAGATTCCGGTGGAGCGGCTGATCTCCAAATCATACGCCGGAGAGCTCTGCGGCCGGATCGACATGCATCATGCGTCAGTGCCCGCTTCCAGGGGCGATCCAGTGGGCGGCACCGTCTATCTGACCGTCGCTGATCGCTATGGGAACATGGTGTCGTTTATCTACAGCGTCTACGACACATTTGGCTCGGGGATCACCGTGCCGGGGTACGGGTTCGTACTGAACGATCGGGGTGCACTGTTTTCGCTCGATCCCAGGAGCCCCAACGTGATTGCTCCACACAAGCGGCCTTTTCATACGCTCGTGCCGGGGTTTGTGATGAAGGACGGTCGACCGCTCATTGCGTTCGGCCTGATGGGTGGCGGCCAACAGGCACAGGGGCATGAGCAGGTGCTCGTGGACATGTTGGACCTGGGAGCCAACCCCCAGGCGGCCAGCGATGCGGCGAGGTTTGCTCATGCGCAAGCGACCAACACTCTGAGCCTGGAATCGAATCTGTTTGACCTGGTCGGGAAACAACTGGCGGCCCTGGGACACCAGGTTGAGTCCGCCAATGGCGAGAACATGGGTGGGTTCCAAGCCATCTGGTTTGTGGCGCAGGATCGCAGCGCCAACGCGGGGCCGGCCGGCGCGGCGGGTACCGGCGAACCGGTGAACGGGGTTTACCGGGCTGCCTCCGATCATCGCAAAGACGGCGCTGCAGTGGGTTGGTGAACGAACGCGCGCGCGTTCATCGCCAGCACGACCTTGCACAACAATTCGATCTGTACGGCCTGGCCGGGGCCATTGCCCCGAAGTGGCGCTAGGCTTATTGTCTGCCGCACATAAGAGGGGGCTCTCACCATGCGTAACCGTTTCCGGCTCTCCATGCTACTTACCGCGGCATGCCTCACCAACGGCCTGCTGGCCCTGCCCGCAATAGCCGACGAGACCTGCAACTCTCCGTACATCAGCAATCTGATCAAGGGCCAGGAAGACTACATCCACGTGTGGACGTTGGGGGTCGAGCATCTCGGCGACGGCTCGGACAAGCTCGTGACCATCGATGTCAATCCGAAGTCCAAGGCATACGGGAAGGTGATCAACAGCTTGTCGGTGGGAGGCCGTGGGGAAGCCCACCACATGGGATTCACCGATGACCGCCGCTACTTGTGGGCGGGCAACCTCGATGACAGCAAGATTTTCGTGTTCGATGTCGGCAGCAACCCTGCCAAGCCCACGCTGGTGCGCACCATCACGGATCTGCCTGCAAAGACCGGTTTCATAGGGCCGCATACCTTCTATGCGCTTCCCGGGCGGCTGGTGATCGGCATGCTGTCGAACTCCCGGGACAAAGGCGGCGTGACCGGCCTGGCGGTCTACAACAACAAGGGCGAATTCGTAGCCAAGTACGCGATGCCCACCACTGCGATCGGCGGAGTGCAGGGCGATGGGTATGGCTATGACGTCGCCATCAACCCTGCCAGGAACGCGATGCTCACTTCCAGCTTTGCCGGCTGGGAGAACTACATGAGAAATCTGGGCGATCTCGTCAAAGACCCGGCCGCCATGAAACACTTCGGCAACACACTGGTGATGTGGAATCTCAAGACCCTGCAACCCACACAGATATTCAATGTCCCGGGAGCGCCGCTGGAGATCCGCTGGGCCCTGGCACCGGGCCAGGACTGGGCGATCACGGCAACTGCCCTGACATCGAAGCTGTGGCTGGTCAAACAATCCGCCGGACAGTGGCAGGCGAAGGAGGTGGGCACGATCGGCGATCCCTCCAAGGTGCCCCTGCCGGTGGATATTTCGATCACAGCGGACGGCAAAGGGTTGTGGGTCAACACCTTCATGGATGGCATTACTCATTACTTCGACCTGTCCGATCCCGAGCACCCGAGGCAGACCTATCAGTTGCACACCGGAGCTCAGGTGAACATGGTTTCGCAGAGTTGGGACGGCAAGCGCCTGTACATCACCTCCAGCCTGCTCTCACAATGGGACAAGACCGGCCAGGACAATGAGCAGTTTCTGCGCGCGTTCAACTGGAACGGACACGCATTGACCCCGGCGTTCTCCGTCGATTTCACGCAGGAAAAGCTCGGCAGGCCTCACCACATGAAGTTCAGTGCCAAATCAACACAACAGGTGGCGCTGGCGGATACCGGGCCAGTGCGCCGGTGACTGAGCAGGCAAACCTCCACCGAGCGGCGGGACTTCGGCGCCGGGTCTGGCCATTGGCTGCTGGTGTTGCTGTCTGCGCACTGAGTACGGCACGCGCTGCCGTGGATCCGGGGCCGGCTGCAGCACCGCGTACCGATTTCGTGGTCCCTGCAGCAGGCACCTACCAGTTACAGGAAATACAGCGCACATCGGACGCCGAGTTGCTGGATGTAGCCGGTCGTGCTCGCCACCTTGCCGAGTTCACCCACGGCAAGGTCACACTTTTGACCTTTTTTTACACGAGCTGTACGGATCCGCTGGGATGCCCGTTCGGGTATGTCACGCTCAGTCAGCTCCGCGCCCGAGTGGTGGCGGATGCGACGCTGGCATCCGCAGTCAGGTTCGTGAACGTCAGCCTCGATCCTCTCGAAGACACACCTGCTGTGATCCGCCGATACGCGGCCCGGTTTACCCCTGATCCGCGGTTCGAGTGGTCCTTCCTGACTGCCGCCTCGATCCCGCAGTTGCTACCCGTGCTCGATAACTTCGGTCAGGACGTGAGTGTCGAAACGGATCCGCGCGGTCGGCCTACCCGTGTTCTGCATCACATGCTGAAGGTCTTCCTGATCGATACGCGCGGTGTCGTCCGCGAGATCTATTCCCTCGCGTATCTGCAGCCTGATGTCATGTTGAATGACATCAGGACGCTGGTAATGTCACCACCCCTGGCCCACACAAGATGAGAAAGACGGCCGGACGGGCGGCGAGCTCAACCACGCAGCAAGGAATTGCCCACGATGGTACTGACCGGCCCAGGCAATGACCGTGTAGGTATCCTCGAACACCACCTGTGGAGGGTGATTGGGAAGCGCGTCGATGGTCGGACCGATGACGAAGTCCACCTCGCCGAGGGCGCGCCGCTCATCGCCGGCCTGGGCGTCATTACTGCACGGCCTTCAATCCGTCCCGCTAGCCAACGTAGGTCTCCCCGCGGCCTGGGCGTGCAATAGCTTCGCAAATTCCTCGGCTGGGAGGGGCTTCTTGAAATAGAACCCCTGTAGTTCGTCGCAGGCGTGGGTACGTAGAAACTCGACTTGCTCCCGCGTTTCCACGCCCTGTACTACGACGGTCAGGCTCAAAGAGTTTCCCATGGCCATGATGGCGTCTGTGAGCCCCGTGTCTGCATTAGCGCTGGCGACGGTACGGATGAACGAGCGGTCGATTTTGATCGTATCAAGCGGAAAACGTTGCAGAGTCGCGAGGGACGTATAGCCGGTGCCAAAGTCGTCGATGGCAATGCGGATTCCGATGCCTTTGAGTGCCGTCAGGGTTTTCAGCGTGTTCTCGACGTCGTGGGTGAGCAGGCTCTCTGCGATCTCGAGTTCCAGAAGGTGCGGATCCATGCCAGTGGCCGCAAGGATCGAAGTGAGATCGGAGAGTAGTTGTTCGTCGCGGAATTGGCGTGCGGTGAGGTTCACGGCGACCACCAGGTGCGGCAGGCCTTGGTTTTGCCAAGCGACGTTCTGCGCACAGGCGGCTTTGAGCACCCATTTGCCGATCGGTACGATCAGGCCAGTTTCCTCTGCAATAGGAATGAACCGCATGGGCGCCACGGTGCCGAGGTCATGGTGTTCCCAGCGCAATAGCGCCTCCATGCCGGTGACGTGGCCGCTGGCGATATCCCGCTTGGCCTGATAGTGAATCCGAAACTCCTTGCGTTCGAGCGCGAGCCGCAGGCTCGACTCCAAGGTGAGCCGCTCGAGGGAATTCGCATTCAACTTTTCGGAGTAGAACTGGAAGTTGTTCTTGCCTTCCGTCTTCGCCTGATACATTGCGATATCGGCATTCTTTGTGAGTGTCTGCTCATCGAGGCCGTCTTGCGGGTAGACGCTGATGCCGATGCTCGTGGTCACTCGAAACTCCTGACCGATGAGTGTGAAGGGCTTCGCCACCGCGGTCAGTATCTTTTGCGCTACGGTGGCTGCGTACTTGCCATCTGCCAGCTCCGGCAACAGCACCACGAACTCATCGCCCCCCAGGCGAGCGACGGTGTCGCTGTCGCGTACACACTCCTCGAGCCGGGTGGCGACCTCTTGCAGCAATTGATCTCCGGCCTCATGGCCAAGCGTATCGTTGATTCGTTTGAACCGGTCGAGGTCAAGAAAAGAGACCGCTAGCTGTCGGTCGTAGCGGCGCGCTTCGCTGATGCTTTGACTCAGAAGTTTGCTGAACATGGTCCTATTGGGAAGCCCCGTGAGGGCATCGTGATAGGCCAGGTATTCGACTCGCTGCGCATGCGCTACCTTCGCCTCTCCCTCGCGCAAACGGCTCTGACCTAACTGCCAACTCATGCGGCCCAGGAGGGCGGTGACGACGACGACCAGGATGCTGCCCAGAACCGCCCACCACAGATAGGCGCGCGTCTGCGCGTGCACGGGGGCTAGCTGCTCCTCCACTGAAAGTCCGACGAACACGGCGAGCGGAAAGCCGTAGAGCTCGCGCGCGCTGGCCCAGCGCCGCACCTCATCCCAACTACTAGTCGAAACGCTGGCGTCTGTCTCGTCCGCGTCAGCTTCCGCAACACCGGACGCGTAGTCGATCGCGTCCCCCGAGAACACCAAATCCCCCGTCCGGCGGACCCGAAAGATGCCGTCGCGACCGAGCAGACCTAGAACGCCGTGTTCCCCCAGCTGCGCAGGCTCGTAACCGGCGACGAAGTAATTCGCGTCGACCGCGATGATCACCACTCCATCGAACGAGCCATCTGCCGCGTTCAACCTGCGACTGAAATGTAGCTTCGCTCCACCGGTGGGACCTTTAGGGAGTTGTGCGATGAACAGGCCCGCGCTGTTGCGTTGCGTGCGGAAGTAATCCTCGTCGGCGACATTCTGATTTTCGGACGAGCGTGTGCTCTCGACGATGGTGCCCCCAGCGTCGGCAATGCTAACGATAAAGACTAGATCCGGTGGCAACAATCCACTGGCACGAAGCTCCGGGAGCGTATGGTGTGCTGCATCACGGTCGTGCCAATAACTCACAAGCTTCAGAGTCTGATCGATCTCTCGCAAAGAACGCAGGATTTGAGCCTCATATGTACCCAGTAACTCACGGGTCGAGACGGCCGCAGCATGCTCGGCAGCGGAGTACCTGACCCGAATGATGTCGAAAGTGGTACCCCAGATGGCCGCCAGCAACAGGACGGCAATCAGGGGGAACAGGATCTGCGGCTCGGTGGTCCGACCGGATGCACGATGAAATGTTTGTGTTAAAGTCATACACAAAATTACATGATGTTGGACACGTTAGACCGTGCGGCAGCGCACGGCTCGAAGTGAAACGGCCCATCCAGGATCCAACGGGCCCATGGTACAGGCGAACTGTGTGAATTCGCGTCTTCGGTTCGGGAGTTATGCTGCGACTGCAGTAATGTTGTGTGCCGTCAGCGCTCGCGCGGCTGATGCCGATAGATCGGTTTTTTCATTCAACGGCTTCGGTACCCTGGGTGTGGTCCATTCGAGCGAGGACCATGCCGACTTCACCTCCTCTCTATACAAGCCCAATGGCGCTGGTTTCAGCCACAACTGGAGCCCCGACGTCGACAGCCTGATTGGCGCGCAAGTCACCGCCAATGTTGCACCCAGGCTTTCGGCGGTTCTTCAAGTGATCGCGGAGCAAAATTACGACAAGAGCTACCGGCCTCACGTGGAGTGGGCGAATATCAAGTATCAATTCACCGCGGACTGCAGCATTCGCGTGGGTCGCACCGTGCTGCCGGCCTTTCTGTTTTCCGAGACACGTAAGGTTACGTACACCTACCCGTGGGTCCGTCCGCCGATCGAAGTCTATAGGCTCCTGCCGGTGACCAGCGAGGATGGTCTCGATGTCAGCTACCGCCTTCATCTCGGCGAATTGACGAGCACGGTGCAGGCGAATGCCGGCAGGAGGACTACACACATCGTCGAGGGCGGCACCACCGAAGCGAGGGATACGTGGGGAGTCTCCGATTCCACTGAATATGGCCCGCTGACCTTACAAATCACGTACGTGAAAACGCACCTGACCGTGTCGTCTCTCAATTCCTTCTTCGATGTCTTCAGGCAGTTCGGGCCGCAAGGCATCGCGATCGCCGACAAATACAATTCCAACGCCAAGCCGCTTTCCAACATCGGCGTGGGTGCGAGCTACGATTCGGGGAATTGGCTCGTGATGAGTGAATGGGGCCACAGCCACACCCCTTCCTTCATAGGCAATTCGACCGCCTGGTATGTCAGCGGCGGCTATCGGTTCGGAAAGTTCATGCCCTCCATCACTTACTCCCAAGCGAAGGCGGATAACCTCTCCGATCCCGGTCTGAACGTATCCGCCGTGCCGCCGCTCGTGGTCGGGCCGGCGACCGGCCTCAATGCTGCCCTGAATTCAATTTTGAGCACCAAACCCGTCCAGAACACCATTTCCGCTGGTGCGCGCTGGGATGTCCTGCAGAACGTCAGCCTCAAACTGCAGCTCGATCACACCCGCATCGGCGCCGGCTCTTCCGGCGTATTGACCAACATACAGCCGGGTTTTCAAACGGGCGGCGAGTTTACCCTGTTCAGCGTTTCGATTGATTTTGTGTTTTGAAGACATCATGCATCGCATGACTCTCATTGGATTCACGATTGTCGCGCTGGCGCTGAGCCAGGGGACGGGTGCGAGCGAAGTTGACGTGGTGGCGGTGGTCTCCTCTAAAAGCACACTGACGACCTTGACCAAGAGCCAGGTTGCACAGATTTTTCTGGGCAAGTCAGATCATTTTCCCGATGGCAGTCAGGCGCTGCCCATCGATCAGGCCGAAGGTACCGTCGCACGCGATGCGTTCTATACGAAATACACCGGGAAGTCGGCAGCTGTAGTCAAGGCGTATTGGTCGAAGATGGTTTTCACCGGCAGAGGGCTACCGCCAAAGGCAGTCTCCAACAGCCTCGAAATCAGGAAAGTTCTCGCCCAGAACCCCAACGCCATTGGCTACATCGAACAGAATCTGGTAGACAGCAGTTTGAGAGTAATAGTGACTCAATGACCAGCCGCCGATAGTCGTTGGAGCCCCGGTCGCGGAGCCGCCCCGTCGGCTCAGGTATTCGAGATCCTGAGGATCCGCTCGGCGTTACCGTGATAGCCCCAGATCGCGTGCTCCATCGCAATCAACCGTTCTCCGTTTGAATGACTGGTGAGCGGGGTAAATACGATCTTGATCTATAAAACGCCAGCCCGATCAGGAATCCCCCGATACCGAGCGCGTTTGTCAGCCAGTCAAAGGTTGATGTTGCATAGGCGCCCAATCCGATCAGCACCACGCTGCTGAGAGCGGGAAATGCACATAGATTCAACCATTGGGAAATCGAGTACTCATGAGTGTTGCGAAATCTCCAGGCGGCGGCGAGCCCGGCCAGCCCGAAATAGTAATCCACCTGCAGTCCCAGAGCTTTCACGGACGTGAAGAGAATCAACTTTACACTGGGCATCAAAGCAGACGCCCAGATGAACGCAACACCTAAGGCGACCAGCACATACATGGCGCGCGCAGGAGAGTGTGTTCCCGCGTGTACTTCTCCGAAGCGACGCGGCATCGAGCCATCGCGTCCCATTGCAAACAAAGTGCGCGAGAACATCACCATGGTGGCCTCGAGGGCGGCGACGCTGGACAGAATGACGGCAACCGAGGCCAGCAGCCCACCCGGCCGGCCTAGCCCCGCGGCAACTGCGATATCAAACACGATGTTATCCGTGAGCTTTTGAGCGCTCTCTATCGGGAACACCAGCAGCGCGGCCAGGCTGAAGCCAACATACAGGACGATTGTGATGAAAATGCTGACCAGGCCTCCGCGGCCGGCCTGGGAACCGCCGCCCACCGTTTCCTCGGCAAGATTCGACGTAACGTCCCACCCCCAGTAAAAATAAACGGCAATCAGCGCTGTGGGCGCCAGGTCAGCCGCGGACAGACCACCCCACATCCATGACCAATGGATGTGATTGGCGATGCCGCCTCGAGCCGAATGAATGAAGGCAGCGATCAACACCACTGACAGGATCAGAAGTTGTACGGAAGTCAATATAACCTGGATCCGACTGGTGACAGTGATGCCGACGATGACGATTGCTGCAACGATGGCGAACCAGAAGCTGGCTAAAACAGCAGTGACTATCACGTTGCCGACCTGGTCCGGGGCGACGAAATCCAGCGTTGCGGTAGCGATCGGGATGCTGCCGCTGACCATGAAGATCAGCGTGGCTACCAGCAGAGCCCACCCGGAAAAGAAGCCCAGGAAGCGACCAAACACGGCGGATGTCCATTGGTACGCTGCGCCCGCGCTGGCATCTCGTGCACCGAGCGCCTGATAGGCCCTGGCTATGCCGAGCATCGGTACGGAAAAGAGGAGGAGAGAAGCTGGCGCGAACAGTCCAGCCGTCCCAATCAACGCTGCCATTCCCAATGCAATGGAAGAAGCGGGCGCGCTGCCGGCGACTCCCATCATCAGAGATTCAATAAACGACAGCGAGTTTCCCTTGAGTGTGGCGCTCATTGAAGGAGGGGCCTCACGGGCAGGGGAGCCCGATTGCGCGCTGGATCAGAGCCGGCACGGTCGGATCTTCGATCGTGGGTGGCATCGTCCAATCCTGGCGATTGGCAAGCTTGCGCAGTAGCGTTCGCAGTATTTTCCCGGAGCGGGTCTTCGGCAGCGCCGGCACCACATACACCTCGCGTAGTGCTGCAATTGCACCTAGACTTTGCCTTACCGCGGCCATGAGTTGGGGTACCAACTCAGCGCCGTTGACTCCTGCTCGTACCACGACGAATGCAAACGGCACCATTCCCTTGACCGGATCGTCCGCCCCGATGACTGCACACTCAGCCACCCCGTCTACTGCGGCAACGATCTGCTCCATCTGTCCGGTTGAAAGTCGATGACCCGCAACGTTGATGATGTCATCCGTGCGTCCCATGATGTAGATAAAGCCGTCCTCGTCGATGTGCCCGTAATCGCCCGTCTCGTACCAACCAGGATATTTCGCGAAGTTTTTTGCGTACGCGATTGGATTCTTCCAGAGCGTGCGAAACGCACCCGGCGGTAATGGCTCGCGAATCGTAATGGCGCCGCTGCTGTTTGCGGGCAGAGCATGGCCGTCTGTTCCAAGTATCGAAATGGCATAGCCTGGAACCGGAAACCCGGCGCTGCCGGGCCGACGTCTGCTATCACCGAGCGAGAGGCAACTCGCAATCGCTGGCCAACCGAGCTCGGTCTGCCACCAGTGATCGATGACGGGCTTCCCCGAATGCTGCTCCAGCCACGTGACCGTGCCAGGGTCGGCGCGCTCTCCGGCCAGGAAGATGGCAGTGAGGATACCAGTGCCGATTGAAGTCAGGAAATGCGCATTCGAATCTTCCTTACGAACGGCCCGGATGGCTGTTGGCGCAGTAAAAAGAACCTTGACCCCATGCGCTACGATCGTGCGCCAGAATGCACCGGCGTCGGGAGTACCAATCGGCTTGCCTTCGTAGAGCACTGTTGTTGCACCCACAAGAAGTGGGGCATAGACGATATAACTGTGGCCAACTACCCAACCGACATCCGAGGCGGCCCAGAAGACATCTCCAGCACCTACTCCGTATATATTCGACATAGACCAGGCGAGCGCAACAGCGTGTCCGCCATTGTCGCGTATGACGCCTTTGGGTGAACCAGTTGTGCCGGATGTGTAAAGGACGTACAACGGTTCATCGGCTGCTACGGATACGCAAGCGGGTGGCGATGCAAGCTCCACTTCTTCGCGCAATGTGGACCAGTTGACGTCGCGCCCGGGAACGAGCTCAGCTTTCAGTCGATCGCGCTGTAATATGACGACGTGTTGCACCGAGTGTTTGGCTGACTTCAGTGCTTCATCGACCAGGGTCTTGTACGGAACCGCGCGGGTGCCCTCAATACCGCAGCTGGCGGTCAACAACAACTTTGGAGCCGTGTCGTCCACGCGCTTGGCGAGCTCGTGTGCGGCAAATCCACCGAACACTACACAATGGATTGCCCCGACTCGCGCGCAGGCAAGCATCGCGAAAATTGTCTCGGGCACCATTGGCATGTAAATGACGACCGGATCGCCCCTGCCAACTCCCAGATGGACCAGCATCGCGGCGACACGCTCGACTTCTCTCAACAGGTCCGCGTAGCTCCAGCGCTCGAGAGTTCCGGTCACTGGACTATCGTAGACCAACGCGACCTGACCACCACGTCCCGCTGCGACATGGCGATCCAGGCAATTATGGCAGGTGTTGAGCGAGGCGCCGGGAAACCAACCCCTGGTCGCCTCATATGCCTTGCGCGGCGGCACTGTCCAGTCGATGGCCGCGGCCGCATCCATCCAGAAACGGTCGGGATCCGACGTGCTTTCACGCCAAGCGGCTCGATAGGCTTCACTCATTGGCAACTATGCCTGGTGCGATGTGACAAGAGCTCCATTACCTTCACGGCGCAACCAGTTCGGTCATGAAGTCCCGAACAACTGACACATAGCCGTCGATTTCGGACAGCGTGTGAGCAAAGGATGCTTGAGGGCCCGCGCTGACAATACAATCCCAATAGCCGCGATTGGCCATAAACACCCGGCGTGCATCGAGCATATCCAGATCCATCGACAGGCGCGCCTCACGGTAGTTTCGGGGAAACTCGGGCGTCAGACACAGCCCCGAGCGCGGCCCGAGGCGAAATGCGCGGCACGGCAGATCGAGATCGCGGCATATGGCATCGATCCCATCGGCCATCCGGGAGCCCAGCGCCGTGATGCGCTGAAAGGCTTCTTCGGTCAACACTTGTTCGAGCACGGCACGCGCTGCGGCCATCGACAGCGCGCTGCCGTAAAGTGTGCCGCCCAGGCCGAGGCCGGACTTGCGATGCAGAATGTCGAGATTTCGCTCGACGTGGTCTGCAATTTCCCGCGTCATGCCATAGGCCGCAAAAGCAACGCCCGAGCCAAATCCCTTGCCGAGGGTCATGAAGTCCGCTTCCAGGTTCCACTCCCGTGTCAACCCTCCATAGGCGAATGAAAACGTGTGCGCTTCGTCGATGCACAGCAGAGTTCCCGTCTCCAGGGTCATTTGGCGCAGGGCTGCAAGAAAGCCGGGGTCGGGTTTCACCAATGTGCAATTGGTCAACACTGGCTCAGTCAACACGAGTGCCACATCGCGCCGGCTCAATACGCGCGACAGCTCATCGAGGTTGTTGAAGGGCACGATGATGGTGTCATCAGTGCGCTTGCCGGAAAGTCCCTGATACTCCGGTACGTTGCGCCCATCTTGTGCCACGACCAGAGTCTCCTCCAGATGTCCGTGATACTTGCCTTCGAACACCACCAACTTTTTGCGGCCCGTCATGTGACGGGCAATCCGCATAATGTCGGTATTTGCGCCCGAGGCGGCCAACGTAAATTGCCAGGATGGCTTTCCGGTCAGTGTGCTCAACAGCTCCGCTGTGACAATGGCATCTTCAGTCGGCAGCAAGAAATGTGCTCCGTCGCGATACTGGCGGGCCAGCGCTTCCTCCACGGCGGGAACACCGAAGCCCAATGTCATCGAGAGGTCTGACACGTTCATGTCGACGTATCTGTTGCCGTCTACATCCATAAAACTCGACCCGCTGCCTCGTGCGGCGAAGAGCTGCGGATGAGAGTAATAGCCCGCCATCCACGACATGGGGACAGCAGCCGGCATCACGGAGAGGGCTCGCTCCTTCAGGACGTGCGATTTGACGGTCCGTTGCTCGAAGCGAGTGATTTCACGCTGGTTGATAGAGGCTATCCGACCGCGATCGGCCCGGAAAGCCTCGGGCCCTTGCGACAGATACGATGTCATGATGTCTCGACTCCAAACCCACCGACGGAATAGACTCCGGCCCGAGCAGGCTAGCGTCCCTGGCCAGTACTCACAGCGCAATCCGCGCCATCGTTATTTGACGTCGCGTGCCAGGGGAGCCGAATCGAAGCGTCACGGCCGAGATGCAAATGTCTTCAACACGACTCGTCCGACAGGGCTGTTCAGGAATTGCGCCTTCGCCACGAGATAGTAGCCGCGTTCGGAGGACAGAGGTTCCGGATCGAGAGCAACGAGTAGCTGACTCTCGATCAGCTCGTCGATCACTCCGATCCAGCCCAGAGTGATGCCGCGACCCATCAGCGCCTGGTGAATGGCGATACCGTGATTGGTGACTGTGATGCCCGGATCGATCTCGTGCGCCTGTGGGGCTCGTTGATTTCTCCAATCCGTCCAGGTGAACCAGCGGCGGCCCTGGTCCTCCAGATGAATCAACGGTCCTGCTTGCAGGAAAGCTGCAGGCGACCTGCGCGCCAGGCGTGTTGCGACGGCTGGCGCCGCCACCGGCACGACCCTTTCTTGCAATAGTTGAACGCTCTCGTAGCCCGGCCACGTGCCGTCGCCAAACAGAATTGCGCAGCCGACATCATCTAACGGAATTTCTTCGTCACGCTCAGCCGTGATTACCCGCATGCGCAGGCCGGGATCAGCCTGCTTGAGTTTGGCCAGCCGCGGCATCACCCAGTACATCGCGATGCCAGGATACGTTGCCACCGCCAGATCGGGGCCGGCCTTGGATCTCTTTATTTCCGTGCTGGCCTTGGAGACCTCGGCGAGGGCGGCGGCAATGCTGCGGTAGAAAATCAACGCTTCCGGAGTTGGGATGGTCCGGGCGCCGCGCCTCGTAAAAAGGGGAACCCCCAAGGCACATTCCAGAGACTGGATCTGTTGGCTGATGGCCGGTTGTCCAACCCGGAGTTCTTTGGCCGCACGGGTGAAATTGCCGAGGCGAATGCAGGCCTCAAAGACCCGAAGCGATTTCAGAGGAGGCAGGTCATGCATGAATGCAATACTCGACAGCGATGGCTCAGGGCTACTCAGTCACCTCCCCGGTGATTCTAGCGGCTGCCGGGGGATCCGGGACAGCAGCCACCATCAATAATAATGATAGTGCAATCAGCTTTCCCTACCTGTTCACAAGCGTGTCGCTTGCGACAATATGGCGACCGAGGGTGGCTGCAGATGGCTATGCAAGTCGACGAGTTCGATTACATCATCGTGGGGGCCGGCACGGCAGGGTGTCTTCTGGCCAATCGGCTGAGCGCAGACCCGTCCAGGCGCGTTCTGTTATTGGAAGCAGGCAGGAAAGACGATTATCTGTGGATTCACATACCCGTCGGTTACCTCTACTGCATAGCGAATCCGCGTACAGACTGGCTATATCAGACCGAGCCTGAAATCGGCCTGAATGGTAGGCATCTTCGCTACCCGCGCGGCAAGACGCTTGGAGGCTGCTCGTCGATCAACGGCATGATCTACATGCGCGGGCAAGCGCGCGATTACGACGAATGGGCTCGGCTAACTGGAGATCACGCATGGTCCTGGGCAAACGTTTTGGCGCAATTCAAGGCACACGAGGATCACCATCGTCTCGACGGCGCCGGCGCAACGACGGTCGGCACAGGTGGATTCTCTGATTTCCACGGCCATGGGGGTGAGTGGCGAGTCGAAAAACAACGCCTGCGATGGGAGATTCTGGACGCCTTCGCGGACGCCGCGGTCGAAGCCGGCGTGCCGCGCACGGCCGATTTCAACACCGGAGACAATGAAGGCGTCGGTTACTTCGAAGTCAATCAGCGCAACGGCTGGCGCTGGAATACCTCAAAGGCGTTCCTGCGCCCGATTCGCAATCGCAAGAACCTGCTCACATGGACGCAGTCCCATGTCGAGAAGCTTCTCATCGAGAGGCTGCCTGCGGAAGGCCCATGCTGTAAAGGTGTCATCGTGCATCGCGCCGGTGCGCGGTTGCAGGTCCGTGCCAGGCGCGAAGTGTTGCTATGCGCCGGAGCGATCGGATCGCCACAACTGTTGCAGCTTTCCGGTATCGGTCCGGCCGCGCTGCTTGCGCGAAATAATATCGAGCTCCAACGGGACTTACCCGGGGTCGGGGAGAACCTCCAGGATCATCTGCAGATCCGCACCGTCTTCAAGGTTCAGGGAGCCGGAACGCTGAATACCCTGGTCAACAGCCGATTCGGGAGGCTGAGGATCGGCCTCCAGTATGCACTCATGCGCAGCGGCCCCATGAGTATGTCGCCCTCCCAGCTCGGCGCCTTCACTCGTTCTGATCAGACCCGCGCCCACGCCAATCTCGAGTATCACATCCAGCCACTCAGCCTCGACGCATTTGGAGAGCCTTTACACCGCGTTCCGGCTTTCACCGCGAGCGTATGTAACCTCAATCCGACCAGCCGAGGCAGTGTGCGCATAACATCGAATCGACATGGTGACGCACCCTCGATCGCGCCTAATTACCTGTCAACCGAGGAAGACCGCAGAGTCGCTATCGACAGCCTGCGGCAGGTCCGACGAATCGTGCAGCAGCCGGCGCTGGCCAGATACCAACCCGTCGAGTGGAAGCCCGGAACCGAATTTCAGACCGACGCGGAGCTGACCAAGGTTGCCGGTGACATTGCGAGCACAATATTCCATCCCGTCGGCACAACCAGGATGGGACCGGCCGATGACCCTCTCGCTGTGGTCGACAGCCGTTTGCGTGTCAGAGGCGTCAGCAGGCTGCGCGTCGTGGATGCCGGCATCATGCCCACAATCACGAGCGGCAACACAAACTCACCGACCCTGATGATTGCAGAAACGGCGGCAGCCTGGATCATTCACGATGCAAAAACAAACAGTTGAGTTGCCTTTGGCCGGCGTAACCGTGGTGGACTTCGGTCAATACATCGCAGGTCCCGCGGTGGCGATGATCCTGGGAGATCTCGGCGCAACGGTCGTGCACGTCGATCCGCCGTCGGGGCCTTTGTGGGACAGTCCCGCGAATGCCATTCTCAATCGCAATAAATTGATCGTTTCCTTGGACCTGAAAAGCGCCCGGGGAGTCGATCAGGCACGTGCGTTGGTCGATCGGGCAGACATCGTCATCGAGAATTTCCGCCCGGGCGTGCTCGCGCGGCTCGGACTCGATCTCGTTGCGATGCGGCAAGCGCGGCCCGAACTGATCACCGTCTCCATTCCTGGATTTGCCTCCAATGATCAACTGCGCCGCGACTGGCGTGCCTTTGAAGCGGTCATTGCCGCGGCCTCTGGGGTCTTCAGTGATATGGGGCTCAACCGGGTATTGATGGGCATCAATCCCTCCTTTTCGCCCCTGCCGATTGCCTCTGCCTATGGCACGATGTTGGCGGCGTCCGCCACCGTGTTAGCTCTCCAGGCCCGCGAGAGAAGCGGACGCGGCGATCACATCGAGGTACCGCTCGCCTGCGCGGTCATGGAAGGCCTGTCTTACAACTCGATCCGCATCGAGAACTACCCTGGCCGCTACCAGACGCAGCGAGAGCAGGAAATTGCGCGCCGGCGCAAAGCCGGCGAGCCCATGAATCTGCCCTTCGAGGCCCTGCAGGAGCTGCTGGACCCGTTTTACCGCAGCTATGCCTGCCAGGACGGCCGCATGTTTTATGTGGTCTGTCCCAGTCACAAGCAACATGCCAGGCGTTGTCTGGAGACCCTGGGGATTTATGCGGAGTTGGTTGCAGAAGGGCTCCAGGAGGAAGCCGATACGTACTTGCCGGTGAGCGAGTGGAAGTCACGTGGTTCTCTCGGTGTTTATCCGCTTCCCAAATACTGGGCTGACAAAATCGCCGCGCGGATGAAGCAGGTCTTTCTGACGAAGACCGCGAGCCAATGGGAGCAGATATTCGGCGAAGGGCGTTTTCCGGGCGCGCCGCAGCGTTGGCTGCAGGAATGGCTCAGCGATGAACATGCCCTGCGTGCGGGCCTGATCATTGAAGTGGACGACCCGGTTTTTGGGCGAATGCGACAACCGGGTCCCCTGGCCTGGCTCGAGGAGAGCGGGGAGATCATGTTGCGAGCCGATCCGCGCCGGTCAGTGAGCTTTGAAGAAGGGATGACTGCCCTGGGCCCGGACCGGACTGCGAATTTGCCCGCGCAACAATCAGACAGCCCGGCTGGTTGGCTGGATGGTATCCGAGTCCTCGACTTGTGCAACGTGATTGCCGGGCCCCATTCAACGGCCTATCTGGCTCGCTTCGGGGCGGAAGTCATCAAGCTCGACCCTGTCCAGCCGCAGTATGACTGCTGGAACACCGTGATTTTCGGCTTGACTCATATGCGCGGCAAGCGCTCCATTCTGGTAGACATTCGCTCTGTTGACGGACGTGCGGTGTTCGAAAAACTGGTCAGGTCGGTCGATGTTGTCGTGTGGAATGCCGTCGACAGGCAAGTGAAGGAGATGGGATTGGACCTGCAGGGTTTGCGAGAAATCAACCCTGCGGCGGTTTTCTGCCAGCTCGACTGCTTTGGAGGCGTTCACCGTGGGCCTCGCTCCGACTACCTTGGTTATGATGACCTCGTTCAGGCGGCTACCGGCATCATGTTGAGGTTTGGCGGGTCCATGCAGACGCCAGAGGAGCACGCGCATGTTGGAACGATCGATGTCATGTGCGGATTCGGAGCCGCGCTGGGGATTGCGGCGGCGCTCTTTCAGCGGCACAAAACCGGATTGGCCGGGCGAGCACGGACGTCGTTATCGGCTCTCAGCGGACTTGCCCAGCTACCGTTTTGCTACGACTTCCAGGGGCGCGGACCCTTCGACGAGCCTTCCGGTCGTCATACGAAAGGTTACAGCGCGCTGGCGCGCGTGTATGCCACGGCGGACGAACAGTCCATCGTGCTGATCGCATCCGAGGCGGATATGCCGCGCTTTGCGTCGGTCGAAGGACTCGAAGGCCTGGCCAGACTTCCGGAGAACCAACGGGCTGAGTTCCTGGCCTGCGAATTCAGGAAGCTCGCAGCACCAATCTGGCTCGAGCGGTTGACGTCTGCTGATATCGGCGCCGCCCTCTGCGAGAACATTGAAACGATTCGGGCTACGAGCGCGCGGCCTGCCGCTGATGACGCAGGAACTGGACGCGGTAGCTATTCCTTCTCCATTGAGCGAAATCATCCGAGCGGACATGTAGTGACACAGGTCGATCCCTACGCGGTACGTACGGCCCACGGTAACGTCTATCCAACGGCTCCCGCGGAAAAGTATGGTGCATCGACCCGAGCAGTTCTACTGGATCTCGGTTACTCACTCACTCAAATCGATCGAATGATCGCTGCTGGCACCATCAGCGAGAGTTGGAGTCGGGAGTACTTGCCCACCTGACAGGAGCGGGTATTGCGAGAGAGGGGGGGGCAACGATTGGCGGACCGGGGCTCAACCCTGAATTTGCGTAGCCGGGCGGACTTCGCGCGGCGACACACCGTAGCGTCTGCGAAAGTTGCGATCAAAGGTACTGAGCTCACTGAAGCCCCATCGAAAAGCAACTTCCGTAATAGAGCGCCGCAGGCAGTTCCGATCAGTGAGCTCCATATGGCATCGCTCCAGCCGCTGCTCGCTCACCCAGGCCGCAAAAGTCTGTCCTGACTCCTGAAAGGCGCGATGCAATGTGCGCAAGGAGACCCCCGCCGATTTGGCCACCTCGACTGGCGCAAGCTCAGGGTCCTCGAGTGAGGCCGTTGCGATAGCCTTCAGGTTCTGCAGCACATCTGCCCGCACGGAGGGCCCCATCGCTGAAGTCCCCAGTTGGACCATTGCTTCTGAGAGGCTGATCTGCAGGGCCAAACGGTCCGAGGACGTCAGCTGCGAACTGCAATTGACTATCGTCTCAATCAGCGCGGCGACGCAGGCGCCGATACCCGCATTACCTGGAAAAACCTGATCCACGGCGATCTCACGTCCGTAGGTTATCGGCTTCAGAGCCCGCAACGGGATGTGAACGCCGATCGTTTTGCTCCCGCCCGCCGGGGCGTGGTACTCCAGGATTCTCAGTGGGCGGATGAATACCAGATCTCCAGGCTGCACATGCAGCTCGTTGTCGTCACTGACAATGGTGAGCGGTCCTTCTTTGATGTATTGCAGCGAGTAGCCCGTCTGCACTGAACAACGGCGCATCGAGTATCGATGCAATGGCGAGTTGCAACGGTGCACTGAGCAGCTCAACTTACCCATGTCAAAACCAATGGAGGATGCGTTGAGAACCTCATTTTCCCGAATCTCAGCCGCCACGATGCGATCGGGCTCGAGGGCCGTATAATACTTCGCCAATACCCTCGAATATTCTTCGGCCCGCTCGCGCGTCGGCAGCGCGCCTGTCGTGAAGTTGAGCATCTCGGAGCCACAACCTATGGTTTTGGTTGGAAGCCTCGCATGATTCGCTTCGTATTACAACGGCGCAAAATTCACTGATAGTTGTTGGTGCATTTCGCGCACCATCGCGGCGCATCCACAACGACGTCAGCCTGGTCCACATCCCGAACGCGCGGATAACGTCATCGACCCGGCACGGGTCGAGCCGCCGCGCAGACTGTCGAGCCAGCTTGCCGGCATCGCGAGCCGCACGGACCGGCGGGATGTTGTGTGCTCCCTGGCGCTGAATGCCTCGAGATTTGGCACTCGGGGCGCAGTCGAGCGCGTACGTTCTCTCTTAGGGTTGCGTGGGGATCGGTGACCACAATGAGCACTGGAGAAATAACACGATGTATTCAGGCGAGGTTGCGATGACACCAGGAGCCTGCCGACGCAATCGTCGTCAGGGGATCGTCGTCACTCTCCTGGCGGCGATACTGGGCGCCTGGCAGAGCCTGCCCGTGGCGCACGCCGCCCAGGTGAACGGCGCTGATTCGAGTGCGGGGCCGGCCGAATTTGTGCTGACCAAGGGAATTATCTACACCGCGGATGGTGGGCGCCACGTGGTGCAGGCGCTCGCAGTGCGCGGTGGCAAAATCATCTTCGCTGGTTCGGACACCGAAGTCGCGCGGTACATCGGGCCCAAAACCCACGTTCAGAGTGCTGGCGGCAAGCTCGTCCTCCCGGGCCTGATCGACATCCACCTGCATCCCATTGGTATTGTCGACTTTGGCGGTTGTAATTTGCACGCGAAAGCGAGGACGCTGGCGGAAATTGCTGCGTACGTGCGTGACTGTATCCAGAAGCAGCACATTCCGCCGGGACATTGGTTGGAGGTCTCACAGTGGGAATACGCTGCTGGTAATCAAACAGATCCTCAACACCTCACGCTGCGTGCCGCGCTGGATGGGGCGTCAACTCAGCATCCCATCGTCATGACTGGATGGGACGGCCACCACGCGGTTTTCAACAGCGTGGCGTTAGCCATGGCAATCAATTCCAAAGGTGAAGTCGTGGGGTATTCGAAGCAGACCCTGGCGACGGATTTTGCGAAATACAAAGCGGTTGTCGGTGTCGACTCGAATGGCGAGCCGAGCGGCGACATCCAGGACGATGGCAGAGATCCGATCGACACGAGTGCGGCATCCCTCGAAGACTTTGCCAAGTTACTACATGCACCTGACAGGTTGGCGCAACGCCTGAACAGCGATGGGATAACGGCCATTCAGGATGCGGCGGCGGCAGTCGGAGGCACTCCACTGGGACGCGGCAGCATTTACGAAGTATACGATGCGTTGATTGCAAAAAATCAGCTCACCTTCCGAGTCAACATGGCGCAGCTGTGGGAACCGGAGGAATTTCGGGACGCCAGGACCTGGCAGATAGACTGGGACCGGCTCCTTGCCGAAGCCAACAGTGTGCGCCGCAAGTACGCAGCCAATCCGCTGACTCGGGCAGATGCCGTGAAAATTTTCGCTGACGGCGATCTGGAAGCGAATCCGAACAACGTGCCACCGACCTTCGGCGCGGCCCCACGTCCCGTACCGTATCTGCAGCCCATATTCCAAAAGGATGCGCACGGCGATCTGGCGGTAAAGGGGTATGTAGATGTGTCTTCGCCGGAATGCGTCTATGTTCGCGCCAGGCCCATGGAGTACTCCACACCCGAGCAGATAGCAGAATACATCAAGTTGTACGGTTATCATCCCGGTCAGTGTGCGATCTCGTACGGAACGCCGCAGCATGCGCCTGCGATATTCAGGGAGTACGTGAAGCGGGCGCATTTGGCCGGATATACCATTCATGTCCACACGATCAGCGACACAGCCGTGCACATGACGCTGGAAGCGATCGAGGCGGCACGCCAGGCCGACGGTGTCTACACGCGGCCCGACACTTTGGCGCACATTCAGTGTGCGACCCCCGAAGATATTGTCCGGATGGGGAAGGACAAGCTGTATGCCGCGTTTACCTACAGTTGGATGTATGCGGAGCCCAAAGGCTACGATCTGAGCACGGTGCCGTTCTTCAACAAGGTCACCGGCAACAGCTACGAAGCTCTTCACGATCCCAACAGTTATTTTGAGAAATGCACCTATCCGGCCAAAACAGCCCAAGACGGGGGTGTGATCCTCGGGGCCGGCTCCGATGCGCCGGTTCTCACGCAAGATCCTCAACCTTTTGTCAACATGGAGATCGGAGTTACCCGCGCCCGGCATGGGTTGCCTCCTCTCAGTCCGTGGCAACGCCTCCCCATCCGAGATCTGATCGATGCCTACACGATCAACGGCGCGCATGCGCTGAATCGCGCCGCGGAAATCGGTTCGCTCGAGGCCGGCAAGTCCGCCGACTTCATCATCGTCGACCAGAATATTTTGGCCTTGGGGGATGAGGGCCACCCGGACAGGATCGGAGCCACGAAGGTCCTGGAGACCTGGTTCATGGGCAAGAAGGTCTATTCCGCACCGCGCTGACAGCGGTCCATCCAGTTCGTCGGCAGTTGTGTTCGATGCAGCAGAGGGCTGCTTCGTTGGCAAGTATATCGATTGATTGGCGTCGTTTGGATTGGGGGACAACGATTCATCGCAGGCGTATGACCGTGCGGCGGATCCGCCGCACGGGACCACTTCTAACAACATCGGCCGCCGCCTGGCCGTGAATGGGAGACAGCCGTGAATCATCAATACAGGCCGAACAACAATCGGCTATTCAGCGCTCGCAAGTTCCTGGTGTCCGCTATCACTCTGGCTGCTCTCGCGGCTCCGGTGAGTGCACAGACAGGAGCTGATGCGGCGAGCCAGACGGCCCTGCAGGAGGTCGTCGTGACGGCCACCCGTCGCGAGGAATCCATTCAGAAAGTGCCCATCAGTGTCCAGGCATTCAGCCAGGAGCAGATGGATGCCCAAGGCGTCAAGCAGGTGGATGATCTGGTGCGCCTGACACCCG